>Ga0265760_10000038_pt1 | contig 42230 bp, 39 predicted proteins | sample NZIome_2_FD_200831 | JGI IMG/M metagenome (GOLD analysis project Ga0265760, IMG submission 200831) | Metatranscriptome of rhizosphere microbial communities from Maridalen valley, Oslo, Norway - NZI1 (Metagenome Metatranscriptome) | ecosystem: Host-associated > Plants > Roots > Rhizosphere >...
ATTGCTGAAGTCGAACTGGTTGTTAAAATCCACGCCATTCCAGGCAATGTTCTTGGCATAGGTATAAGAGAACTGCGTCGAAAGGCCGTGCGACATTCGATGCTGGAGCTGTACAAAAAACGAATTGTAATCGTTTTGGCCCGGGCTGATTAACTCATTGATTTGCCCAAGGTTGGGACTAATTCGTCCTTCCATGAGCAGGCCGCTATCCATGGTTGGCAAAGTGATGGACGGGCCCGTGCAGGGTCCGGCAACGGTGCCGGGAGGGCACACGATATAGGTCGTGGTGCCTTGCAGCGGCTGCAGGTTTAGATCATTAGCGCTGCCTGAAATCAGGTGCACGCCGTGCGTCCACATCGTGCCTACGCTCACCGTGGTGGTGGGGGAGATTTCCCTCTCAATCTGCAAACTGGCTTGCAAAACATAAGGAACATGAAATTGCGGGGAAATCAGGGAAATATCCGGTGAAGCCTGGAACAGGGCGGGATTCGTGATTCCGCTGGGAAACGTTGGTCCAAAAACCGTCCCACCCGGCCCGATCGAAGCCACCTGCTGATTCGGAGCAAGATTTGGATTGAAGTCGGCATTTACGGTCGCCAATTGTGATGCCAAGCCGTTCGAGGCCACGCCATTTCGATAATTCAGTCCGTTCATGCTGTCGTAAAAATCACCGAATCCGCCGCGCACCACGGTCTTGTCAATCGGCTGCCAGGCGAACCCGATTCGAGGGGCCAGGCGCATGTATTGATTGGGATATTGGCCGGTGAGCGGGAAAGCCGGGTTCTCCAGGGGTTGAGGATAGACTTGAAAATCTTCCCGCAGACCCAGATGGAGCGTAAGCTTGGGCAAAACCCGGAATGTGTCCTGCGCATAAAAACCATAGTAAGGCACTGAGAACTTGAATGCCGTATTCCCGGAAGCCTGGTTGAAAAGCTCATACTGCCCCAGCGCGAAACTAGGCAGATCGTTGAAGAAATATGTGCCTCGGAAAGTACCGAATTGAATGACGGCATCAGGATCGAATCCGCCAAAGTCGCGATCCACGACATAGGTATAATTGAAATCAAATCCGAATTGCCAGGTATGCCTGCCGACGACGTAACTAAGCCGGTCGGACATTCCCAACTGCCTTTCATACACCCGCCCCGAAGCGAAGCCCGCATTTCCGATGCTGAACTCGTTGGGATTTGCCAATTGAATTGTCGGCAGCGCCGGATCAACGAGTCCGGTGGGCGTGGCGTACTGGTTGTCAGAGGAGCCGCCGGCATGAAACTCATTGAGTAAATTTGGGGAAAAAGTGTGTGTCCAGCCAAAGCTGGCCTGGTAGTAACGCACATAAGCATTGGCCAAGGCGTCGACGCCGTAATCGGACTCGGGGCTGCCGGTGAGTTCTCCGCCGGGGGAGTCGAAGTGGTTGATGTTTAGGCTCAGAAAGAACTTGTCGCGAGAGTTGGCCTGGTAATCGAGTCGGGGGAATAGTGAAAAATCATTGTGGCTGCTGGCTTTGGTTCCCAGATTGGAATTCAGCGCGAAGAGGGCATTCGAGACCTGTTGCAGATAGACCGGATTGCTGGGATTGGGAGCGCTATCGCTACCCGGCACCGGCAAGGAACCATTGGCTGGCGGCAGGGGCGTTCCCGCGGGGACTCCAAAGCTGGTTTCGTCGGCCTGGGCAATCGGCTGGTTGATGACGGAAACTGGCGTGTTCTCCAGCTGCTGCTCGTAGTCAAAAAAGAACCAGAGACGATCCCGCAGGATGGGGCCGCCGGTGTTGGCTCCGAATTGTTGCAGAGCATCCTGCGGCTTGGGGAGGCCGGCGGCGTTGTCAATGGCGTCATTGGCTGCGGTAGCGGAATTGCGATTGTAATAAAAGACCCCGCCATGGAAATTATTGCCGCCGCTGCGGGTCACCGTGTTGATGAAGCCGGTCCCGCCACCGCCGTATATAGATGAATACGGATTTTCAGCGACCTGAAACTCCTGGACGGATTCCTCGCCATAGGTGTAGGGGATTCGCGTGCCACCCTGAGCATTGCCGAAGTAATTGTTGGTTGCGCTTGTGCCGTCCACGGTGAAGTAATTCGAGCCGTTGCCATTGGCATAACCGGAGTCCTCACCACCCTGTTGCCCGGCAATGCTGACCAGGCCCAGGGGACCATCCGCGCTGGTATTCGGGCTAAGTAGAGTGAAATCGGTGTAGCGGCGCCCGCTGAGCGGCAGCTCTTCCAGGAACTGCCTGTCGACCACGGTATTCTGTGAAGATTCCGAGGGTCGGAGCAGGGGACTGGTAGCCGCCACTGTGATGGCGTCGCCGCGCTCGCCGATTTCGAGTTTGATGTTTTGCGTGGTGGTGTTTCCGATCAATACGCTAATCTGATCGACCTTTACCGGGCGAAAACTTTTTTGGCTGACGGACATCGAGTAAGTCCCGGGAGAGAGCACGGGAAACCGATACAGGCCGGACCGGTCCGTTACGACGGACTGCGTTACGCCGGTGCGGACGCTGGAAATGTCCACCGTCACGCCGGGAACCACCGCTCCGCTGGGATCGGTAATCCGTCCGGCGAGTGCGCCCGTTGTAACCACTGCCTGGGCATGGGCCGTGCCTGACGATATCGCAATGGCGAGGAATAGAATGCACGATGCGAAGAAAAGAGAAAGTTTCATGAAACATTACCCCGTTGTTTGATCCATCAACCCGAAAACTTTTTTAGCCTCAGCCGAAAGCTCCCGCTATCTAACCCGCGCCACGAATAATATATGCGTAAATCATTCGCCGGCGATTAATCTTCGCATTGCATAACCACCGTGGCACTTACCGCGGCGGTCGTGTCGCATAGTATACATAGTTTCATGTAATTTTCATTTGCAAAAATGCATCAGGACTGAATTTTTTGCGGAGAGTCGCATTTTTTTTTTGCGGCCGGCGTCTCCGGCCCTTTCCAGGTCCGTGTCACCCGCAATGCAACCCGGAAAGGTCACTCCGTTTATAGTGCAATTCGCCGAGCACTGCGAGGGGGATGCGCCGTGGGCTATCTAGTAGAGCCAGTGGCGGGTGAGGTAGTCGCTCATGGTGATGAAGATCAGGAAGAAGAGCCACACGAGCGCGGAAAGCACCACCACCGAGGTGCGGCGGCGGCTGTAGTATACGTGCATGAAGAACAGCGCGACCAACGTGCTTTTGAAAAACGCGATCAGAAGGGCTACCACCACGTTCCATTCGCCGAGGTCAACGAATGCCACCTTATAGGTGATAAACGTGAACAGCAAGAGCGTGAGGAAAACCGCCGCATAAACCTTGGGCGGGACGATGTGGTCGGACTGTTGGGAGGGATTGGACATGGCGGTGGTCGCGCTCACCTGTGCAGATCAATCAAATACAGCAGGGGAAACAGGTAAATCCAGATAATGTCAACGAAATGCCAGTAGAGTCCGGAAAGTTCGACGGGCGTACTGTATTCGGGCGTATATCGGCCGCGCAGGGCTTCAATCAGGACAGCCGTGAGGATACCCAGTCCGATAATCATGTGCAGCGCATGCAATCCCGTTAATCCGAAATAGAGTGAAAAATAGAGTTGAGCCGGACCGGCGGATGCGGGAGCGTATTGAAAATTGTAACCCGGCACCAGGTGATGCCTGAACTTCTCGGCATACTCCATGCCCTTGATGGTGAGGAATACCAAGCCAAGCCCCATGGTGAGCAGCAAGGAAATAACCAGAGCTGTGCGCTTGCCCTTTTGCGAAAAATAGACTGCCATGGCCATGGTCATGCTGCTGCAGATCAGCACAGCGGTGTTGGTGGCGCCCAGTGTTACGTCCAGCTGCCGGCTGGCCTGGGCAAAGATGGCTGGATACGCGGCGCGGTTCACCGTGTAGGTGAGAAACAGGCCGCCGAAAAACATGACTTCCGTGGCCAGGAAGACCCACATGCCCAGCGACGAAGCATCGCGCTGCTGCGGCATGTCCCGGAAGTGTCCGCGGAGAATGGATTCGCTCTCAGACAAGAATCGTTCCTCCCTTAGTCCTGACTGCTTGCCGCCGCGGCTTGCGCCGCCAGCAGCGCCTTGATATCGGGGCGGTTAAAATCATAGGCTTCCCACGTGACCACCGGAGTTTCCTCGAAATTCTCGGGCGGCGGTGGCGATGAGGTCTGCCATTCGAGGCCCGTGGCTGGCCACGGATTCGAGGCGGCAATCGGCCCGTACCGCATGGACCAGATGAAATATGCCATGGGGAGCAGGTATCCAACCGCCAAAATGGATGCCCCCGCCGTGGACATTACGTTCAAAATCTGAAATTCCGGCGGGTAACTATGATAGCGCCGCGGCATGCCCATATAGCCCAACACAAATTGCGGGAAGAATGTCAGGTTGAATCCGATGAAGAGCACCAGCGCTGCGAACTTTGCCAGACCCTCGGGGTAAAGGCGTCCGCTGATCTTGGGCCACCAGAAATGCAATCCGCCCAGATAGGCCATCACCGCACCGCCCACCATGATGTAGTGGAAGTGGGCGATTACGAAATAGGTGTCATGGACATGGACGTCAAGACCCAGGCTGGCCAGGAAAAGCCCAGTCAGTCCTCCGATGACGAAAAGTCCTATAAACCCCAAGGCATACAACATCGGCGTGTCATAAGAGATTGAGCCTTTGTAGAGCGTGCCCATCCAGTTGAAAACTTTCACGGCCGAGGGGATGGCTACCAGATAGCTCAAAAATGAGAAGGTCATTGCGGCATACGCGGATTGGCTGGACACGAACAAGTGATGACCCCACACCAGAAAACCAATCACGGCGATCCCGAAGCTCGCCGCGGCCACGAAGGAATACCCGAAGATACGTTTGCGCGCAAAGGTAGGGATGATTTCCGAGACGACTCCCATGCCGGGCAAAATCATGATGTAAACGGCCGGATGGGAATAGAACCAAAAGAGATGCTGGAACAGGACCGGATCCCCGCCCAATGCGGGATTGAAAAACCCCAGGTGGAATACACGCTCCAGAGCCACCATCCCCAGGGTAACGGCGATCACTGGAGTGCCCAGAATAAAAATAATGGAGGTGGCATAGTGCGTCCATACGAAGATCGGCAGGCGAAACCAGGTCATTCCCGGCGCCCTCATGGTGTGTATAGTGACGATAAAGTTCAGCCCCGTGAGGATTGATGAAAAGCCGGTGATGAAAATGCCCAAGGCGGCGGCTACCACATGGCTGTCCGAATAGATCGTGCTCAAGGGTGTGTAAAACGTCCATCCGGTATCCACGCCGCCGGCCAGCTGCGAATAAAGAGTAAATAGACCCCCCAGAACAAAAATGTACCAGCTCAGCAGGTTTAGCCGCGGAAACGCCAAGTCCTTGGCCCCAATCATCATGGGTATCAGAAAATTGCCCAGCACGGCGGGAATGGAGGGGATCAGGAAAAAGAAAACCATGGTTATCCCGTGCATGGTGAAGAGGCGGTTGTAGGTTTCGGCAGACACCAACGTACCCGCCGGGTTCAGGAGATTCAAGCGGATCAGAACCGCAAAAAAACCGCCGATGAAGAAAAAGAAAGTAATGGAAACCAAATACAACAGGGCGATGCGTTTATGATCTGTCGTCAGCAGCCAGGACTTTAAGCCATACCCTTCGTTCAGGTAGTTCTTGCGAGGCAGAGTTAGTGTTTGCGCCGTACTCATATGTCTTTCACCTGGAGGAGCCGCTTGTGTGGGACGTGCTAGCTGCCGCGCCTGGTGCGGTCTTGACGCCGGTGGCCGAAGGTGCCAGTGACTTCACGTAAGCCATCAATTGGATAAGTTGATCTTCCGTGACCAATCCCTGAAAAGTGGGCATCAGCGGCTGGTAGCCCTCCACAATTTTCGCGTTGGGTTGCAAAATCGATTCGCGGATATACCCGTCATCCGCTAGTACCGTCTGTCCGGTGGAAAGCTTCACGGCTGAGCCGTAGACACCCACCAGGGAAGGTCCGCGGCCCTTTCCGTCCGCCAAGTGGCACGTCTGGCAGGCTAGTTGAGTGAACAGTTTTTGGCCGCTGTCCGCCATGCTGACGGTTCCTTCCCCCGAGTTTTGTCCGGACAACCAAGCTGCATAATCGGCGGGCTCAAGCACGTAAACCCAGCCGTTCATCAACGCGTGATTGGTGCCGCAATATTGCGAGCAGAAGAAATGATACTTGCCCGTCTTGGTGGCATTGAACCACAGGGTGGTGTATTTCCCCGGTACCACATCTTCCTTCACGCGAAAGGACGGCACGAAGAAATCATGAATCACATCCTCGCTGGCCATTACCAGCTCGATAGGCCGGCCCAACGGCACGTGCAGTTCGTTGATTTCCTTTCGGCCTTCCGGGTGCTGAACTTTCCACATCCACTGTTTACCGACCACATAAATTTCCTGGGATTGCGGGGGTGGGGTGCGCTCTTGCACGAATAGATCGGCGCCCCAGGCGAACATGACCATCGTCAAAATGAATGGAATCACCATCCATGCGACTTCCAGAGGCACATTGCCGCCAATATCGGCACCCACTTCGTCGGGAGCGCGCCGACGGTACCGAAACGCTAACCATACCAAGCCGACACAGATGATAGTTCCGAAAAAAAGCGACACCCCCAGCCAAAAGGCCATTAGCGCGTCCACATGCGGCGAGAAGTTGGACGCGCTTACCGGAAATAGTTGAATGCCTGATCCTGGTTGCATTTTCTAGGCTCTGGTGGCCCCAACATGATGGATTTGGCGCGTGCGCCGGACGCAAAGTAAAATTATCCCTCCGATACCAAGAATGGTCAGGAGTCCGCCGATACGCAACATACGCTGAACCAGCACGCCATATTTTCCCGAAGCTGGGTCATAGTGGTAACAAAACAGCAGCGCCTGATCGATTGGAGTTCCAATCTTATTATCCGACGCCTCAATTAGGCCCAGTCGCACATCCCTTGGGGAATACTCAATGCCGTAAAAGTAGCGCGATATGCGGCCTTGCGGTGTGAGCAGCAGGATGCCGCTCGCGTGCGCCCACATCCCAGACGGCGTGTCCCACACATAGTGGAAGCCGACGGAGGTAGCCAGCGGCTCAATGGCAGAGGACTGTCCGGTAAGGAAATGCCACCCCGCATCTGGGTCGGCGCGACGATAACGCGCCAATATGCCCTGCTTCTTCGCCGAGGCCATGGCGGCGGTCTCGCGCGGATCAAAACTTACCACCACTACGTTGAATTCCTTGCCGGCGTCGAAGGTGAGCATTTTGAGGCTGCCTACCAGCCCTTCGAGTTCCTGGTTGCAGAGCAGCGGGCATTGGTAATAGACCAGCGCAAGAATCACCGGCTTGCCGTGAAAGAAATCGCCCAGTTTGACCGCCGCTCCTGATTCGTCCCGAAATTCCAGATTTAACGGCACTTGGCCGTTCAACATGGGCTTGAATCCCACATCCTCAAGCTCCGGAGGCACGCCCAGTTGAGTACTGGGAACGGGCGAAAGCAGATCCTGCGCGCGCGCCGAAAGAGGAAACAGAGTCCACGCCATAGTTGTGCAGGCAATGATAAGGATTGCCATCCATCCGCGCCGGCACAAGTTTCGCGGCGCGATCATTGCGTCGCTCCTTTTGCGCCACTTTGATCCGCGAGTTTGGCCGCCTGCTGACCTTTGCTACCGGCGACGGGCACCGGGGGTACGGAGGGCAGGCCGCTCTGAACAATTGAATCCATTGCCTGCTGAATGGGAATGTGCGCGATGCCGCTACTTTGATCCACCCAACCGTAACTATTCAATTGCCCATTAGCGTCACGTATGCTGGTCTGCAAATCCTGCGGCCCCGTCATGGGGTGCCCCGGCGCCCCTTGCAGCCGAGGCTCCGGCGGCAGTTGCGGAGGCATTCCAACGCGCAAGGGTGATACCGCCGGCTCTGATTTCGCTACGCCAGTCTGCATGGAGCGAAACGTCAACCAGACAAGGCACTGGGACGCCAGCAGCGTCACGATCAGCGCGATTCCCCAGCCGATCACTTGCCGCGAGCGAATATCCTTCGCCTCAAACGTCACCTGCGGATTCAGGTCGTCCTCAAGCGGCATTTCGGGATTGCTTTCTTTATTCATCTTCCCCAGGTCCCAGCGATTGCTGTAAGTGACCGTCTCCCAGCGGCAGCAGCGGCATCTTTTGCAGTTGCCAAAAATATGCGCCTAACCAAATTCCGCCCAGTCCCAACGGCGCGGCGGCGTCCATCCAACTGAAGTGCAAGGCTCCTTGGTAGAATTCCGGCGCGGTGGACCAATAAAGATCCAGCCAGCGCATGAAGAAAAGTCCGGCCGCCACGGCTCCCAGCTTGGCCGCGTTACGTTTCAGATCGCGCGACAGCAGGAAAGCGAAGGGCACCGCGAAATGAAACAACACTATCAGTATACTCACTGATTTCCATGTGGTCTGAAGGCGATGCAGGTACCACGGAATTTCTTCCGGCAGGTTGCCCGCCCAGATAATCAAAAGCTCGGAAAACGCAAAATAGGCCCATACCATAACAAACGTGAGCAACATTTTCCCCATGTCGTGAAAGTGGCGAGGGAGCAGAACTTTTGACATCGGATCATACCGCGACAACAGCAGCATGACCATGATGACGAAGGCCATGGCCGACAGTACCTGCCCGATGACGATGATCATCCCAAAAATACTGGAGTACCAGTGAGGCTCCAGCGACATTATCCAGTCAACACTGGCAAACGTCATGGTCAGTCCGTAGAGCACCAGCCCCGGACCGCTGACTAGTTGCAAACGTCGTGTCACCGCATATCCGGGATGGCGATCCTGCTCCAGCGACCATTTGTTCAAGAAATGCGGCAACGTGCACCAGCAGAGGAAATAAAAAGCCGCGCGTACGATGAAAAACGGCACATTCAGATATTGGGCCTGATGCCCGGTGACGTGGCCCGGCGTCGCCCAGCCGTAAATGTGGTGCACTCCGAAGATTATGGGCAGAAAAAATATGGGCAGCAGCGGAATCGTGCGCGTCGCCGCTTCCAGCGGCCGTCTGATTACCAGGCCCCAAGCTCCGCCGGAAAGGTGCACCGTCATTAATATGCCCATGCATCCCAATGACACGCCGCACCACAGCAGGAAGCCGATTAGGTATGACTGAAAGAATTGCGTGGGGTTCAGTGCTCCGCCCACTGCGTAGAGCACCAAGGCCACCAGGCCCACTATGAATGCCCGCTTGCTGAGTCCCGCGACTATGGGGGGAGCTGTATAGGGAGCGCCGTTCACTGCCCGCCTCCCGTTGTGTGCACCATGTTGTCCAGTTGACGCTGCTCATCCGCGGAGAGCTGTGCCGCTTCCGCGTGCTGGCTCAATTGCAAGGCGCGAATATACGCGATGATGCACCAGCGATCCCGCGGAGGAATCTGCGAGGAATAATCCTGCATGGCGCCGAAACCGTGCGTAATCACGTCATAGAAGTGACCGGTCGGGGATTGCCGCAGCCGGTCAATGTGATACGAGGGGGGATGCCGGACCCCGCGCTGCGCAATAATTCCGTTGCCGTCGCCCGTCAGGCCGTGGCACTCCGAGCAGAAAATGTTGTACCGCTGCTGACCGCGTTCCATTACGGCCTGCGTCAGCGCGAACGGAAAGTTATTGGAATCCGACGGCAGATCCATCGAATCGCGGTCAATGCTTCCGTGCGCTACCGTGCCGTCCACCAGCGGACGGCCCGCCCGCCCATCGGCAAAAAAGGTGGATGGACTCAGCGGCAAATACTTGGGCTGGCGGTCCATCTCCGGTTGGCAACCGGCCAGCATCAGGCACATGCTCACCGCAGCGAAGGCGCCGAGCCAACGCACGCTTATTCGAGCGACGGCGCCCGTCAGCCGAAAATGGTGGAATCGCGCGCCCACTTTAGTAAAGCACCTCGGTCACTTCGCGGGAATGCAAACCTTCGAGAAACAGGCGCGTGTCGCGCAAATTGAACTGCGGATCATCCGCTTCAATGCACAGGAAAAACCGGTCGCGGCTGGCCAACGCGAATCGCGGAACATTAAAAACCGGATGATGCGGGCGCGGCAGCCCATTCAGCGCCAACATCCCCAGCACGCAGGAAAGTGCGCCGAAAAGCACCGTCATCTCGAACGTAATCGGAATAAACGACGGCCAGCTATTGAGTGGGCGACCGCCAACATTTTCCGGATAGGAGATCACGGAGCACCAGTATTGAAGGTAGAACCCGCCGGAACCCCCCAAGATTCCGCCAATCAGAGTGATCAGGGGCACGCGCGACTTTCGAAAGTTCAGCGCCTCCGAAAGGCCATGCACCGGATAGGGCGCATAGGCATCCATGCACTTATAGCCTTTTTCCCGCGCGCGCTCGCAGGCTTCAATCACCTGCTGCGGCTTCTCGAATTCAGCGATGAGACCGTAGAGTGTGGGAATCTTGTACATCAGTGATGTCCCTCCTCTTTGGTCTCTTCCACCAGTTCACGCATTTCAAAAATCGAAATCATCGGCAGGAAGCGAATGAAGAGAAACAGCAGCGTCAGGAAAAGTCCGATGCTTCCGAACAGCGTGGCCCAATCCCAAATCGTTCCGGCGTACATTCCCCATGACGAGGGAAGGAAATCGCGGCTCAGGCTGATCACCACGATGACGAACCGCTCCAGCCACATCCCGATATTTATCACCAGTGCGATGATAAATAGAGGCACGGGAGACGTGCGGATTTTTTTGAACCACAATAACTGCGGAGTGAGGATATTGCACAGAATAAGCAGGTAGTATGTGAACGCATACGGCCCCGCTATGCGGTTAAGTGCGAGATAGACCTCGTAAATGTTGCCGCTATACCACGCCGTAAACATCTCCATTACGTAGCCGTATGCCAATACCAAGCCTGTTGCCAGCATCACTTTGGCCATGTTGTCCAGGTGGCGGAGAGTGATGAAATCTTCGAGGTGATAGGCAGCGCGCAGCGGGATTGCCAAGCACAGCACCATTGAAAATCCGGAGAAAATCGCTCCGGCCACGAAATACGGCGGGAAAATTGTCGAATGCCAGCCGGGGATAATTCCCACCGCGAAGTCGAAGCTCACCACGGTGTGTACTGAAACCACCAGGGGCGTGGCCAAACCCGCCAGCAGAAGATAGGCCGTCTCGTAGCGGTGCCAGTGCCGCGCCGATCCGCGCCAGCCCATCGCAAATATCCCGTAGATGGTTTTCTTCGCCTTGCTCGCGGCGCGGTCACGTAGGGTGGCTAAATCCGGAATCAGGCCGACGAACCAGAATACGAGGGAGACCGTGGCATACGTGGAGACCGCGAACACGTCCCAGACGAGAGGGCTGCGAAATTGCGGCCAGATTTTCATTGTGCTGGGGTAAGGAAACAGCCAGTAGGCATACCAAGGCCGCCCGAGATGCAATATCGGAAACAGCCCCGCGCAGGCCACGGCAAAAAGAGTCATGGCTTCCGCGAACCGGTTGATGGAGGTGCGCCACTTCTGATTGAGCAGCAACAGGATGGCCGAAATCAGCGTCCCCGCGTGTCCGATTCCGATCCACCACACGAAATTCACGATGGCGAATCCCCAACCCACGGGAATGTCGATTCCCCATATGCCGACGCCCTTGAAGAACAGATAACATATCGCGTAGTTCAATACCATCAACAGCGAAAAGCTGATGCCGAAACCCAGGAGCCAGCCCTTCGACCAGCGTCGGGTCAGCACGATCGAGCTGATCTTGTCCGTGACCGCTGCGAACGTATACCCCGGCGCTAGAACGGGCGGGGAAGGGTTCTTCGATCCGGTGGGTTCCGGGAGCTGAGCCATTAGCTCAGGCCCTCCAATTCCGGATTCGGATTGCGCACTGAGGCTAGATAAGTCGTTCGCGGGCGGGTGTTTAATGAGGCTAATAATCCGTAATTGCGGTCAACTGTCTTCCGCTGCGCCACATGGCCCTGCTTATCGTTAATGTTGCCGAACGTGATGGCGCGCGCGGGGCAAGCAGTCTCGCAAGCGGTGTGGATCTCCCCATCGCGGACTTCGCGGTTTTCCTTTTCCGCAGTGATGCGTCCATTGCTGATACGTTGCACGCAATAGGTGCACTTTTCCATGACGCCTCGGCTGCGTACCGTTACTTCGGGATTACGGAGCAGCTTCAGGCTGGGCGTTCCCTCATCCGAGTATTGCAGGAAGTTGAAGCGCCTCACTTTGTAAGGGCAGTTATTCGAGCAATAGCGCGTCCCCACGCAACGGTTGTAGACCATATCGTTCAGCCCTTCCGAGCTGTGAACCGTTGCGCCCACCGGGCAGACTTCTTCGCACGGCGCGTTCTCGCATTGCTGGCACATGACCGGCTGAAAATGCGTACCCGGGCTATCGATGGCTCCCGTGTAGTAGCGGTCAATGCGTAGCCAATGCATTTCCCGCCCCCTCATTACCTGCTCTTTGCCGACTACGGGGCTATTATTCTCCGCCTGACAGGCAATCACGCAGGCGCCACAGCCAGTGCAGGCATTCAGATCAATCGCCATGCCCCAGGCATAGCCGTCGTAGGAGTACGGGGCATAGAGCGTCAGCGAAGGCGCGGGCGCGTCCGACGCCTCCTGCGCGAACTTCGGGTTCTTGCGGTATTCCTCGAGTGCCGCAGCCATCACAATTGGCCGCCCTTCCATGTTGTGGTGATATTGTACGCAGGCCAGCAAGTGTGTTCCGCCGGTTTTCCGCAACTGGCCGCCCCCAGCAATCCAGGGTGTTTCGGTTCTTCGCAGGTAGGAGCCGTCGTACCCCACATCGTTGCCGACTTGGCCCGCCTGTTTTCGTCCTTGTCCCAAGGTAAGGGTCACGCAATCGTCGGCGTGTCCGGGAACAATCCACGCCGGCGCGAGCAGCTTGCGCCCGGCCAATTCGATTTCCACCACGTCCGCCTGCACGCGACCGTGCTCGCCACCGCCGCTGAACGCGACAGTATAGGAAAGTCCCAGGCGTTCAGCCGTTGCCGGGCTCATCATGGCAGTGTTGTCCCATGTAAGCCGGGTAAGAGGCTGCGGCCATTCCTGCATCCAGCCGTTATTGGCGAACCGGCCGTCGTATACGGCGGGATCGGGCCGGAAAATCACTTCCACGGCGCCCGATTGCACCGGGGCCGGCGAAGCGAGCAAACCGATAAAATCCGGCTTGGGTAGAATGTTCAACGCCGCAAAAGCCGAGTTAGCCACCACTCCGTCATTGAGCGATTGCCGCCAGAATTGGCTGAAGTCCGCGCCGGCGTGCTGCGTCTTCCAGTATTCCTGTACGATGTCGTGATTGCTGCGCTCGGGCTGGTTGCTGAATGCCGCGAGCACCTCATGCGCCGACCTCCCCGCGTAAAGTGGAGCTATCAACGGCTGGATCAAGCTTGCCGTGCCGTCAAATGCCCGCGCATCGCCCCACGATTCCAGGTAATGCGTCTGCGGAACATGCCACTGACATAACTCCGAGGTTTCGTCCTGAAATAGGCTTAAGTGGAGACGCCAAGTTGCGCGCATCATGCGGTCGGCAAATCCCAGGTTGCCCAAAGTGCTCTGCACCGGATTGCCGCCCAGAATTACCAGCCATTGCACGCGGTTTTGGTCCAGGTCTTGCAACAAATCCAGCAGGGAATTGAATTGATCAACCGGCTGCGCTTCATAGGGATCAACGTAAGTTACAGTTGATCCCGCATTGCCCAACGACTGATTCATCACGTGCGCCAGAGCATGCACACCCGCCGATTGGCACTCGCCGGGAACAACCAACGACTGTCCGCGATGGCTCTTCAAATCTTTCGCCAGGGCCTCCATCCAGGTCTGCTCGCGAGTTTCCAAGCTTACCGGCGAACCGCTTCCCAGGTTTGCGGCCAATGCCCGCGCAAAGAGTTCTACGCGGCTTGCCGTCATGGCTAGCCGGTGGTCCGCCTTGGCTCCAGTGCTCGATGGCATTGATTCCACCGCATAGAGCCGGTTCATGGGGCTCGCCGGGTTGTCCGGGTCACGCCGCGAAGCGAATTCACGCGCATAGCGCAGGCTGCCCGCGCCAGCCGTCAGAAAATCCGAATCCAACGAAACGATCACGTCCGCCTTCGCCGGTTGATAAATGCAATTTACAGCGCGCCCAAACGCCATTTGCGCGCCAGCTCGCGCCGAATGCGGGCCGCACGATTCGTACTGGTGCCACTTCGCCTGCGGGTAATCGGTCAGTAACGATTGAATTTGCGCCGCCAGCGCTGGGGATGAAACCGTCTCCGTCAGGATTGCTAGCCCCGCGCCGTGATTGGCTTTCATCGTGGGGAGTTGCGCGCTGATTTCCGCCAGCAGACTCGACCAGGGCCGTATATCCCCTAAATTTGTCAGTGCCTGCGAGCGGTCCGGGTCGTACAAATCCAGAATTGAAGCCTGCGCATACACGTCAGTGGCGCCCAAGCTGGCCGGATGCGCGGGATTACCTTCGACTTTTGTGGGCCGACCTTCGTGGCTTTCCACCAGCAGACCCGTGCCGGCCCCCGACAGCGTGTATGTGGTGGCGAAAAACAGCGGAATTCCAGGTTGCAGACCCGACGGCTGAGTCGAATATGGAACAATGGTGTCCGTGGGCATCCGGCTGCACGCGCTCATGCCGGCCAACGCCAGCGACGCTCCCATCAGCTTGATGAAATTTCGCCGGCTTACCGGGTCCCGCATTTCCGAAGCCTGATTGGGAAATTCCCGGTGGAGCATGGCCTCAAATTCCGGCGTAGCCGCGATTTCATCCAGTGTGCGCCAGTATTGCGGGCCTGCCACGCCGCGCAGCCGCTCGCGAACGTCGGCCAGATCCAGCCGGATATCCTTCCTCATGTGCGTTCCTTCTTGAACGGTGGTCTCATCGATGGCACGTTGAACAACTTGTCAGGTCTCGCGGAGTCCGTATGTGATATGCCGCGGCCAGTTTTTGTCCTGCTTCCTTCTGGTCCACGGGAGCTTTCCATCCCATTGTGAAAATCGCGCTTCGCGGACGCAGGTTGGGAATGGGATTGCGGTGGCAATCCAGACACCATTGCATCTCGAGCGAAGCGGCGCGGCGCACCAGAGGCATTTCGTCCACGCGTCCGTGGCAGGTTTCGCAGCCGACGCCCTTGCTGATATGAATGCTGTGGTTGAAATAAACATAGTCCGGGACGCGATAAACTTCGTTCCAAATAATGGGCTGTCCGGTGCGGAAGCTGGCCCGCACGGGCTCGAGGTAAGGGCTATCGGCGTAAAGCTGCGTATGGCAGTTCATGCAGGTCTTGGTCGGCGGGATGCCCGCATACGCCGCCGTCTCCACCGTCGTGTGGCAATACCTGCAGTCAATCCCGTCGTCCCCCACGTGATGCTTGTGGCTGAATTGAATCGGCTGGTTGACCACCACGTCCTTGTTGGTGTGCCAGCCGGATCGTTGAACGCCCATCAGCAGACCTAGCAAAGCGCACACCAGCAGGGCACCGCCGAATATGGTGATCCTCGATATTGTGTTTGTGCTGGGATGAAATATTTGCGCCATGGTCTGGGTTTTGTTTTCGCGGAAACCTTAAAGGCTCCAAAATTCGGACTTAAATGTTTACCGCACATCTTAATTCCTGTAAAGCGCAAACTGAATCCGAAGCTTCCATTTCCAGAAAAGATTAGTGGAGGCGCACGGCAGATTCATGCGCGGCTAACATTCATCGGCGCGGAATATCAACCGCAAGGAGCCTGTCCCTTCTCGCCGGCAAGACGGGAGATACGATGGCCTTCTTCACAAAATGGCCTAAAGCCCTCGCCCGAGTTGCGGCTGAGGCACGTGTTGCGTAAGATATCGCTGGGGTCATCACTGGAGAAATCGGCCTATGCCGAAAGAAAAGCCGAAAGTGCATATCGGCGAAGTCATTCGTTCCTACAGAGGTGATCGAGGACTCTCGCAAGGCGACATCGAAAAGAGGACAGGCCTGCTGCGCTGCTATCTTTCGCGCGTCGAGAACGGCCATACCGTTCCTTCGCTCGAAACGCTGGCGAAAATCGCCGAGGCCATGGAAATCAGCCTCGCTGATTTCTTCCCCGGCACGGATACGCCGCAGGACAAGGAAACGCGCCGGATCCTCGGAGAGATGTCCGCGGATGAAATTCAGTTCCTCGCGGAGATTCGCCGCTACAGCAGCACACTTTCCGAAGACGACAAAAAACTCGTTCTGGCCATGATTCGCAAAATGGCCGAAACCCCGCCGTCACGCAAACTGGCCGCAGCCGCCCGCCGCGCCTGACCGCTCAGCCGCTGCGGTGCTTTGGGGCTGGACGCGGGACATGACTCCCGTTTGCTCGAACAACAAGTTCGCTCGCCGATTTCTCAGCGAGTTATCACGGGTGTTTCGGAGGTCTTGTGAAACAATCAAGCCGGATTGCCGTGCGGTTGGGATTAGCTATCGCGATTCTGGCATTTGTGGATTTCGACGCGGTTGCCCATGCACAGACTATTTCTGTTTCTATGCCCTCTCTGCATGTGAGCGATGGCGAGCGGGTGAGTGGATTTGAGATTTATATTACTTCAGGAAGAATTGCGGCATTACCGGACGTGCCCATCGGCTGGGATGTAGCTGTAGATGACAATCCATCCTGGAACACGGTCTTGACGGCCTCGGTAAAGGTGGGTGCCGCGGCACTCAGCCCTGGCTACTTTGCGAACTTTCTGGTAGTCGAAAAGGAAAAGTCATTGGGCCTTCCGTTCGATATTCGAGGGGAGATTCTAGTAACGAAAGACTTCAGAACGGAAAGACGAATTAGGATTGAATTGAAGGATCTCACGCTGAACGAGATTGCAAAAAGTCCGACAGAGAAACCGACCACCTAGCTGTGCCGGTAATCAAGTCAGGGTTGCTGCGGAGGCGGAATCGCGGCGAGGGGATCCGCCGCGGCGGGGTCAAACAGGCTGCGCGCAATCTCGGCCAGCGTTGCGCCCAATTGCCGCCACAAACGCCGCCGTAGCGTTGTGTAGTTCTGTGAGCCGCTGAAAACGTCGCGCATCAGTTCTCGAAATGTCGCGCTACGCCGCAAAAACTGCACCATGCGCGTGGTCACTGCCGCGCCCAGGAATTGTCCCCGGAAAAGAAACCGCGCCACGCGCGCGGCAAATTCCAAGTCGGCCGAGAGTTCCGCTTGCAGTCGCGCGGGATAACTCTCCGGCGCCTCTTCCATCAATGCTTGCGCCAGCAGGTCTCCCGAACGCAGCGCATAATACAATCCCTCGCCGGTTACAGGGTCGGTGCATGCCGCCGCGTCGCCAGCCAGTGCCCAATTGCGCCCGGCCACGCGCCGGTGCTTGATTGTGTCCACTTCGGGCGAGGGCAGCACATGGCTGTAAAACGTGGCGCCCTCGGTGGGAATTCCTTCCTCGCGAACAAACTGATCCAGATGACCGCGCAATTTTCGGCTGGAATTTTGCGCCATTTTTCCGCAAATCCCCACGGACAGATGGTCTGCCCTCGGAAACGACCACAGGTATCCTTCGAATTGCGGAAGAAATTTTATTTTCAGCGATTCCTGTTGCCCGGGCACAAAGTATCCCAGTGTAATTTCCAGGTCCTGGGGGCGCAGCGGCGTGGTTTCCGGCAGCAGTTGATTGCGCGCGCCGCCAGCCAGCACCACAAAGTCCGCTTCGTGCTGCGCATTTTTCGCCGTCAGTTTCACTCGCGAGCCTTGCGTGTCGACGGCTGTGACGCGCGATTCCATCACGCGGCAGCCCGCCGATGCGGCGCGCTCCAGCAGCAAGCTGTTTAACACCTTGCGGGAATAAATGATGATTGGCTCGCCCAGATCGAATTTCGCGCGCTGACCGCCGCCCGAAATTAATTCCGCTGTCCGCACTTCGCGCTTGGGAAGGGGATTATCGAGCAGAAACGGGTAGGTTTGGATGGCTTTGTGCGTCATCCGCCGCCGCAGGGTTTTTCCCACGCGGGATGTTCTTCAAAAAGGGTGACGCGAAAGCCGGCGCTGGCGAGGCGTTCCCCGCACAGCGATCCCGCCGGACCGCCTCCTACGATGGCAATTTCTTTCATCGGCAAGTGATGGGCGACTACTTCAGCGGCAGGAATACCGCTAAAGAACCGGCAGCCAGTATAGCATTGAACGTCGCGGCTGCCGCGGCTCCGCAGCCTCGTGTCCACAAAGCGTCAGCAGCAAGGCGTTGCAACACGGAAAACCCCGCCAGCGGAACCGCCAGAAAGAAAATCATGAATTCACCGCTTTGTAGCCACCACACTCCCAGCAATCCGGCAAGCCAAATCGCCAGCCGTCCGCCTATAAACGCGCCAAAGCGATGCAGCCGCCGGTCTTGCGGCGTTCCCAGCGCCGATTCCTCGAGAAAGAAATACGGCCACAGCAGTGGAACCATTGCAGCCATGCGCCACGCTCGCGCGCCGTTGAGGGCTGTTTCGCTCATCTGCCAATTTGCCCATACGCATGCGGCAAGCAGGGTTGCCAGTCCTACTGCGACCGCAGCGACAATCGCCGACGAATTGCCACGGAGCCACTCCCGCACAATCTTCCAACGCAGCGCGCCGAGAATCACTGCCGCACACAGCAGCAGCGATGCCAGATAGTCGCCCATCAACAAATGAAGGAAACCCAGTGGAACTCCGTAATTCAATATGCAAACTCCTGCCAACGCCGCCAACGGCCATTGCCAAAGCATCGGCGCGAGCGGCGAATCCGTGGGTTGCCGGTCCACCTTGGTAACACGAAAAAATCGAAACGATAAACTCGCGCCCAAGGGGAATAGAAGCCCCAGACCGATTGCACCCAGCGCAGCGGCGGGCAATAACCTCGCCGGTTCGATTGGCGCAGTGCGCGTGGCGTCCGGAATAGCCGCTGAAGCCCACACCGTCATTCGCCGCGCAACGTCTCGGTTGGCAATTAAGCTGGAATGCGATGCGTACTGAACCGTCACCCAGGCAAAAGCGTTCTCCTGCGAGAAATTTTTAGGCGCTGCGCGATCTCCTTCAGCAGCCAGGGCAAGCGCCGCAGCCTCCCGCTTTAAGGCCGGCACGTCGAATTGCGCGCTGAAGACCAAAAGATTCGCGGGCATTCGGTGCGGAGGAATCATCGGGGCGGGAGAAATAGCCACGGTAGCCGCAGCGGGAAAATGATCGCTTATGCGCACGGCGATTGCGCCACCCATCGAGTGCCCGATCACCACGGTGTTTCGTGCTTCAATCGAGCCACGGCGCTCCAGGTTCAGTACTGCCGACGTGATGCAACTCTCCGCGCGTGAAAACGAATATGCTTCCGTGCTGGCGCCATGCCCCGGCAAATCCAGCAGATAGACTTGAAACCCCGACGCTGCCAGCCATGCCCCCAGCGATTGCATGACGCGCCGGTTGGCAGATAGCCCATGCAGCAACAGCGCGTCTCCGCGCGAAGGCCCTTGACGCGGCTCCATCACGCTCGCAGGTGTGCGGCATCCTCCCGCATCAATGACGAAATCGTTGATGGCGGGCGCATGTTTCCGTATCCATGTGGCGCTGCCCGCCAGCAGGATCAGGCCCAGTGCCGCCAGAATTAAATCGCCGCGTTTCATTCGTGTCTCATGTATCTTCGCGCTCTGCACCTTCGTCCGCTGCTCGCATGGTACAATTTTATTCCCCCGTGAGTGCAACCGGGCATCAGGCAAACTTGATTTGGGCCGCATTCTCTCACAAGAAAAACTTCTTGAATTTGCGGGGGAATGCCGTCTCCTCGGGCGCCGCATGGTATTCACCAACGGCTGCTTCGACCTGCTGCATCCCGGCCATATTCGCCTTCTCGAGGGGGCGCGCTCTCTCGGCAACGTTCTGCTGTTAGCCATTAATAGCGATGCCAGCGTGCGAGGGATGAAAGGCCCCCAGCGCCCCATTTTTTCGCAGGACGATCGCGCTGAAATTTTAGCCGCTCTGGCCGCGGTTGACGCCGTCACAATTTTTGACGAGCCTACTCCGCAACTTCTTATTGCCGCTGTGCTGCCGGACGTGCTGGTAAAGGGCGCGGACTGGGGCGAAGACGCCATCGTCGGTGGCGGCGAAGTCGAAGCCGCCGGCGGCCGCGTCTTCTCCCTGCCCCTCCAGCCCGGTTTTTCGACTTCGGCGCTCGTGGCTAAAATTCGGCAAGCCGATTCATGATTCTTCCTCTTGTAGCCGAACTACTGCGACGCGTCGAGCATCTCCCCGCCGTGGGAAAATCGTTCGACGCGCTGCGTCATCCTGGCGCGGACGTTTCCCTCGCTGGACTTTCCGGCGTTTCCAAGCCGTTGGTAGCCGCGCTTGCCGCCGCTTCGCTTAATCGCCCGGTCATATGCTTGGTGGAATCCGACCGCCAGGCCGAAGATTTTGCGCCGCCTTTGCGATTTTTCCTGCGCGCACTTTCCGGCAAACCGTCGCAGCGCGTCGCACTCTTTCCGGCTCGCGATGTGCTCCCATTTTCAAATTTTGGAACCCATCCGGAAATCTCGGCCGCTCGCGGCATGGCGCTCTGGCGATGGGCCAGCGGCGAGGCCGACGTTCTCATCGCTCCCATGGAAGCCGCGCTCGAGCGTCTGCGCTCCGCCGAAGAGTATCGCCAGCTGGCCCTTCCGTTGGCTCGCGCTCAGGAAATTTCGTTCGAGCAAATCCTCGATTTCTTGGCCAGTGCCGGATACGAGCGCCAGGAGCTTGTGGAGTCCCCCGGCCAATTCGCCTCCCGCGGTGGCATCGTGGACGTTTTTTCGCCGGACGCCCCACGTCCCGTAAGGCTGGACCTGCTTGGCGACAATTTGGAATCTTTGCGCGAATTCGATCCGGCTTCCCAACGCTCTGTCCGTCCACTCGAGCGCGTGATTCTTCTGCCGCTCCATGACGTTCCTCGACGCGAGGTGGAAGCGAATCGTGAACGCATGTCCGGCCTCGCGCCGGGATGGGAATTTCGCGCCGCCGGCGGCGCATCGCGTTTGCAGTCGAATCTCCTTCAACTTGTTCCTCGCGCCGTTGTGCTGCTCGATGAACCGGCTGCTTTGGCCGCTGCCGCGGAAACTTTCCGCGCACATCTGGCTGAAGGCTGGACGGCGGCGGGTGAAGATGCCAACGCCACTCCTTCTTATTTCGCGTTCGATCCCGAAGAATGGACTCGTATCCTTTTCGATACGCCGCGGTTAGGACTCCAGCGGCTTGCGCTGGAAACAGGGAATACCGGCGCTCAGGTCGTGCATACTCAACCGACGGCGCGCTTCCACGGAAATATTCAGGCCTTCATGGGTGAAACGCGCGCTCGAATCGCGGCAGGATTCGCCGTATTTGTTGCCGCTGCCAGCACCGGCGAACTTGAGCGCGTCTCCGATCTCTTCCGCGAATACGGCCTGCCGTATCGTCAGGGAGAATTGGAAGATGACGCCACGGTCGCCCGCCTCGCCGACGAAGCTACGGGTGGTCCGTCTGCAGTAGTCCTGCTGAAAGCTCCGATTCGCGATGGGGTCGTCATTCCCGACTGCGCCTTGGCGTTGCACGGTCTTTCCGACATCTTCGATATGGACGCCGCTCCCGCTCCGGCGCGTGCCCGGCCAAAGTCCGCTGCCTTTCTGGGAGATTTCTCCGATCTGAAAGCCGGGGATTTCGTTGTCCACATTGACCACGGCATCGGGCAGTTCGAAGGTCTGCGGCAGGTCAGCGTCGAAGGCGCAGCGGGAGAATTTATGCTGCTGCACTATGCGGACGATGCGCGCCTCTACGTGCCCCTCGAGCGCCTGGACCTCGTACAGAAATATCGCTCCCTTGGCGGCCCGCCGCCGGCATTGGACCGGCTCGGCAGCGGCATCTGGGAAGCGCGAAAATCCCGCGTCCGTAAGTCCGTGGACGACATGGCGCAGCGCCTGCTCGCTCTTTACGCCGAACGCGAGGCCGGCTCCGGAAATTCCTTCGCGGGCGATACTCCCTGGCAGCGCGAATTCGAAGATGCTTTTGAATTCGAGGAAACTCCGGATCAGGCGCGCGCTATCGAAGACACGCGGTCCGATCTCGCCAAGCCCGAGCCAATGGATCGGCTTGTTGTGGGCGACGTCGGCTACGGCAAGACCGAAGTCGCCATGCGAGCGGCTTTCCAGGTGGTTGCCGGATCGCGGCAAGCGGCCGTGCTCGCACCCACCACGGTTCTGGCGTTCCAGCATTACCAAACTTTTCGTCAGCGCTTCGCGGCTTTTCCCATGCGTATTGAAATGCTCAGCGGCTTCCGCGGCGCCGGCGAGCAAAAAAAAGTGTTGCGCGCGCTTGAGGCCGGCCAGGTCGACATCGTGATTGGCACTCACCGCCTTCTTTCGCGTGACGTTGTCTTTCACAACCTCGGGCTGTTGGTCGTGGACGAAGAGCAGCGCTTCGGCGTAGGCCATAAGGAACGCATCAAGGAAATCCGCAAGAACGTGGACGTCCTGACGCTCTCCGCTACCCCCATCCCGCGGACGTTGCATATGTCATTGGCCGGTCTGCGCGATATGTCCATCATTGAAACTCCGCCGCGCGACCGGCTCGCGATTCAGACCGTGGTCGCTCCATTCAAGGAAGCCCTGATTCAGCGTGCCCTGCAAGCCGAGTTGGCCCGGCAAGGGCAGGCCTTCTTCGTCCACAATCGCGTCGAGTCCATCGCTTCCGTCGCCGCGATGCTGAAGCGGCTCGTCCCCGAAAGCCGCATCGTCATTGCCCACGGTCAGATGGCGCCAGGCGAGCTTGAGAAGGTAATGATGAAGTTCGTCCGCGGCGAAGCCGATGTGCTGGTCTGCACCAGCATTGTCGAGAATGGTCTCGATATTCCGCGCGCCAACACCATCATCATCAATCGTGCCGACCGTTTCGGTCTGGCCGAGTTGTACCAACTTCGCGGACGCGTCGGCCGTTCCAGCCAGCATGCTTATGCCTATCTGCTCGTCCCACCGGAAGCTTCGCTTTCCACCATTGCCCAGCAACGTCTGGCCGCTCTCAAGGAGTTCAGCGAATTGGGCGCCGGCTTCCGCATTGCCGCGTTGGATTTGGAACTGCGCGGCGCGGGGAGTTTGCTCGGTCGCGAGCAGCATGGGCACGTGGGGGCCGTGGGATTCGACATGTATTGCCGCATGCTTGAACGTGCCGTGGCCGAGCGCAAAGGTCAGGAGGTCGTCCCCGAACTGCACGCCACGCTAAACCTGGGCCTCGACATTCGCATTCCTCCTTCTTACATTCCCAGCGAGAATCTTCGCCTGCGCGTCTACAAGCGCATTGCCGGAATTTCCAACGAAGAGGAAAGCGATGCCGTACGCCGCGAACTCGAAGATCGCTTTGGTCCGTTGCCGCCGGGCGTCGGCAACCTCCTCGAATACGCTTCGTTGAAATCGCTGGCCGAGCGGCTCCTGATCGCTTCGCTCGAACGCCGTGGAGATGACCTCGCGGTGAAATTTTACGAGCAGACGCCCGTCACGCCCGCGCATTTGGTCGGCGTGATTCGCGGTCGCCGCGATCTGCGTATGGATCCGAGCGGCGTCTTATGGCTCAGTGGAAAAAAGGGAAGCGGTGGCGGGCTGCTGGCAGGCATCAGGGAGCTCTTGCTGCAACTACAAGCGTAGCTGTAGAATATCTGTGAGGGTGGGGACATGAAAAATATCGTCGCGTTTCTCTTTGTCATTATGGCTGCGGTGTTTTCCGCGCCGATTCAGGCTCAAGAGCACGGGCAGGTGGTCGAGGAAATCGTCGCTCGCGTCAACAATCGCGTCATCACCATAGGCGACCTGCGCAAGGCGCAGTCCGACATGCGTGACTCCATTAAACAAAGTTGCAACGGCTGCGCCCAGTCGGAGATCGAAACACAATATGCCGATCAGAGCAAGGACTTGCTGCGCGACCTGATTGACCAGGCCCTCCTGGTGGATCGTGCCAAGGATTTGAACATAAAAGTGGATACGGAACTGGTAAAGCGCCTTGACGAAGTGCGCCTTCAAAATAGTCTTCCCAGCATGGACGCGCTCCAGAAGGCCGTGGAATCGCAGGGGATGGACTGGGAGGACTACAAGTCCGACTTGCAGGACCGCCTCTACACCCAGGATGTGATTCGGCAGGAAGTGGGGTCGCGCATCATCGTGGATCACGCCGAGGTGCAGAAATACTACGACGATCACAAATCCGAATTCAACCGTCCCGAGCAAGTGTCCCTGGAGGAAATTTTCTTCGGCACTGAAGATAAAACGCCGGAGCAGATCGTCGCCATACGGAAGAAGGCCGAAGACGTGCTCAAGCGCGTGCAGGAAGGCGCCGACTTCAACGAAATGGCCAAGCGCTATTCGGACGGAACCACGGCCAAGGATGGCGGCGAGCTAGGCACCTTCGAGCGCGGCCAGCTCTCCAAGCAGATTGACGACTTGGTCTTTAAGATGAACCACGGGCAGCTCACGGATATAATTCAGACCGACAAAGGCCTGGAAATTATTAAGGTGGAGCAGCACTTCGATGCCGGTCTCCAGCCGCTCCCAAAAGTGGAGGCGGAAATCACAAATAAGCTCTACAGCCAGCAGATGGTGCCCACCCTCCGCCAGTATCTTGCCGAACTTCGGGAAGAGAGCTATCTGGTGGTGAAGCCCGGCTACGTGGACACAGCGGCCGTTGCTGCCAATACAGAAAGCATTGAAGAGGTTTCCCCCACGCCCGATTCCCCGGACAAGAAGAAGTCGAAGAAGCACAAGAAGGACCAGGGATGAAGTCGCCGTTTGTAGCCGATTTGAAGGACGGCCAGCCCGTTCAAGGTCTTTTTCTCGTGCGTTCGCGTGAGGTCCGCAACTCCCCTCGGACACAATCCACATGGCTGCAACTTGTGGTGGTGGACCGCACGGGCTCCATCGAAGCCAAATTGTGGAGAAGCGCCGGCCAGGAAAGCGGTTTCGAGGAATGCGCCCGCGTGGCCGAGCCGCAGCAGGTGATACGCGTCCACGGCCGTGCCAAGACCTATCAAGGACGTCTTGAACTTTCCATCGAGCGCCTGCTGCCCGCCGCTGAAAGCGAATTCGATCGCGCAGATTTTGTCGCTCACACGCGCGAGAACGTTGACGAGCTTTTTGCGGCGTTGCTCGCCGAAGTGCGCAAAATGCGCAATCCCTGGCTACAGAAATTGCTCATGCGTTTTCTGGAAGACCCGGAAATTGCCAAGAAGATGTGCCGCGCCCCTGCCGCCATGACCATGCATCACGCTTACGTAGGCGGCCTGCTCGAACACATCTCCAGCTTGTGCGGCCTGGCGCGTGCTGTCTCCGCGCACTATGCGGGCGTGGATGCCGATCTGCTGCTAACCGGCGTCGTCCTCCACGACATCGGAAAAACCGAGGAGCTGACCGACACCGCCGCGATCGGCTATAGCATAGGGGGCCGCCTGCTCGGTCATATCACCATCGGCGTGGCCATGACGCAGCGGAAAATCTGCGATATTCCCGGCTTTCCGCCGCGCCTTGCCATGCTCGTCGAGCACATGATTCTCAGCCATCACGGCAGCCTGGAATTTGGCGCGCCTGTTCTGCCGTGTTTTCGCGAAGCTGTCCTGCTCCATTATCTCGACGATATGGATTCTAAAATGGCTTCGATTCGCGCCTCGCTGGAAGCTCCCGCGGTGGACGCTGCTTGGACTCCTCGCAATCCCGCGCTCGCCCGCGGACTGCTCCGCGCCGATGATTTTTTGCGCGATGCCGTCGCCCCTGCGCCGGAAGCGCCCCCCTCGTCCTCCGCGTCAAAAACCGGGCAGGGGCTCTGAATGGCCGATTTCGCGCCGCCTTCCGCCGTGCTGCAGCCGGTCGCCGTTCCGCAAAGTTCGCATCGGCGCTCGCTGCTCGAGCTTGCTCCGCTTGAACTCGATTGCATGAATACGCTTTGGCCGCTTGGTGAAGGCACCGTTCGGCAGATACGCGACGCGTTGTCGTCCACGCGACCGCGCGCCTACACCACAATCATGACCATCATGGATCGCCTGGCGCGCAAAGGGGTCGTCGAACGCCACAAGATTGGCCGCAGCTATATGTATCGTCCCAATCTCACCGCGGACGAAGCGCGTGGCCGCGCCTTGTCGCGATTGGTCGAGTGTTTTTTCGGCGGCTCGCCCGGCGCGCTGCTGGCCGAGACACAGCGCCGTTGGCCCCCCTCCAATCATCCGTCGGACCCCGCTCCTGAATGTATCCCGGCTCGTGGCGCTGTCCGTGGCAAGTCTTCCGGCGCTGCCGCCAAACTATCTTCGGTGCGACCGCATGTTTCCCGCTGAATTTTTTATTCGCGACGTGGGCATTCGTCCCGCAACGCTGCTCGCGCCCATGGCCGGCGTTACCGACACGGTTTTTCGCCGCGTGATTCGCGCACAGGGCGGCTGCGGCCTGCTGATGACGGAGTTCACCAGCTCCGAGGGCATAACCCGCAATGCTGCGCGCACGCTGCATTACCTGCGCTTCGAACGGGACGAACACCCCATCGCTGCGCAGCTCTTCGGCGCGGATCCTGCCGTGATGGCCGCCGCAGCCTCCATCGGGGAAGAGTTGGGATTCGACACCGTGGATATCAACCTCGGCTGCCCGGCGAAAAAAGTGGTGAAGTGCGGCGGCTCCGGCTTGCTGCGCGATTTGCCTCTGCTCGAGAAAATTCTGCGCACCGTCCGCGCCGCCGTGCGTATTCCGCTTACGGTCAAAATTCGCGCCGGTTGGGATGAAAACAGCATCGTCGCCACCGAAGTCGCGCGCCTGGCGGAAGATGTCGGCGTGGAGGCCATCGCTGTTCATCCTCGCACGCGTATGCAAGGCCTCACGGGCCGCGCCGATTGGGACATCATTCGCCGCGTCAAGCAAGCTGTCCGCATTCCAGTCATCGGCAATGGCGACATTCACTCGCCCGAAGACGCTGCCCGCATGGTTGCGGAAACCGGCTGCGACGCGGTGATGATCGGGCGCGCCGCCGCCACCAATCCCTGGATTTTTTGCCAGATGGAGCAGTATTTCGCCGCAGGGCGCTATGACGAGCCCTCCGAATCCGACCGCTACGAGCTTCTCTCGCGCTACTTCCGAAGTCTCGCTGATTTGGGCCTTCCCGACGCCATCGGCAAAATGAAACAGTTCTCGTGCTGGTTCACGCACGGGGTCCGCAACGGCGCGGAGTTGCGCCATGCGGTCCACGGGTCGCGCACCCCCGCCGAAGTCCTCGACCGGGTCGACGCATTCTTCGCCGCTCTTCCGGTTTCAGTTTGACTGATTTTCAAACGTGCTCTAGCTTTCTGTCGGCTCGCCGCGTTCCCGCAGCCAGCGCTGATATGCTTCGCGATGCGTGATTCCAAATTCACGGGCGGCTTGTTTGATCGCCGCCTTATGAGCGCCGCCCTGCTCCTTTTGAATTTCTAATATCCGTTCCATAAACCCGGCGCGAGGCCGCGCGTCAATTGCTGCCGCGTCCTCCGCTGAGCCGCCATTGGCTGGCCCAATCAACACCGTCATTTCCCCGCGCAACGGATGCTCGCGCAATTCCGCCGCCAGTTCACGCAATGTGCCGCGCAGAAATTCTTCATGCACTTTGGTGATTTCGCGTGCCACCACCGCCTGACGCTCGCCCAGCAGAGCCGCAGCATCCTCGATCATTCCCGCAATGCGATGCGGCGCTTCGTAGAAGATCAGGGTGCGCGTCTCCGTCGCCAATTTTTCCAATGCGCGCCGCCGTTCGCCCTGTCGCGCGGGAAGAAATCCCGCAAACACGAATTCCTCGACGGGCAGTCCGCATGCTGCCAGCGCGGCAACCACCGCCGAAGCTCCCGGCACGGGCGCCACGGGTATGCCCCGCTCGATGCAGATACGAATCAGCTCCTGCCCGGGGTCGGAAATCATGGGCATTCCCGCATCGCTTACCAGTGCCACGATCGCGCCTCGTTCCATCTCGTCGGCGAGCTCCGCCGCGCGCCGCGCTTCATTGTGTTCGTGATAACTTACCAGCCGCTTGCGAATTTCGTAGTAATTCAGCAGCTTCAGCGTATGTCGCGTATCCTCGCAGGCAATTACATCGGCCTCTTTCAGCACGCGGAGTGCGCGCAGCGTGATGTCCTCGAGATTCCCGATAGGCGTGGCCACCAGGTAGAGACATCCCTTGCGGGCGGTGCTCGTCGAAGCATCTTGCCGATAGGTGCTCATGCGGCGCATGCGCCGCGAGTCTATCACACGAGGTCGCCCTCACATTCCGGGCATTTTGTAACGTCCTTTGTGGAGCGCAGGTCCACTGCAAGGCGGGATGATTTTCCGGGGTCGGCGGGAAACGCCGCGGCACTGACGTTGGCTGCGTCAGCACGGGCGTGATACTATTTTCATTACACCCTGATTTTCAGTTTGGAGGAGTTGCCGTTGCCGCTTTACGAATACGAGTGTGCCAAGTGCAAGCACCGCTTCGAGAGGCTTGAGAAGCTCTCCGCCAGCGCCACCGACAAGAAGTGTCCCAAGTGCGGTGCGCAGGCCGAGCGCCAGGTTTCTTCCGCAGCCATCCAGTTCAAAGGCTCCGGCTGGTACGTCACCGACTACGCCCATAAAGGCGGTTCGGAATCCAGTCACGATCCTGCGGAGAAGCCGGCCGCCGCGAAGTCCGACAGCAAGTCCGGCGAATCGAGCGGAGCATCGGCGGGCCAATCGAACACTGAATCTGCGGACAAATCATCCGGCGAGAAAGATCAATCCTCAAAATCCCCGGAGAAAACATCCTCGGAAAAATCATCCGCGGGAAAATCCGCCAAGCGCAGCTCCCCGAAGCGATCAAGCAAAAATTGAGTGTCTACGCCGCGCTCTCAGCGTGTTTGAATTTATCGCAAAAATAACCCGAAGGTTCAACCATCTGCCTGAGTGACGCGAAGAGAACAGGCCCTAAGGTAGCCATCGCGAGCCGGCTTGCGCGCTTCGGGAGGGGCTTGCCATTGAAATCCCGCGCGAATGAAGCCGAGTCGGCCAATCAATCCAGCATTACAACTTCAGCGTTCGCAAATACGCCCGAAAGTCTTCGCCAAATTCCGAATTTTCGAGTCCCAATTCCACCGTGGCTTTCAGAAATCCAAGTTTATCTCCGGCGTCGTAGGATTTTCCAGTGAACACATAGCCGTACAGCCCTTCTTCCTCCGCCAGTCGCTGCAACGCATCCGTCAACTGAATTTCCCCGCCGCGTCCCGGCTTGGTCGCGGCTAAATAATCAAAGATCGAAGGCGGCAGCACGTATCGTCCGGTTACGCTGAGATTAGACGGCGCATCTTCCGGCTTGGGTTTTTCCACCAGTCCGCCAATCGTTGTCAGACTCTCGCCCCATCGCTGCCTGGGCGCGGGCTTGGTATCGGCAATGCCGTAAAGTTGCACGTTTTCGCGCGGCACAGCCTCCAGCGCGATCGCGCCCTTGCCCGTTTCCTCGTAAATCTCGATCAGCGTCTTGGTCACGGGCGGCCCGTTGATTATCACGTCTCCCAGCAGCACCGCGAACGGTTCGTTGCCCACCAGTTCGCGCGCTGCCAGCACCGCATGACCTAATCCCAACGCCTCTTTTTGCCGCGTATAGCTGAACTGAACCAAATTGCTGATCTGCCGCACCAGTTCCGCGCGCTCATTCTGCCCATGCGCTTCGAGGTATCGCTCCAGTTCCGGCGCCGAATCGAAATGATCTTCAATGGCGTTTTTTCCCCGCCCCGTCACGATAATCACGCTTTCAATGCCCGATGCCACGCACTCTTCCACTGTGTATTGAATCAGCGGCTTATCCACCACCGGCAGCATTTCCTTGGGCTGCGCCTTGGTCGCTGGCAGGAAGCGCGTTCCCAATCCCGCCGCCGGCAGCACCGCTTTTCTCACTCGTTGCGTCATTTTGGTTTATGACTCCCGAAAATCGAAGAATTTTCACTATGGCGGAGCGCGCTCGCCTTGTCAATTAAGCCGCTGCGCCGAGCGTCCACGCCCGCGTGTTAACATAATGTTGGAAACCTCTTCCAATGGCGGCGCGCACTCGCATTCTCGGCATTGAATCTTCCTGCGACGAAACGTCCGCCGCCGTCGTCGTCAACGGTAGCGAAATTCTCTCCAATGTTGTCTCCTCGCAGGTAGCTATTCATCGCGAATACGGCGGCGTTGTCCCGGAGCTTGCTTCCCGCGAACATCTGCGCAAAATTGTCCCCGTGGTCCGCGAAGCGTTGTCGCGCGCCTCGCTGACGCTGGACGATGTGGACGCCTTCGCCGTCACGCATGGCCCAGGGCTGATCGGCGCGCTTCTGGTCGGTCTCACCTACGCCAAAGGCCTCGCGCTTTCTCTGGGGCGTCCGCTTATCGGTGTAAATCATCTCGAAGGCCACGTGCACGCCGTCCTGCTCGAAGCCGCGTTGCACGGCCGACGTCCGGAATTCCCCGCGATTTGCCTGATCGTCTCCGGCGGACACACGCTGTTGTATTTCGTGGAAGTTTTGCCCGACGAAGCCGCACCCGATGTTGATTCAAAGCTTGGAGCACCAACTCCGCACTCCTGGAACTTCCGCTATACTCGCTTGGGAAGCACGCGCGACGACGCCGCCGGCGAAGCTGGCGACAAAGTCGCCAAGATGCTCGCGCTCGGCTATCCTGGCGGCCCAATCCTTGACCAGCTCGCGCCCGCGGGAAATAACTCGGTGCATCGTTTTGCCGAGCCGAAGATGAAAGGCAATGCGCTGGATTTCAGTTTCAGCGGCATCAAGACAGCGGTCCTATATTATTTGCGCAACCATCCGGAGCTGGCGCCGGAAATCGAAGCCCGCGGCGGCGCTCTCGCGGCAGGGAAGCGCTCCGCCGAGGAACTTCGCCCGCTTTGCAGTGCGCAAACGCTGGATTTGATCGCCAGCTTTCAGCACGCTGTGGTCAACAGCCTTTTCTCGCGCACCGCAGCCGCGGTGGATCAGCACGGCGCGTGCTCCATTCTCGTCTCCGGTGGAGTCGCCGCCAACAGCGAATTGCGTCGCCGCTTCGAGAAGGATTTTCAGGCGCGGGGCCTGGGCGTTTTCTTTCCCAGCCGCGCTTTGTGCACCGACAACGCCGCCATGATCGCCGCTGCCGCGTGGCCCCGTTATCTCGCCGGCGAATTTGCGGACGCCGAACTCGCCGCCCACGCCGTCCTCCCCCTCGCCTAGTTGCACGGGTCTTTAGTCACTTCACTTAATACAGCGGAGTTCCGCCGCTCGTTATAGAGATAACCCCTTTTCCTGCCGGTTTGTTTTCTAATCGTTTAGCTGGAAAAATAGAAGGGTTGCTGGGATGGGTTCTGCCGTTAAATGAGAGCTTGGCTTGGTAGGCACGCATAATGCCTCCCCCTTGCACCTGGACGGCAATGTCATGCCAGCCATTTGACTTGGTGGCCAAAACTTCAATTGGAGGTCGCGTAATCGTGATTCTTGTAACAATTCTGTAGGAGGACCCGCGAGGAGCTAATATCAGTGTCGTGCACCCTCCGCTTCCACACCACCACGAATTTCCTGCAAGATATACGATGGCATTTTGTGTTCCATCGTCTTTCAGGTCGACAAAGGAGGAGAAATAGACTGTCTTCCTATCGACTACAGCACCTGGCGCTCCCGCGTAATCCTGGAGAAATCTCTTTAGGGAACGTTCTTGTTGTGATGTTGGATTTCGCTGAGATTGGGCCTCACAGCTCGTCGGCATATAATCAAGAGAACGAGAAAATCATTTCGCATAGCACGGCCGCAAATAAAGCGCGCGGCGCTGACTTTTTCTCGGCGTCCGCGCGCTTTTTGAGACTCCTCGAAGCTACTGATTCTGCATTTCCGGCGGTGTCGCCGGCGCTTTCTTCTTCATGCCCGGCATCATGCCCATTGGTTTAGGCTTCCAGAATTCCGGGTCTGCTTTGATGTAATCATCGGAGACGTAGCTCATCCGCGGATTAAACTGAAACAGATTGGATTCCACCGACTCAATCGCCGCAGCCGATAGTTCTTCCAGTTTTTTCATTCCATCCTTGCCCATGGCTTCGGCGAACTTCGGACCATTCGCGAAATCCCTGTCGATTTCCGAGGCAGATTTTCTCGGCGTAAAAACCAGGTAGGTCCCTTCGGGCGCGCCGTAGGCCGCTTGATACATGGCCCATTGGACGTCCGGCATTCCTTTTGCGTAGGCCTCTTTCACTATCCGCACGGCTTCGGCCCAATCCTGCTCGTGCCCCGGCTTGACGCTATACATCGTGATTTCGAAATATCGCATGTGTGGAATATCGGCATTCGGATGCTGACTCTGGTCCTCTCGATAAATCCATGCGGCCATGTCCATATCGCTCAGCAGGTCTCCATCGGCGACCGTCGCGCGATCCAGCGCCCCAGTCAGCTCAGCGTTCATGTCTGTCGCTTTGGCGTCCTTCTCCCAGTCCGCGAAGGAGCTGTATCCGGTCAGGAATAGGACGCGCGACTTCCCTGAAAGCGAATTCATCGCCAGGTAGTGCGTTGGCCATTTCGCCTTGGCCATGGCCTGGACAAATGCCCCCTCCGACTTGTCATGCATCATCCCGCCGCGTCCCGGCTTCGTGAATTCCCTGACCGTCGTCAACACCTTCGGCGGCCCGTTCATGTCTGCCGAATTTCCCTGTGCGCCGGCAATTCCGGTCACGCCCAGCAGCAATACCACCCCCAGCAAACTTCCCGTCATTTTCCTCATGCGCAAATCCTCCTCAGTATTTGAATATTGCCTTCCCCCGGGGAAATGCTCTCAGCAGCGACGCAAATTCGCAGCCAGCGGCACACTATCGAACCGCCTCACTCAAGTCAAGGGAAGTCGCTCGCCCTTCAGGCTTTGGCGAAGCTGCGTGCACCAAAAAAAACGCGCGGCGCTGATTTTCGTCAGCTTCCGCGCGCATCATAACTCAACAAAAAATGTAGGGAAAATTTGGGGCTAGTCGTTTGCGGGATCGGGCTGCGGCATATGGAGCCGAGCCTTGGCGAGCGCCTCGACGATTCGCGTTTCCATCAACGGCTCAGATTTGTTGCGCGCCGTCGCCAGCTCCGTCACCAGCAAATGTTTGGCGCGTTCCAGCATCTTTTTTTCGCGAAAGGAGAGTGGTTTCGTGCGGCTTAGTGCGACCAATCCCTTAAGTACCGCCGCCACTTCCAACAGCGATCCGGTGCGCATGCGGTCGGAATTTTCCTTGTACCGATGCTTCCAGTCAGCTGTTTTCAGCGAGGGAGACTTTTGCAGGAAGGTTAAGACACCACCCGCTTCGGCGGATCGAATCACGGGACGCAAACCTACGTTTTCAATATTTGTCTGGGGGACCATCACTCGCAGCCCGCTGGCCACGATCTTTAGGAGGTAATAACGCTCCGACTTGCCGTTTATGTAACCGTAACTGATTTGTTCGATGATGCCGACGCCTTGGTTGGGATACACTACCTTTTCCCCGAGCCGGAATTCCATCTCTGAGGTCCCTCCCCTTTTTGCCTGCGTTTGCAAATGCATTTGTTGCGGTTGGTAATAACTAGTTTAACGATGAATGGCTTCCTCGTCAAGATATTACGTCATTTTTTTGTAAATTTTAGCCGTTAAACGTTCAAAAACGCCCCTCTACATGGGGTAGAATGGCCCTCGGCATGCTCATACTCGCTGTCGATACCAGCAATTCGGCCGGTAGCCTTGCTTTATTGCGCGACGGCGTCCTGCAAGGCGTCCATCCCATGCACTCCGAAGAGGGCTTTTCTACCGTGCTTTTCCGCGATTTGGCCAAGTTCTGCTTCCAATTCGGTTTTGCACTGGCCGAAATCGACCTTTTTGCGGTGAATGCCGGACCGGGCTCCTTCACGGGGTTGCGCGTAGGTCTTACCGCTGTAAAGGCTTGGTCTGAGGCATATCAGAAGCCCATTGCCGCCGTCAGCGGTTTGGAGGCAGTTGCCACGCAACTTCCCAACTCTGAGGGTTGGCTCGTCCCGATTCTGGACGCGCGCAGAAGCCAAATCTATGCCGGAATTTACCATCGCACTCGGGACGGCCTCAAGCGCCGCGGCGAAGAGTGCATAATGGCCCCCGCCGAATTTTTCTCTGAGCTTGTCACAATGCCTCTTTCGTCGCCACCGATTTTCGTCACGCCGCATCCGCTGATATTTCGCGACGCCTTGTCTCAATCGCCTTTCGCAAATTGCGCGCTGGGAGTTGTTTCCCCGATTCTTGCGCCGTGGATCGGTCAGCGCGCGCTGGTTCAATTTAGCGAGGGAAATTGTGTGGATGCCCTGAGATTGGAAGCGCGCTACATTCGCCGCTGCGACGCCGAAGTGAACGGACCGCGCGCGTGAGCATTCGCCTTCTCGTTTCTGAAGACCTTGCCAAAATCGAATCCATCCAGGCTGTCAGCCCGCAAGCGTCCCAATGGAACGCATCGGATTATCGCGGCCTTCTGAATCACTCCGGGCGAGGATGGGTTGCGACGGCCAATCCGCCCTTGCCTGAGGAACTGCTGGGTTTTATTTTCATCCGCCACGCCGCTGATGAAATGGAGATTCTAAATCTCGCTGTACTTCCCGCTTATCGTCGTCAAGGAATTGCCCGCGAACTGCTGAATGCATCTCTGTTGTGGACGGCCGCGGACGGCGTGCGTGCTGTTTGGCTCGAAGTCCGCGCTTCCAATTCCTCCGCTATCAGCTTTTATCAATCGCGCGGCTTCCGTGCGGCCGGCTCCCGTCCGCATTACTATTCCCAGCCTGCCGAAGATGCGCTTCTGCTTACCACCGCGATTCCCTAAATCGCTATCTCCACGAATCACAATTGAAGAACGGCGGATATGTCAAAGAATCTTCGTGTCGAAACAAGAACGCCGCCATTCTTACTTCTTGCTTGGTTGCCAAGCCCCACCTGTGGTAGCCTCTGCGACTGTGACTGTGGTTAACTCCAACTCCAACTAGGAGAGGAATGAATGTCCACCACCCCACGGGAATTTCAGAGCATTCTGATTGACCAAGACCCCGAATTCCAACGCCTCGCGGCCGAGCATACCCGGTGCGACGCGCAGCTCCAATCGCTTCACGGCCAAACCTACCTAAGTTCCGAAGATATGATCCTCGAAGTCACCCTCAAGAAAATCAAACTGCGCCTCAAAGACCAAATGGGACGTTTGCTTGACCGGCGTCGCCGAGAAACCGAATTGCATTAATGCTCTGCGCGGCTCTTGGCCGCGAGCTTTGCGCTGTCGGATGGCTTCTCGACGCCGCTCTGAAATATTCCGAGGCGCTGGCGTCGTGATGTCTTCAGAAAGAAAATCGCACTCGCTCGCACGCGGATGCATCGTACAATGGAAACGGTCTCCTGAATTGCGCGCTCTCACATGGTGAAAGAAGGCTACATATTCTCCGCCCCTCTGTTGGCGTTGGGTGCGATCGCCTTTGTGTTCGGCTGGCGCTCGCCCGGCGGCATACTGATTTTTCTCGGCGTGTTCATTCTGTATTTTTTTCGCGATCCGGAGCGTCGTATTCCCGCCGATGCGGACGCGGTAGTTTCCCCCGCCGACGGGCGCGTTGTGGTGATTGTGGACGAACCTTATGGCGCGCGCCCCGGAGTTCGCCTCAGCATTTTTCTTTCCGTATGGAACGTGCACGTCCAGCGCGCCCCAGTTGCCGGGCGCATCACCCGCGTTGAATATCGCCCTGGCCGCTTTTACGCCGCCCTTCGAACTCGCGCCAGCGCCGAAAATGAGCAAAACGTGATCCACCTCGAAACGTCCTCCGGCGAAGTGGTTTTCAAACAGATTGCCGGGTGGATTGCACGCCGCGTGATCTGCTGGAAAAAAGAGGGCGAAGCCGTCGCGCGCGGTGAACGAGTGGGCATGATTCGCTTCGGCTCTCGCGTTGACCTGTGGCTCCCAGCCGGCGCGGAAATTCTTGTTCGTCGCGGGCAGAACGTTTCGGGCGGCTCGACAATCCTGGCGCGCCGGCCATGATTCACACCGAAACTCACCACGACGACACGCTCCATGGGCGCCGGGAAAACCGTCGCCTTCGCCGCGGAATCTATCTGCTTCCCGGATTATTAACGGTCGCCAATCTTCTTTGCGGCTATTACGCGATCCTCGCGACTCTGAAGGGCAGCGCCGCGGACCTTGACCATGCCGCGTGCGCCATTGGAATCGCCATTGTTTTCGATATGCTCGATGGCCGCGTGGCCCGCGCCACCAACACCAACTCCGACTTCGGCAAGGAATTCGACGCTTTGGCCGATATCGTCAGTTTCGGCATTGCCCCCGCGTTCCTTTCCTTTGTTTGGGGCATGCGCGGACTTCTCGCCAGCGGTTCGCCGAAGGGCCATCTCGTGTATCAACTCGGCTGGCTGGTCACTTTCGTTTTCGTCACTTGCTGTGCCTGGCGTTTGGCGCGATTCAATGTTCATGGGATGGCCGGGGGTGGCTCGCGCTATTTTGCCGGGCTTCCCACGCCAGCCGCTGCAGGGGCCATCGCTGCCGTGGTGCACGCTTTCTGGTCGCCCATTCAGGATTGGCGTGCTTCGCTTCTATGGCTCCTGTGGGTACTGGGGCTGGCCCTCCTCATGGTCAGCACCGTGCGTTATGCCGGATTCAAAGACATTCGATGGGGCCGCCGCGTGCCTTCCACTGCCATCGTGCTTCTCGCATTGCTGCTGGGCGCCATGTTTTTCTATTCAGAGTTAACACTTTTGCTCATCGCCGGCATTTATGTGTTGCATGGCGTTGTGCTGCAAGCGATGCGATCCCTGCGTCACCGTCACGCGGGACGCGCAGAATCTGGAGCCGCTCAAAATATATGAACGCCGTTTCATCCTTTCACAAAGTTGCCATCACGGGTGCGTCGTCGCTGCTCGGAAGGGAAGTGAAGCAGGTTCTCGAAGACCGTAAATTTCCTGCTTCCGAAATTGCGCTGTTTGAGGAAGATGTAGCTGCCGTCGGCACGCTCACTGCCGCAGCCGGTGAACCAGTTGTTATCCGCGCTCTCGATGAGGAAAGTTTCCGGGGTATGCGATTTGTATTTCTCGCCGGCAGCGTCGAAGCTGCCGTCCGCGATTCGGTTGTTGCAGCCGGCGCCGGCGCATCTGTGATTGATCTCACGCAGGCCGGTCCTGCAGTCGCTGATTCTCGACCGCGTATCCCTTCGATCGAGTCAATCCTTTCCGCCCCCGCCGCCAAAGCAGCGGAGCATGCCGTCATGCGCGCGCCCTCCTCTCCGGCTATTATCGCCTGCGCCGTTTGCGCCGCGCTTCAACCGTTTGCTCCCGTTCGCGTGGCGTTTACCCTTTTTCCCCCGGTCTCGGAGCACGGTCCGGCTGGCATCGAAGAGCTCGAAAACCAAACCGCCCAGCTTCTTTCTCTGCGTCCTCTTTCGCAATCAGTTTTCGACGCGCAGGTTGCGTTCAATCTCCTCTCGCGTTACGGCGCGGATAGCCCTCGGACTCTGGAAGCTACTCGCACGCAGATTACGCAGGATGTTTCCGCATACCTTGCTGGGCGCGTCGCGCTTCCCGCGCTGCAACTTATCCAAGCGCCTATTTTTTATGGCTATGTTTTTTCCGCGTTTGCCGAATTCCCCGCGCAGGCTGTTCCCTCGCCGGCTGCTCTTCGCAAAGCGCTGGCGTCCGCCGGAATTGTGGTTTCCAAGAGTGATTCCGATGCTCCCGACATCGTCAGTTTTGCCGGTGAATCCTCCATTCAGGTGAGTCGTCCCGTCGCGGATCCTAACATTCCGAATGCTTTCTGGCTGTGGGGAGGCGCGGACAATGTTCGCCTTGCGGCAACCAACGCGGTATCCATTGCGGAGGCGCTGCTTGCCGAATAGCGCCGGGAGCTTTTCTAACAACGCCCGCGGGAACGCCAAGCCGCGCCCAGTTTTTGCATCGTTATTTTTAATTTTATTGGTAGCTCTGATCATTGCGCCGGGCTGTGGTTATCACGTCGTCGGCCACAATTCCACATTGCCTTCGGGCTGGAAGACGATTGCCGTTCCGGTTTTCATCAACCGCACTTCCTACTACCGTATCGAGCAGCTTTTCACCCAGGCCACCGTCCGCGAGCTTGAAGAACGCACAAAATATCGCGTGATTCAAAATCCCGACGAAGCCGATGGCGTCATGCACGGCGAAATCACTCGCATCGAAGCCGTGCCCCTGCTCTTCAATGGTCAGACGACGCAAACCACCACCGTTCTCGTCACCATCTATGCCAAAATCAGCCTGGTGGATCGCGCCTCCCAGAAAACGCTCTATCACAATGACAATGTGGTCCTCCGCGACGAGTATCAGCTCTCCGGCGACGTCAAGCATTTTTTCGAGGAGGAGGGTCCCGCGGTCCAGCGCATGGCCGGGGCTTTCGCTTCCCGCGTCGTTGCCGACATGCTGGAGAATTTCTAATGGCTCGCGTGTCGTGGGAAAAAATGCAGACGCGTTTGGCTGCCGGTAAGCCCATTGCGGCAATTGTTCTGGAAGGCGACGACGTATACCTGCGCGATCTCTGCCATCGCCAAATCATCGAGAATTTCGTCCCCGAAGGCTCCCGCGATTGGGCCGTGCAGCGCCTCTCCGCCAAAGATGCCTCCTGGGACGAAGTTTTTCAGCGCGCCCAGACGTTGCCCATGCTGGCTCCGGTCCAGGTGCTCATCGTTTCCGATCTCGAAGCGTGGGAGCGCCTGGGCGACGATGCCTCGAAAGAACTCGCCGAATCCCTGTCGCAATATCTCGACGATCCTGCGCCGTTCACCGTTCTTTTATTGGAAGCGGCGAAGTTTGATGATCGCCGCCGCCTGGGAAAAACTCTGGCGGAGGAAGCGGGCATCGTCACACTGACGGCCGGCCCCGAACAAACCGCTGCCGTCGTTTCGCGCATCGCTTCCGACCTTGGGGCCTCGATTGATTCTGCTGCTGCCGCGGCTCTTGCGGAGATGTTTCCCGGCGATCTCGGCCGCGTTCGCGCCGAAATCGACAAACTGTCTCTTTACGCCGCCGGCCGCTCCATCACCCGCGCCGACGTGGACGCACTCGTGGTCACCGAACGCAAAGCCACAGTCTGGCAGCTTGCTGATGTTCTCGCCGCCGGCCGCGGCGACGCCGCTCTGCTGTTTCTCGATTCCGCCTTTCGCGCCGGCGAGCAGGCCGCCGCAATGGTAGGCGCGCTTGCCTGGATGTATCGCAAGCTCATCGAAGCTCTTGATCTCCCCGCCTCCGTTTCCGGCTGGGATGCTGCCCGCCGTCTCAACATGCGCCCCGAGTCTGCCGCTTTGGCAGTCCGCAATTCCCGCCGCATTCCGGGCCAATCGCTCCTCGACGGCCTCGCCGCTCTCGGCGAAGCTGACAACCTCCTCAAATCCGGCATCTCCCAACCCCGCGCCGCCCTCGAATTCTTGATCACCGGACTTACCTGTAATACCGATGCAGAGGGCCGCGCTCGCGGCGCTGACTGACGATTCCGCGAGTCCGGCCGACATCCCGAAGCGCCACCCATTTCTTCTTGACAGCCTCGCGCATCTGACCCAGAATAACCCACACGATTCAGCCGTCCGGACTTGCTTTCTGCCGAGTCTGGCAGGTTGAAATTCCGCGATCCATTCAATGACAAAGGAGACTTGCATGAAACGCTTCGCTTATTTTGCCGGCGCCGCCGCGCTGGCATTTATTTGTTTTGCCGGTTATACGCCCGCGCAGGGCACTCAAACTCGTCCGGGGAAAATTGTGATTCCCGAATCCAGCATTGTTCACCCGGAGGATGCCGGGCGGCGGGCGCACACCAATATCGAGATCTTCGTACCCGATAATGAGAGGGAGCCGGGCAACGCGCCCGCGGGCGAGACGCCCGCTTCGCTGGCCTGCGTTTATCAGCTCGTTACACAAGTTACCGGCTGTCCGATTAAGGGCACGACCACGAATCCCAGCGGCGGGTCCCGAACCATCGGTATCGTGGACGCCTATGACGCGCCTACCATCGAAAACGATTTGGGCGTCTTTTCCACGCAGTTCAATTTGGCTCCCTGCACGACGGAAAACGGATGCTTCACTAAGGTTTATGCCAGCGGGACAAAACCTCCCGAGAACGGCGATTGGGCGCTGGAAATGTCGCTGGACGTGGAATGGGCGCATGCCATGGCTCCCGGCGCAAAGATTATTTTGGTGGAAGCAGCGTCGCAGAGTGTTGCGGATCTGCTAAAGGCCGAGGATGTAGCCAGCGCGCAGGTCGCGGCGGCCGGCGGAGGGGAAGTCACAAATAGCTGGGGCTTTGACGAAGCGGCCCAGGAAACCACTGCGGACTCGCACTTCACCACTCCAGGCATCGTCTATTTTGCCGCGGCGGGAGATACCGGCGGAGTGGTCTCGTATCCCAGCGCGTCGCCGAATGTGGTTTCCGCGGGCGGTACGACGGTCAATCGGTCCGGAGGCAATTTCACCACCGAAACTGCCTGGAGCGATGCCGGCGGCGGACCCAGCAAGTACGAACCGCGCCCAAGCGACCAGGATGTGATCGAGAGTATCGTCGGCTCAGTGCGCGGTACGCCGGACATTTGCTTTGACGGCAATCCCAGCTCAGGCGTTTCGATATACGACAGCACCCGCTACCTGATCTATAAGGATTGGATCGTCGTCGGCGGCACCAGCGTATCGTCACCTTCTCTGGCCGGCATCGTCAACGCGGCGGGAAGCTTTAATAATTCCGCCAACGTGGAATTGACGCCGATCTATAACAATTACACGAACGCGAGCTATTTTCGGGACATCACCTCCGGCAGCAACAAATATTCCTGTGTTGTCGGATGGGATTATTGCTCGGGCGTGGGCAGCGCGCTCACCTACACGGACAAGTAGTTCGGCTGCAACGAATCCCATTGCCATTTGCCGCGGCCCCGCACGCAAATTGCGGGACCTCTTTTTTTGACGGCAGCTTCCGTATAAGGCCGCCCGGCGCCACGAGGAGCCGCCCGGGGCTCCTGGCGTCGGATTGGCCCTGAAAAGTCTTCCACAGCCCCTTGCATTTTTCTCTTGCAGCCGAAGGCGGAGGCGGATAGATTATTACCATCTGTAGTAGTGCTGGGCTGGCGGGCGCGCATATATGGCGCTGCGGTTCCAGGGGCGCTTGGGGTGAGGAGTAAACGAACCGCTTGACCTGCATTCTTGCTGTCGCGAACCAGAAAGGCGGCGTGGGCAAGACCACTACTGCCCTCAATCTTGCCGCCGCGCTCGCTCTTCGCAAGCATCGCACGCTGCTAATTGATCTCGATCCGCAATCCAACGCCACGATTGCGCTCGTCAGCCCGGGCGATTTTCAAGTGAGCATGTTTGACGTGCTCAACGGTTCAGTCGAAGGGATGTCCAAAGTCATTCGCGTGACCAAGGAGCCCAATCTTTCGCTGGCTCCGGCGAGATTGGCTCTGGCGAAACTTGAGCAGCAGCTGGCGTCACAGTTCGACGCGCCATTTAAGCTGAAGGATGCGCTCGCGCCTATCGCCAAGGATTTTGATTACATCGTTCTCGATACGCCGCCGGCCTTGGGAATCCTCACCGTCAACGCGCTGGTCGCGTCCACGCATCTACTGATTCCGATTCAGGCGGCCTATTTCGCCATTGAAGGCACCGACGATTTGCTCGACACCTACGCTCGCATTCGCGCTCGGCCCAATCCGGCGCTGAAAGTGCTGGGCGTGGTCATTACGCTTTTCGACAAGCGCACCAATATTTCGCGGGACACGCACGCGCAGATTCGCGCCGTCTTTGGCGATACACTGTTCCGGACGCGCATCAGTAAAAATGTGCGCCTGGAAGAAAGTCCCGCATACAAGCAAACAATTTTTTCCTACGCGCCCAAGTCTCCCGGCGCGGAGGAATACAAGAAGTTGGCGCAGGAGGTCATACAACGTGTCCAAGCGGATCGGGTTGCCCATCACTCTGAAGATGCGGCATGACGCGCACTACATCGAATCGCTGACGAGCTATAGCGGCGCGTCCGTGGGGCGGATGATTCCGCTCGACAAGGTGCGCCCCAACCCTGACCAGCCTCGGAAGATTTTGGGTGATCTGCGCGAGCTGACTGATTCCATCCGCGAGAAAGGCGTGCTGCAGCCGTTGGTGGTGCGCTACATGCCGCGCGAGGATATTTATTACATTATTTCGGGTGAGCGGCGTTATCACGCTTCGCAGGCCGCCGGATTGAACGAAGTCCCCTGCATCGAGCGCGTCGCCGACGATGCCGAAACGCTGGAACTGGCGCTGATTGAGAATCTTCAGCGCAAAGACCTCACTCCGTTTGAAGAAGCTGACGGACTTTTCC
>Ga0265760_10000039_pt1 | contig 39664 bp, 28 predicted proteins | sample NZIome_2_FD_200831 | JGI IMG/M metagenome (GOLD analysis project Ga0265760, IMG submission 200831) | Metatranscriptome of rhizosphere microbial communities from Maridalen valley, Oslo, Norway - NZI1 (Metagenome Metatranscriptome) | ecosystem: Host-associated > Plants > Roots > Rhizosphere >...
CCGGATGACGAAGTGAGAAACGGCGACAAGGTTCTGAATATCTCGGGCACCGAACTGCGCGACCGCCTGAACGAAGGGCGCGACATTCCAGCGTGGTTTACCTATCCCGAAGTGGTGAAGGAGTTGCGGCGCAGCTTTCCGCCCCGCGGCAAGCAGGGGGTTACGATTTTCTTCACCGGCCTTTCGGGTTCGGGAAAATCTACGATCGCCAACGTTCTGCTGACCAAGTTTCTGGAAGTGGGCGGACGCCCAGTGACGATTCTCGACGGCGACCTGGTGCGCAAACATCTTTCGTCAGAGTTGGGATTCTCGAAAGAGCATCGCGACATCAACATTCGCCGCATCGGCTACGTGGCTTCGGAGATCACGAAGAACGGCGGCATCGCGATCTGCGCGCCCATCGCGCCTTATGACGCAACCCGCAAACACGTGCGCCAGATGATCGAGCCTTACGGCGGATTCATCCTGGTGCATGTGGCGACTTCGGTGGAGGTCTGCGAGCAGCGTGACCGCAAGGGACTTTATGCCAAGGCGCGTGCAGGAATCCTGAAAGAGTTCACCGGCATCTCGGATCCTTACGAAGTTCCGGCCGATGCCGAGGTCACCATCAATACCGGCGACCGCTCTCCCGAAGAAGCGGCGCAGGAAATCGTGCTGCACCTGGAGCGCGAGGGCTTTATTGGCGTAAACGGAACTGGAGCCTAGAGAGCGGCCTAGAGGAGAAGCTTTCTCAGCATGCCGGTAATCGCGGCCAAAATCCTGGTGGGCTTTGTGGTCGGAGTCCTGATTGGACTGACCGGCGTCGGGGGCGGAGTGTTGCTGCTGCCGGTCCTGATTTATGTCCTGGGATATTCTCCGATCATCGCCGTGGGCTCGGATGCGGTGTTCAACTTCTTCACCAAGATACCGGCCGGACTGTTGCACCTGAGCAAGGGGACGGTCCGGCGCAAGGTGGTGATTGCGCTGGCCGTGGGCAGCGTGCCGGGATCGATCGGCGGAGTGGCGCTGCTCACCCACATCCGCACGCTCTACGGCAACGGCGTCAACGATTTCATCAAGGTTGCGGTTGGGGTGCTGCTCATTGCCATTCCTTCTCTGCTTCTGTTTCAGAAACGCATCGAGGAAAAAGTTGCCAACCGCCCTCCCACCATGAAGTCGTTCCTGGGCATGGCCGTGATTGGGCTGATCGCGGGCTTTCTGGTCGGCATGACTTCGGTGGGCTCGGGCAGCATCATCATGATGCTGTTGTTGCTTTTTTACAGCTACCCTCCCAAGGTGAACGTTGGCACCGACGTGGTGCACGCGGTGGTGCTCACGGGCGTGACCGGATTCCTGCATTGGCATCTCGGAAACGTGCGGTGGGAACTGGTGGGTGCGCTCCTGATTGGATCCATCCCGGGCGGGCTTCTCGGATCTCATCTCAGCACGCGCATGCCGATGCTCTGGCTGCGCCGCATCCTGTGCGTTTTGTTGCTGGCAACTGGAGCCCGGATGCTGTGGCCGGCGTTCTAATCCAAAGCGCAAAGGACTCATGACTTCTTCTTCCTCTGCTTCTTATTCTGGGATTCTTGATCGCATCGAGAAGGCGCTGGAAGCGGCGCGCGTCGTGTTCAGCGGCTTTACGCCCGGCGACGTGCAGGCGGAATACAAAGCCGGCCATGATCCGGTCACGGCGGCTGACAAGGCGGTCGACGCCGTGCTGCGCCAGAATCTGCTGCGGGAGGGCGAAGGCTGGCTGTCGGAAGAAAGCGCCGACGATCTTTCGCGCCTCGACAAAAAGCACGTTTGGGTGGTCGACCCGCTGGACGGCACCCGCGAATTTGTCATGGGGCTGCCGGAGTTCTGCGTTTCCATCGGCTTCGTCGAGAATGGGAAGCCGGTCGCGGGAGGAATCTTCAATCCTGCCACTCAGCAAACATTCCTCGGGGCGGTTGACTGCGGCGTGCTCTATAACGGTCAGCCTGCACGACCCCGCCAGCGCACCAACCTCGACGGAGCCCTCGTCCTCGCCAGCCGGAGCGAAGTGAAGCGCGGCGAATGGATATCTTTCGAGAATGATCGCTTCAAAGTCCAGGCGATGGGTTCGGTCGCTTACAAGCTTGCGCTGGTCTCAGCGGGGCTCGCGGACGTCACTTTCACTCTGACGCCCAAGAATGAGTGGGACGTGGTTGCGGGAGCCGCTTTGGTGCAGAGTGCAGGTGGTTTTGTCAGCACGCTGGAGAAGACCCCGCTGACCGCCAATCGCCGCGATCCGCTTCTCTCAGGCCTGCTGGCGAGCGGACCGTTCCTGAAGGACGAACTGATTGCGCTGGTCGAGCCGCACATTCGGGTGGCCTCGTCGGCGATAGAAAAGTAAGGACATGGGAAGGTCCTGTTGCTTTCTGCGCCACACGCCAGCCGTTGCAATCGTCAAAGAACGATAGCGCAACGCTAACTGCATAACTTTGGGTGGAGTGCCATTCTCTTTTCGCCGCTCCTAGCCATACCATATAACCTCATGGAGAAAAGACACAAAGGGTTCATCCAGATTTCACCAGTGTCACTTTGAAGTGAACTTGCTCTTGCCGACAACAATTTCGCCCTTCGCTCCAGCGAATGCAAATTCCCGCAAGTGGCTGGCTGGGATCAACCTTGTGGGCTGGAGAAACGCTGAATGGCTTTTCTAATCCGGCCTACAACCCTTGCTGACGAGGCACAGCTGATCGAGTTCCTGACTCGAATGTTTCCTGGCAAAGCAGGTCTTGTGAACCCCTCGATGCTGAGGTGGAAGTACTGGGATCCGAGGGAAGACTGGCCGGAACCGCGCTCCTTCGTAGGGGAACGGGATGGTCGCTTTGTCGGTCACGTCGCTCTTTGGCCGGTCACCGTGCGGACCGGGACCAAGAGCGAGCGGGGAGTTCATGCCATGGACTGGGCAGCAGACCCTCGCGCTCTCGGCGCGGGCTGGTCTTTGATTAAGGACTTAACCAACAATTACGACTTTGTTTACGGCATTGGTGGCGAGGAAATAACGCGATCCATCCTGCCAAAACTGGGTTTCCGCGCTATTGCGGAGGCCCTGACCTGGGCACGTCCAATCCGGCCATGGCGACAAATGCTCAGGCACCAGAGCAAGGATTGGCAGCTGGCGCCACGCTTTGTGCGGAATTCCTGGTGGTCGAGGATTCCTCTGAGGCTGGTACCCCGCAGGTGGACGTTTGAACCTGGAGCGGCCAGCGCAGGTGTGCTTGCGGACTTAGCCGTCGAGCGCGAAGAGTCTTTTTTTCAGTACCTTCAACGATGCCCTGCAGCTACTTGTCTGACCTTTCATATCGTGAACGACGGCCGAATCGTTGGTCTCTTTGCTCTGTTAATCGTAGGGGAGCAAGCTCGTGTGGCTGGCACGTGGCTGAAAACCCCCTCACCCGAAACTTGGCGCATCGCATTCCACCTCGCACAGGACGCCGCACGGCAACACAGCAACGCTTCCGAAATCATCGCCCGGTGCACGACGGAAGCCGGCATGATCGGCGCGGAACGAGCGGGGATGCGATTGCGCACGCGGACGCCAGTCGTTCTCTTCCGCAAGGACGGTTCTGAACTTTTACCGTCCCTTCCGTTCCAGTTGTGCGACAGCGACGCGCTCTTCATAAAAGGGCAGCCGGCTACCTTCCTAACTTAAGCAGCCGGACAGCTGCATTTCGGATAAGTTGACGAACTGTCGCCCAGACGTCGAGGACGATTCTTTCGACTTTTCGACGGACATCTCGTTGTGGCGTTCGAGCCCTGGGCAGCAGCAGCTCTCCTTGCACAGCGGGATGACCATCGGCATGGACGTTCTGTTGACTCGGCACCTAAACCTTCGCACGCTCGTGGGCGGATCCATCTATGACATACCTTTTGCGGACCGCAGCTTCGATCTTGTGACCTGCAAGGTGGTAATGGAGCATTTGGACGAGCCAGCGAGAGCGGTAGCTGAAATTGCCCGCGTGCTGGTTCGTGGGGGAGCGCTCATCATTAACCCACCGAACCTTTGGAATTATGGGCGCGTGTTGGCGAACGCCATATCGGCGAAAGTACTACCTGAACGGTGGCGATTAAGCCTGGTTCGCGCGAGTGATAGCAGGGAACCGCAAGATATCTTCCCTGTGCGCTATCCGCGCGAATACCCTACGTCAGCTGAACGCAATGTCTACGGCCATTGGTTGAGGGTTCACAGGGCGATGGTCTTGCCCCAACAGCGGGCGTTTTTCCGAGCAACTGCGCCAGTAGAAAAGCTACTGATGATGCTGACGCCGGGAGTGAGGCCCCTTATTTACCCAACCCGTGCTCAGTTGACCGTCAGTGTGGCGGTTCCTTTCACGCCGTTCATGGTCGCGGTGATGGTTGTGGTTCCGGTGCCGGCGGGGCTGGCTAATCCGTCTGGGCTCATGGTCGCAACAGTTGCTTCGGAGGACGTCCAAGTTACCTGATCGGTCAGCTGCTCGGTGCTCCCGTCGCTGAAATTGCCGGTCGCGGTGAATTGCTGAGATCCGTCCAGGGTGATATCCGGCATGGCCGGGACAATCGTGATCGAGGTCAAGGTCGCGTTGGTCACGGTTAACGATGCCTGCCCTGCCAGTCCCGCGAACAGGGCCGTGATGGTGGCATTTCCTGTCGCGATCCCGGTCGCCAACCCTTCGGTTGACGGCGCGTTACTTACGGTCGCAACCGAGGCCGGGGACGAGGTCCAGTTCACAGAGCCAGTCAGGTTCTGCGTACTACCGTCCGAAAATGTGCCGACGGCGTTGAATTGCGTCCCTGTCTGCTCGGCAACCGTTGCGTTGGCGGGAGTAATTTGCACAGAGTTTAAAGTCGACGATGCGACCAACACGGCAGCTGAGCCACTCACGGTTCCCTGCTGTGCGGTGATGGTTGCGGTTCCGGCCGATTGGCCGGTGACTTGGCCATAACTGGTGATGCTCGCTACATTGGTGGCCGACGAACTCCATGCCACCGTAGTGCTGATGTCCTGAGTACTGCCATCACTGAATGTTCCCTTCGCGGTGAACAACAGTTGCGACGCGGAAGCTATCACTGCAGAGGCCGGTGAGACCGCGATAGATTTCAGCGTCACCGAACTCACCGTCAAGGGCGCCGCTCCGGTTACGCCGCCAAACGCGGCGCTGATGTTCGCGACGCCTGGCCCGACGGCCGTGACGACTCCTCCAGCCCCGACCGTAGCCACCGCTGTGTTATCGGATGCCCAGGTTGCATCTGGGTTAAGTACCTGTGTGCTGGAATCGCTGAAAGTTCCTGTCGCCGTGAACTGCAACTTGGTCGCAGGCGCGATGTCACGTCCAGCGGGCGAGACCGACATCGACGTGATCGTCGCATTCGTTACATCGAGCGAAGTGGAGCCGCTGACCCCACCCAGCATAGCAGTGATGGTTGCGGTTCCTAGATTCAACCCCTTGGCCAATCCGCTGGCGATGCCGACTGACGCCACAACGGTATTGGACGAACTCCACGCCACCTGAGCCGTTAAATTGTGCGTGCTCCCGTCATTGAATGTGCCAATAGCCGAGAACCCCTCGCTCGTGCTTTGCGCGATCGCCGGGTTGGCGGGAACGATGGCGATCGACTTGAGGTCGGCGGCATTGACGGTGGCCGTAGACGCTCCGCTGAGCGCGCCGGAAGTTGCCGTGATGCTGACTGTCCCGAGATCTTTACCGGTGACCAGCCCGCTGACAGTGATCGAGGCCACGTTGATGGACGACGAACTCCAGACCACCGTCCCCGTTATATCTTGCGTGCTGTTGTCAGAAAATGTGCCGGTCGCAGTGAACTGCTGCAAGGTTCCCAGCGGAATGAGCGCGCTCACGGGCGTCACGCTAATGGAAGTGAGGGTTGCGCTGGTGACGGTGAGGATCGCGCTTTGGGAAACGGCGCCCGAAGTTGCGGTGATGGTGGAGGTGCCGGGGGTCAATCCCATAGCGAGGCCCTGCGCACCGTTCACATTGATGCCTACGACGGAGGGATTCGACGAACTCCAGGTCACCAGGCCGGTGGCGTTTTCCGTGGTTCCGTTGGTCAGGGTGCCGGTAGCCGTAAACTGCAGGGTCGTACCGCGCGCGATGGAAGCGCTGGTGGAGGAAAGGGCCAACGTCGTTATTGTTGGAGCGCTTACTGTCAGGGTTACGCTGCCGCTCACGCCGGAAAGCGTACCGGTGATCTTTGCGGTTCCCTGCGCAAAGGTGGTCACCACGCCGGCGGAAGCGGTGGCAACATTCGTGTCGGACGAAGTCCAGGTAACGCTCGTGGTGAGGTTTTGGCTGGTGTTGTTGCTGTATTCGCCGGTGGCCGTGAGCTGGTCCGGCAGACCAGCCGCCACGGAGGATGTGGTCAGGGTAATCTGGATCGACGTTAGCGTCGGAGGAGTCGTGACAGCGGAGTTCTTGGTGCTGCAAGCCGGCAGCAATCCGAGGCACAGGAGCGCCATCAACATCTGGAACTTCTTCATCAATTTTTCACCTTTTGATTATGTCCGGGAATCGAGTTCCTCACTTCAAAGGGGAGTTAGGCAGAGCACAAAGCGCTAACCCAAGGGATGCTGCAATCAATCTGCCAAATCGCGCGGCTGAGGGTCGGCGGAGGTGCGTGGTTTCAGGTACTTAGCTGCATGCAGGAACCCTCGGGATAGGCTTTCAAAAAGCTTGTGCAATTGTTTTCACAGAGTGGAAGATCGACATTTCCCTGAATCTGCTAGCTGCATAAAGCGGTAGAGAGAAAGCGAACAACCGAGAAGACCGCAGTTCTAGTGGGCCGGTGTCCGGGTTATGATCGAGACAGGAAAACCTGCGGCCTGCGTGTGGCTATATTCTTTTCTATGCGCCCCGCTCCTGGTCCCAGAACCAGTATGCCATCGGTGAAGCCGCCCAGGAACTTGTCGAAGTAAACATGTCGACCAGGGTGGTCACCGAGCTAACTGGCCTCAGTGCCAGGCCGGATAGCCTGATCGTCGATTCTCAGGGCCGCATCCGGTGCTGACGAACCTTCGATCGCAACTTAGGGTGGCGGGGGGGTATTTCTCCCGATCAATTCTCCCGGCACGGCAGCTCCAGCATATCCCAGCGTTTCTTCTTCTTGATGGCGTCCCAGATCAAGGCGATGGCCTCGTCCTGCTCGACGCCAGAGAGTGAGCAAGGAACGTCGACGCCCACGCCCTCAGCTGTCAGCGGCGTGCGTACTTGCGTGCCGGGAGCCCGGCAAATTTCCCTCGCTCTTCGACAAAAGAGAGGATCGCACAAAGAGTTTCCCACCGGCGAACTGTCTCCACGGCAATTTTCGCGCGTGGCGCATCTGATCATTTGCGGCGAGGGGGCTTCGTGCGTGACGCGATGGCGAAAGCCCAGACTGATCTATGCCTGGGGCGGGAATCACGTTTTCTGCAGCCTGCTTTTCTGCAGCCTGCTAGACATCTTCTGTGCTTTTGTGCCAACCTGACAACGAACCGCTTGCGGCGTTCCGCCAGGTTTGCATCTCATGCCGAAGGATCGGACTGACGCGAAATGAGCTTGAAAACTCGAGCCCTCAAGAATGTGGCGTCGAGCTGGGGTGGGTTGGCGGTGAACATCTCCGTCGGCTTCTTTCTCTCACCGTTCATTCTGCACCATCTCGGGGACGACGCTTTTGGGTTGTGGATCCTAATATTCTCGCTGACTGGCTACTACGGGATCTTCGATTTCGGGATCCGGTCCTCCCTCATACATTACGTCTCAAGGTTCCAGGCGACCGGCGACAAGGAACAACTCGCACGGCTCGTGAACACGAGCTTGTTCAGCTACAGCTGCCTGGGTTTGATCTTGTTGGGGCCGACCGCTTTGGGCAGCTTCTATGTGGACCGGTTCTTCCACATTCCCCTTGGGTTTCTCACCGATGCCCGGATTCTTTTCCTCGTGGTGGGGTCTTCGCTGGCGTTGGGTTTTCCTCTCGGAATATCAGGCGGCATCCTGGAAGGATTGCAACGATTCTATCTAATGGATTGGACCAACGTGGTAGCAACCCTGATTCGCGCCGCTCTGATCGTCCTAGCCCTGCGACGCGGTTTTGGACTGCTCGTCGTGGGCGTTATTACCGTGTCTCTGCCGTTACTAGTGTCCGTTATTCGCGCCCTATTCGCCCATCGGCTCCTGGATATTCCTTACGGATGGCGGTATGTGGACCGGAAGGCGTTCAAGCAGGTGGCCAACTACGGATCGGTCACTTTCATGATCATCGTGGCCGCACGCCTGCGATTCAAGACCGATGCCGTCATCATTGGAACTTTCCTTTCAGCAGCGGCAATCACACACTTTTCCATCGGAGCACGCCTCGTTGACTACGCTGGAGAAGTGGTCAGCAGCCTGGCACAGATCTTTACCCCTATGTCCAGTCACTTCCACGCGATCGGCGATTATGCGCGGCTTCGCCAGATTTTTGTTTCGGGAAACCGCGCTTGTGCGCTGGTCATGTTTCCGATGACAGTCGTGCTGGTTGTGATGGGGAGGTCGGTGATCGAGGCCTGGGTAGGACCCCGGTATGTATCGAGTTATATCGTTCTTCTAATCCTTCTTATCCCGGCTACGATCTACCAAGCGCAGACCACATCGAACCGGATCTTGTTCGGCATGAGTTTGCACAAGTCTCTGGCGATAGTTGTGCTTATAGAAGGCGCAGCTAACGTAGTTCTCAGCATCGCTTTGGTGCGGCCACTGGGAGTCGTAGGGGACGCGATAGGTACGGCGATCCCTTTGCTTTGCACGGCGCTGTTCTTCTTGCCGCGCCACATGTGCCGACAACTTGGGATTCCCGTCTGGAGATTTGTCTGGGAGGCTTATTTTTACCCAACCCTCCTGTGCATTCCAATGATACTTGCCTTGATCCTGATGCAACGTTCCTTCTATGCGCACCGTTATCCTCAGCTGCTATTGAACCTTCTGGTCGGCGGGGCGGTCTATGCAGCGGGCGCTCTTTGGTTTTTTCTCGCGCGCGAACCCATGGGTCTGCAGCTGAGGAGAAGGGTGGCAAGTTATTTCGCATAGAATGCATTTTTGTTGGATTGCACTCTTTCACATCAGGAATACCCGAATGATGCTACGGAGCAACTAGCAATGGCCGGGCTTTACGTGCTGGGAGCGCGGCAGCGAAAGCTGCTGTTGAAGAATGAGGAGGAATGGAATCTTTACGAATCGGCCCTCATCCTCCATCTCGACCCGCAGACGGGCAGAGTGCGGACCTGTGTGGAATACAAAAGCCCTTCTGCGGCGCGAGCCAATGACAATTCTTCCGTAGTATTCAAGAGCGGCACGTTGATCGGCAATACTCTGTACGCTTGCACCTCGACCGAGGTGCTAATTTTCAAGCTGCCCCAGTTCGAGCGCATCGCTTATATCTCGCTGCCCTGCTTCAACGATGTTCATCACGTCACGCCTTCCCGCGACGGCAATCTTCTTGCCGCGAACACGGGGCTGGACATGGTAATCAAGTTCAACAGGGCAGGCGAGGTGCTGGCAGAGTGGTGTGTGTTGGAAGAGCAACCGTGGTCTCGCTTCTCACGCGCTGTCGATTATCGCAAGGTGGAAAGCACCAAACCGCACCAGTCCCATCCTAACTTTGTTTTTCACCTGGGCGACGAGATCTGGGTCACGCGCTGTCGGCAGCGCGACGCTATTTGCCTGAACGAACCGGGGAAAAGAATCGAGATCGCGTTCCAGTTTCCCCATGACGGGCTGGTATGTGGAGATCGAATCTATTTCACAACCGTGGACGGCAGAGTTGCGATCGTTAACCGCAACACATTGCAGGTGAGTGCGATCATCGATTTGAAAGAGATGAGTGACCCCAATTCCATGCTGGGTTGGTGCCGGGGTCTGTGGCCGGTGGATGATCGAAAAATTTGGGTGGGCTTTACTCGAGTTCGTAAAACGAAGATCCGGGAAAATGTTCTTTGGGTTCGAAGCATTTTTCGCGAGGGCATGACGGAGGCGCCAACCCACATCGCGCTCTACGACATAGCAGAGGGACGCTGCCTCCAGGAATTTGACCTGGAGGCACACGGAATGAACATTGTTTTTGGTGTCTTTCCCCCTACCGGCAGTAACAGTTGGACGCCGGAGCTTCCTGGCCCAGCCAATGAGCGGGCGGTTTTGCGCAAAGAGTGATGTTAGAACCAGAGTGTTTAAGACCAGGAATGTTGAACGCCAAGACTGACAAGGGAAGAAATACAGCGCCGGTTTTCGTGCTCGGTTGCCCGCGTTCCGGCACAACCCTGCTCGATGACATGCTCCTGTCCGCGGGAGGGTTCGCCGTATAGCTCGCCCAATCCAACGCATTCAACGCGCTGGCCTTGCATTTCGGAGACCTGCGGGTAAGAAGCAACCGGCAGAACCTGCTGCAGGCCTGGCTGGGCAGCAAACTATTCCGTGCGTCGGGGCTGGGGGCGTTGCAAGTCGAGAAAAAGGTGCTTGAGGAATGCAACACGGCCGCGGATTTTCCGCAAATTGTGATGGACGAGATAAGCATGCAGGGGGTGCGGCGCTGGGCGGAGAAGTCACCGGAAAGTCTGCTCCATCTTCCACTAATCAAGCAGCTCATTCCCCGGCTTTGGTCCTTCATATCATCCGCGATGGGCGCGCCCTTGCGATGTCTCTGGAGAAACTACGTTATGTACCGGAGCTTTTTGACGGGAAGCTGTGGTTCAAGCGTAATTCGCTGATTCGCACGCTTCGCCCTTCGTTGACCAGCGGCGAAATCGATGCCACCGTCCTCGCCGGGGATCATTCACCGGAAGGACGGAATGTTCTGTGATCGCCCTCGGGAGGGTCAGCGGGAAACGCCGGTGGACGCGTGGATTGCACTGAAGGCGTCTGGAGAGCCGAGATTCCCGCCAGGCCGATCGCCCTCGATGCAAACTCGGAACCACGTTTCCAGATTTAGCAGGCGCCAGATCCGATTACCGTGATCCCGGTACTTGGCTCGATGCTCGGCAAATAGCCGCTTGACGACATCGGAGTGGAACAGACCGCGTTCAGTGCTGCGGGGCTCCAGCAGCATGCGCTCGAGATCGTCCAGTTGAGATCCCGCGAGCCAGTATTCCCAGGGCGTGGGAAATCCCATCTTCTTGCGATACACGATGGACTGGGGAAGAAGGTCTTCCATCGCTTGCTTCAGGATGCACTTTCCGGCCATTCCACGAATGGAGTATTGCGCCGGAATCTTCGCGGTAAATTCAACGAGCACGTGGTCGAGAAAGGGCACGCGGCTTTCGACCGAGGCCGCCATGCTCATCTGGTCCTGCTTCATCAGGAGTTCGATGAGGTAGCTGTTGATATCTGCGTAGAGCAACCGGTGGAGCAGATCACCCTGCGCCCGCACCCACGCGCTCATCGAACCGGCATAGGCGTCGCCCGCGGCAGCCAGAGCCTCCGGTGTGAGCAGCTCGGATTGTTCGGCCGCAGCGAAAGCGGAAAAGAAGTTATCGTAATAGAAGGACGGCCAGGAATTTCCATCCCCCACCAGGAAGGTATGTTCCAGCTTGCGGCGAAGGGAGGCGCCGACCGGACCAGCCTGGATCGCCTGGCGCACGAACCCGCGGAGTGCGGCCGGTGTGACCGCGCGATAGGCCCGATCCATGCGCGAGTTCGCGAGCGTCCACGCGTAGCGGGTATAACCCGCCAGCGTCTCGTCACTCCCCTCTCCAGTGAGGACCACAGTCACGTGCTCGCGCGCCAGCCGAGCCACAAAATAGAGCGCCACGCTCGACGGCCATACCAGCGGCTCATCTTCATGCCAGATCAGCTTGGGTAGGCTGGCGAAAAACTGCTCCCGGCTCAGCCGGACTTCGCGATGCTGCGATTGGATATGCTCGGCCACCTCCCGCGCATAGCGAAGTTCACTGAACTGTTCCTCGCCGTAGCCGACCGCGAAGGTTTCTATGCGGTCTCCGCGAATTTTGGTGGTCAGGGCCGCGACCGCACTGGAATCCAGACCTCCGCTCAGGAACACGCCCACCGGTACGTCACTCATCAGATGCGACCCAACGGCCTGTTCCAGAAGGTCGCGATAGGTCTTGACGTAAAACTCTCTTGGCTGTGGTTCGGTATCGACCCGGACGGAAAGGTCCCAGTAGGCTTCGATCGTCAACTTCCGTGACTCGTCGAGTTCGAGAAAATGTCCCGGCATCAACTTCTGGATGCCGGCATACATAGTTTCGGGGCCGGTGATGTACCCAAATGCCAAGTACTCCGAAAGCGTGCCGGGATTGAACGCGGCGGAAACCGTGGGATGCGCAATGATGGCTTTGATTTCCGAACCGAACAGGAATGTCTCACCATCCCAGCGATAATAAAAAGGCTTGATGCCCAGGCGATCGCGCGCGGCGAACACCCGGCGCTTCGGCCGGTCCCAGATCACAAACGCAAACATGCCGCGAAGATGTTTCACACAGTCGCGGCCGTATTCTTCGTAAAGATGAACGATGGTTTCGGTGTCGCTATGAGTGCGGTAGCGATGGCCCCTGGCTTCGAGATCACTGCGCAGCTGTTGATGGTTGTAGATCTCGCCGTTGTAGACGATCCAGATATTTTGGGCTTCGTTGGCGAGGGGCTGGTGGCCGGACTTGACGTCAATGATGCTCAGACGCCGCATGCCAAGCCCCACGTTTTCTTCCACAAAAAGGCCCTCGTCGTCGGGTCCGCGATGAACAATCTGCTGATTCATTTCGGTCAGCACGTTGCTGCTGACTCGCCGGTCCCGGTCGGGATGAAAGATGCCGCAGATTCCACACATGAGAATTATGCCTTCGTATCTTCAGGAGCTAGTTGCATGTTGCCCATAAGCGCGGCTCGGTCGGAACCTGTGCGATGGGGCGTCTCCAACGCGTCTGGATCTGAGCAGAAGACTTCCGGGGCTCCATTTGTGACCACCAACTCACACCGTGAGACCGGTCTCGTCGTGCTTAATACACGATGCCGGTTGATTTCAACATAGCTGCCATCGCAAAAAACCACGATCTCATTCTCGCCACCGTCTTTTCGCTTCCAATAGACGAATTTAGCGTCGCTCGCCACGGAGGCGCAAATCCAAGGCTTTTGTTGGGCAAATTTGTGTTGCGCAAAAATGAACAGATGCTCCTCGCCTTGACGCTTGAAGCGGTACGCCCGCACTCCTGACTCGGCATCCACGGTGCGAAGGGTCAAATCTCCCGCCACCTGCGATGTCTCCGACGTATCTTCCAAGCGTAACAGCAGGGTCGCAAATTCGGCGGGCAGCTTGGTTGTTAAGCTGAAATTCAGGGTGGTGGCCGGGGCTTGCGCACCGTAGGCGGGCGACCAGCGATCCCGCAGCGTCTCCTCGGTCCAGCCGTGGCCCTCTGCCGGCAGTACCAGCAAACCTCGCGACGATCCTTTCGTGCGGAACCGATGGTCCGCTTCGGCGAACATCTCTGGCCCCAGATGCCACGCAATGTTGAGCTTCTGCTCTCCCTGGCCTTCGGCAACATCGCGCACCAGGAACAAACCGTTCACGGAGATCACCCAGCGGCGATGCACGACGGGCGGCGATTGCCGTGCGTAGCCATCGTGCTTTCCAGAAAAAAGAGTGAAGGTTTTTCCCGGAACCCATTGCTCGACGGTTGCGTGCGTGAGCCGCCCCCAGGAAAATGGTCCAGCGGGCTCGGCCTGGCTGGCCTCATCCACGCGAAGAGTGCTGTGCATGGCAGTACCGCGAAAGTGGTCGCGCGCGTCGCTTGCTCCCACGTACTCGAGAGTCCCAGGATCCAGCAGCAGAGTCTGCCCACCGCTCTGCAGCGAAATACTCAACGCATCGGCATGGCCGTGGCCCGCGCCTTGCGCGCCTTGAGGTCCGGCATCGATCACCAGCTGAGAGCGCGGCTCCGAAGCGGTAAGCAGGTAAAGGCCGGTCTCCGCGAGCGCCACCGATTCCCCCTCTGGCGCCTGGGCCTGCAAACGTTCGAACTCTTCGACTCCCGCGGCGCCCAGCAGCCAAACCGTCTCTTCGCGCAACTCACCGGCCAACGCCTTGAAGTCGGCGCGATGAAACAGTACCGCTCCCGTCGCCAGCGGATCGAGCAGGTGTTCATTCCGGTTGCGCCGGGGGTCGAACAGGCGCCCGCCGTCGTCATCTCCGAAGCGCGGCGGCGGACCGGCGCGGCTCAACAGGGACAAGGCATTCAGCATTCTCTGCACGGTTCCTTCGAAGCCCGGTGGAATCGGAACGCCGTTCAACGACGCCAGAATCAAGGCATGGAGGAAAAAGTCGACGGCATAGACGTGATAATAAGTGGACTGCTCGAAGTGAAACCCGTCGGCGCGTACCTGTTGCACCGCCTCGCGAACCACAATCTCCCAGCCGTTAGACTTCCAGCGTTCCGCCGCGGAGAGTTCCGGGCACAAGGTTCCCAGAAAAAACAAAGCCACGCCCTCGCCCAGCAGATGCGTGTTGGGCGAGAAATAAGTGGAAAGGTAGCGCTCGATGTGGCGTCCGCAAAGTGCCTGCGCGCGCAGCCACTCCGCGCGAAAATTCGGCGGCAATGCTGGAGTGCCTTCGAGAAGATGGAACATCCACATCCAGGAAAGACAGCGAAAAGCCACTTCCAGGCTGCTGGCCCAGTTCACTCCCACAGGATAGGGATTCGCGGCGTGCCAGTGCTTCCATTGCCGCAGAAGTTCGTGCGCGTAGCGCGAGTCTCCGGTCAACCGGTATGCCTTGGCCAGAGTCACAAGGTGCTGGTGACGATTCAATTCCCATGTGACCTTGGAGTCTCCCACTTCCTGGAAACCCAGAAAATGGATCTTATGAAACGGTTTTCTCGGAGCGCGCTTGCCGTGCACGGCGTCGAGCGACCAATCGATGGGGTCGCCGAAGCTGAGATTTTCATAGCCCAGGAGATCGAAACGATGGTTGCAGATTTTACCTGCCTGTTCTTGAATTTGCTCGACCTGCTGAGGAAACCGCTGCCGCAACAGGGCGAGAATCGATGGGATCGAAGCCGGGCTGAAGAAAAACCTGGCTGGCTTTACGGGTCCCGCAACGATGGCATTCCTGGCGAAATCGAACCCGAAGCGGGCGAAGATCGCATCGGTGCGCTTGGAAAACTCCTGGTGACCGCGGTCCAGCATCTCCCGTCCATTCATGCGCGCCAACCGGGCCACGAGTTGGCGCCAACCTCTACGCGGCGTGGTGTTCGCGGATTGCAAGCCCGACTCTCTCATGCAGCACTCACCCAACCCTTACCCTGCCCGAAACGGGGCCATCCGCAGCCTGATTGCGCCGCTTTTCCTACGCGGGGCCAGGTTCCCGTGGACGATCCACTGAGAGATATTATTGCTTTTTTTTGTCTCCAGCGCGCCAAAACCCGTTTTCCAAAGGTGCAGCATGTTGTCCCGAAGGTCATGGCGAACCGGATGACGCGGGCCGGGGCGACTACGCGGCTGAGCTTCCCAGTTCGCCAAGCTGACTGGCATAATTGATGCAATGAAGATGAAAGTTGGCGTGTTCGGCTTGGACAAGGAGGAATTGCAGAAGCACTTGCGGCCGGAGCACATCGTCATTGATTTGGCGAACCTGGAGCGCGTCCGCTGCATCCCCCGAAGGTTACCAAGAAATCTGCCGGTAGCCCGATGAACATCCTCTGGGTCAAAGCGGGAAAGCTTTTGCCGGTGGATACGGGCGGAAGAATTCGCTCCTTCAACATCCTGCAACAGCTCTCGAAAGATCATGATCTCACGCTGATTTCTTACTACGGCGGCCGCCGCGATCCTAACTATGAAGCGGCTCTGCCCCAGCAATTTCCCTGCTCGAAGATCGTCCACACTGCCGCCGCCGATTCCAACGGACTTCGAGGCATACTGGACTACCTTTACCGGTTGCCACGTCTCACGCCCTATTCGGTGTCCAAGTTCACGCATGCAGCAGTTCGCAAACTGGTTGCGAGCCAGCTCTTGAGCGGGCAGTTCGACATAGCCGTCTGCGATTTTCTGGCCCCTTCGTTGAACTTTCCGAAGAACTTACCCATACCCTGCGTGCTTTTTCAGCACAATGTGGAAAGCTTGTTGTGGCAGCGTATGGCTGCCACTGAATCGCATCCGCTCAGGAAGCTTTCCTATCGGCTCGAATCTGCACGAATGTCGCGCTACGAGTGGCAAACGCTAGCCCGGTTTCATCACATCGTTGCAGTTTCGGAAAGTGACCGCCAACGTATGTTGGAGATGGATCCGGCATGTGAGATTACCGTGGTCCCAACCGGGGTGGACACGCAGAAGTTCCAGGTTGCGCCCCCCTCGTCGGCCGCGCCTCCCCGAATCGTGTTCACGGGTTCGATGGATTGGGAACCGAACATTGATGCGGTGGAATATTTCTGCGGACAGATCTGGCCCCGCATTCTGGAGAAGTTTCCCGACGCAATTTTCCAGATCGTAGGCCGGACTCCCTTCGCGAGAGTGCAGCGTCTTGCTACCAAGTCTGTGGTGGTGACGGGAACGGTCCCGTCCGTTACGGATTATCTGCGCGATGCAACCGTGGTGGTGGTGCCGTTGCGCATCGGCGGCGGAACGCGGCTCAAGATCTACGAAGCGATGGCGATGGGCAAAGCTCTGGTCTCGACCTCGATCGGAGCCGAGGGACTCAGCTTCCAAAACGGCCAGGATCTCCTGCTCGCAGACGATGCCTCTTCGTTCGCCGATGCTGTCCTTCTTCTGGTTCGCGAGGCACAGGCGCGAAGGAAGTTCGAGCAGGCGGCTGTGCAACTCGCCGCAAAGTTTGATTGGTCTGTGGTCTCCCGACAGTTTGGCGAAGTGCTGCATAGGGTGACCTCGGGCATTGCCGCTGGGCTGCGGGCAAACAAGCGGGAGGCAGCCAACCGCTAGGCCGCGTTTTTCGTTGGCAGTTTGAATGCGATGACGACAGCACTTCTAGAATATGCGATCGGCGTAGTCGTGGTGTGGTTGGCGGCGATGCGGCTTCGCTCCATTACCGCCCGGCAATGGCTCTACCTTGTTGCGAGTTGGCTGTTCTACCTCAGCTGGGGATCGTGGCTGATCGTCGTGCTGCTGTTCAGCTCGCTTATGAACTACGCGTTAGGCGAGTGGCTGAAAAAGCGGGTCACCGCCGGGCGGCTGTGGACTGGAATCATTCTCAATCTGGCGCTGCTGAGCGTTTTCAAATACCTGCCCTTGCTCGGCAACATCGCGCCGTCTGGTTCCCCCCTCTTGCTGCTCAGACGAATGGTTTTCCCTTTAGGAGTTTCCTTCTGGACGTTCCAGGCTCTCAGTTACTTGTTGGAGCTATATCGCGAAGAAGAGTTGAATCCGACCCTGCTGGAGTTCTGCTTGTACATGGCGTTCTGGCCAACCGTGCTGCAGGGCCCGATCTGCCGCATGTCGAGCATGCTGCCACAATTCCGCCAGGATTGGTCCGCAACCGCTGACGATCTGAAGATCGGAGTGCACCGCGTTTCGATCGGCATCTTCCTGGTAGTTGTCGCAGGAGTCATGAGCGGCGGCCTGTACGCGGGAATGGGCATTGACGCGGCTTTCAACGACGCTGCGGGAAGGTTGAGCGGAATCGATGTCTGGTGCCTGATCATCGCTTACGCATTCCAGCTCTACTTCAGCTTCTGCGGATACTGTCACATCGTGATTGGAGCCGCTCGCCTGTTCGGAATCCAGTTGCACGAGAATTTTAATCGGCCCTATCTCTCCACTACGGTATCAGTCTTCTGGACCCGGTGGCATATGTCGCTGTCATTCTGGATTCGTGACTTTCTTTTTCTGCCCCTGGCGACGATGCGGCGCGCCGTGTGGTGGCGCAACCTGTCGCTGGTGATCGCCATGTTTGTTTTCGGACTGTGGCATAAGGGGAGCTTCCTGTTCATGATCTGGGGTACCTATCACGGGATTTTGCTGGTGGTGCACCGACAATGGCAGGAATTTCGCAAGCGTATGGGGTTTGAATGGTCGGGTGTGCTGGCGGTAGGCATCTCATGGTGTTTGACATTTTCTGCGGTATGCGTAGGCTACATTTTCTTTCGTGCGGATAGTTTCCAGCAGGCATTCGCCATGTTGAAGGCCATGGCTTCGCTACATACTTACCGTCACCTGACTCTCGACCACAGCCTTTACTTGATGACATTGGTCGCGGCCGCCGGGTACTTCGCGATCATCGGCGCGGGCGAACTACTCGATTCTCTGGGTAAAACCAGTCTGAGTGAAACCGCGCCCGGGGGACGGCGGACTGCACTTGGCACTTTCCTGCGACGACTGCCCGGAATTCTGGCGCGCGAACGCTGGGTGTGGATTACCCCGGTGGTGATTGTCCTGGCGCTCTATTTGAGCGTGATCTTCCAGCCGGGACAGGCGGAGACGGGACCGGTGATGTACGCTTTGTTCTAAAGCAAATCCCAGACCAGTCACTGCCGCAAGATTCGGAAAGCAAAACCACTATGCTAGCATTCAGTCAGGTTTAGAGCGGACGAGTGAGGATCAGCCGTTTGTGCCATTAACAGAAAATGACCGGACAGTGGATCGTCGCCCCGCGCTTACGACGCAGTACAAATCCCTGCTTAAATATTTTGCCGTCCGTTTTTGTGTCGCCGTAACCCTGGGCGTGATTCTGCTGGGCGCGGTCGAATTCTACGCGTATTTGCGTTACCTTCCCGCGGCCCGTGACGTGATGGAACCCGCTGTCAAGTTGGATTTGGCCGAGGGTGGAACCGTGGCGGAGCGCGAATACTGGAAGGAATTCGAGCAGGCGAACAAAGTGACTTACCATCAGTACGTGCTCTGGCGCCGGGCTCCTTATCGGGGCGAAGTAATTTCCATCAATCCGGAAGGCGTCCGCCGAACCTTGCACACACAATGCGACGACAAGACCTTCACCATATGGATGTTCGGCGATTCGGTGATGTGGGGAGCAGGCGCTCCGGACGAACAGACCATCCCATCATTCGTCGCGCTCGATTACGAAAAGGCGGGCAGGCCGGTCTGCATCGTGAACTATGCGGAAAAGGGTTGGGCCAACACGCAGGAAATGGTGGGGCTGATTGAGCAACTCAAACATGCCACCCGCAAGCCGGATATCGTACTTTTTTACGACGGGGGCACCGAGGCATTTGCCGCTTATCAGAGCGGCCGCGCGGATGTGCACAGCAACTACAATTCATTCAAGAATTTTCTGGATAACTGGGGCGCATCACAGAAAGCAGGATTTTCTTACTTCGAGCAGACCAACACTTATCGTTTGCTCAAGAGGATCGCGGTCAGGGCTCCATTCCACAACCAGAAAGAACCTGCACCTGCAGTGACGCGGGACACGGAAACGCTTTCTGCCGCAGTGGTCGAAAATTACGTGCAGAACATGGACATCGTCAACTCGCTGGCGAAGCAGTATGGCTTCCGCGCAATTTTTGCGTGGTATCCTAACCTGGCGGTCGGGCATAAGGAACTGACGCCCTACGAACAACAGGTTTTGAATATGGAATACCAGAAGTTTCCCGACCTGGGTTCGATGTATGAGGCCGTCTACAAACGGGGTCGGGTCGTAAGAAGCCCGGATTTTCATTACCTCGGCGATCTTCTGGATGACCAGAAGAGTTCGCTCTATGTGGGCATCTCGCACCTGAAACCAGAGGGCAACCGGATTGTTGCCGACCAGCTCTTCGATATTCTGCAACATAAGGGCGGGATTCCGGCAGGCGCTCCCGATATAATCTCGAGCGTTCGTGGCAAGTAGCTGTTCGATGCAAACGAACATCATTCAAACAAACTTCAAATAAACCTGGGTGACGGATGGCTCCGCCGCAACAATCGAGAAGCTTGATCAGCGGCTTTTTCCGCTCCCTGCGTGCCAACCCCGGCAACCGGTCGCTTGAACTCGGGGAACAATCGCTCAGTTACGAGCAACTCTGGAACTATGCCGGCCGCATCACAGCTTGCCTCCAGGACACTCTGGATCCTTCCGAGAAGGTAGTTGCCGTACTGGCCCATCGAAGTGTGGGCGGGTATGGTGGAATTCTGGGCGTCCTGGGCAGCGGGCGAGGGTATGTTCCACTGAATCCCAAGTTCCCTCTGGAGCGGACGCTCGCCATGCTGAAGGCGTCCGGGTGCAAAACGATGGTGGTGGGACGGGAGTGCGCAGATACGCTCGCGTCATTGCTTCCACGTCTGAACGAGCCTCTGACTCTGATCTTCCCTGATGCTGGCTGGGACGCCAGACTGCCGCCTTTTGAATCTCCGTCAACCCACCGGGTCATCCTGGCGCGAGAGTTGTCAAAGATCGCGGAGGCTTGCGATCCGACGGTCGACGGAAGCGATGCAGCCTATCTGTTGTTTACTTCCGGCAGCACGGGGGTGCCAAAAGGAGTGGCTGTCAGCCAATCGAACGCCGTCGCGTACATGGAGTATGCCGCAAAGCGCTTTGGCATTCACTCCGGGGATCGCTGCTCGCAGAACTTCGATCTGACTTTCGACCTCAGCGTGCATGACCTTTTTACTTGCTGGGATGCGGGAGCAACGCTGTGCACTTCTGCCGAGCAGACCCTCACCCCGGCGACTCTGGTGGAAGAAATGGAGCTGACAGTCTGGTTCTCGGTGCCATCGGTGGCGATGTTCGCGTCGAAACTAGGCATGCTGGAACCGGGAGCATTTCCCAGTTTGCGCTGGAGTCTGTTTTGTGGAGAAGCGCTTTCTTCGAGCCTGGCCGCGGAATGGCAACAGGCGGCGAACAACTCCATCCTTGAGAACCTGTACGGGCCGACCGAGGCGACGATCGCCATCACTTATTACCGCTGGGATTCCGCGACATCGCCGGCTGAGTGTGTGCGCGGGCTGGTGCCCATCGGCTGGCCGTTTGATGGACAACAGGTATGCGCTGTGAACGAGGATCTTGCGCCGGTACCGCCCGGCGAAAGCGGCGAACTTTGCCTGGGCGGATCGCAAGTCACACGCGGGTATTGGAACGATCCGGAAAAGACGGCGGCCAGTTTCATTGGGTTGAAACACACTGGGGACCAGGTGTGGTACCGCACGGGTGACCTCGTGAAACAAGATGAACGGGGATGCCTTTTCTACCTCGGCCGCCGCGATTTTCAGGTCAAGGTAAACGGTTATCGCGTGGAGTTGCAGGAGATTGACCTGGTGTTGCGCGAGGCCGCGCGCACTGAACTGGCGGTTGCGATACCGTGGCCGCTATCGGATGGTTCGGCATCCGGAATTGTGGGCGTCCTTTCGGGATCGGACCCGGCGCATGACGAGCAAATCATTGCCGCTTGCGAAGCCAGACTGCCCCGCTACATGGTGCCAAATCGCATTTACCACTTTTCGCAGATTCCATTGAACGTGAACGGCAAAATCGATCGTGGAGAAATTACAAACATGCTGGCCAACTGGAGGCCATCGCCGTAGCGTTGTAGCTCTGGGGTAAAGCTGGACGCTGGCGTCGGGTCCACTCTAAGAACGTTGCGGTTCCGCCCCACTTCAGTCGACATTAACCGTAAAGAGAACCGAACTCAGGCCAGGCGAAGAAGCTGTAACCGTCACCATACCCGGCTGGGCGGGAGCGGCGTAGCGCGTCCCCGAGATTCCCTTGGCGCTCGTCTCCGCAGGATCCGGCGAAAAGCTGCCGCCCGCCCCGCCATCGCTGTACGTCACGGAAATTCCGGGCACCGGATTCGCGTACTCATCCCCGACAAAAACCTGAAGCAACTTGGCGGTTGCAGCAGCTGTCTTCACAGTCTGATTGTTGCTGGAATAGACGCTGAGGGCGGTTGCCGGCCCCGCCAATACGATTTCTTTGAACACCACTGGAGTCAATCCGGATACGGAGGCGGTTATGTCAACCGCACCCGATTTCAAACCCATGGTGTAGGACGTACTCGCATAGCCCGAAGAGTCCGTGGTGGCAGTCGGCGACGATAGCGTTCCGCCCGCTCCTCCGTCAGAAAAGCTCGCCCGGATTCCGACGAGTCCGTTGCCCGCGGTGTCTTTGACCCTGACTTTCAACGAAAGAGGCAACAGCGATGTCACCGGTCCCTTTTGCGAATTTCCCGAGTTGATCGACAATGTCGCAGGAGCGCCCGGGGTTGCGGTTGCCAGGAATGTCGCGCTGGCATATCCCGGACTGGACGCCGTAATCGTGTACGTCCCGGGTGTAGCTGGCAGAGTGTAAGACGTAGTGGCGGTTCCCAAACTATTGGTAACGGCGTCTGGGTTCGAGAACGAACCAGCTTTGCCGCTGGCGCTGAAAGTCACTGGAATGCCCGCAGTCTGTATCGGGTTGCCCGAGTAGGGATCCAGAAGTGCCGCCTGCAAAGCGACCGGCAGCGTACTGTCTACCAGCCCGGTCTGGTGGTTACCCGTTGCGGCTGTGAATGCAGGCAATAGGCCAAAGACGGTTAACTCGGTCTTGCCGTTAACGTACACCTTGCCATTGGCCACGATCGGCATCTCAAAGTGGACGACCGGACCGAACGTATCGCGTTTACCTGCCTTTTCGCTGCTGTAAAACTCATTCGCAAGATTGGTGGCGTCAAAAGCAAAAAGGTGGCTGGTGGGAGATGTGACGCACCAGAATATTCCATTCGTCAGAGCATTTGACGAAACAATACCCCCCTGCGGATTCGCATCCACGCTTGGAGTCTGCGACGTCGGTGTCAAAGAGAGCTGGCCATCGGTAAACAAATATGCCATCACCGTAGTTTGGTAGGCTTCGACATATACGTTGTTATTCCAGTAGGTGAGTCCGGCGTGAACCTCCCCGTTCACTGGAATATCGAGTTCCTGCGGGATCTGGATGTCGCCGAGGGGATTGTACTGACCCAGGTCGTTCTGGTTTAGCAGATACAGCGTTCCGTTTTTGTCAATCGTGATCACGAAATTGCCCTGGGCCACTTCGGGCAAAAGCACAATCGCGCCGGCGCTAAGGTCAAGATCGTCAATCTCGAAATGCTTCTGGTTGTACGGAGTGAAGTAGTCCACCAGGTTCAGAGCGCCATCGCCTTGATGGAGTTTAAGGAGGGTGTCTCCATAGTGGCTTCCGCCGTGGTTTGCGTCGAACAGCCCATCCCCGGTATTGGCATAGACGTTACCAGCGCCATCTCCGGCGAGTCCCGCACCCGACAACCAGACCGCCGAAGCCATAACCCCAGGGGAAGCGTCGAATACCCCGACCTGCTGGAGCGTCGTTTCGTCGTAGGCCATGACCCAGCCGTTTTCGGTCTCGACGTTACAACCGGGGCTGCCAAAGCCGATGTAGACCACGCCGTTCTCTAACAAAAGCCCAGGCCGCTGCTGCTGGTACTTGTCGATGAACGTATAAAGCTGGTTGTCGATTGTAACTGAAGCCGTCACCACAACGGGCCCGCCGAAAAGTTCCGCTCCAGTGCCAAGATCAAGGGCATGGAGCCGGTGGACATAGGCTCCATTCTCCTTGGTCATGGCCAGCAAATACATAGCATTCTGGCTCGGGTCAATGACCGGCGTACCCTGGATGCCGAACTCCGTGTAGCCGACACTGCAGCCCTCATCGCTTTGCGGAACGCTGGTAATTCCCTTCGCCGGATCGAGAAAATTCACATACCAAAGAGGCGATCGACTGGTGCCCTGGTTGCTGTCGGCATCGAAGGCGAACACACTGTCGTGCATCGTAACCGCGTATACGACATTGTGTGTCGAATTCGACGCCGGGATGAAAACGTTTGGAACATAAAGCGGCTGGGCGGACTCTTGTCCATCTAGGGGTTGCGTGAAGAGCTTTCCGAATTGCTCCGGATTGACGTTGGCAGGGGTCAGGATGATCTCATTCGTGTTTTGACCCGTGCGACCATTGTCGTAATGCTGGGTCAGGACGCTGACCTGGCTGACGGCGGCCAAACTCCAAAACAAAAGAAAAACGAGGGTGGCGGCAGCGTAGAAGAATGCTCTTGCGCAAGAGAGCGACACTAAGCTGCGGATCATGCTCAAGAATCGCATTTGAGAGTGCTGCGGTAGATCTCTCATAGCGCCTTCCAAGACTGACCTTTGCAATCTGACCTTTTACTTCTCAATTCTACAATTTCAGTTCTTGATGGGCTTGCCAAACTTCTCTGCCGTGGCAAACATGAGACGCACCGTGTCCATGTCTTTGGTTTGCACCTTGCTGGCCGGAACCTTGCGCCGGGCGATCCTCTGAAGCTCCAAGAATATCTCGATCAGGGCGAAAGAGTCGATCAGCCCGGAAGAGACCAGCGGTGTGTCCTCATTGATCTCACTCTTGCCCTTGATCACCTTTTCGGCGATATAGCCGGTCAATTCCTTCATCATTTCGCTGCTGCCGCTTACCTGCTCGACTCCCACGATTGATTTTCCCCAGGGTCCAGTTTAACTTTTACTGCGTCATTTCCTGCAATTCGAACTCCTACTACTAGCATATCCTTACTTCACTTCTGATAACTGGAAAGAAAACTCCAGATTGCAGGCAGGTTCTTTTGTTGCCAAGTGTGTCCCACGCCCTCCTCCCAAATGAATTGGACCTGGGTCTTGTTCGTGCAGCCCGTGGCAAGGTTCCCAGTCACGTTGGGATTGGCTGAACTTCCCGAACACAACGTCTGCGTGGTCGCCAGAGTGGTGCAACTATTCTGTCCCACCCAGTAGTTGAACGTGTCATCGACGGTATCCAACACGAAAGATACGCTGGAGTACGAGGTCGTGCCGTAGCCGCATGGCCACAAGTTATTATCGAGCGTGCCCTGCCACTCCTGAACGGAAATAGGCTCCAGCGCTGGGCCCGGCAGCAGCAGCGGCGGTGGTGGCGTGGGAGGATCATGCTCACCGACCATCTGCCCCGAAACTGGAGCAATCGCGGCTACCAGATCGGAGATTTCGACGCCGACACGCTCCGTCATTTGCGCGCCCGAGGAGAAACCGGTGACATAAATGGCATTCTTATTCACGTTGTACTGAGATGTCAGATTACGGATCAACTCTCTCAGGAAGCCGGCATCGTCCGGGCAACCGGTTGCTGTTCCTCCGGGTGGTTCCGCGCAGGTTCCGGCCTCGCCCGGGGCAAAGGCTACATCCATGAAATACGCGTTCCAGTTCCACTGGTGCGTGCTCGAATCCCATGTGGAAGCGGGCTGAACCAGGATAAATTCGTCCGCGTTGGCGTAACTTTGCCAGCCCCAGTTCAAGGTGGTGATGGCGGTTGGTTCAAAAGTATCGGTAAACTTTGTTCCGTGCAGCATCAGGAGCATGGGCGGATTCGCAGGGAGAACCGCTGGCACATAAACTTCGTAATAACGCACGACGTTGTCCCAGCTGAGAGTGGAATTGATGGTTGTTCCGTTAATCACAGCTTCGCTCAGGACGCTTGAGATGCTGGTGTTGAATGAAGTGCTCCCCTTATAGACCGCTGTAATCGTCGCGGTGCCGAGGGCTAGCTTTGTGGTTGTGTAGGTGGCTACGCCGCCGGAAATCGCGACCGTCGCCAGGGTCGTGCTCCCGTTGTCAAACACCACGTTGCCGGTGACCGTACCGCCAAACTCCGGAGTTACCTCCGCCGTAAAGGTCACAGACTGCCCAGGATTTGCAGGATTCTGCGACGAAGACACTGTGGTCGTAGTTGCGGCTTTGTCCACCACCTGGACCACGGCTTTCGACGTACTGCTGGCGAGGGTCGAGTCCCCGGGATATACGGCCTTGATGTTGTCCGTGCCACCCGCCGCCAGGGTCGAGATCGTAAAAGTGGCCGTGCCATTATTCAGCCTCCCCGTTCCCAGTACGTTCCCTCCCTGTTCGAAGGTAACGATTTCTGCAGTCGGAGGGGCACCGGAAGCGGGAGTGACCGTCGCGGTAAAGATCACCGCCTGGCCGTAAAGGGACGGATTTGGCGAAGACGAGATCGTAGTCGTGGTCTTGGTCAGAGCCGCGCTCAGACTGGAAGCTGTCCCTAGCAACAGGGTGATTACGACTCTAGCGACTTTCAGGCACATTTTTTCCCTTGATCTTTGATCGTAATGGTTTGAGACGGACTGAACTCGCAAGGACCCTTGGGGGCTTCGAATCCACGGCGGCTGACTTGGATCTGGGTCAGCCTCAAGGGGGAATCACGCTCCTGCAAGGATACCGTGCTGGGCGCAAAAGTCAAGGCTAAACCAACCGAATCACGCTGTCTGAAATGGGCATTGAAAGCTCGAAAAAGCCAATAAATAAAGGGGGGGTGAGGCCTTGTCGGCTTCTTATCCTTCGCCCTGATAGGTTTCGACGACGGCTTCGACCGGGCCGATTTCCGGCCCCACGGGAACCTCTTTGGCGGCAAGTTTTCCGACCCGCAGAGCCCGGTCCGTCAACACCACCCAAAGGATCCCCAGCCCGTACACCGTCCCACCAATCAGGACCTGCACCGCAAGCTGCGGATAACTGTGCGGAACGAACCAACGATGCATCAACCAAAGCACCAGCACCAAAGGTGCAGTGATCAGAAGCGGCAGAGCATAGGCTTCGCGCAAGTACGTTCCCAGGCGAATCCCGAGTTGCTTGCACAAATGGCCAGGCATGAACAGGATCATGCTGCAGGCCAGCGGGATGGCGGTACCATACGCGTCGCCGTTAATCCCGTAGGGACGGACAAGCAGGATGCTGAGGATCAGGTTACAAATGCCCTCCGTGAGGGTTACGAATGCCCATGTTCCGTGCTTGCTGATCCCGAACAAGACTCGTCCGGAGGCCGCCTGCGCCCACATCAGAGTCGACGGCACGATTAGGATCACGAGGACTGGATAACTGGTGGCGACATATTTCTTGCCCATCCACACCTCGATGACCGACTTGCCCAAGATCAGCAAGGCAGCCGTGATGGGAAAGCAGGTAAACGCGCACAAGCGGTTCCCGGCAACGAAGACCTTCCGCAGACGGTCCATATTTCCCGTCGCCTCGGAATGGCTGGCCATGGGAAGGAAGTTCTGCGCCAGCGCCATTACGACCTGTTGCGTGTAATTCACGATGCGAGAGCCGATGGTGAAATAAGTGACGGCGGCAAGGGACATCATGCTGCCAATCACGATGGTGTCGGTTTTGAACTTGAGCTGGGTGGCGATCATGATGATCAGCGTGACGCCGCTATAGTTCGCCATCATGCGAAAAGTTTTGCGGTCCACATACTTCAGCCCGAAGGGGACACGGCAGATGCGGTATGCAATCGTCCCGCGCACCAGAGACGTAATGAGAGGAAGAACAACGGTAATGCACGCCACGGTGAGTAGTCCCCTTCCGTGGGTCAGAGCCAACGTGATCAGAACCACGCGGACGAGATTGGCGGCCACGCTGGTCCAATTATTAATGTAGAACTTCTGCAGCCCGTCCAGAAACCCACCCACTACTCCTAAAGGAAACCCGAGCCCGATAGCGGTTCCCACCATCAGCAACAGCCAGCGAGCTGTGGAATGAAGTCCCGGTGGAATCTTGAAGATGCTGTCCACATACAGCGCGAGAACAACTGTGATCAGCAGGCTCAGAGCGCCGATGCAGCTGTAGCTGAAAAGACTGGTATTGACCAGCTTGGCGAGATCCTGGATATCGTCAATCGCGGTGAACTTGGAGACATAGCGGACCACCGAGGAGCGGATCCCCAGATCAAACAACCCGTAATAGCCGGTGATGGAGAAAATCAGGACCCAGATGCCGAACGCAGTGTCGCCGAGCCGGTGCAATATAAATGGCGACAGAAAGATGCCGACGGTGACCTCGACGCCGAGCGCGAACCAACTCGAACCAATATTCTTGATGATTTGCCGCTTGTCGATTTTATGCATTCCGAGGGATTACTCTTCCTGCGGTTTGAAAGCGCTGCAACCTAAAGTGGTTCACCCGTCCTAACCCACGCCGGTACAGTTTTGTTGTCCAATTCAGGAGTGTGCAGCGGGTAGCGGAGAAAATTCAAGAGGGGAGCCCAGGCCACTTCGATCTCTTCCACGGAATGCCGCGGCAGAGATTCCTTCCATCCGCCGGACGCAGCCGCACGCACAAATGGAATCTCTTTGCGGGTTTTCCTGGTTCCAGTCCACTGGTCAGCTTGCTGTTTTTCGAGCTTGCGCATGCGATCCGCCGAACTCTTCTGAACCGCTGTCCCGAGACGTTCCGGCGTGGCCGGAATACCCAGGAATTCCGCGATTTTGCCGGTTTCGCCGATCGGGTCGGAGAGCAGATCCTCGTAGCGAACCAGCAGAAATGCAGGATTCGTGTGGCGGGCGGCGATCCAACTAGCCGCGTGTTCCCACCAGGACCCATACGATGAAGTTTCACCCGCGACGAAGCGCTTGACGAACTGTTCGAGGGTAACATCCGGCTCGATGTAGCGCTTCTTCAAGTCGAAGTAGTACTCGGAAACCGCGACGTCGCGCGGGTCACGAACCAGGTAGATGACCTTGCGGAAACGAACGTCAAAGGGCTCATGGCTCTTCAAGATGCGCGGCCGAGGCAGCTTCCGCAAGAAGCGCTTGGACAAAACACCGGGGGCCGGGAGCAGCCGGTTGATATTGGCGAAACCCACGCTTTCGTTCGGGTAGATCAGATTCGCTAGCAGAAAACGGACCCAGGTGTTGCCGGATTTCGGGTACGACACCAGAAAAGTATCGTCGGGAAAAACGGTAAAATGCCGCCCGGCGTGGTCGAGCCCGAGGACGTACTCCACGGCGTATTTAAACTGGGTAAGCATAGCGTAGTTATTTTACGAATCCTGCTTCGATGCCTCCGTCGTCTCAGGAAAATCATCGCGGGGTGCTGCCGCTAAGAATTCCCAGAGAGTCCGAATCTCGCGTTTTCGAAGGCGATGGCATGCTCAATTCATACCCTAGATGTCGCATCAGCGGTCCCCACGCGGCTTCCATCCTCGCGACCAGGGGAACGGGCAAATCAGAGCGCCATCCGCCGGAACCGGCGGCGCGAACAAAGGAAAGATCCTTTCGCGATCCTCTCATCAGTCCATTTTTGTCGGTTTGAGTCTTTTCGAGTTTCCGCATGCGATCGGCGGAGCTTCGCTCCACGGCTTGAGCAATTTGCTCCGGACCGGCAGAGAGGTGCAGAAAGCTCACAACCTTTGCCAGTTCGCGGGCAGTATTGGCAACCAGATCCTCGTAGCGCAGCAAAAGGAAGCGGGGATCGCCTTCGCTCGTGTACAGCCAGGTAGCAATGTTTTGCCCCCATGACCCGTGCGGGCAGGTCTCGCCCGCGAGGAAGCGCGTGACGAAGGTCTCAATCGGCGAATCGTCCGCAATTTTCCTGATCTTACGATGATAGTGGTATTGCGAAACCACGACGTCGCGCGGGTCGCGAACAACGTAGACGACGCGGGGATAACGCGGATCGAAGCACTCATGGCTTTTGATGATGCGTGGCCTCGGCATTCGATCGAAATCCCTTTTGGTGGTTCCGGTCGGATCGGGAATCAACCGATCGATGTTCGCCCAGGTGGCGGGCTGTTCCGGGAATCTCAGGTTGGCCAGAAGAAATCGGATCCATGTGTTACCGGATTTCGGAAATGAAACCAGAAAAATGTCATCCGGAACAATGAGCAAGCTGCGGCCCGGCATATGCAGTCCGAGCCCGCGTTTTACTCCGGCAATCAAGTGCTTGATCATTTTCCGTTTTACTCTATCTTCTTTCCATCCCCGCCGTAACCAGGCTGGACACAGCCAATTCATAGCCAGCCTCGCGCATCAGTGCGCCCCACACCGATTCAATTTCCGCGATGCTAGCCTCGGGCAATTCCACTTTCCAGCCACCCGCCTTGGCGGAGCGGACAAACGGCTTGTCTTGTCGAGTCTCTCGAGTCGAGGACCACAAGTGTCCCTGCTTTTTTTCAAGTTCGCGCATCCGATCTGCAGAACTCTGCTTAACCGCGAAGGCGAGTCGTTCCGGATCCGGCGTAATTCCCATAAAATGTGCCATCCTCCGCATCTCATCAATCGTTTGCGACTGCAGCGCCTCATATTTCACCAGAAGAAATCGGGGATCACCGCGGCGCGTAGAGAGCCAGCTTGCCACGTTTTCGCCCCACGTTCCGTAGGGATGGTTCAGTTCGCCACGCACGAAGCGCGATACGAACTGCGCTAGCGGAAAATCGTCGGCGATGGCCCGGCGCTTGATATCAAAATGATATTCGGACAGCACCACATCGCGCGGATCGCGAACGACATAGATGATTTTCGGATAACGAGGATCGAAGTATTGGTGGCTCTTGAGAACTCGCGGCCTGGGTGCGCGCGCCAGATCCCGCTTCGACATTCCTTCCACATCGGGCAATAACTCGTTGATATTCGAGAAATCGGGATTCTTTTCCGGGTGTACGAGGTTGGCGATCAGAAACCGTGTCCAGGTGTTACCTGACTTGGGATAGGAAACCAGAAATATGTCATCCGCAAGAACCTCGACCCGCCGGCCAGGGGGATACAACCCGAAAAAGTGCTTACCGCCCGCAATCAGACGCTTGATCATCAGAGTGCCAGACCTCGGAATGCCCAACCCCGAAATGCTAAATTTCCGAACCGTGAGCGCGACATGGTTGCGGCGAGCGGCTCAAGCCGAGGCTGCGCTCCGCATCTTTTTCCAGAAAGACATCACTTTTGCGGTGGCGCCCGGCGCAATGCTCAAGCCCCATAGAGCCAGGCTCAATGACGGCTTGCAAAAATAGCGGTTCGCCTCTGAAATCAACTGCCGCCCCTGGTCAAACTGGCGCTCCTCCAGCTTGCATTTGCCTTCTTCCAGCAGATACCGGGCTCTGATTTGGGCGGCCCGTTTCTCCACCACGTCACGATCCGTGTCTTTGAGGGGCAGAGTGCGCTTGAACTTCTCCAGAATATTCCAGTAGCCCTCTATCATTCTAGCTTCAGACTGGCTGAGGGAGCCGGGGCGGCTGACCAAGAACCTGGCCCCCAGCTTGCGACTATATCCAATTTTACCACCGCTAAAAGCGGAGCGGACCCACATATCGTAGTCGTCGCATCGCGGGAGATTTTCATCGAACAAGCCCGCGTCCACCAACGTTCGCTTGCGGGCAACCACCGTGGAAATCGGAATCTGGCACCGTTCCAGAATCAGGGCGTCGAATGTCGCCTGTCCGTTCGAGGGGTTCCTGTCCATGAACTTACATTCTTGCCCCGCGTCCAACACCAGCATACCGTCGCAATAAACCAGATCCAGCGAAGGATCTTCCTCGAACAAGCGCATTTGTGAGGTCAGGTGATCCGGCATCCAGGTATCGTCACTGTCCAGGAAAGCGACGAACTCGCCGCGGGCGTTTCGAATCGCATTGTTTCGGGCTCCAGCAGCGCGCTTGTTTTCCTGTCTCATGTAAACGATCCGGTCCATATACGGCTGCAACACCGTTTCCAGTTCGGGGGTGTCGGGAGAACCGTCGTTGACGACGATGGCCTCGAAATCCGAATAAGTCTGTGCAAAGGCGGAGTCCAAACATGCCGCGATCAGCCCAGCCGTCTTGTAGCTGGGAATGATCACACTAACCTTCGGCGCCGGATTGGACTGGGTTTCGTGCATAGGTTGCGCGCATATCATGACTGCTTAACCCCTGTGGCTCAGGCAGGCACGGTTGTTCATAACCAGATTTCTCGCCCTTCGCTTGTTTCGTCAAGTTACTCCGGATTTTCAAGCAGCCAGGCGGCAGGCGTGCACTAATTCGTCAATGAATTCCCCCCAGGAACGCACGCTCCATCTCCCATACCATCTGGTCCGAATCGTTCCCCGGGCCGATGCGTTTGAGGCTGAGTGGCGGATCTCCCGGCCGAACCGCGCCGGGGGTGGTCAACACGGCGGATCGGAAGCCGGCTTCACGGGTGATTTGGAATGTTTGCGGGCTCCAGTGAGGATTGAGCGCCGGATGCGGATAGGAAAAATGCTGAATGGGCTCGCCCAGCCTTTCTTCAAGGCGCTGCTTACACCCCCGAATTTCCGCCCGTGCCTCGGCCTCGGGAACCTGAGCAAGATTGGGGTGCGAAAGAGTATGCCCTCCGATGGTATGGCCTGCCTTTTTCAGGGCGCGAACCTGGTCCCAGTTCATCATTAATCCACTTCGGGCATCGAGTGGTCCGACCTGGAGCGATCCTTCAATCTGCTGGATTAGTTGCTCTTGTGCACCGCCCGTACGCGCGGCTCCAAGGTCCCAGACCACGTTCAACGCGGCCTTTTTTCCGTCAGCGCTGGCGATATCAAAGGTTCGACCGTTCTCCGGGTGCGTCCAGTCGGGCAAGCTCGTGGTGTTGAAGGCAAAATTGAGCCGGACATACCATGGAGGCGTCCCCGTCTCGACCGCATTCACCATAATGTAAAAGGTCGCGGGAATGCCATATCGACTGAGAATTGGCAAAACCACCTCGTAATTATCGGCGAAGCCGTCGTCAAAGGTCACGGCGGCGGACCAGGGAGGAAGCGGCTGGCCCTCCGCGGCAAATTCCCTCACCTGTTCAATTGTCACGGGATGGAAGCGCCGCGACACTATACTCATTTGTGATTCAAAACTGGCCCGAGAGTGCGAGATGCGAATGGTGTTGGCGGTCCGGTCGGGATTCTCGACTACCGAGTGGTATGCCAGGACTACGGCGCGAGGCTTGGCAAAGCGAGCTGCAGCCCTCAGAACCCTGCCGTGTACGGCCGCATTCTTCACCCACCGCTTGGCCCTCGATCGAAGCAAACCGGCTCCCGCGCTGGATCTTCCGGTGACCAGCGTGCTATTGCTACAGTCAGATGATAGCCTATTATCATAGTCGCTGACCAGAATTGGGGCACGCCGGTCAAGGCCGGCCCGGGACTCAACTTTGGTGTCAACTTTAGCGTTGGACAAACGGCGTTTACTCGCGGCAGGGGGATGAGAATGACCTCAAATGAACAGGTCAAGGAGCAGGTCGACGAGCTTTTCGAGAAAACCGTAGACGATTGGGCGAGATTCTACGACGATCCCAAGCCGGCCACCATGACTTCACAAAACCTGGTTTCCCGGCGGCGGTTTGCGCTGGAGATGATCGAGGCCCGGGTTCCGGCGGGATCCAAAATCCTGGATGTCGGCTGCGGTACCGGTCATCTGGCTGGAGAACTGATCCGCCGCGGCTACCAGGCCTGTGGAGTGGACTTCTCCGAAGGGATGGTGCGCTATGCTCGCGAACACTACGGAGCGGACCGCTTTCAGGTGGGCGACATCGAACAGATTCCGTTTCCAGACAATACTTTCGACGGAGTGATGAGCCTCGGCGTGATGGAATATCTCACCCGGGATGAACCAGCCCTGCGCGAGATGTGGCGGGTACTCAAGCCGGGCGGTGTGGCGGTGATTACAACGCCGAGCGGCCTTTGTCCCTTCTATTACTTCGATCGCGCCATGCTCCACGCGAGGATTCTGGCTCGGCCGCTGGTGCGCTTGGTGCGGAAGCCGTTGACCGCGTCGAAGGACTTGCCTATCGTGACTCATCGAAAATACTTCCGCGGTCACTGGGTGAAGCTGATGCGCTCAGTGGGACTTGAGAAGGAGGACTGGGTGTGCCACTCCTGGGGGTGCTACAGTCTGCAGCGGTTCTTTGACCAAGGGGCGTTCTGCCGAGCCAGCGACCGCTTCGCTCGAAACCCTCTTATCAACTGGCTCGCCTCAGACCAGCTGGCTTGCGTCCGAGCGATTAAGTAGGATGGCGCGGAAAGGCTCCCGGATGTCATGAACTATGAAAAACCAGTTCCTTCTCCCCGGCCACAATGCTGTTGACGGCTTCCACCCCCATCAATACAGAATGGTCCATGTTTCCGATCTCATACCGCCAGGCACCAAAACGCCCCCGCGAATATATTCCCTTCTCCATTAACGCCGGTTGCAGAATGCCTAGCGCCCGGTCCCGGCCGAGCGTCGGGATCGGATACGAGTACGAGATCACGCGATGATATCGGGAGACGATAAGCTCCCGATCACGCTCTTCGAGCATTTTGGCCCGGATCAGGCCCGCGATTACCTGGTCCATCACGCGTTCCGGATCGGGGGTTTCTCCCACCCGAAAAGACATTTCACACATCAGCGAACTGTACTGCTCGGTATCACCGTTGGGGACGTTGAACGGCGAGTAGTGGGAAAAATAAGTGGCGCGGTAACAAGGCATGTCCGCATCGGTGAAATAGATCCAGCACCTGCCAGTCTCGATCTTCTTCCGCAGGCCAAAGCCCAGTACGAGTAAGTTGTTGTGCTGCAGATCGCCGGCGGCTTCCCGCAACCGTTCGTCCGCTGGCCGGATCATGTGCGCGAGCAGATCAAGCGGCGCGGTCGAGATCAGAGCTTCGTAGCTGTCTCCGCTGCCGTCGGAAAAAGAGATTTGGCGGCGGGCCACGTCGACCTCGGCCAGTTGCTTCCCGACATGGATCTTCGCTGGGAAGTGCTCGGCCATGCGGCGGTAGATCTGGCCCGTTCCTCCATGGAGAGGAAATTTGAACTTGCTGTTCGGGCCCCAGCCGACATCGTCCCGCTCATAAAGGACGTTTTCCAGCAGCCTTTTGAAATCCACTACTGCCACCCGGTCGGCGATCCAGGACTTGGACATCTGCTCGAGCGGAGTCGTCCACACCTTGGTGTTGTAGGGGAACATGAAGGCCTCCGCGATGCCCTCTCCAAACGCGCCCAGAATCCAATCGCGAAAGTTCGCGGCGTCGCGACCGCCGCCCTCGGCAGCAGCTTTCGCCGCGCCCGTCAGGCAACTGACTTGAACCGCTTTCGGCAGGTAACGGAGATTGCTCTGAAAGGGATAGGGAACCCAGCAGTCCCCCTGCACAATCCAGCTCTCGCGAATGCGCTCGTGGACCTCCTTGCCGAGCATCTTTTCGATGAGCCTGTCGAAGTAGCTATAGTGCGAGAAGATAACATGCCCGCCTTCATCCCACACGAATCCGTGGTCATCAATGTGCGAGGTAGAATGGCCCCCCATTTCGTCCGACTTTTCGTAGAGTACCCAGTTCTCGTGACCCAGTTCGTGAAGACGGTAGGCAGCGCCAAGCCCGGTCGGTCCCGCTCCGATGATGACAATCTTATTGTTCGCCATAGATTTGATGTGGGATGGGCTCTCTTCCAACTGGCAGGTCTGACATCGGCACAACCGCGAGCTAAGTTCTTAGAAAAATCGTTGGAGGAGCAGTGAATTGTAGCATAGGGTTTTTTCCTTTTGCGTCTGACTCGAGCCTGCGGGAAGCGGTTTCGCAAACCTACTCCTGCAAGGGGCGATACAGGTTAAGGGGCGAGGCTTAGGGCGGGCAAGCGAGTGGCGCGGGGTTTGCCATCAGGATGGGAGTGAAAAGGGGCTTGGCGGGACGGGGTTTCTGAGTTTGCAGGAAAGCGGAAGTAAGGCCACTCGAGACGAGAGCCGAAGGGTCGTAGAATGCGAGCCCGCCACCACCGCGATCGAGCAAAGGCAGGGGCGGCAGCTGGAGTTGAAGATGGGGCCGTCAGGAACTGTGTAGGCGACACGTCGAGCCCGGTCGCGGAGGCCGAGCCTTGGACCCGGGCTTGGTGATAGCTGCCATCGATGGCCTAGGTTTTTGACAGCGCTGAGCCTGCTGGCGAGCCGCTTTAGGCGAGCTTTCCTCCTTCTCAAATCCTTCGCTAGAAAAACACCACCGGACAATGGATCACGCGAATCTGTACATGCCCGGGCGCCTAAAAGGTGCGAACCCGTTTTGAACATGTACCAACGCGTTTGACGTGAGACTTATGGTATCTGTGACCCTCTGACCATTCTCGGTAGATTCAGCGTGAGGACAAACGACTAGTCCCCCAATTATTACAGTCGAGGCTAACTCATGTTTGAAGGACTGACTTTTGAATCGGCAGGTGATTTCTTAAGAAGGCATTTGAGATTCTCGCCGGCGCTCGCACAGCGCCCGAGCATTTTGATGCTCTTAGTGCTGGCCGCGTCGATGACCACTTCTTCTTGTGGCACGGTGACGACGGCGGCGGCCCACGGCACGCAGAATATCGCTCTCAGCCTCGCTCCAAACGACCTAACCTTGCTCCCGAATCAGCAACAGCAGTTCACCGCCACCATCAGTGGAACCTCCATGACTGGGGTGACATGGTCGACGACGGCAGGCTTGGTAAACGCCAACGGTCTTTATACGGCTCCGCCGGTAACGGCGAGAACCACCGCCTACCTGACAGCCACCAGCAAGGCGGACTCCACACGTTTCGTTACTGTCAGCGTAGTTATTAATCCCTCGAGTAATCAGCCTCTGCAAATCACAAGCGGAAATCCGGCCCCGGGTCAGCAGGGGGATCTATATAGCCAGCTCTTCAGCGCAACCGGAGGCACCGCTCCTTACCGTTGGAGCATTTCCGCAGGGACGCCTCCGGCGGGAATCACGATGAATACAAGCGGGGAGCTTTACGGCACGACTACCGCAACCGGGACCTCCAGCTTCACTGTGAAGGTCAGCGATGCGACGGGCAAGACCGCAACCGGCGTTTTCAGCGTCAGCATACTTGCCAGCACTGGTTTCGATGGCCCCGCAAGACTGCCGATGGCGACTCCTGTCCGCGCCATGGCCGACACCCCGGCGCCGGGAACTACGATTTCGGTATCAGCGGGCGGAAATCTGCAATCCGCTCTAAACAGCGCCAACTGCGGGGACACGATCCGCTTGCAGGCGGGCGCAACCTTTACGGGAATCTTCAATTTTCCGGCCAAGAATTGCGATAGCGCGAACTGGATCCTTGTTCGCACCAGCGCTGCTGACAGCGCTCTGCCCGCCGAGGGGCAGCGTCTCACCCCTTGCTATGCGGGAGTCGCTTCCCTGCCCGGACGTCCGCAGTATCCCTGCAGCAATCCGCAGAATGTGCTGGCCAAGCTTATGGTTCCAGGAAGCGAGGACGCTCTTGTAAGCTTCCTATCCGGTGCCAATCACTACCGGCTGCTGGGGCTGGAGTTGACGCGGCCGATCGGTACCACGGGGGCACCGACGCTGATAGCAGTGCCCCAAGGAGGCACCGCGAATAACATCGTTCTGGATCGATGCTGGCTGCACGGGACGACGCACGATGACACTCGGGGTGGTATCGACCTCGCGGGCACGAACAACGTAGCCGTCGTGGACTCCTACTTCAGTGACTTTCACTGCACCTCTGTCACCGGTGCTTGCACGGACTCGCATGCGATCGGTGGAGGTACGGGGAATTCGCAGGATGGTGTTTACGCGATCGAGGACAACTTCCTGGAGGCCTCGGGCGAAGCCATCCTGTTCGGCGGCGCCCAGGGAACGACAACCCCGACTGATATCACCATCCAATTCAATCATTTCTTCAAACCGTGGCAGTGGATGCCGGGAAATAAGCCTTTCCAGGGCGGAAGTTCGGGCAATCCGTTCGTCGTCAAGAACCACTTGGAACTCAAGAATGCGATACGCGTGCTGGCCGAAGCCAACTTAATGGATGACGTCTGGGGCGGCTTCAGTCAGACAGGCTATGCCATACTCCTGACTCCCAAGAACCAACACACGATAAGCGGAAGCAACGTCTGTCCGACCTGTGAGGTCACGGACGTGACCATACGATACACGCAGATCTCCCATGCCGCAGGAGGTATCGCGTTAGCCAATACCATTTCCCTGGCGGAGGGCGGAGCGCCAGCCGAGGCAGGAACCCGCTACAGTATTCACGATGTTGTCATGGATGACGTCAGCCAGTCATACGTTGGCCTCGGCACGCTGTTCATGGTGACGAGCGCCTGGCAGGTAAACCCGTTGAATACGATCACGATCAATCACATTACCGGGTTTCCCGACGCCAATAACGGCGGCATGCTGATCATGGGGAACAAGATTACAGATCCAACGATGTACGGTTTCGTCTTCACCAATAACCTGGTAACAACGGGCAGGTACCCTATCTGGAATGTGGGCGGGGGCAGCACCAGTTGTGCGGACTCCTCGATCCCGCTTACGAACCTGAAGGCGTGCTTCAGCACGTATACGTTCACCAACAATGCTCTGGCTGCGACTCCCACCGCGTTTCCGGCGTCGACGTGGCCAGCGCAAAATATGTTTCCGCGAACGGTGAATGATATCGGGTTCGTCAACTTCAACAACGGCAATGGGGGAAACTACGAACTCCTGTCGAGCAGTCCCTATAAGAACAAGGGGACAGACGGCAAGGATCTAGGGGCCGATATCGTGGGACTGGACGCGGATCTGGCGAATGTCGAGTAGATTCTGATTGGATTTCTAACGCGGAGGTCCGCAGCTGGCTGCGGACCTCTTTTGTATCTCACGCGCCGCGCTGGCCAACCTACCGGAATGGATCGCATCGAGGTTGGTAACGCTCTAACCGAGGGGCGGCCGATTCCCGAGTCGATCAAGCTCTACCCGCGATGGAATCGCGCGGCCGTGGCGTACCGCCTGGTAGACCCAGGCAAACAGCGCTGAGTTGATCATGCAGAAGTAGTAGGGGAGTCGAAGAGCTTTCGGCTTGAGGTTGACCATGGCGCCCAGTGCGGCAAGCCCGTAGAAGAGCGCCTGCCCCAGGAGCAGCCAGTTGTAAGGGAATTGCCCGCGCAGCATAATATTCGCCCCGAGCCCCAGAAGCATGAACACTGGCACCAGGAGCCGCCCGGACTTGTGCGAGAGCAAGCAGAATACGACCAACGGCCGGGGAGGCCAGATCAGACTTCCAATCTCCCGCAGTTGCTCGACATTTCCGGCGGTGATGCGCACCCGGCGAGAGAATCCTTCCATTTCTTGCGCCTCCTCGGAGGCCACAGCGGCGGGTTCGTAGGCCACACGGTGGCCCCGCTCCAGGATCCTCATGGGGATCGTGAAGTCGTCGTTAATGGTGTCGTCGGGAGGAAAAGGATACAGCGCGCGGCGGATGGCATAGAGAGATCCATGCGCGCCCGTGAACGCGCCCAGCTTGGCCTCTTGTACCTTCAGGAAAGTTTCGTATTTCCAATAGAGATCCTCTTGCAAGCCGAGGCGGGCTTGATCCTTCTTCAATAGGCGGTAAACTCCGCTGACCGCGCCGACACGAGGGTCGTTGAAGCTTTGAACCAGCATGCGGAGGGAATCGGCTGCCAGCATGCTGGAAGCGTCGGAAAAGGCCACAATGTCTCCGCGCAATTCCGGTACGGAGTCATTCAGAACCGCCATCTTGCCGCGATTTTCCTTGAACTCCAAGAGGCGAAGTCGTCCGCCGGTTTCGGGGCCGGCAAAGGAGCGGACAATTTTCACGGTGGCGTCCTGGGAGCCATCCGACGCGACTACGATTTCCAGTTTCTCGGCCGGGTAGTCGAGGGCGAAACTATTCCGGATTTTGCTCGCGATAACGGCGGCCTCGTTGTACGCGGCCACGAGAAGCGAAACGGAAGGCTCAACCGGCTCTCGACATGGCGAGGCACGGAAAACCGCTTGCAGCCCCCACAGCAGGACAGGGTATCCGACGTAGACGTAGAGTGCAAATCCGCTCGAGATCCAGAACAGGAACTTGGCCATCGCTTAGATTGCCTTAGACGGGACGCAGTTGGCAAGCCCGGTATCTCCCCACTCAGCGATTCCGTAAAGTGCCATCGTCCCATCAAGTACGCCGCTGATTTGACTCCGGTTATGGCAGGCAAGGAAGCTGGAGCGAGTTGGAATGCTCGCGGGAGGGAGAAAACGGTTGATTTTTA
>Ga0265760_10000040_pt1 | contig 38912 bp, 39 predicted proteins | sample NZIome_2_FD_200831 | JGI IMG/M metagenome (GOLD analysis project Ga0265760, IMG submission 200831) | Metatranscriptome of rhizosphere microbial communities from Maridalen valley, Oslo, Norway - NZI1 (Metagenome Metatranscriptome) | ecosystem: Host-associated > Plants > Roots > Rhizosphere >...
AATAAGTCCAATCTATGTTCGACGAATTCTAAGCAAACTTCAGCCGGCTGGACATTCTGGTGAATTTCGACGGCGTGTTCTTCCGCGCGCCCTTCGAGGACCTAACCGTAGAGCATTGGGACCGCATCCTCGACGTGAATCTGAAATCGCAGATGCTTTGCGCCCAGGCCGCAGCTCCGCTGATGCGCCGCAACGGCGGAGGCCACATTATCAATATGTCTTCCCTCGGTGGGCTGCTGGCATGGCCGGGCTACACGCACTACTGTGTTTCGAAGGCCGGCAGCATCATGTTGACGCGCTGCCTCGCGCGCGCCCTCGCCCCGGAAATTCTCGTCAATTCCGTCGCACCCGGCACCATCGAGTTTCCCGCCGAGCCGCCCCAGCAGGGAACCAGCGGGCAAATCTCACAGAAGCCTGAGTTGCTCACCGGCCGTCCGATCCCGCTGCAAAGCGGGCAGCAAACTCAGCAGCAAATCGAGCAGGAGCGCATCGAGGAATACATCCGTCGCGTTCCGCTCCATCGCGCCGGCACCGGCGACGACATCGCCGACACCGTCGCCTTCCTCGCCCGCTCCAAATTCATCACAGGCCAAACCATCCCCGTCGACGGCGGCCGCACCCTCGTCTAAGAATCGTCCGGCGCGGTCGACTCTCGCGCGGGCCAGGTCTCTTGGATTGCAAAAAGGGCCCTATAAAAACGGGCCCTTTTCACTCCAGATTGCCGCGACGCGGCATCAAGAAATTAATATGCCGCTAACTGCTCCATGGCGGCAACCACTTTGGCCTGGTCCACCAACCACGCCTTCTCCAGATTCGGCGAGAAGGGAATTGCGGGAACGTCGGGCGCGGTGACGCGGACAATCGGCCCATCGAGGGAATCAAACGCTTCTTCGCTGACGATGGCGGAAAGCTCCGCGCCGATGCCCATGGTGCGCTTGTCTTCGTGGACAATCATGCACTTGCTGGTCTTGCGGACGGAAGTAAGAATCGCGTCCTTATCCAGCGGCGAAAGCGTGCGCAGATCCACCACTTCCACGTCAATACCTTGCTTGGACATTTCCTCGGCGGCGGCCAGCGCCGTATGCACCATCGAGCCGTAAGTGAGCACGGTAAGATCGTTGCCTTCGCGGCGAACGGCAGCCTTGCCGATTTCCACCGTGTAGTCGCCTTCAGGAACATCATCCTTCACACCGCGATACAGTTTCTTGTGCTCAAAATAGAGCACGGGATTCGGATCGCGGATCGCAGCCAGCAAAAGACCCTTCGCGTCATATGCCGTTGCCGGCAACACAACTTTCAACCCTGGCTCGTGCACGAACCATCCCGCATTTTCCTGGGAATGATAAAGTCCGCTGCCCATTCCTCCGCCGCAGCACACGCGTACGGTGATCGGGCAATCGAACTGGCCCGCGCTGCGATAGCGCAGTTTCGCGGCCTGTTGAATAAGCTGCTCCATCGCCGGCGTGATGAAATCCGCAAACTGAATTTCCGGCAACGGACGCCAGCCCACCATCGCCGCTCCGATGGATGCGCCGATAATGATTCCCTCCGCCAGCGGTGAATCAATCACGCGGTCTTCGCCAAATTTATCGAGCAGGCCCGCCGTAGCCTTAAAAACCCCGCCGGAAAGCCCAATGTCCTCGCCGAGCAAAAATACGCGCTCGTCGCGCTCCATTTCCTGCGAAATCGCCTCGTTGATGGCGTCAATATAGCTGATGATTCTCGGCATCTTAGTCCTCTTTCGCCCACACGAAGTCCGTCAGTTCCGATCCATCCGGATACGGACTCTGATCAGCGAAATCCACCGCTTCGTTGATTTCCCGCGTGATATTTTCCGCGGTCTTCTTCACCATCTCCTGCGTGAGCACGCCTTGCGCCAGCAGCAACTTTTCAAACGCCGCTACAGGGTCGCGCTTCTTCCACGATTCCAATTCTTCCTTCGAGCGGTATTTCGCCGGATCAATCTCGGAATGCCCATACCAGCGATAGGTCTTGCATTCGATGAACGTGGGCCCTTCGCCGTCGCGCGCGCGTGCAATCGCTTTCACTGCCACGTCGTAAACGGCCAGCACGTCATTGCCGTCGACGGAAACGCCGGGGAATCCGTAAGCTTTGGCGCGGTCGGAAAGATCTGTAAGCGCGGTTTGTAGCCGTAGTGGCACCGATTCCGCCCACAAATTATTCTGGCAAACATAGACGATGGGCAAGCGATGCACGCCGGCGAAGTTCAGCGCTTCATGCGTGCCGCCGAAGCTGGTCGCCCCGTCGCCAAAATAGGAAATCACCACGGTATCGCGTCCCAATTTCTTCAGCCCAAGCGCAACGCCCGTGCCGACATTGAGCTGTCCGGCAATGCTGCTGGCCGGCGTAATAATATGCAACGGGCCGTAGCCCATGTGCGCCGGAGCCGAGCGGCCGCGGTCGGGGCTGGTGGTCTTGGCGAAAAGCTGCGCGAAGCAGAACTTCAGCGGGACGCCCTTAATAATGTTCGAAGTCCAGTCGCGGTGCGACGGCGCAATCCAGTCGTCTTCGCGCAGCGTGTAGGCCGTGCCCACTTCGGTGGCTTCCTGACCCACGCCGGAAAAAAAGTTTCCTGTAAACTTGCTTTGCCGAAAGAGAATGCGCGCCTTTTCATCGCACATTCGGCACTTCACCAGCATCTCGTATAGACCCAGCAAAAGCTCCTGCGGGTAATCGCTTGCCGCCGAGTCGGCTTCCATCACGCCTCGGCCCTGCTCGATGGACATCCTGTCTCCTTTGCCCCTTTTTTCAGCCAATGAACACTCAATCCCATTGTAACATTTTTAAGATGCATCGCGTCGCCCGGAGTTTGTAAACTTTTTGCGGCATCAGCGGAACTGCAATGCTCTCTGCGTCTTATAGCCATTTGTCGGAGCGAAAAATACAGGCGGAAAGTGAGATATACTCTCCCGCTGGGAAAGAGAATGCGACCAGTTTCATTTCAGCGCATCGCAGCATTCGCATTGGCAGCCGCATCAGTGTTGAACGCGCCTGCGTTCGCGCAACAACCACCGCAGTTGCCACAGGCGTCACAACCTCCGGCGCAATCGCAGGTGGCCCAGCCTCCGCCATCCGCGCAACCGGATGACATTTCTTCACTAGCTATTCAGCTAGCCGACGCCATCAAGAAAAGCCATCCCGCGTCTACCACAATCGCAGTGATGAACTTTCAAGGGCCCCAAGCGGGTGCTGCGCCCTTCGGCGTGTACTTGGCTGACGAATTCTCTGCGGCCCTCGCCAAAGCGTTGCCATACTCACACATTATTGATAGGGATGCCGTGAAGACTGCCCTCGTGCCTATTAGCCTGACATCGAGCTACCAGGCTTCCCCTGACGCCCCATCACCTGATGCCCAGTTTGCTCAGGTTGCCCTGAACGTGCACGCGGAAATCTTTGTTTCCGGCACCTTTGGAGCCATGGGAAACGGCATAGGAGTTACACTGGGGGCGTCGGAAGCGAAGGATACTCACAAGAGCATCGCCACATCTCGCGGACTTCTTGCTTTAAGACCTGAGATCACAAATCACATAAACGTGTCGCCTGATCTCTTGCGGCCCTTCGATGGCATTTTCAACGCCGGTTCAGCCGGTATCGGCGACGTAAAATGCCTTCGCTGCTCCAGTCCATCTTTCACATCGGAAGCCGCCAAACGAAAAATCAACGGAATTGTTTACCTTGATATAGTGGTCGGAATAGACGGAACTATTAGCAATGAAAGGTTGCGCAAGAGTATAGGTGACCCGGGCCTTGATGAACACGCAATGGAACTAGTTCGGACGTGGAAGCTTTCTCCGGCTCACGGGGCCGATGGTCTCTTGCGACCGGTGCGAGTAAACGTGGAGGTGGCCTTCAAGACTAAGTAGCGTTGACCACGTGGGCAGGTTTTTTAACGTGATTTGGAATGAAAAAAAACCTGCAATTCGCCGCTTGCCAGCTTGGCGATCAATTCGCGGTCGGCGGGGAGAAAATCCATAGCGGGGAGTTCCGACGGCAAGGCCCAGCGAATTTCCTCGAAGACGATGTTTCTGACGGACTCCGGCGCGGTGCCGGCAGAAAAGAAAATCAACTCCAGCGTGTCGCGCATTTCCGGATACTGAAAGCGCGTGCGATAAATCTCCCGGCCGATGCGGCACTCCGCGCCAAGTTCCTCGCGCAGTTCGCGGCGCAACGCGGCTTCCAACGTCTCGCCTGGCTTTACCTTTCCGCCGGGAAACTCCCACCTCAGCTCGAAGCTATCGCCTCTGCGGCGCTGGCCGATCAGCACTCGCCCGGCATTCTCGATAATCGCGGCGACAACGGTGATCATGGCTGCGGCGGCAACAATACCGGATAACACGCCCGCGCGAAAATGTTTTCCGCGTTTTTTCGTTGCGACGTAAACAATGGATTACTCCCGGTGAAAATATTCATGCAAAAAACATCCACCCTTGAACTGCACAAGGACGGGGCACTCGGCAGCACGAGGGTATACTGGAAAGGTGTTCGGCCCGATTGTTCTGGATCATTTTCGCAATCCGCACAATGCGGGAGACCTTCCCAACGCGACAGCAGTCGTGGAAGTTACTAATCCCGTATGCGGCGACGTGCTGCGTCTCGCCGCTCGCGTCGAGGCGGGCCGCATCGTCGAAGTGCGATTCAAAACACAGGGCTGCGTGGCCGCCATCGCGTCGAGCTCCATGCTCACCGAAATGATCCAAGAGCGCGGCATCGAAGAGACCCGCACGATTGGCAGCGAAGAAATTGCCGCGGCATTGGGTGGTTTACCCTCGGCCACTGTACATGGCGCTCAACTCGCCGCCGAAGCGCTGAAGTTATTATTGGCGCGCCTAAACGCCGCCTGAAAGTATGGCGGGAGCAGAGCCTGCCAGGCATCGAATTGGCTGCGCTTGGCCGGCCAGCCTTAGACTTCCGTTCTAGCGGGCAGATTGAATTGCCTTCCGCATCTCGTCGGGATCGTAGAAAAACGTGTTGGAATCATCCTCAAGAACTTTTTCCGGATTGGTTTCGTCGGTCATCAGATCTCCCATTGGCCCCATTATCCCCGCGCGTCGCTGGAGTTCCGCTATGTAATCCTTGTCCAGAAAAATCTCGGCGGGCTTTAGTTCACGCAGGAGCAAGTCCCGCGGGCCGAGATAGAGATAAGCATCCACTTTTTGCGAATACCCCGCAATCACTTCTTCCCGCCCTCCCTCAGACGACTCGCCACCTGCTTGCTTTCCGAAAAAGACGTTCCCGGAAGGTTGATTCATGTCCATCAGGTCTGCCAGCCAGGTGCCTTTCATCTGGAGCACGAGCGAAGGAACCGGCCAGGATGCCATCCGCGCTTCAAATTCGGCATTGTACTTAGCACGAGGACTCCAGTTGAAGAATCCCACATGATCCGCAATCACCAGGGTCACGCCCGGGTAATCCTTTTCATAGAGTTGCACGGCCGACGGGAATTCTGTTCCTGAGCCTCCCCCTTGATGATAAAGATGCGCCGCGCCAAAGAGCATGAGCGCCTTGCGCTGCTTGGAAAGTACTTCCTTCTTCATCACCGAGGCGATGCTATCGTCTCGCGTCATATATTGCCCGAAGTCCTCGGGACTCTTCACCTTGCTCCAATCAATCGGAGGATCGCCGGCCAGCACCCGCAGTTTCTTTTTCGCTGGAAGCTTCTGATTAATCCTGCGCACCAAGGGGAAAAGTTCTTCATAAAAACCCGACAGTCCACACATCGGTTGGGTGGTATTGCGCCAGGCTTGCCTCGCCTCGGCCAGCGGCACATCGTCACCCGCAATGTAGCGATCCAGGACGGGTTGGTATAGCGAATTGCCGCACTCCACGACGATATCGTTTACTTTGTCTGGGAAGGCAGGATTGCGTATGAGATCGAGAATAAAATCGTCGAGGTCCTTGTTGCCGTGTGCCGCGTTCATTCCGACAACTTGGTATTCATCGAATGCAGTGAGAATGGCCTTGACGGCCTCCTCAGGCTTTGGATTGCTTCCCTTGGGCTTCGGGGGTTGCGTGTCCGTCATTCTCTGCGCGGACAGCGGAATTTTGCCGGGTCCTTGCGCCGAGATCGCCGCGCCGAATGTCATCATCACGAAGGGAACTACAAGAAACCAAGTTCCAGCTCCCAGTTTTTTCATGCGCCTCCTGGACGGTTGCTTCTATGCGGGCTAATGTAACTTGGTAGCCCTTCGGTGGCAGCGGATTAAGAAGCTGCCGAATTCTGCCGCGCCGCTCTAGCCGCGTAATTTCAGCGCGCTGTTTACGTCTGCCGGCTCGTTCATATTGAGCACCACGCTGCGCTCCGTCGTCGGCACTCCGCATACTTCATTTGCGTGTGCGCGAACCACGGCGCGCGCGCCGACCTCGATTGGCGCGCGCAGCAATTCTTCATAAAGCGCGGCGCGAAATATCACCGGATGCCCTCGGCGGCCGTTATACAGTGGAACCACAATCGGCTCGGCGCCGGCATCGAATGCCGCGATGAGCGACGCCACCAATTCCGGCGTAATCAGCGGATGATCCACGGGAAAAATAATCGCGCCGTCGGTTTCCGAGGGCAGGGAACGAAGCCCAGCCTGGAGGGAGGAGAGCTGGCCGCTGCGCCACTCCGAATTCAGCACAATGTCGCTGGACGGCAACAAAACACGCTCCAAAATTTCATTCACCACGGCTCCCAACACTACGCGGCGGACTCCCACGCGCGTGTGGTGAGCCGCATCGAGAAGATGCTCCAGGAAAGTACGGCCGCGAAATTCCAGAAGAGCCTTGGGGGTGCCCATGCGCAGCGATTCGCCGCCGGCCAAAATGATGGCGGCCAGCATGGCGCGTTACTTCCGCGAGATCGACGCTGTCTCGGCGGCGCGTACGGACTTGTGCGTCAGGCCTCCGGCGTTGCGGCGAATGGCGATCAATTCCGCGGCAATGCTTACGGCAATTTCCTCCGGAGTCAGCGCGCCGATTTCCAAGCCTACGGGAGCATGCACGCGGTCGAATTTCTCGCGTGATGCGCCCTGCTCCTCCAGCGTTTTATAAATTTCCAGCACTTTGCGGCGGCTGCCGATCATGCCGATATACCGCGCCGGAGTTTCCACCGCCCATTCCAGCACGCGCATGTCGTCCTTGTGCCCGCGCGTCACAATCACGATATACGTCGCCGCGTTGGGGTGGATTCGCTCGAACGCGTCTTCGTAGCTGGTAAAAACATCCACGGCCATCGGGAAGCGGCTGGCATTCGCAAACGCATCACGGTCGTCGGCCACGCCGATGGCGAATCCCGCCAAGTGGCCCACGCGCGCCAGCGCCAGCGAGACGTGTCCTCCGCCGAAAAGATACAACCGCGGTTGCGGCAGAATCGGCTCGACAAAAATCTCCAGCGTTCCACCGCAGATCAATCCGGAATCGTATGCGGCCTGCTGGTTCAGATTGAACGTCATTTTGCGCGACTGCTCGCCGCCAATCACTTCTTTCGCGGCGGCCCACACTTCGGCTTCCACGCATCCGCCGCCCACCGTGCCCAGCATCGTGCCGTCCTCGCGCACCAGCATCCGCGAGCTTTCAAAGCTGGGAATCGAGCCGTTCACGTGGACGATGGTCGCCAGCGCCCCGCGCTCTCCCGCGCGCCGCATCCGCACAATTTCTTCAAAGATGTCCATGTAAGATTCAGCAGTCCTCGTCCTGATGATCCATGATACTCCGACGAGCGCCACAGCGCAGAAAACCGACAGCCCTCGTCGTCATTTTGGGAATTGACACGATTATAGCCGCGAGGTAGCCTCCACAAGTCTGCGCAGCGCATCCCAGCTCGGCGAAACGCCGGAAACAGGAGTGAGCTATGAATATACAAAAATGGATAGTTAAACTGGCCGGTGTGTCTTTGGTGTGGGCAGCGACCGCTATAGCGTTGCCCGCGCAATCCCTGACCACTCTGTTCAACTTCGATCGCGCCAATGGCACTTCTCCCTACGCCACATTGCTGCAAGCAGCCAATGGCAATATGTACGGTTCGGTTCCTTCGGGGGGGCCTCGCCAGAATGGCGGTATATTCAGCCTGACTTCCGCAGGCGTTCTCAGGCCTGTTTTTGCGCTAAACGGTACGGATGGAAGCGGGCTTGAAGCGCCGCTGGTTCAGGGTACAGACGGAAAATTCTACGGTGTAACGTCCTTTGGTGGCGCACAAGGCGACGGGGTTGTTTTCAGCCTTACCGCTGGTGGCCAGTACACAGTCCTCTATAATTTCTGCTCGCTGTCCAACTGTGCCGACGGGAATTCGCCTCTGGGAGGGTTAGCCGAGGGTCCGGATGGAAATTATTACGGAACCACCAGCACCGGTGGGATGGGCACCGGAGCCGAAGGCACAATTTTCCAAATTACTCCCGCGGGTGTCCTTACCACTCTGCATAGTTTTTCGGCTGGTGACGGAACGGACCCCTCGGGAACTTTGATTCTGGGCAGCGATGGTAAGTTTTACGGCACAACCTCCGGCGGACCTCCCACCCTGTTTAGCATCACTTCCAGTGGCGTATTCCAGGTCTTGACTCTGCTGATCGATAATCCTGAAGTCTATTCCGGCGTGATCCAGGCTACGGACGGCAACTTCTATGGCACTTCTCATTACGGCGGGACAATCGGCAACGGCGTCGTCTACAAAGTCACGCCGACCGGAGCACTCAGCGTCGTCTACAATTTCTGCTCGAATTACGTCAATGGTATCTGTACAGACGGCTCCTACCCCGGCCCGGGATCTCTTACGCAGGCCAGTGACGGAAATTTCTACGGCACAACAACTGCCGGAGGAACCAGCGCCTATGGCATTGCCTATGAGCTCACTCCCAGCGGGGTCCTCACTGTCCTGGCTAACTTCGACGGCCCGAACGGCAGGGAGCCCCAGGCAGGCCTGCTTCAAAACACCAATGGAACATTTTATGGAACTACCGAAGAGGGCGGCTCGTCGGTTGTCTGCACTTCTGGTTGCGGAACGGTGTTCAGCTTGGCTACCGGCTTGACTCCCTTTGTCACCACCATTCTTACGGCGGGCAGTGTAGGAAATCAGGTCGGAATTCTTGGCACCAACCTCAGCGGATCTACCAGCGTGACGTTTAACGGCACCGCCGCTTCCTTTACCGTGAAATCGCCCGCGCTGATCCTTACAACCGTTCCTGCGGGCGCCACCAGCGGGTTTGTTCAGGTGGTTACTCCCGGCGGAACACTGACCAGTAACAACATCTTTTCGATACTGCCTTAGCAGCGGTTATTGTTCGGCGCAGAGCATACTGGGATGCTGGATGGGGTTCGGGTTTTAATGCGGGGAGGAAAAGTGGCGCGGATGCGTCCGACGTGAGAAAATGGGGTTGGAGCAAACCAGCATGGCGGTCGAGCCAATTGAATTAGCCAATTCGGTGACGTTGCAGCGTCCGGGCGACCAGGGCGGCTTCGCGCAGGACCAGGGAATCTTGCTGGCCCAGTTGGACAAGGTCGTGAACTGGGCGCGCCGCAGTTCGATCTGGCCGATGTCGTTCGGGTTGGCCTGCTGCGCCATCGAGATGATGTCCATGGCCGCGTCCCGCTTCGACATTGCGCGCTTCGGCGCCGAAGTTTTTCGCGGCTCTCCCCGCCAGGCTGACCTGATGATTATCGCCGGTCGCGTCTCGCAAAAAATGGCTCCGGTTATTAAGGAACTCTACGCCCAGATGCCCGAGCCGAAATGGGCGATCTCCATGGGCGCGTGCGCCACCTCCGGCGGAGTCTTCAATAACTACGCAGTGGTGCAGAGCGTCGGCCAGGTGATCCCCATCGATGTTTGGGTTCCCGGCTGCCCGCCGCGGCCTGAAGCGCTCATCTATGCCATCATGCAGTTGCAGCGGAAAATTGACGCCCAGCGCGGCAGCTTCCGCCAAGCCCTCAATTTCGGCAAGTAGTCTCCATTAAAGCGTCAGGAAAAGGGAATTACAGTTGCGGATCCGCGTTCCCATTCGAGTGCGGTGCCGGGCGCTAAAAATTCGCGACGCAGCATGGCCATGGCGATGGGGCTGCCGTGCATGGGCGACCATGCCGCGCGAGTCACGTGGCCCGCGTCCTTGCCGCTCACCGTCAGCAAAGCACCACGAGCCGGAATTTCCTTCCCGGAAAATTTCAGCAGCGCGAGATGCCTGTTCACATGGCCACGCGAGCGGACGCGCTCCACAATCTCCTGTCCCAGGTAGCAGCCCTTCGTATAACTGATGTGCGAATTTTCCAGCCCCGCTTCGTGCGTCAGCGTGTTGCCGTCAAAATCGTAGCCGAACCATGGAACCCCCGCTTCCAGCCGCACCGCGCTGAGCGCGTTATATCCAGCAGCGCATCCGCCATGTTGCGCGACGCTTTCGCGTAAAATGTCCCAAAGCTGCGGCAGATTTGCGCGAGCGGCAGTAACATCCGCCGACGGCGTCGCTCCAATCGAACGCCGTTGTATGCGGCACGCGATTCCGGCAATTTCCACCTCGCGATGCCCGAGTTCGGAGAGCTCGCCGAGCCGCACGCCGCAAAGTTTCTCAAGCACCGATGGCGAAGCCGGTCCTTCCAGCGCCAGAGCACCAAGGCCGTCAGTTTCGTCCGTCATCGTAACGTCGTCCATGATGATGTACTTCTCAAATGCCGCCGCCAGCGACTCGCGCACCAGCGCATAGGTTGTCACCAAAAAGCTCTCCGGCAGTGCCAGCACTTCCATCTCCGCCAGGATGTGGCCTTGCGCGTTCAGCAGCAGGGAAGGGACGGCCTCGCCGGGCGCAAGATCGCGGACGTTGTTCGTCAGGATGGCATTCAGGTAACGCGTGCGGTCAGGCCCGATGAACGAAAACCACGCGCGATAATTTTTGTCTACCAGCGCGACGCTTTCCCGCAATGCGCGATATTCGACATCGAAGCCGCCGAATTCGGACGGCAGAACGCATCCAAACCGTTCGCCGAATTTTGCGCCCAGCGATTCTTCGGCGCTTCGCAGCGGAGTTTCCGGCATGTCCATGAATGCCATTTTAGCAGACGCGCACAGCCGCGCGGCCCATATCGTCTCGCGTCGTCGCACGGCCACCGCACCGTCACCGTCAATACCTCACGGTCAATCCCACTCCATATCATTCCCACCGCAGTCAGTGACCTGTTGTGGCCTTGGTTTTACAGCGGGCTATGCTCTCCGCTCCAGGCTGCGTATTTTGCACGGCACCCGCTTGCTATACTGAAAGCGATGAATGAACGACGCATCCACGAAATTCTGCCGGTGGGAATGCTGGCGTGCAACTGCTCGATTTTGGGCGATGCGGAGACCGGCGAAGCCATCGTCATCGATCCCGGCGACGACGTCGCTCGCATTCAGGAAATTCTGGCGCGCCACAAACTCCGTGTGAAAGCCATCGTCAGCACGCACACTCACATTGACCACGTCGGCGGACTTGCTCGCCTGCACGAACTCACGGGCGCGCCCGTATTTTTTCATCAAGCCGATCTGGAAATGTACCGGCACCTCGACATTCAGGCGCGCTGGCTCGGCGTCCAGACGCCGCCGGTAACCAAAGTGGAAAATTTTCTGAAGGAAGGCGACGCGCTCGATTGCGGCGTGTGGCAGCTTCAAGTGCTGCATACTCCCGGCCACACCGAAGGCAGCATCAGCCTTTATGTCCCGGCGGAAAACGCCGTAGGCCTCGCCGCGCAAACGCTCACCAGCCCATCGCGAAACGTGCCCGCGCCGATGCACGGTAACACCGCCTCCGGTGGCACAGCGTCCGCTAACACGGCATCCGGTAACAGGGGCGCGGCTCCGCCAATTCTTTTTGCCGGGGACACGCTTTTTGCCGGCAGTATTGGACGCACGGATTTGTGGGGCGGCTCGCTCGAAGAAATCATGCGCTCGTTGCAGGGGAAGTTGCTGGCCTTGCCGGATGACACCGTCGTATTCCCCGGCCACGGCCCCGAAACCACCATCGGCCAGGAACGCGAGACCAATCCGTTCCTGCGCTCCCGCTGATCCCCGCTGGACTACCGCCTGAGTGCCCCGCTGCGAACTGAATCAATTCTTGATCTCGCTTGTTCATGGGAGCACCTTAATCGGAGCATCGCGCGCTTACAGCAGTGGCATGCGGGGCGCGGGAGCGGCGTCGGTATCGCCAGCCTCGCGCAAGTCTTCCATCACGGACTGAATCAGTTCTTTCGCCGCGCGGAGTTCTTTGGTAATTTCCCGAATGTCCATGGCCGGCTCTTCGGCCTCGCGTGAACTGCGGCAATAAACGGCGTGCTGCCCCACCAACACCTGCGCTTCGGTGACGCGGTCGAGCGCCACGGCCAGCCGCCCGCGCCGCCTCCCCAGCAGAGTCTCGTAATGCTCGATCTCGTTGTCGTGGTCTTCCGAAGCGGCCATGGCGTCTCCCAACATACTCAAAAGCGGCGTACCCGATATTGCGATGCAGGACACAGCGCCCCACGCAGTAACTTTACTCCCGCGCGGGCCGCAACCATAATTCCGACAAGCAGCCACCAGGAGAGGTTACGGGGCAATGAAGCTTGTTTGGCGAGGTAATCGGGGAAACCGGACGGCCCGCAGGCTGGGCACAAGGAGCGGGGTGCATATGAGGCGTTCGGATTTGGTCCGCCAGGGCCTGAAGGGCAAGGCCATTCGCACCACTCAAATTGTTTTCGGCGAGCGCCAGCATCTGCTGCGCGTACTGGAATCTCTCGAAAAATGCGCCCTGCCGCACGGACGGCTGATGCAGGAGCGCCGCATGCTTGAGCAGTTGATTCACGAGCGCACCCAGGAACTGAATCGCGTCAATGAATCCTGGGACGAAAAAATCGGAACCGTGCTGGACGCGGATGTGCCCCCGGAAGTCCTCGAAAAGCTTTCCCAGCAGGCCCCCCGCGAAGACTATTACCTGCTGCGACTGATCAGCGAACACCCGCGCACCGCTTCGCGGACTCTGCGCCGCCTCGCGCGCCATCCCTATCCCGCCATTCGAGAGAATATCGCGCGCCATCCCAATGCGGATGCGGCCACACTGGTGACGCTCAGCCGCGACCGCAGCCAGCCGCTTTGGTACTTGGTGGCGTTTAACCCCAACGCGCCCGCCGATCTGCGCCGCAAACTGCAGGAACGCCGCGAAAAACTCGGCCAAGCCCAACCCGCCGCCCACTAGAATCCGATTCCCAGACCGCCGTTCTCACTGGCGCGAAGCGCCGATTAGGGCCTACTTCTTCACCATTTCCACGTCCAGTGTGATGGCGATGTCGTCGCCCACCAACCCGGCATCTTTTGTAACTCCGAAATCCGCCCGTTTGATCTTCGCCGTCGCGGAAGCGCCGCGGCGGTTGTTGTTCCACGGATCCTTGATGGATTCGGTTGGTCCCTGAACGTCGAAGCTCACTTCTTTCGTAACTCCGTGCAGCGTCAGATTCCCGGTCATCTGCAGGCGGCCGTCGCCCTGCCGTGTAATTTTCGTGGACTGAAAAGTCATCGTAGGATACTTCGCCGTGTCGAAAAATCCGGAGCTTTTCAGGTCCTTGTCACGGTTGTCGTTGCGCGTGTTCACCGAATTCATGTCAATCGTGGCGTTCACCGACGATTTGGTGATGTCTTGTTCGTCCAGCTGCACCGTTCCGGTCACGTTTGTGAATTCCCCTTGCACGTTGGAAATTCCCAAATGGCGCACACTGAACTGCGCATTGGCATGCGCGGGATCAATCTGCCACGTGGAGCCTTGTGCAAACGCCGGAATGCCGCAAACAGCCGCCAACAATATGGCCAGCATTACTTTCTTCATGAGTCTTTCTCCTTAAGCAAATTCACAACCGCCGGCTTCCACGGCGCAATTTTTCCTGGAACGCAGAATCGTTGAATTATCCCGCCTTGTCAATCCCGCGAGGCAGCGGCGCGCTGATCGAAATCCCTCAATCAAAGCTTTTTTCGCAAGAACTCGAATCCGACGTATCCAATCAGTCCGCAGATGACGGCGATCAAGAAATTGTCGGGCGAAACAATGTCTTTGATCGCGAAAATCAGGCTCTTTCCCTGACCCTTGGTGGTAGTAAACTCCGCCATCAGCAGGTTGGAGTAAAAAAGGAAAATAATAAACGCGATTTCGATTACCGCTCTTAAGAGCCCAATGACTCTCTTGTGGCGCTTCTCCCTGTCCATGAAGGCTGGCATGTGTCGTGGTCGCCCTTAGGACATTGCCGGGCTATTTCCGCCGGGGAGATCGGTGTTCAACTTCACGCGCGGCGCGGCGGCGCTGGGCGTCTGGAATTCGCCTTCGAGGGCCGTCATTAATTCGCTGGTCACGTGCTCGTCAATCTCGCCGGCGTTATGCAAGGTAACCGGAAACCGGATGGCCACCTCCGGTCCCGCGTCCGTGAAGCGCAACCGGCTGGTTGGGTGCAGCGCATTTTTCGCTGTCGCAGCGAAAACCTGCACATGCTGGCCTTGTTTTTCCATGTCTTCGTGGTATTCGGAGACAACACTCTCGACTATGCTCAGCAGTTTTTTTCGTATAGCTGCATAATCGCTGCCGGGGGGCAACGTGACCGTCACTTCATGCCAGACAAAATTTGTGCCGGGAATCTGTTTGAATAGGCCCGCCGCCGGCTGAAACACAATGGAATTGGCAAACGCCACCAGGCGTCCCGTGGGTGTTTCGCCGCCCGCCAATTCCATCACGTGCAGCCGAACCATTCCGATATCCACCACGCGCCCTGTCACGCCGGAGATCTGGACGCGGTCCCCGACGCGCACTCCATATTTCCCGATCAGGAAGAAATATCCGGCCATGGAGAGCAGCACACCTTGCAGCGCCAGGGCCACGCCCGCTGTCAACAGCCCCGCAAATGTAGCCACCCGCCCGAGCGCTCCGGCAAAAAAGAAGCCCGTGACCACGGCGATTACGCCCCACATGATAATGGTGCGCAACAGAAGAAATTGATACCTCCTATGCGCGTCCTGGACGTATCGGAGGATGGCGCGCTTCGCCGCTTCGCTCAGCGCGAAGACCACCGCCAGAATCAGGACAAGAATTCCCAGCTTGATGAATAGCGACCTCAGTTCAGCGGTTCGCTGGCCCTTGATGGCGTCCTGCCAATTCATTAAATTTCTCTTGTAAAGAGCGAGCAATATTTTCAGCTTGCTCAGCGGCAGCATGGCTGCGGTGACTTGTTTGAATTGCACCGTGAGCGCATCGAGGTCTTTTCTCTGCTGCTCCAATTGAGTCGCGTCAGACATATCCGCCGCTTTGGCCAGGTCGTTTCCCTGTTGTACAAGAGTCTTCATGCGCGCCACGATCGGAGAACTCAGTGCTTTGGTTTCCGCGGTCAACTCATCGGTCTGACGAATAGCTATGTCTAGGGTACGCATGCTTCCGCCAAGCCGGAGCAAGTCCATCCCCAGAGGCCAGATTCCGGATGGTCGCGGCTGCAGCGCCACGTTCACCAACGCTGGCAGCGATTGTTCCGTCAAAGCGCCGTCCTTCTCGTTTGCCGGCATCTTGGCCAGCGGCCCCGGTACGGTCTGCGCTAATTCCTCCACTTGCGCACGCAATCCTGTAGCACCCAATCCGCCGACTCCCGTTCCCGTCACAAAATCCAGCATCGCGGCAAGCGCTTCTTTTCGCGCATTCGCCAAATCTATTTCGCCTTGAAGTGCGTCTATTTGGGACTCAATCTTCGCGCGCTTCTGTCCCGTTGCCGCGCCTAGAGTCTGTTTCAGCGATTCCACGTCCTTCTTGGATTGCTGCAGCTCCGCGTCAACCTGAGCGGAAAGTCGCTCCAGCGACTGGGTCCGCGAGGATTCGGTGTCTCCCGCTTGTCCGACGGACTTGTTTACTTTGTCCGCGTTGCCCGCCGCGCCCCGGGCGTATTGAAAAGCCAATTGAACAACCTCGTCGGCAATCTGGCGATTGCCGTTCACCATGACCACGTCGTTCGGATCAGTCGCCAATTGCTTCTGGGCAGCCAACGCCCTATACCAGTCGATTACACGTTCGAGGAAGCGAAGAATGCCCGTCGAATCCGGGGCCGGGGCGGCATTTAGCGCCATTGGTGAAACGGCAGACGCGGCAGAAGCTGCGCCTGGAACTCTTGCGGCAGAGCCTGCGCCAGGACGCGCCGAGGTCGTTTGCGAAGCCTGCGCCGCAAAAACCGGCGACAGCATGGCCGGCACAAGCAGGCAATTCAGAGCGATTCTGCGAAGGAAAGAAATCGTTCCGCCATACCCGGCCTTAGGCGTGGATCGCCCGTGCTTGCATTTCGCTGCCCGTGATTTTCGTCGATAGGGAAGGCTCATCCGAGTCTCTTGTGTTTCACTGAATTTCAGTTGAACGGTGCACCCTAAGTCTAAGCCATCCCATCCGAGCTTTCCATTCAGTGCAACTGACTTCCATAGGCATATCAGCGAGCTTCGCCGGCGGTGTCCGATATTGCGCTTCCATTGTCCGATTGCGTACACTTTATGAGATACCAAGCCCAGTGCCAATCGGCAGTCCCCAGGCCCGTAGACGTGCGAATTTCGCTTTCGAGGGTGTTGCGCGGGAAAAATGTGGTGTTCCTGTAATTTCGCGGGTTTCGGGAAACAAATTGGTTCGCAAGTGCGTATGAATTACGTCCCTCGAGACGCGATAGGGATGGCCCGCCAATTGCTATACGACGGGTAGGTGAGCTGTGGGGAAGGGGCGATCACGCTGTGGTGCGCAGTTCATTGCCGGCGTTCGGAAACCCCAAATTTTTGCATTTACTAGAGGAGAAAGTATGAAACGAAGCATTGGGACTCGGGTTCTGCCGGTGATTCTGGCGGCAATTTGTGCTATGGCGGGAGTAGCTGGCGCGCAGCGCCTGCCTCACAATGTTACGCCTGTAAGCTACGACATGAAATTCACGCCGGATCTGGCCAAGGCCACATTCGCCGGCGAAGCAAAGATTCAAGTGAATCTCGCCGAAGCCAGCGATAAAATCACTCTGAACTCTGCGGAGCTGAAAATCACGTCCGCGCAAGTCACCGCCGGAGGGCAGACGCAGACCGCCACGGTTTCCTACGACACCGACAAAGAACAGGCCACGCTGGCTGTCCCCAATGCGATTGCCGCGGGCCCTGCCACCCTGCAACTGTCATTCGACGGCACCCTTAACAGCGAGCTCCGCGGCTTTTATCTGAGCAAGACGCCGCGCCGGACTTACGCGGTCACGCAGTTTGAGCCCACCGACGCGCGCCGTGCTTTCCCCTCGTTCGATGAACCCGCCTACAAAGCCGTGTTCAACATCACCATGGTGATCGACAAGGGCGACACTGCAATCTCGAATGGAAAGATTGCCTCCGATACGCCCGGACCCGGCGACGGCAAGCACACCGTGGTTTTTTCGCCCTCGCCCAAGATGTCCAGTTATCTCGTCGCCATGATGGTGGGCGATTTTCAGTGCGTATCGGGCAGCCAGGACCAGATTCCCGTGCGTGTCTGTTCGATTCCCGAGCACAAGGACATGCTTGGCTACGCGCTGCAAACCGCTCAGGACAATCTGAAATTCTATGACAAGTACTATGCCATCAAATATCCCTACGGAAAGCTCGACAATATCGCTTTCCCTGACTTTGCCGCCGGTGCCATGGAAAATGCCGCCGCCATTACCTATCGCGATTCAGCGCTGCTGATTGACCCCTCCAGCGCTTCGGTGGGATCCAAGCAAGGCGTCGTTCAAACCATGACCCACGAGATGGCTCACCAATGGTTTGGAGATTTGGTCACCATGGAATGGTGGGACGAAATCTGGCTAAACGAAGGCTTCGCCACGTGGATGTCCTGGAAGCCCCTGGAATCTGCCCATCCTGATTGGCACATGGAGATGGGCGAAATTTCCGAAACCGACAATGCGCTCGGAGTTGATGCCGTTTCCGCTGTACGCCCCATCCGCGCCGACAAGGCCAATACGCCCGCTGAAATCAATAATCTATTCGACGGCGTGGCTTACAACAAAGCCGGATCGGTGCTGCGCATGACGGAAGCCTATGTTGGCCCGGAGGTTTTCCGCCAGGGCGTGAACAACTATCTCGCCGCTCACAAATATTCCAATGCCACATCGGCCGATTTTTGGACCGCCATCGCTCAGGCTTCGGGCAAGCCCGTCGACAAGATTCTGCCCACGTTCATCAATCAGCCGGGTGCGCCGCTGATTTCCGTCGAAAACAAGTGCGTGGACGGCCATCCAGAGGTGGCGCTCTCGCAACGCCGTTATTTCTCCGAGCGCGAAAAGTTCGATGCCGGCTCTCCGGAAATCTGGCAGGTGCCTATTCTGCTGAAGACCGCCGACGGCAACACCCAAAACGTGCTCCTCACCGAACGCGAGCAAACCATCAAACTCAACGGTGTTTGTTCGCCTTGGATTTTCGCCAATGCCGGAGGACGCGGCTACTATCGCACCTCGTACGACCCGAAAACGCAGGCGCAGCTTATTTCCGTCGTCGAAACCGCACTTACACCCGAGGAGCGCATCCGCTTTCTCGGAGATACCTGGGTGGCCATGCATGTCGGCCGCGCTACCATGGGAGATTATCTGAACCTTCTTACCGCCATGAAGGGCGAACGCAACAGCGTGCTCCTGGGGAACATGGTCGGCAATTTCCAGTTCATCCATGATCGCATCGTCGCGACCGCGGATCAGCCCGCATTCGAAGCCTGGGTGAGCAATTACCTGACTCCCATGCTGGACGACATCGGCTGGACCGCCAAGCCGGGTGATTCGGACGACCTGCGCCAGGCGCGTGCGCAGATTTTCACCGCGTTGGGTCTTGCCGGACACAATCAGAAAGCCATTGCCATGTCCCGCGAAATGGTGGACGCGTATATGAAAGACCCGTCCTCCGTGGATGCCAGCGTTGTGGCCGGCGCTTTCCAAATCGCCGCGCAGAACGGCGACGAAGCGCTCTATAATGCAATGCTGGAACACATGAAGGACGCCAAATCCCCCGAGCAGTATTACAACTACCTCGGGGCCCTGGGCAATTTCACGCAGCCGGACCTGGAAAAACGCACTTTGGATTTGATTATGTCCCCGGACGTGCGTGGCCAGGATTTGTTCTTCGCCTTCAATTTTTTCGGGAATCCCCAGACTCAAACCATCGCTTACGAGTACGTAAAGGCCCACTACCCCGAGATCATCAAAAAGCTGGGTTCAGAGATGGCTGCCGGGCCGATCGCCGCCGGCGTCTCAGGATCGTTCTGCGATGCGCAGTTGCGGGATGACTCGCAACAATTCTTTGGCGGGTTGGAAATTCCGGACAAGAGCCGCCAATTGGCAACCGGACTCGAACGTACCAACATTTGCATCGAAATGCGCGAAGGACAGCAGCCGCATCTGGCTTCCTTCCTGCATGGTCCAACCGCCGGTATGTAACCGCCGGGAAATAGGTATCAACAGGCTCGGCTTTCGGCCGGCAACAAGAGCGTCCCGGTAATTACCGCCGGGGCGCTCTTGTTTTTTTATGCCTTATCTGTCTAACGGCTGGTTTCTTTGCGCTTGTAAGTGCCCATATCCTCGGCCTGCTGCTTTCCGCCTCCCGAATTTGCCTCTGTGGGGCATCCTGCCGATTAACGGGTGTTTCGCCCTTACTATCCTTGCGCTGCTTGCGCGCGGGGTAGAGGGGACCCTTGCGCGTAGAATGTCTTCAGGGGGAGGGCACACGCGTGTCCAGGGAAGAGCATCGCATGGTGCGGTCCGGTGAACGAACGAGTCCATCCGGAAAGCCCGTGAAGAACAAGATATTGTCGGCGATTCTTGACGGTGAATTTCGCCTCCTCCGCCCTCAGCTGGAGTATGCCGAGTTTCCAAGCCATTGCAGCCTGCACGAGCCGCACCAGAAGCTCGCGTATGCATATTTTCCCAACTCCGGTCTGATCTCTCTAGTCGTGGAAACCGAAGACGGCAGGACCGTCGAGGCCGGCGTCGTGGGAATAGAAGGGATGGCCGGGATACCGCTAGCGGTGGGCCTCCTCAGAAGTCCCCTGCGCGAGGTGATGCAGATTACCGGCGACGGCTTTCGAGTAAAGGCCGCTGCGCTTCAGAAGGCATTGGAAGTTTGTCCGGATCTCCGCCGATTGCTGGGCCGCTATGCGGTGATGCAGGGACTGCAGATCGCCCAAACCGCCGCCTGCAACCGGCTGCACGACATCAGCCAGCGCCTGTCACGTTGGCTGCTGATGGCACAGGACCGCGTGGATCAAGGCCTTGTGGCGCTCACCCATGATTTCCTCGCCACCATGCTGGGCACGGACCGCTCCAGCGTAAGTTTGGCGGCCGGCATTCTGCAAAGGAAAAAAATTATTCACTACACGCGCGGCGCGGTCAAAATACTCAATCGCAAGGAACTGGAAGGATGCGCTTGCGAATGCTATGGTGTAATTCAGCAGTTCAACGGGGAACTGGGCCTCAAATAGCCCGTCCGGCAAATAGGTGTGGCGCACTACAGACACCGCATCTTTTCACCCTCACACTCGCTTTGGAATCCGACATGGCAGACCAGGAATGGAATGTTTGGCTCGAGCCTTATCAGGCCGCTGTTCTTGAATTGGACTCGTCCAGGCTACCCGGTCGAATTGAATCTGCCCGGCAAGTGATTCAGCAGCGCATGGCTGAGCTGACGGATCACGCCAACCACCATCGCGAGCGCCACGCCATGCTTGATGCGCTGCAGACCCTCCTCGATCTCCGCCGCCTGAATTCTTCGGAATAATAGCGTCACCCGGAATAACGTCGTGCTCTTCGCCTGAGGAGTTTGCCTTGACAAGCATCCATATTTCTGCAAACATCGAAATATGACGCGCGTTTTGAGCAGGAAAAATGGCGTACCGATCGAGAAATATGCGGATATGTTCTCCGCCCTGGGAACAGAGGCGCGGCTTCGCATCATGCGATTGCTGTTATCGGCTCATCCGCAGGGACTTGTGGCCGGCGAGATCCAGGCGGAAATGGACATTCCGAACTCGACTCTGTCGCATCATCTCGACAAGCTCAAAAATGAAGATTTGGTGCTGGTGCGCCGCGAAAGCACGTTCTTGCGCTACATGGCCAACACGAACGCGCTGCAGGATCTGCTTCAATTTCTATACGCGGAATGCTGCACGCGAAACAAAGCGGTGAAGTCCACAAACGTGATTCAGGTTTGCAAATAGGAGAATACCCGTGAACGATCCAAGCATAAGAGATGTGGTCAAGGAAAAATATGGAGAGGCAGCGCTAAGGGTGAAAAGCGGCGGCAGCGCCTGTTGCGGGGCCGCTCCCGCCGGGTCGGATTGCTGCGATCCCATCACTTTCAATCTTTATGACGCTTCGCAATCGGAACAAATCCCCGCCGAAGCCATGCTTGCCTCGCTGGGATGCGGCAATCCAACGGCACTGGCGAAATTGAATCTCGGCGAAGTAGTTCTGGACCTGGGTTCTGGCGGCGGCATAGACGTTCTGCTCTCCGCGAAACGCGTCGGTCCCTCCGGCAAAGCGTACGGCCTCGACATGACCGATGAAATGCTGGCGTTGGCCAACGAAAACAAGCAGAAGGCCGGCATGGATAACGTCGAATTTCTAAAGGGTGAAATCGAGCACATTCCGCTGCCTGATAATTGCGTGGACGTGATTATTTCAAACTGCGTCATCAATCTCTCCGCGGACAAGGATCGCGTGCTCCGTGAAGCCTTCCGAGTGCTGAAGCCCGGAGGCCGCCTGGCTGTATCCGACGTTGTGACTCGCGGGGAAATGCCGCAAGACGTCCGCAAGAGTGTCCTGCTGTGGGTCGGTTGCATCGCGGGCGCACTCGAAGAATCGGAATATCGGAGCAAACTGGCAAGCGCAGGATTTGCGTGGATCGAGGTCGAGCCCACACGTGTTTATCGCCTCGAGGATGCTCGCGAGTTTCTCGCCGCCGCGGGCGTGGATGTGGATGCCCTGGCGCCGCGCGTCGAGGGAAAGTTTATGAGCGCATTCATCCGTGCCGTCAAGCCATAGCGATGCAGGACCACTACAATCTCTTGTTTCTTTGCACCGGCAATTCGGCGCGTTCCATCATGGCCGAGGCCATCATGAATCGCAAAGGCAACCCAAACTTCACCGCATACAGCGCGGGGAGCCGTGCTAGTGGGCATATTCACGCCGAGGCCCTGAGACAGCTCGAACTTGCCGGGTTGCCCACCCACGGCGCGCGCAGCAAGAATTGGGACGAGTTCGCCAAGCCTGGCGCGCCGGAACTCCATTTTGTATTCACGCTCTGCGACAGCGCCGCGAGGGAAGTCTGTCCGCTTTGGCCGGGCCAGCCGATAACCGCTCATTGGGGCATGCCGGACCCCGCCGCTGTGACAGGCACCCTTGAGCAAATCGAAAGGGCATTCCGGGAGACGTTCATGACGCTGGATCGCAGAATAAGCTTGTTCTTGTGTTTGCCTCTTTCCAGTCTCGACAAACTCGCCATCAAAAAAGAAATCGACCAGATCGGCCGCCAATGAAAACGTCGCTCGCCCGCAGGGTCGTTGCAGAGTTTATTGGAACGGGCTTTCTGGTGGCCGCGGTAATCGGCTCTGGCATCATGGGAGAACGCCTCGCCAATGGCAGCGTAGCCCTGGCCCTCCTCGCAAATACGATTGCCACCGGTGCCGCGCTTGTGGCTCTCATCGCCGCATTCGGCGGAATCTCCGGCGCGCACTTCAATCCCGTCGTCTCGCTCATGGACGCCATCGAGTCAGGTTTGCCCTGGAGCGAGACACCTTACTATGTTATCGCACAGCTGCTCGGAGGAATCACGGGGGCCATCGTGGCGCACCTCATGTTCGGATTGCCGCTTATTTCCCCGTCGCGTCATCCTCGCAGCGGTCTTTCGCAGGTTTTTAGTGAATTTATCGCGACATTCGGGCTTATTTGCGTGATTTGGGGCTGTTCCCGCCTGCGATCCAATGCTGTTCCATTCGCTGTCGGCGCTTACGTCACGGCGGCCTATTGGTTCACGGCATCCACTTCGTTTGCGAATCCCGCCGTCACCATTGCGCGATGCCTCAGCGACACATTCGCGGGCATACGGCCGGCGGACGTTCCTTGGTTCGTTACGGCTCAATTCCTCGGTGGAATCGTCGCGACATTGCTTTTCCGCTGGCTTGTTCCCAACCTGCCCGCAAATGCCGACAAAGTTCTCCTCGCCCATCATTCCGGGCGGAACACCTAGCTTCTGTTAGTGCCGGGTGCCCGCCCGGCCCTACCTCAAGGGTCGGAGCCTTCGCATGGCTTCACACACCGGTTTCCGACGCCGTCATCCGCCGCAATCACGTCTCCATCGCGCAATTGTTTTTAATTTTTGTCACATGCGTGCTTGACAGATGCTCGCTGGTCGAATATAAAACATAGTTTTGTAGGGCTCGAATACTCCTTGGGGAGGCGCGTCCCGGCGAAATTATGGCGGAACCAAACGAAACCAAGCCCGCGGCTGCGGCGCCTCAAGCGGGGAGCGCGCCGGCAGCGAGTAAGAAACAGCCGCCCGCCGATAAGCAGGCCGAGACCATCAATAAGTCGCGTCGCGGCCTCATCTGGGCTTGCATATGGGGCTACCTGGGCATTAATTTTCTGATGTTCCTCCGGTTTTTCTTTCCCCGCGCGCTGTTCGAACCCAACACCGTTTTCAATATCGGTTTTCCTTCCGATTTCGCTCTGGGAATTGACCAGAGCTTTCTGATGACCAATCGCATATGGGTAATCCGCGAGCCGGACCGTATCTTCGTGATTTATGCGCGCTGCACGCATCTGGGCTGCACTCCGGAATGGAAGCCCACGGAAAATAAATTCAAGTGCCCCTGCCACGGCAGCGGCTACGACAGCGAAGGAATTAATTTCGAAGGGCCCGCGCCGCGGCCCATGGACCGCGCATTCATGTCCCTGGATCCCACGGGGAAAATCGTGGTGGATACCAGCCGTCTATTTGTGGACGATCCCCGCGCGGGCGTGAACCATTTCGGTGACCCGAACGCATTTTTGAACGCCTGATTCGCAAGAGCTGTTTTTTACAAGGGGTTTTTTCGATGCCGGAAGAAAAGGGCGAGAACGGGCGCAAGACAGCGTTGCTCGATTCTGCCCAGGAAAAAGCCAAAGCCCTGAAAGAAGTCGTTCAGGAGAAATCCAGGCAGCAGCTCGAAGAGCTGAAACAGCCGGAGAAGACGCAGCTTTTCCGCTCCATCTTCCGCGTCAAGCATGAAGACGAGCCCCGCAGCCGCTCGCTCGGCGTTCTTTCCAACGTTTTCTTTCATCTGCATCCGGCCAAGGTCAATCGCGACGCCACGCGTTACAGTTTCACCTGGGGCATGGGCGGCATCACTTTTTATTTGTTCATCGTGCTCACCTTCACCGGCGTGCTGCTGATGTTCTATTACCACCCCACCAAAATTCAGGCTTTCCGCGACATTCTCTATCTCGAAAACGACGTGCCCTTCGGCAAGCTGCTGCGTAACATGCATCGCTGGGCCGCGCACTTGATGGTCATCGCCGTATGGCTGCATATGTTCCGAGTTTTCCTCACTGGCTCGTACAAGCGGCCTCGCGAATTTAACTGGTGCGTCGGCGTGCTGCTCATGGTTCTGACGCTGCTGCTCTCGTTCACCGGCTACCTGCTTCCCGACGACCAGCTCGGCTTCTGGGCCGTCACCGTGGGGACCAACATGGCTCGCGCCACGCCATTGCTAGGCAATGAAGGCCCGTTCGGTCACATGCTGGGCATGACGCCGTATAACGACGTCCGCTTTGCCTTGTTGGGTGGCTCCATCGTGGACGCCAATGCGCTCCTTCGCGCATACATCTGGCACTGCATCGCCATTCCGTTGATTGCGGCCATTTTTATGGGTGTACATTTCTGGCGTGTCCGCAAAGACGGCGGAATCTCCGGCCCCGCGCCCGTAATGCTGGCTTCGGAAATTAAGGAAGAGAAGGGAGTCCGCCCGGTAGTCTTGAAGCCGAGCGGCATGGATCAATGGGGGAAATGAGCTAACCCATGTTTGGCGACTGGCACCAACTCTGGGAAGTTATCTCGACGCCCGACAACGTTCCCATTGTCGCGCTGTTGTTCTTGGTGCCTTTCTACACCTGGTTCGGCTGGCGTCAGGCTGCCGCCAACGACCGCCTGATTGCCGAACTGGAAGCCGATCCCGCTCTCGCCAAGACCAAGTACCGCAAGACATTTCCGTGGAATCCGAAATGGGACCGCGAAGTTCACACCTGGCCTTACCTGATGCGCATGGAATTCCTGGTGGCCCTCATCATCACCATTCTCCTGATGATATGGTCGCTCACGCTCAACGCGCCGCTGGAGGAGCCTTCCAATCCCAACGTCACCATGAATCCAGCCAAAGCTCCCTGGTATTTCCTGGGCTTGCAGGAAATGCTGGTCTACTTTGACCCATGGATTGCCGGCGTCATCATGCCCACGCTCATCATCGTCGGCTTGATGGTGGTTCCTTATATAGATGTAAATCCGCTGGGTAATGGATATTACACCTTCAAGCAACGCCGCTTTTCCATTTTCACTTTTCTCTTCGGCTTCATCGGGCTGTGGGTGGCGATGATCGTCATCGGCACGTTTATACGAGGTCCCGGCTGGATGTGGTTCTGGCCCACGCAAACATGGGACGCCGAGCGCATCGAATACACCGTCAACCGCAACCTGGATCAGGTCTGCGGGATTAACGGCTCGTGGATGGCGCATTTGCCGGGTGTTTCGGCGGCCTATGCGCCGATTCTCGCGCGCATGATTTTCGGAGTCTTCCCGCTCATCCTGTTTGTAATCATCGCGGCCTGGGTGGTTCATCGCATCTGCATTACCACCGACTTCAGCCGCAAGATGTATCAGCGCATGAGTCTGATCCAGCTTGTCACCATGTACACGTTTTTGATTCTGATGATGTCGCTGCCGGTGAAAATTCTTTTGCGCTTGGTTTTTAATATTAAGTACGTCTGGGTAACTCCCTGGTTCAGCGTATGATGACCAACATTCAGCCTGTCAGTCAGATCATGGTCGCGGAGGAAAAGCATGCCTGACGGGCCGCTCAACGATCCCGCCAACACGCTGCCGAAGGAGCCGCCCGCGGATCCCGGTAAGGATCCCATTATCACCCGCTCTTACGCGCAGTGGCTGCTGGTGGCCAGCTTTTTGCTGCTGCTTACCGTGGCCTGGTCTCTCTACTCCGAGTTTTTCGGCCTTCGTCCCTGGCGCGCCTATCAGAACAGGTTCGGCGAAGCCTACAGCTCCTACCTGAAGAAAGATATCGTGGCGCAGAAGAAGCTCGAAGACCAGGTCTATTCATCGGCGCAATATAAGCAGCTAAAAGCCGCCGCCGATTCCGCGCAGCAGGCGGGTGTCGATAAGGATCGCGACATTCAGAAACAGATTGACGTGCTCGATGCGCAGCGCGCCGCCATCGCCGACGCGTTCAGGGATTCTCGCGGTAAAGTGGGCTCGCTGATTTATCAATACGAGATTGTTCCCGACTCGGATAAGTCCGAAAAAGCCGCGCGCCTGAAAAAAGTGGAAGCGGCTCGCAAGGCCACTTACAAGGTTGACTGGCCCATCGCCGAGGGGAAGGTCGAGGAGAACAAGGTCTTCACCGCCGACCAGCTGAACGCCACCTTTATCGGGCTAATCTCCCAGCGCGCGGGGCTCGTCGCCCAGCGAGGCTTGATCGATAAGCCCGTTCGCAATGCTCAGATCGCCGTGGCCGATTACGTAACTACCCATCTTCCCGGACTGAGCTCCGCCACTCTTGAGGGTCTGCTGCGCAGCGCCGAGGATATGGACGTTCACCTGTTGCAGATCAACGTCAATCCCGCCGGCACGCAAATCAACTGGTTGGGCGGCGCGGGTCTGGTGGACCGCTGCCAGTCTTGCCATGTGGGCACCGACCCGATGATGGTCCCGCCGCAGTTGGTGCTGACCAAGGCTGACCTGGGCATGGCGCACAGCCATGACGCTCCGTTCACCAGCCATCCCACGCCGGAGCTGATCGAGGATCATCCGCTCGAAAAATTCGGCTGCTCCCCGTGCCACGGCGGCAACGGTCGCGCCATTGATTCCGTCAAACGCGGCCATGGACGCTACGAACATTGGCTCTGGCCCCTCTTCTACCCGGAAAATTACGACGCGGGATGCCAGCAATGTCATTCGTCCGACATGGTTACCGAACACGCCGACGTATTGAACGAAGGCCGCCAGCTTTATCGCCAGCGCGGTTGCATCGGCTGCCATCGCTATCAGGGTTTTGACAATCAGGATGAGCAGCTCACCAGCACGCGCCAGGAAATTCATGCGCTTGAGGCCGCAAAAGCTCAAAACGAGCTCGACATTCCGCGCCTTCAGCAGCGCGGCGACCAGGCCTCCGACAATGCCGCTGCCAATAAGCTTTATGCCCAGGCCACGGATCTCACCGTCAGGGATAGCCGTATCGATGGCCAGGTTCAGCAGCTTGATCTCCAGACCATTGACCTTCAGCAGGAAGTCAAAAAGGTCGGCCCGGATCTGAAAGAAGTCCGGATGAAATTGAACAGGGATTGGATCCCCTACTGGCTTGGCCACACGCACGAATTCCGCCCCACCACCAAGATGCCGCAGTTCCGTCTGTCGCAGGATCAGATTCAGGCTATCGCCGCGTTCATCTGGCAGTCCGGCCTCACGGGACCGCCGCTGGACTCTCAGGCTCCCGGCGATGCGGCACACGGTAAGGTGCTCTTCGAATCGCGCGGCTGCCTTGCTTGCCATTCCATCGGGGAAGGTTCGAACATGATGGGCGGCACATTCGCTGCCAACCTGAGCCGCGTCGCCGAAAAGGAAAATTACAATTACATGGTGCGCTGGATTTTGAATCCGCGCATGCGCACGCGGCCTTATTGCCCGTTTGAGAAAAAGGACATCGGCCCCGAAGATTACGCCAAGCACGGCCTGCCCTACGTTTTCGATCTGGATCATCCGCGTTGTCCCAATGACAATCATGTGCTGGTGGTCGAGCAGCCCACGGTGATGCCCAGCCTGCGCCTTTCCCTTGACGATGCCCACGATATCGCCAGCTACCTGATGACCCAGAAGCATTCCGGTGTCAGCTACGCAGCGGCGAATTACATGGATGACCCGCAGCTGAAAGCGAAGGGTTGGGACCTCGTGAATCATTTTGGCTGCGCCGGCTGCCATGAAATCTCCACCTTGGAAGACGAAGGGCGCATCGGCACCGAGCTCACCAACGAAGGCAGCAAGCCCATTGAACGTCTCGATTTCGCGCTGTGGACCACAGACGCCAAGCGCGGCATCCTGCCTGACGGCAAGGATTCCCCGCGCGGGCCGTGGTATGACTCCAAGGGATTCTTCGAGCAGAAACTCAATAACCCGGCCATCTACGACCAGGGCAAGTATCACGTCGATCCGCTGGAAGCCTTGCGCATGCCCAAGCCTAGTATTCAATCCACGGCGGAGCGTGATGCCCTGGTTACCATGCTCCTCGGCAGCGTTGATCCGTCGCTTCCAACGCAATATATGTATCGGCCCGCCGGCTTCCAGAAAGACATCGAGAACGGCTGGTGGATCATCACCAAATACAATTGCATCGGCTGCCATCAAATCGATGTCGGCCAAAAATCCGTGATGATGACGTTGCCGATGTATCAGGGCGACGCCAAGGCCAATTTGCCGCCGGTGCTCACCAGCGAAGGCGCGCGCGTAAATCCTGAATGGCTGAAGGGCTTTTTGGCCAATCCGTCGCTCAGCACCACCGACATGAATCGCAACGGCGTGCGCAGCTACCTGCAGGTGCGCATGCCCACTTTTTTCCTGTCCGACGATGAAATTCGCAAGTTGGTTTTGTTTTTCGGGGCCGCGTCATCGCAGGCCGGGCCGTTCATTCCGCCCAAGGCCGTGCCGATTACGGCCACGGAACAGGCCATGGCTCGCGACCTCTTCACGAATCCGGCGGCGCCGTGCCTCAAGTGCCACATGGACGGCAACCCCGCGCATGATGCCACCGCTTCCGCGCCGAATTTCCTGCTGGTCAAGGATCGCCTGCGCATACCCTGGACCGAACGTTGGATTGTCGATCCGGCCAAAATTATTCCCGGCACGGCCATGCCGTCGGGCTTGTTCCGCCAGGAAAACGGCCACTGGGTTTTCAACGGCCCGCTGCCGGCTGCGCTCCAGGGATACGAGGGCGACCAAGCCAATTTGCTGGTGCGCTATCTGTTCACGCTCACGCCGCAGGAACAGGCCGGGCTCAGCGGAAAGATTTCGGCCGCCCCGGCTCCGCAAAAGCGGTCCAGCGGCCAGTAAACTGTTTGCCCTGAGCGCTCGCGCGAAGGTTCAAGCTCGCATTGCCCGTGTATGTGTAGGAGCGGCCTTCAGGTCGGCGGCTTTTGCTGAGGGCACTCATCGCTGCGGGCATAACCATTTCGGCGTCCTGCAAAAACAGGGAAGGGAATTACTGTATCCTAGCTAAGGAGGCACACACTAAATGAATCGCAGCAAGGCAGCTTTAATATTCGGAATTGCGCTTCTGCTCGCGCTGGGCGCGTGCAGCAAGAAGAGTGAAAATGCGGAAGAGACCGGCGGTACGCAGACGGCTACGTCTTCCGCTCCCGCCACGCCCGTGGATGCGGCCACGGCGGGCGACGTCAGCGGCAAAATCACGCTCGACGGCACGGCCCCGGTGATGAAGCCCATCAACATGAGCGCCGAGCCGTATTGCACCTCGCAGCATTCCACTCCGGTCGTTCCGCAGGACGTTGTCGTCGGCTCGGGCAGTGGCCTGGCCAATGTCGTCGTCTACGTCAAGGATGGCCTGGGCGACCGCAACTTCGACGTTCCCAAGGATTCCGTGCAGCTTCATCAGAAGGGCTGCATGTATGAGCCGCACGTCGTGGCGCTGATGGCCGGCCAAAATCTGGAAGTCGTCAACGACGACCAGACTACCCACAATATCCATCCCATCCCGAAAGATAATCGCGAATGGAATAAGTCGCAGCCGCCCGGCGCTCCCGCAATCACGGATACTTTCGCGCGCGGCGAAGTGGCCATTCCCGTGAAGTGCAACGTCCATCCGTGGATGAAGAGCTATATCGCCGTCTTCAAGCAGCCCTATTTCGTCGTCACCGCGGCGGATGGCTCCTTCGATCTGAAAAATCTTCCGCCGGGCACCTACACCATCGAAGCCTGGCAGGAAAAACTCGGCACTGTGGACCAGCAGGTCACCGTCGGCCCGAAGGAATCGAAGACCGTCAACATGGCCTTCAAGGCCGCCGCTTCCGGCGACTAAGCCGCGTTTCGCGCCGCTGTACCCGAGCAGGGCCGTGAGTATTGGGGCGGCCCTGCTGTTTTTTTTGCCTGCATTGGCCCTGCCGGCGCAGAATACAGGTGGCGCGCGGGCAACGAGTGTCGTCGCCTCCCCGCGCGGTCAAGTTTACTTCAGGCAAAGGAGGCACATGCTGATGCTTAAGCGGCGGCTACGCTGGGCGGCGATAGTGGTGTCAGTCCTGTGTGCGGCTGCGTGGCCTTGTGCTGCGCCCGCCGATTCACCCGTGCAGTACGAATTCAAGGTACTTCATGCATTTGTATTCGATTCGCTGACTGACGGCGCGGGGCCGGAGGGGCCCCTCGTCTTCGACCAGAGAGGCAACCTCTATGGAGTTACATATGGCGGAGGTACGTCTGTGTACGGGGGTGTGGTCTTCGAACTTACACCGGGAAGCGACCGCGTATGGACCGAGACAATCCTGTACAACTTTCCTGGCTCCTCCGGGGATGGCTATACGCCTGTCGGAATAATCATTGACGGCAGCGGAAACCTGTATGGAACAACTGAATATGGCGGAACGGGCGCCCACTGCAACGACGACAGCGGTTGCGGCACGGCGTTTGAGCTTTCGCCGGGCGCCAATGGTGAGTGGACAGAGAGTATCCTGTACAACTTCTGTTCATTGCCGAACTGCGCGGATGGAGGCGGATCCGGTGCCGCGCCGACCTTGGGCCCAGGAGGCGTTTTGTATGGAACGGCGGCCGATACCGCCTTCAAATTGACTCCCGGTTCCAATGGATGGACGCTTACGACTCTCTACACATTTTGCAGCCTGCCCAATTGCGCCGACGGGTATGCGCCGATCGGCAGCCTCACGCTGGACGGTAAGGGCGATCTTTATGGTGAGACGGAACTGGGAACGGACAACGGTGGAACGGCATTTACCTTGCGTCCCCAGCCGGACGGCCAGTGGAAGGAGACGGTGCTACACACGTTTGGGGCCAATAAGTTCGGCGGGACAGATCCCGGCAGGGACGTAACGCTGCATGGGAAGGCGCTGTACGGCACCATGCAAGGAGGTGGAGGGCAAGGCTGTTTTGGAGTGGGATGCGGCATCATCTACGAACTGACGCGGAACCCCAACGACAGCGGTATTGACGAGCAGGTTGTGCACGCATTCGGCGCCAACGGAGCACAGGGGTTTACCCCGTTCGCGACAGTAGTGTTCGACAAACGGGGAAACCTGTTTGGGATCACGACTGAAGGTGGCGCACCTTCCTGCGGCTGCGGAGTGGTGTACGGCATGAAGGCGCAAGGCAACGGGAAGTGGGCCTACCAGGTGCTGCACGCATTTGGTGCCTCGGATGGAGTGGAGCCGAATTCTACCTTGACCCTTGACGGCAAGGGAAATCTTTACGGGACAACAGCCGGAGGCGGGGCCAACGGTGGAGGCACCGCCTTTGAGCTTTCGCCCATGGCAGAATTCAAAATGCGCTAAATTTTGACGGAAATTTATTAACAATCGGGAGTTTTAGCTGCAAATGACAGCTGTTTTTCCAGCTTTTTTCCGGCAGCGACGGCTCAGCAGAAGCCGCGCTCCATCGCGCAGCAGAATGTGTAATTTTTGTGTAGAATACACGGCATGAATCGCGGCTTACACCGCTTTGCGGCGTTCACCACCGGCTGCACGTTTCTGCTGCTGATGGCGGGCGCGCTGGTCACCGGCAACGACGCGGCGGATTCCGTCCCCGATTGGCCGCTGGCCTACGGAAAAATTATCCCGCCGCTGGTCGGCGGGATTCGTTTCGAATACGCGCATCGCGTGATTGCCGGCATCGTCGCGATTCTCACGCTGATTGTGGCGATTTGGATTGCGCGCGCCGAGACGCGCCGCTCCGTTCGTCGCCTCGGTTGGACGGCGCTGGCGCTGGTGATCGCCCAGGCGCTCTTGGGCGCACTCCGAGTCCTCAAAGGCCATCCGGCCATCGTCGCCACGGCCCATGCCATTCTGGCGCAGATTTTTTTCATCGCCATTTTCAGCCTCACCATTATGCTCGGCCCGTGGTGGCGCGCCGACCAGCCTGAGTTGCAGGACCCGCCCTCCGGATTTTCCACACGCTCCGTCGCGCTCTGCGCCGCCGCCGTCATCTTCGTGCAGATTATATTGGGCGCTGGTTTCCGGCATGGAGCATTCGGACTTTTGCCGCACCTGATCGGCGCGGTAGCCGTCACCGCCGCTGTCGTCATCCTGGGACGGACGATTCGCCTCCGCTTCCGCGATGTCGAGCCGCTTCGCGGCGCAGTCGTATGGCTCCACGCTTTCTTCGGCATTCAAATTCTGCTGGGCGGCGCGGCATTGTGGGCCGTTCAGGCGCAGCAGCACGCTGCGCAACCCCTGCCCCTTCCCGTGGCCATTACCGTGGCGCACATTTTGGGCGGCTCGCTCACTCTGGCCGCCGCTCTGCTGATCACGCTGCGTTGCTATCGCCTGGTTCCCGGCACGTGCGCTTTGGCGCGGAGTTCGCGCACCGCGGGAGCGCGTGTTTAATCCATGAGCACGCCTAACATTCGCGCCATCGGGACGCCGTCTGCAACGCTCCTGCGTCCGCGCGCCTACTACGCGCTCACCAAGCCCGATGTGACATTCCTCGTAATTCTCACCACACTGGCGGGATTCTACATGGCTTCACCCGGTCCGGTAGATTGGATGCACCTGCTCACAACTGTATTTGGCGCGTCGCTGGTAGCCGCGGGCACAGCCTCGCTCAATCATTACATCGAGCGCCGCGAAGACGCCCTGATGCGCCGCACGGCCCGCCGTCCATTGCCCCAGGGAATTCTCCAACCGATTGAAGCGCTGCTTTTCGGCACCCTGCTGGCCGTAGCGGGCGTGGCCTGGCTGGCATGGAAGACCAATCCGCTGGCGGCTTTGGTGGCGTTCGTCACTTGCGCTTCCTATCTTGGTATTTACACGCCGCTCAAAAAACACACCGTGATGGCCACGGCTATCGGTGCCGTTCCCGGCGCGTTGCCTCCGCTTATCGGATGGGCCGCCGCGCGGGGCAGTCTCGGCCCCGGCGCGTGGATCCTTTTTGCGATTCTTTTCTTTTGGCAGTTCCCGCATTTCATGGCCATTGCCTGGATGTATCGCGAAGATTATGCCCGCGCCGGCATCCGTATGCTTCCCGTGGTCGATCACTCCGGCCGCTCCACCTTCGGCCAGATTTTACTTACAGCTGTGGTGTTGATTCCCGTCAGCCTGCTGCCGACCATCACCGGAATGGCGGGTTTGCCGTACTTTTTCGGCGCGCTGCTGATTGGAATGGCACTGGTGCAGGCATGCGTGTGGGCCTCGCGTTCGAAGACGAACCTTCGCGCCAAGTGGTTGATGCATGCCACGGTGATTCATATTCCGTTGCTGCTCGGCCTGCTGATGCTGAACAAACTTTAGGGCAGGGAAGTGAGCGTCATCTAAATCGGCAGCCGAAAGGACGAGGTGTAAAGCGAAATGGTCGAACTTGCCGCACTATCGCTGGTGTTGCTGGCACTCTCTGTCGTAGGCATTGTCTGGGACATCGCCAGCGGCTTGCTCGTCACTGGAATTGACGGCATTCTTCTTCTGTTGGTCTGCCTGATGATGGGAGGAGTTTTTACCCTCGAGCTTTTCCTCGTCGGACGCCAAGCCGGTTGGGTGCCGGCATTCGGCGGCAAAGAGGGCAAAAAGAAGGACGCGCCGCAACCCGCCGCCCGCCCCGTTTCCGCGAATGCTGCCGTCCCAGCCGCAATTCCGCCTGCCACATCGGCTGTGGCTCCGCCAACCGCGGCAAAACCGCCTGCCGTGGCCAAGACCGCGGCCGCTGTGCCAGTCATGGTTCCCGCGGGCATACCGGAGCCTGTCGCGCCTGCGCCGGCTTCGGCGGCAACCGCTGCTGCCATCGCCGAGCAGCCGCCCGCTCCCGTTCCGGCGGATGGCCGGGCTACTACGCCAATCGTCGCTCCTGCAGTGACAGACCAGTCGAAGACGGAGCCGTCCAAGTAAATTCGCGCCGACTCCTCGCATGGGCCCGCTCAAACTTTCGGATTTACCCACAGTCAACGCGGTGCTCAATACCTGCAGCGCGGTGTTGCTCTTTTTCGGCTATCGCGCCATCCGTGCCGGACGCATCATCGTCCACCGCAACTGCATGTTATCGGCCTGCTTCACTTCCGCCTTATTTCTTACTTCGTATCTTTATTACCATTTTCACGCGGGCATCAACCGCTTTCACGGGTATGGATTGATCCGCCCAGTCTACTTCACGATTCTCACCACCCATACGATTCTGGCCATCGTGATTCTTCCCCTGGTGATTATCACGCTCACGTTCGCGCTGCGTGGCCGCTTTGACCGCCACCGCGCCATTGCCCGCTGGACGTGGCCGATCTGGGTCTATGTTTCCGTCACCGGCGTGATCGTTTACTGGCTGCTCTACCGCGTCTATGCCGGATAAATTTACTCACGCAGCCGTTTCTGGAGCACGGCTTTCACGATGAACGCCCCCCTCCCATCCACGCCGCCCGCTCAGCCGCCGCCCAAGCGATGGACGTACTACGTCCTGGCTGTGGCGTTTCTCTTCGTGCTGATGCCGTTTCTATTCTGGCGCGCCACCTGGTTTGGCCAGCCGCTCACGGACCGCGAAGTCGGCCAGGCGCTTTCCGGCAAATCGCGTCCACGCGATATGCAACATGCACTCTCGCAAGTCGAAGCCGAAATCCGTGCCGGTAATCCCGCCGCGCGCCAGTGGTATCCCGCCATCCTGCGACTCGCGGCAAGCCCCGTCGAGCAGATTCGCCTCACCACCGCCTGGGTGATGGGCCAGGACAATCAAAACGCGGACTTCCATCACGCGCTGCTGCAAATGTTGAACGATTCCGATCCCATGGTGGCTCGCAATGCCGCGCTTTCGCTGGTGCGCTTCGGCGACAATAGTGGCCACGCGCAAATTGTCGCCATGCTCAGGCCCTATGCGCTCACGGCGCCTGTGGCGGGCACGTTGCGAACGCGCCTCAAAATCGGCGACGTGGTAAATGCCGGCACGCTCGCCGCGCACATCGAGACGCCATCCGGCTCGCGGGAAGTTCGCATCATCGTTCCCGGCACGCTCTCTTTCTGGACTGTTGACGACAAAAGTTCCGTCGTCGCGAATCAGCCCATCGCGTGGATTGCCCCCGGCGAGGATATGGTCTGGGAAGCCCTGCGCGCACTGTTTCTGGTCGGCACGTCTGCCGATCTACCCGACGTGGAGCGTTACACACGTCCCGTCGAAGGAATGCCGGCGCAAATTCAGAAGCAGGCTGCGTTCACCGCCGAAGCCATCCGCCGGCGCAGCACACCTTCGTTTTGAATGGCTTCAGAACTCACTTGGGCCGCGATACCTGTTCATGGATAGCAATTTCGTAGATCATATGGCTGCCCCATTGCCTGGCGAGAAAAATCTTGCCTTTTCTAACGCGGAAATGATTTGGCGGGTTGTCAGCCGCGGAAATCCGCGCCCAGCATATTGAGCGACTTTTGTAGTGAATTGAGCGAGGGATTCGGACTGCGTCAGTAGGGCATCGCTCCCCAAGTGGTTTCAAATTCCGCCAGGGGAATCAAGTCAATCGCGTCCCACGGACATCCCTCGAGGAACGCGCCATCCGGCCCTTTGCTGGTGCACAATTTGCATCCGATGCACAGCATCGGGTCAACCAGGATGCGCCCGAAGGGTGGATGCTCGGGATCGCTGACCCAATACATGCAATCGGCCACCGGGCAATAGTCTACGCACGCGGGCGATCCGGAGCAGCCTGTGCACATATCGTTGATCACCGCCACGATGTGCGGCTTGCGTTTCCGCTTGGTGTTCGTCCCCGTGGAAATCGGGTACGCCTTTTCCACGTCGCCCCTAATATGCGCTTCCAACTCCACCGGCAATGACGCCATTCAGCTCTCCCCAAAAAACTTTGTCGTCGCGTGACCTTACATTCTCAGCCGTTCGCGTAGTGCTGTCAACGGCGAACAGCGGCGCATTATTCAATTCCTCTGGTCCGGCGGCCACCCGGAATAGAGCCGCCCCAGGCGTCGGAAAAAATCGGCGGATGGATTTTGTATCCCCTTGCGCTGGCAACTGGCGGAATAGAAATAAGAGAACGATAACATCCCGAATAGCGCCATCAGAATGATTTGGTGCGCTAAATTCGGCACTCTCAGGCAGGCAATTGCAAAGGCAAGAGTGCCGGACACAACGCCCGCTATGGTCTTTCCCCGTACCGATTGCGGTCTAGGCAGTGGTATTGCCACAACGGCGGTGAGTATATCCTTAAGAGTTAAGAAATCTCAAATTGACCCGTATGTGGGGGATGCCTAGGCATCTGGATCACAGCGCGGCGATCACCGCATCGGTAAATCCCTGCGTGGACGCGTTCCCGCCCACATCGCGCGTCAGTGATTTTCCCTCGGCATAGACCTTTTTCAACGCGCTGTCGAGTTTTTGCGCCGCGGCTTCTTCGCCGAGATATTCGAGCATCATCACGCCGCTCATCAGCAGGGCAGTGGGATTGGCCGCGCCTTTGCCCGCGATATCCGGCGCGGTGCCGTGGACAGCTTCAAAAACCGCCGCGCTATGCCCGATATTCCCGCTGGGGACCACGCCCAGCCCGCCCACCAGCCCCGCCGCCAGGTCGCTCATAATGTCGCCGTAAAGATTGGTCAGCAGCAGCACGTCGTACTGATGCGGATCGAGCACGATCTGCATGCAGGCATTGTCCACAATCAGTTCTTTATACTCGATCGCCGGAAAATCCGTCGCCACTTTGCGCACCGACGAAAGGAACAGGCCGTCGGAAAGCTTCATGATGTTGGCTTTGTGAATCGCATGAATTTTGCGCCGCCCATGCTTCACCGCATAGTCGAACGCAAACTTGGCGATCCGCGTCGATGCTTTTTCGGTGATGATTTTCAGGCTTTCCACCACGCCGGGTACCACCGTATGCTCCAGCCCGGAGTAAAGGTCTTCGGTATTTTCGCGGACGATCACTACGTCCACGTCGCGAAACGGCGTCGGCACTCCCGGCACGGATTTCACCGGCCGCAAATTCGCGAAAAGTTCGAGCGCCTGCCGCAGCGCCACGTTCAGGCTGCGCGCGCCCGACCCCACTTCCGTCGCCAGCGGCCCCTTCAGCGCCACGCGTGTTTTCTCGATCGAAGGCAGCACGAAATCCTTCAGATAATCGCCGCCCTTCGATTCCACCTCTGCCCGCGCCGGCATCTCCTCCCAATCCACGCGCACGCCCAACGCGTCAAACACCCGCCGAGCCGCCGCCGAAATCTCCGGCCCAATCCCGTCGCCGGGAATCAACGTGACTTTCCGCGAACCAGTCCTGCGCGGAGCAGCCCCGTGCGAAGCTGTCTCGTCCCTTGCGTCAGTTTTGCCTGTCGTCACCATCCTTCCATTGTCGCCGATTTCACTTCCAAATTCCCGTCGCAATTCCCCTAAGAATCCGAGTGGGAACTGTATCCGTTGAAGGCCTTTCGTCAAAATTCGAATTCCGCCGCCAATGTGTTATCGTCGCCGTTTGGGAGGCAACATGGCGAAAGAATGGCGGGAGGAGTTTGCGATCAGCGGGGAAGAGGTGCTGAAGAAGGTGAAGGAGCTTCTTCACGAAGCGAACGTCACCAAGATTATTCTGAAAAATGAGAGCGGCCACACCATCATCGAGGTGCCGCTAATTATCGGAGCGGTCGCAGCGGTCATCGCTCCCGTCCTGGCGGCTATTGGAGCGGCCGCGGCGCTGATAACCCGATGCACGCTGGTGGTGGTGCGCGAAAACCCCGAGCCGAAGAAATGACCAGCACTGGCCGCCACCGGCAGGATTGCAGGGGACGCCGGCACAAAGTCCAGCGTCCCCATGCTCATCCGCGCGCGCTACTGCTGCTTGGCGGCAAATGATTGCTGCGCTGAGGCACCGGTGGGAGTAAAGGCTCCCACGATGAGGCCGGCGTCGTTAATGGCGTCGCCTTGCGTGTTGGTGCCATCCGGATCATCAAACTGGATGAATTTTCCGGCGGCTGTCCGCACTGCGCCATGGAAAAGGTCGCTGCTGTCTTCCCACGCATACACGATCTGGTTGAGGTTGTTGATGAAGTCCGCGGAGGTGAGAATTGCACCCGGAACGTTAATCTCGGTGAATTTGCCGGTGGATGGGTCGTACAAGGACGAATTCACATTCCCGGACGAGTCCTCCCAGACGGCGATCATGATTCCCGCATTGTTACCGGCGGCTGCGACGGTGGCTGTGGCGGTGGGGACTGAAAAGCTGGTGAAATTGCCCATAGTGCCGTAGAAGCCGCTCTCAACCCCGGTAGTTGCATCCGTATACACTCCAGCCAGGACTCCGCTGTCGCTAATTGTGCCCACAATCGAATTTGAAGCTCCAAAGGGCAAAACGTCCTGAAATGTGCCGCCCTTTTCTTCAAATCCCACGTTGTCGCCGCTGCTGTTCACGTAGAAGCCGACCACCACGCCGGCCTTGCTTATATACTCGCAGGTTGTTGTGCCCACGCCATTCGGATCGTCAACATTCGTCACCGTCTTGCCTTTGATGACCATG
>Ga0265760_10000041_pt1 | contig 38626 bp, 33 predicted proteins | sample NZIome_2_FD_200831 | JGI IMG/M metagenome (GOLD analysis project Ga0265760, IMG submission 200831) | Metatranscriptome of rhizosphere microbial communities from Maridalen valley, Oslo, Norway - NZI1 (Metagenome Metatranscriptome) | ecosystem: Host-associated > Plants > Roots > Rhizosphere >...
GTGACGGCGGCGAATATTGTGCAGTTGTTCGTCGGATGGGAAGGCGTGGGTCTGTGCAGCTATTTGCTGATCAGCTTCTTTTTCACAAAGAAAACGGCCGCGGCGGCGGGGAAAAAAGCATTCATCGTCACGCGCATAGGAGACTTCGGGTTCACCATCGGCATCTTGTTGATTTTTTGGACGTTCCATTCGCTGAACTTCGCCGACATTTTCGCCGGTGCGGCTGCGTTCCCCGTGGAGACTCCCGGACATCTCGGCGTTATGACCTGGATTTGCCTTCTGCTCTTTTGCGGTGCGGTGGGCAAGTCCGCGCAGCTACCTCTGTATGTATGGCTGCCCGATGCCATGGAAGGGCCTACGCCCGTCAGCGCACTGATCCATGCCGCCACCATGGTCACGGCCGGCGTATACATGGTGGCGCGGATGAATTTTCTCTATGTGCACGCTCCCGTGGCACTGTTGACGGTGGCCGTGATCGGCGCACTGACGGCGTTCTATGCGGCTACCATTGCCTTGGTCCAGACGGACATCAAAAAGGTACTAGCCTATTCGACGATTTCTCAGTTGGGATACATGTTTTTGGGCTGTGGCGTGGGAGCTTTTTCGGCCGGCATTTTCCATTTGATGACGCACGCGTTCTTCAAGGGTCTGCTGTTCATGGCCGCCGGCAGCGTAATTCATGCCATGGGCGGCGAGCAGGACATGCGCAACATGGGCGGCCTCGCGCGGAAAATTCCCTGGACGTATGGAACGATGCTGGCCGCCACGCTGGCGATTACCGGAATACCCTTCTTCTCCGGATTTTTCAGCAAAGACGCCATTCTGGAAGCAGCCGTGGGCGGTCCGAATCCTCATCGCGTGTTGTGGACGTTGGGCCTGGCCGGCGCCTTTCTTACCTCGCTTTACATGTTCCGTCTGCTCTTCCTGACGTTTCATGGCGCGCGCCGCTACGATGAACATGCGGTTCATGTCCACGAGTCGCCCGCGAGCATGATCGCTCCCATGACCATCCTCGCAATTCTTTCCGTGGTTGGCGGATGGTTCGCCTTTCCCAGGTTGTTTGGCGGCGCGAATTATTTCTTCAAATTCCTAAGTCCCGTTTTTCGCGCCAGCGACGAATTGGCGGCTTCGGGGCGTGGCGCGGAGCCGGTGGCAATAGCAATGAGCTTGGGTGCAGGTATTGTGCATTCACTCTGGCAGCCGGCGGTAGGCGTGGCCCTGCTGGGATTGCTCATCGCCTGGTGGTTCTATATCGCCCGGCCGGAAGTGCCCCGGCGTTTGGCGCAAAGCCTGCACGGCGCGTATACGCTGCTTCTCGACAAGTATTACGTGGATGAAATCTACGGGGCGTTGATCGTTCGTCCCCTCTTGTGGATTTCCACAAACGTGTTATGGCATGGCGTCGATGAAAGGATGATCGACGGCACGGTCAACGGCTCGGCGGAAGCAATGCAGAGGACCGGAAAGCAGCTGGTAGAAATGGAATCGGGCAATGTGCGCAGCTATGCCACGTGGGTGGTGATCGGAGCAGCGGCGTTTACAAGCCTGCTGCTGTGGAGGTTGGCGCGCTAATATGCTGCCTCATAATTTTCTGCTTTCGACGCTGATTCTGCTGCCCTTGCTGGGGGTGCTGGGCGTTGTGTTTCTGCACCGCGAAGATGAGGGCTGGATTCGCTGGCTGGCGCTGGTTACGTCCGTTGTGGAATTCGCAGCCTCTCTATGGCTGTTGGTCGGCTTCCGGCGTGACCTAGCTGGTTACCAATTCGTTGAATTTCGCCGCTGGATCAGCGCTCCTCCTATCCATTATCACCTTGGAGTGGACGGCATCAGCCTGTTCCTGGTGCTGTTAACCACATTTCTCACGCCTTTCGCCATTTTGTGCTCGTGGCGGAGCATCACGGATCGCGTGAAGGAATTCTTTGTGATGCTGCTGGTGCTGGAAGCAGCAATGATTGGCACATTTGTTTCGCTGGACCTTTTCCTCTTCTTTCTTTTCTGGGAAGCGATGTTGATTCCCATGTACTTCCTGATTGGAATATGGGGCCATGACCGCCGTCTGTATGCGGCCATGAAGTTTATCCTCTATACCATGCTTGGCTCGATTTTCATGCTCGTCGCGATCTTGTGGCTCTACAATCTGACGGGCACGTTCGACGTGCCGGAAATCCAGTTTCGCCTGCAGGCTGGGTTGGTGACCTATTTCAGCGCGCGCACGGAAATGCTGCTTTTCCTGGCATTTTTCCTGGCGTTCGCCATAAAAGTCCCGTTGTTTCCGCTGCATACTTGGCTGCCGGACGCCCATACGGAAGCGCCCACCGCCGGCTCCGTGATTCTTGCCGGCGTGATGCTGAAGATGGGCACGTACGGCATGTTGCGCTTCTGCTTGCCGCTTTTTCCGGATGCGGCGCGCGCGGCGGCTCCCGTAATCGGCGTTCTCGCCATCATCGGAATTATTTACGGCGCGTTGGTGGCCATGGTGCAGCACGATCTAAAGCGGCTGGTGGCGTACACGTCCGTCAGCCATCTGGGATTCGTCGTCCTGGGCATCTTCGCCTTTAATCAGATCGCGCTTGATGGCGCCATCTATCAGATGCTGAACCACGGCATTTCCACCGGCATGCTTTTTCTTGCCGTGGGTATGATTTACGACCGTCGTCACACGTTTGAAATTAAGGAATTCGGCGGCCTGGCAACCCCGATGCCGGTGTTTTCGAGTTTTTTCCTATTTGCATGCCTCTCTTCGCTGGCGCTGCCGCTGCTGAACGGATTTGTCGGCGAGTTTCTGATTCTTCTGGGAGTTTTCGCGAAGCATCGCGCGTGGGCCAGTTGGGCCGCTTCCGGAACTGTGCTCTCCGCCATTTATCTGCTGTGGGCATATCAACGGGTCTGCATGCAGCAGGTGACCGTCGAAAAAAATCGCACGCTCCGGGACGCTTCGCCGCGCGAGAAATTCATCCTGGGCGCCTTTTCCGTGGTCATTCTGTTGATGGGACTTGCTTCGCCGCTGTTTATCAACCGCATGGAGGCTTCCACGGCCAACTTGCTGTTGCAGACAAGCCCGCGCGGGAGTTATCTTGCGCACAAATCCCCAATGAAAGCATCCCCCGAATATTGGCGCTGGCTCGCTCCAGAAAGCGCGCGCGCGACGCCCGCGCAAGTATTGCCTCAGTTCTCAAAAACTAGTGTCGGAATTGAGAATGCCTCTGCTCACTAATACATCTCAGGACCTCTGCCGCGTGGCACCGGAGCTGGTGCTTTGCGGATTCGGCATACTGCTGGTGCTCCTCGAGCCGTTCACCAAGCGTCCCGGGGCCAAGAAAGCGTTGGGTTGGACTGGATTCGCGGGATCGCTGGCCGCGCTGGCCTCGGTGCGAATTGCCGCGGCACATCGCGGATTGGCGTATGGGGGCGTGATTCGCGTGGATGATTTCAGCCTTTTCTTCCACATTGTGATCCTGGTGGGCGTGGCGCTGGCAATTCTCGGTTCCTTCCGCTATCTGGATGAAGAAAAGCTCCAACGCGGCGAATATTATTCGCTGGTTCTGTTTGCGGCGGCGGGCATGGGAATTCTTGCCGGCGCGGGAGAGCTGGTGACGGCATTTCTGGGTCTCGAAATGAGTTCCATTTCCAGCTATGTTTTGGCCGGGTTTCGGCGCAATTCCCGGAAATCAAATGAATCTTCGCTGAAATATTTTCTGTTGGGATCGTTTGCCACGGCGTTTTTCCTGTATGGCGTAGCCATGGTCTACGGCGCCACCGGAACAACGCGACTGGCCGCGATTCAGCAGGCGATTTCCGCGACCGGCGCGAACACTCTGGTAGTGCTGGGACTGGGAATGATTTTTGTGGGGCTAGGATTCAAAGTGGTGGCCGCGCCGTTCCAGTTTTACGCGCCTGACGTATACGAAGGCGCGCCGACTCCCGTGGCGGCTCTGCTGTCCTCGGCGCCCAAGGTTGCAGCTTTCGCGATCATGCTACGCGTGTTTTATGTCGCATTCGGACCGGTGCAGCACATCTGGTTTTGGATGATCTGGAGTTCCGCTGTGCTCACCATGTGCATCGGCAATCTCGGTGCGCTGCGGCAAACGAACGTGAAGCGCATGCTGGCATATTCTTCTGTAGCACACGCGGGATACATTTTGGTGGCGTTCGCCGCGTCGAGTGAAATCGGCATCGCTGCCGCGCTGTTTTATCTGGCGGCGTATACGCTGATGAAAATCGGCGCGTTTACCGTGATCACACATTTCGGCGGACAGGAGGAGCGTCGCCTGAGCCTTTCCGATTACGCCGGCATAGCCAAAAAACAGCCGGTTGTAGCCGCATGTTTCAGTTTGTTTCTGCTTTCCCTACTGGGACTGCCGGCCACGGGCGGATTCCTCGGCAAATTTTATGCCTTTCAAGCGGCTCTGGATTCACGGCTGATCTGGCTCGTATTAATCGCCGCGCTCAATAGCGTGGTGGGGGCGTTCTATTATTTGCGCGTGATTCTCACCATGTATTTCCGCGAACCGGATACTCAGCACCCGTGGACACCTGAGCCCGTGGGAGGTGCCGTTGGCGTGGCACTCGCAATTGCGGCAATCGGCACGCTGTATTTAGGATTGTTTCCCAGTCATGTGATGACACTCGCGCTTCGTTCCGCCGCATCCCTGCGCTAGACCTCTTACTACTCACCTCATTACTCTTACCCGCCGGGACCGACCAATCCGAAACAAAAGACCCGGGAATTCGCATTCCCGGGCCGTCCAAAATCGCGCTGAATGTGCAGCTAGGAGACTTTGAGGAAGATGATCGCGAAGGTATAGAGCGCCATGGATTCAATCAGCACTAGCCCCAGAATTAGCGCGAATCGAACTGCCGCCGTGGCTCCGGGATTGCGCGCCATGCCTTCGCAAGCCGCGGCCGTGGCTACCGCCTGAGCGTAGCCGCAAGCACCGGAAGCGATAGCCATGGAAAACCCCGCGGAAATCGCGATCCAATTGGTTCCTCCGGCTGCGGGGGCGTCGGCCGCAAATGCCACGGGAGTCAAAATGATCAGCACAATCAATACCAGCAGTAACACCGCAAACTTCTTCATCGTTTTATCTCCTCGTCATGAAATTGCTGTCTGGAGGTGGTCCCCGTCATCGTCTGATGCAGACGGGCTCACACAGAGCAGCCGAAAAATCCGCATAAAATTAGTGTTCCTCGCCAACTGCGCCGGAAAGATAAATTATAGGAAGAATTGTGAACACAAAAGCCTGCAAAATAGCCACGAATATATGCAGCACTATGAAAATTATCGTGAAGAGCGGGCCCATACCGCTCAGATAGCCGACCACCGGAGACTTGTGGCCCAGAAATTGAAACACCCCGATGAACATCCCGAGGAAAAGAATGTACAGGAGATCACTGACCAGCATGTTGACCCATAGCCGGACCGTAAGCGACAGAAGGCGCGCCGCGTTGCTGAGCAGTTCGATGGGCAACATCAGCCATGACAGCCACCACACCGGTCCCAAAAAATGCTTGCCGTACCCTAGCGGTCCGTGACGTCGGACGCCTGACCAGTTGTAATAGACGAATACAACAATTGCGCAGCCGAGAGGCACGGAAATGGCAGCCGTGGGCGCATCCAACGACGGGATCAGACTGCTGAGGTTGCAGACCAGAATGAACATGCCGATGCTGCCGACCATGGGCAAGTAGCGATCGCCTTGATGGCCGAGGCTTTCGGTGAGCAAATCGCGCGCGCCCACGTCCATGGAATTCTCGAGCAGGCCTTCCATGCATTGCTGGGCGATGCCCGGCTTTTCCACGGAGATTCGCGGGCGCAGCCAAAGAAAGAAAACTATGCAGGACACAAAAACGAGGATCTCCATGCAAACATACGTCGGAATCGGATAGCGCGTATTCGACGGCTGGATGTGAAGCGCAGCCAGCAAAGCTGCGGCGGGTTTCCCCAGCAGCCGGTTCATCCAAACCGTCACCCAGATGATATGTTCAGGCATTGGCTTTCGCCCCGCACTTTCAGTTCTTTGCGGACACACCGCTCCCGGACATCAGTTCCCAAATAAGTTCCGCAACAATGGCCGGAACAACCGCGAGCATTCCCCCCAGCAAGGGGAGCGCGGGCAATCTAAGGACGGCAAGAATAACATAGGCCGCAAGGAGGAGCAACGCGAGCAAGGCAAACAGCTTAACGTACGCTCGACGGCGGGATTTCGTGCGCGTTTGGCCCGCTTGATCCTGTCTTTGTGCGGCGTTGGTGTCGTTTTGAACTGCGGGGTGATCAATCAGCGCCGCCATTGTCCCGGTCACCTGACTTAACAGGCGAAAGTTCAACCAGGAGAGCACCGTTCCGGCACCGACTGCCAGCCCTGCCTTCATGCCCATCTTTTCCCAGACGACGACACTCGCAAACGCGCCGATTACGATGGTGCAAAGCCCAATCCGCCGTTCCGCAGCGCGATAGTAGCCCTCGCCGGAGTCCACTATGCCCCTCCCTGTCCGTTGCCGCTGCCGAGGCGACGGATGAGGTCCCACATTCCCGCGCCAAAACCGATAAAGCCGAAGAGCAGAGTCAGCCAGGGCTTGGTATGCAAAGCATGATCGAGCCCAAAACCGATTAGACCACCGAGAAGGACCTCAACCACGAAGATGAGCGGAAGTTCGAGCGCCAGGGAAATCTGACGAAAAGGATCGAATCGCCGTCTTCCCGGCGGAGAGGCAGTCATCGAAAAACCGTCAACGGCCGAAAGGCAACATTAGGGAATAGGACGCGAAGCGCAGAAACGGCTCGGGGTAGATTCCCGCCGCAAGCGTCATCGCCGCAGCGGTTGCCAGCGCCACGGCCTGACCCGGCGAAATGTGGGGCCGCGAGACATCGCCCGCTTCACGCACCCACATATGCGCCACTATGCGGAAATAGTAATACACAGCCGGCAAAATATAGAGCACGGCAATCACGGCCAAAATGTAGTGGTTGGTTTCGATCAACGCCCAGAAGATCAGCAGTTTCCCGACAAAACCCGCGGTGGGCGGAATCCCGGCGAGAGACAAGACAAAAATCAGCATGAGCACGGCGGCGGTGGGATTGCGCTCGACAAGACCGTTCAAGTCGTCAAGCTCGTCGCCAATAATGCCCTTGCGCCGCAAAACGATAATCACGGCGAACGCGCCGGCATTGAAGAAAGCGTAAGTGAGAATGTAAAAAGCCACGCCCTGAAGTCCGCGCGTGTTGCCGGCGACGAGTCCCAAAAGGATATAGCCCACATGGCCGATCGAGGAGTAAGCGAGGAGCCGCTTGAGGTTAGTCTGCGTGATAGCCGCAATATTGCCGAGAGTCATGGAGGCCACGGCCACGACGGAGAGGACGCCAACCCAGTCCACACGAACGGGCCAGTAGACAGTAAGAAAAATTCTCAACAGCAGCGCAAAGCTGGCTGCTTTCGATGCCACGCTGATATAAGCGGCAATGGGAGTGGGCGCGCCTTCATAAACGTCGGGCGCCCACTGGTGAAATGGCACGGCGGCAATCTTGAAGAACAAGCCGGCGGCTACCGTAGCTAGTGATAATAGCAACAGAAAATCGTGAGGCGGACGGACGGCGACTGCGTCCGCGATGGCATCCAGATTCGTGGAACCGGATATTCCGTACAGTAGCGAAAAACCATAGGCCAGAACTCCTGAGCTGAACGCTCCCAGCAGAAGATATTTCAGCGCGCCCTCATTTGATCGGCGGTCGCGGCGGAGAAAACCACTGAGGACGTAAAAAGCGATGGCCATGATCTCCAATGCCAGAAAAAGAACAACGAGATCGTTGCCTTCCGCGAGGAACATCATGCCCACGGCGGAAAACAGCATCAAAGCGTAGTATTCACCGTGGTTTTCGTCCTCAATTTCCAGATATTTCACCGAGAGCAGAATCACCAGCGCCGTGGCGGCCAGGAAAATGAAACCGAAAAACACGAAGAATGGGTCAACGACGATGGAATTATCGAAACCGGCGATGCCGCCCTGCGGGAGACCGCGCAATTTCCACAGCGAAACAGCACTGAAGACAACACCCAGTAGCGCCGTAAGGACATTCCAGGATTTCTGGCCTTTTTCCAAAAGGAAATCCATCAGCAGAATGGCCATGCCGAAAAAGGCAAGCTGCACCTGCGGAAGAATGAGCCAGAATCCCTCCCGCGTTTGAGCGAGCAGGTGTTGCCAGAGAGGCACGGGCTAGTTCCCTCGCTCCATGGCCGCCAGGCTGTGCAAGTTTGCAGGCGGAGCGGCCAGCGCCCGGCCCGGCTGCGTAGAAGCAGGCGCCGCGGGCTGTGCCCCATAATATGCGGGGTCATAACGTATAACGAGCTGATGCACTGGCGCGTCAAGAACGCGGAATAGCGGGGCGGGATAGATGCCAATCCAGAATGCCAGCAGCACAAGCGGAATCAGCGTGGCGAATTCACGCACATTCAAATCGACTAAAAATTCGTTGGCCGGATTGGTGATGTTGCCAAACATTACGCGCTGATAGAGCCAGAGCAGATAGGCCGCGCCCAGAACGATGCCGACGACACCCCATGCCGCCCAGGCCTTGTTCACTTCAAACGCACCGCGCAGGATAGCAAATTCGCCGATGAATCCGTTAAGCAACGGCATCCCCAGCGAGCTAAGCGTAATAATCATGTAGATAGCGGCAAAATTAGGCATGGGCGTCGCCAAACCACCGAATTCGGAAATTTTGCGCGTGTGACGCCGCTCATAGAGCATGCCCACGATCAAGAAGAGTCCGCCCGTGGAAATCCCATGGTTAATCTGCTGGATGACACTGCCGGTGAGGCCCAGAGGTGTCAGCGCAAAAATTCCCAATGTGCAGAAGGCCATGTGGCTGACGGAAGAATAAGCAATCAGCCGCTTCATGTCTTTCTGCATCATGCAGACCAGCGCGCCATAGATAATGCCGATCAGCGAGAGCACGATCATGATGGTGCGGAATTTCACGGTGGCGTCCGGAAACATCGGCAGGGAGAAACGCACGAACCCATACGTCCCCATTTTCAGCAAAACACCGGCCAGAATGACCGAGCCTGCCGTCGGCGCTTCGGTGTGGGCGTCGGGTAGCCACGTGTGAAAAGGAAACATGGGCACCTTGATGGCAAAAGCAAAGAAAAAGGCCCAGAAAAGCCAGTTCTGCAAATGCGCGGAGAAAAGCGAATGCGGCGCGGCGAGGACGGTGCGAACATCAAATGTATGCGCCGTGAAGTAGATTGCCAGAATGCCCAGCAGCATCAGCACCGATCCGGCCAGCGTATAAAGAAAGAATTTAATGGCCGCGTAGAGTCGCCGCTCACTGCCCCATACGCCGATCAGGAAATACATGGGGACAAGCATGACTTCCCAGAACATGTAAAAGAGCACGAAATCCAGCGACATAAAAACGCCCAGCATGCCAGTCTGCAGCAGCAGCAATAAAATGTAGTATTCCTTCTCGCGCTTGCGGATAGCGGTCCAGGACGAAAGAATCGCAATCGCCCCCAGCAGCGTTGTCAGCATCACCAGCAGGAAACTTATTCCATCGATGCCCAGAGTGTAGTGAGCCCCGATACTCGGAATCCATTGCCTATCCACAACAAACTGAAAGCCTGCCTGACCAATGCGGAAGCGCCACAGCAACGGGAGAGAAACCGCCAGCCCCAGAAAACCGAAGAGGTTTCCCACCCAGCGATGGATGGCGCCCTGCCCGCGAGGAATCAGCAGCAGGACGAACGCTCCCACCAGCGGCGTATAGAGAATCGTGTTTAAAATCTGGCTATCGGAGAAAAGCATTTACGTTCCGCCTCGCCTTCCGCCGGCTAATGCCGGAACAGATACAGGTAGTAGCCGAACAGTCCCAGAATCCCGCACACCATCAACAGCAAATAACCCTGCAACAGCCCCGATTGCAGCATGCGCACGGGAAAACTCAAAAGCCACACAAACCGGGAGCCGAAGCGCACCGAACCGTCCACGATCCAGGTGTCCCACCAAATGGAGATGCGCGAGATGGCTCGCACCAGCCACGCCGAGCCGTTCACGCCCGCGCCATCGATCACTGTGGAGTCAAATGCAGCCAAAGTGTTTGCCAGGTCCTTGGTGCGATTCACGAAAACTGCATCGTAAAGTTCATCGACATAATACTTGTGAAAAAGCATCCGGTAGAGCCAGCCGCTGCGATTCGCCATGCGGTCCGACATTTCAGGATCGCGGAGATGCAAATGCCAGGCCACCGCAATTCCAGCGATTCCGGCAAGCACGGATGCGGCCATCAAAATATATTCCGTAAGCGGTGAAGCCGCGGCTTCCGCGGCCGCTGGAACAAAGTGCACTACAGGCTGAAGGAAACGATCAAAACGCCCGCCAAGACCAATCCATCCTCCCCCAATTGAAAGAACCGCGAGAATGACCAATGGCCCAGTCATCGCGGGAGGCGATTCATGCAGATGGTGCTCCGCCTCGTGCGACACGTGGGACTTTCCATGGAACGTGAGGAAGAGCAGCCGAAACATATAGAACGCCGTAAGCCCCGCCGTCAGCCAGCCAACAAACCAAAGCGCGCGATTATAACCGAACGCGTGGCTGAGAATTTTATCCTTGCTGAAAAATCCTGCCAGGGGCGGAATCCCCGCGATGGCCAGCGTGGCCGCGAGCATGGTGGCATAGGTAATGGGAACTTTCTTGGCCAGTCCGCCCATTTTCCTCATGTCCTGCTCGCCGCTCATAGCATGGATTACGCTGCCCGCGCCTAGAAAGAGCAGGGCCTTGAAAAACGCGTGCGTCATCACGTGAAAAATTCCGGCTGTAAACGCACCCACACCGCACGCCAAAAACATGTAGCCGAGCTGGCTGATCGTGGAGTAGGCCAGGACTTTCTTAATGTCGTTCTGAACCAAGGCAATGGTGGCGGCAAAAAGAGCCGTCATCGCGCCAATTACGGCAATGACACCCGTCGTGAAAGGCGCCAACTGGAAAAGAGCATTGTTGCGCACCACCATGTAAACGCCCGCTGTAACCATGGTAGCGGCATGGATTAACGCGCTGACCGGCGTGGGGCCTTCCATGGCGTCCGGCAGCCAGACGTAGAGAGGAATCTGCGCCGACTTGCCCATTGCGCCGACAAACAGGAGCAGTGTGGCGGCCGTTAGCACGGAAGCCCCGGTAACAAAATGTCCCGCCGCCAAAGCCGCCGGAAATTCGTCGAACCGGATTGTGCCCAGCGTCATGGAAATCAAAAAAAGGCCGAGTAGAAATCCGCCATCGCCGATGCGATTGACGATAAACGCTTTTTTACCGGCATCACCGGCAGATTTTCGGTGGAAGTAAAAACCGATCAGAAGATAGCTGCAAGTGCCTACGCCTTCCCAGCCAACGAACATCAGGAGCAGATTATTGGCCAGTATCAACATCAACATGGAAAACATAAAAAGGTTCATGTAGCCGAAGAAGCGGTAATAACCCCCTTCATGCCCCATGTAGCCGATGGAATAGAGATGGATGAGTGAGCCGACGCCGGTCACAATGAGCACCATAACCACGGATAGCGGATCGAATCGAAATCCCCAATCGGCCACGAAGTGGCCCAGGCTACCCGCGGCGGTGTGATACGCCCCCCCCGGAATCCACTGGAATAAAATCTTTTCGATAACGCGGCTTTCGGGAGGCAGGCCGATCAGAGCCAGTGACGCGCCGAGGGCGTATATAAAGGACAGCAGCACGCTCCCGACGCAAACTGTGCTCACGACCGGATTCGGCAGCCTCCTGCCGAAAAGGAGCATGAGCGCCGCACCCGCCAGCGGGAACAGAGGAATCAGCCAAATATGATCCAGAAAATAGGACACGGGCATCAGCCGGTCACCTGCAGGGGCGCGAAGATCACCATTTCAGCAAATCCATTTCGTCCGCAAGCACTGTCTCACGATTTCGGAAAAACGCCAGGATAATGCCCAAACCCACCGCCGCTTCGGCGGCCGCATCGGTGATGATGAATATGGCGAAGACTTCGCCCGCGACGCCGCCAAACAAGTGCGAGAAGGCCACCAGGTTGATGTTCACGGCGTTCAAAATAAGTTCAATGCACATCAAAATAATGATGATATTACGCCGAGTGAGCACGCCCACGACGCCAATGATAAACAACGCAAGGCTCAGATACAGGTAATGAGACGTTGGAATCATCGTCAGATTCTCCGCTTGGCCAATATCACGGCGCCGATCATGGCCACCAGCAATAGAATCGAAGCTAGTTCAAACGGCAGCATGTAATTGCTGAAGATGGCCTCGCCCACCAGTTCGGTATTGGGCTGCATCATGCCTGCGCCCGGAGCAGCGAATCGTATCAGGCTGCCGCCTCTGCGAAAGGCCAGCAAAAATTCCGCGCCCAGCGCGATAGCCAGTATAGTGGCCACCCATTTTTGTCTGTTGAACTGTAATTGATGCAGCGATACGTCCAGGTTCACCAGCATGATGACGAACAGGAACAGCACCATAATCCCGCCGACATAAAGAATAATTTGAACGGCAAAAAGGAACTCCGCCTCGAGTTGCAGGAAAATTCCCGCGGTTCCCAGCAGCGCGGTGATCAGGAAAATCGCGCTGTGGACGACGTTGCGGCGCGTCACCATCAGCACCGCGGAAATTATAGTTATGGCCGCAAAAAAATCGAAGAAGGCGACGTTAATTGTGGACATAGCTGTCATGTCAGGCCCCATCCGAAGGGAGAGCAGCCAACCTGGCGTGCCGCTCTTTGCCCCACACCAGGAAAATCGCGACAGCCAGCGTGAGCAACGTGGTCAGCAGCAGGGACGGAAATAATCCCCATCCGAGACTCAGATGCAGGACTATTCCTACCGCAACTCCCACGAGATTCGCCAGCGCCAGCGGGATTAAAAAATGCCAGCCCAGCGACATAAGCTGATCGAACCGGTATCGCGGAAAAGTAAATCGCACCCACAAAAACCCATAAATATAGACGAAGATTTTTGCCAGGAACCAGAATCCGCCGTGAACGGCGGGCAAAAATTCGGGTACAGCCAGCGACCAACCGAGCACGCCGGCAAGGAGCAAGCAAAAACCCGCTACCGCCAGCATGAATAGTTTTTGCACAGCGACCGGCTGGCGCGGAGCGAGCCAGACGCAATAGCCCGCCACGCCAAGGAATAACAATGACGGCAACAAGTCCAAAATTTCGACCCCGGTGCCGGGAATGTGCGCGTGAAAGCTGGCGAACGGCCGCAGCCATCCGCCCAGAAAGAGGGTAGTGGCGATGCCGGCAACTACAATCATATTCGCGTATTCCGCCAGGAAATAAATCGCCCAACGAAAACCGCTGTATTCCGTCATGTAGCCCGCGACAAGCTCCGACTCCGCTTCCGGCAGGTCGAAAGGAGCGCGATTGGTTTCCGCAATCGAGCCAACGAAATAAATGAAGAACCCGATGGGAACGCAGAAAATGAACCATAATCCCATTTTTTGCTGAGCCATCACCAACGCGCGCATGGAAAGCGAACTCCCCAAAAGCAGCGCGCTGATGAGCGCGAGTCCGGCGGCAGTCTCGTAGCTGACGAGCTGCGCCGCACTCCGCAACGCTCCCATCAGCGAATAATGGCTGTTGGAGGCCCAGCCGCCCAGGACAATTCCGTAAATTCCCAGCGAGCTGACCGCCAGAATGAAAAGAAGTCCGATGTTGAGGTCAGCGATCTGAAAACCAGGGCCGAACGGAATCGCGGCATACGCCACAAGAGCGGCAGTTACGGAAATCAGAGGCGCGATCCAGAAAAGAAAGTGATCCGCGTTTTCGGGGATGATGTCTTCCTTAAGCAGCAGTTTCAGAGCGTCAGCAATGGGCTGCAGCAATCCGTGCGGGCCAACGCGCATGGGGCCCAATCGGGCCTGCATGTCGGCCATCACTTTACGCTCCAACAGCACCACGTACCCGGCCAGCAGCGGCAACACGGCCACAATGACAACACCGAAAATCACGGGCCATAGATACGGCAGCAAATTGTTAAACGTGCTCATATTCCAGATTCGGCTCTCACGAGTTTCCTAGCGATCCACTTCTCCCAGCACAATATCAATGGTTCCAATGATGGCCACCACGTCCGCCACCAGACCGCCGCGCGCCATGCTATCAAATGCCTGCAAATTGATAAATGAGGGTGGACGCACGCGCAAGCGGTAAGGCTGCGTGGTGCCGTCGCTGATAATGTAATAGCCCAACTCGCCCTTGGGCGCTTCAATGGCGTGATATACCTCGCCTGGCGGCGGCTTTAATACCTTGCCCACTTTCCCCATGATCGGTCCGCTGGGAATGTTTTCGATGGCCTGCAGGCAGATGTGCCGCGACTGCCGCATTTCTTCCATCCGCACCAGGTAGCGGTCGTAGGTGTCGCCATTTTCTCTTGTGGGAATTTCAAATTCATATTGATCGTAGGCGGCGTACGGCATGGCTTTGCGAATATCCCACTTCACGCCGCTGGCGCGCAGCACCGGTCCAGTGACGCTTAGCGCGATGGCATCTTCCGCCGAAAGTATGCCCACGCCTTTGGTGCGCTCGACCCAGATTCGATTTTCAGTCAGCAACGTTTCGTATTCATCAATCTTGTGAGCAAAATCATCGCAAAAGCGCTTGGTCTCCGCTTCAAACCCATCATAAGTTTCGTACTGCAGGCCGCCGATGCGAAATGCATGGGTAGTGAGCCGCGCGCCACAATACTTCTCGAAAATTTTCAGAATCTCTTCGCGCTCGCGAAAACAGTAAAAAACCGGCGTCAGTGCGCCAATGTCCAACGCGTGCGTGCCAAGCCACAGCAGGTGGCTGGCGATGCGCTGCAATTCCGTCAAAATCGTGCGCACCACTCGAGCGCGCGGAGGGGCCTCGGCTCCGAGCAGTTTTTCCACAGCTTCGCAATAGCCCAAGCCGTTGGACACAGCTGCAACATAGTCCATGCGGTCCACGTAGGGCGCGAACTGCTGGTAGCTGCGGTGTTCGGCGATCTTTTCCACGCCTCGGTGCAGGTAGCCGATGATGCATTCGGTGCCCACAACGCGCTCGCCGTCGAGTTTCAATTTCACCCGCAAGACGCCATGCGTCGAGGGATGCTGCGGCCCCATATTCAGAATGATTTCGTCCGCGCCCAGCACCGTTGTGCCGGCACCGCTCATGCCGTGGATGGAACGCTCGTCCATGCCTATTGCCCGCTCTCGATCCCCAGGTTTTCGCGCACCCAGGCGGTATCCTGCCGCAGAATGTCGTAATCTTTTCGCAGTGGATAGCCTTCCCACTCGTCCGGCATCAGGATGCGTTGCAAGTTGGGATGCCCCTCGAAGACGATGCCGAACATATCGAAGACTTCGCGCTCCATCCAATTTGCCGCGGGCCATACGGCGCACAAACTCGGAATGCTTTCATTCTCGCCAGCCATGGCCTTGATCCGCAGCCGTTCGTTTCGAGCGAAGGAATACAGGTTCAGCACCACGTCAAAGCGTTTTTCTCTCTTGGGCCAGTCAACGGCGGTCAGATCCGTCAGCATGTCGAATTCTTCGTCGTCACGGCAGGAGCGCGCAACCTCCGCCAGCAAGCCGCGCGCAACAACGATAATGGATTGCTTACGATCCAGCCATGCTTCCTGAATTGCGGCGCCGAAGCGGCTTTTCATGCGCTGCACCAATTCATTATCCAGAGGAAGGGGCTTGATGGCGGGTTCTTTCGGCGCTGCGGGAACGGCGGGCCGTGCAGCGGGAGCAGCCGGCTTCGTTCCCGCGGGAGTTGCTGACGCCGTCGGTGCCGCAGGTGCCGGCGGTTTAGCCGTTTCTTTCATCTCTGCGGCCGGAGACCCCGCCGCCGCGTCCTTAGGAGTGCCCTCAGGTGGTTCCGCGGAGCCACCTACCGGAGCCAGCGGGCGATCTTTTTCGGGAGCGTCGTCAGGCATGGGTCACCGTTGCCACCGATCAGAACGGCAAAACTCATCTCTGTCGGCCGGGAAAAACACGTCACTTTTTATCACAACGCAAAAATCAGCGTCAAACGCAGCCCATCGCGGGAGACTGCCGATTAGACCCAATCCAGCGCTCCCTTCAGGTAAAGCCAGATGTATCCCACGATGAGAATTCCGAGGAAGACCAGCATGGAAAGCAGTCCGTAGACGCCCAGCTCCTGATATTTTACGGCCCAGGGAAACAAGAAGATGGTCTCCACGTCAAAAATCACAAATAGAATAGCGATGATGTAGAACCGCACCGAATAACGACCGCGCGACCCCCCTTCGGCGGGGACGCCGCATTCATAAGGCTTCAGCTTATCGCCCACCGCCGTCATCGTCGGGCGAATGAAACGAAAAAGAATTAGAGTAACAGCGGGGAATGCCGCTACGAGCAGCGCAAAGATGAAGACCGGGATGTATTGGGCCGGCATGTCTCGCGGACGCGCCATCCTAGCACAACCGCCGTCGGACGGCCAATGGCAATCATGAATTGGGGGAAAAATGTTTCGGGGGAAGAATCGTGGTCACGCTGTGTCGTGGCGAGCGTCATGGCCGCCGACGTCATGCCGCGCGCCATGGATTATTTCGACAGCGTGGGGCAGCAGTTCCGCCACGGCATAGAACGATTGAATGGCTCCTTCGGGGCTGCCCGGCAAGTTCAGGATGAGGGTTGCACCTCGCAGGGCTGCCACTCCGCGCGACAATGCCGCTCGCGGATTAGTCTCGCCGCCCTTGCGGCGCATCAGCTCCGCCAGGCCCGGCACGAGGCGGCTTGCGGCTGAGAGTGTGGCTTCCGGAGTCACGTCGCGCGGCCCGAGGCCCGTTCCGCCAGTGGTGAAAATTATATCAATTGAGGCATCGGCGCAATCCGCCAAAAGCCGCTCGCGAATGGCCGGCTCGGAATCCGGCAGCACGGCGGTGCGCACCACTTCCCATCCGCGCGCCTGACATTCAAATTTCAATGCTGGTCCCGAGCGGTCTTCGAATTTCCCAGTGCTCACTGAATCGCTGATGGTCAATATTGCAACGCGCATTTCAATTTTCCTTTCGCAGCGTTGTCGCCGCTCGGCGCAGAAAACGGCCGCTGACGCCGCCCGATTTCTCCAGCAAATGGATGTCGCCGATTTCCATTGTCCGGTCCGCCGCCTTACACATATCGTAAATGGTGAGCGCGGCCACCGCCACCGCCGTCAGTGCTTCCATTTCCACGCCTGTAGGCCCGGTGGTGCGCACTTCGGACCGAATTTCAACACCTTTGGGGCGCAACTCAGCCGTTACTTCAATGTGGGTCAGCAAAAGCGGATGGCACAGCGGAATTAGGTCCGCAGTTCGCTTGGCGGCAGTAATGCCGGCAATGCGCGCAATTTCCAGGGGATTGCCCTTGGGAGTTTTCAGGCGGGAGATAAGACGAAGCGCTTCGCGAGAAATTCGGATGAATCCGCGAGCCCGAGCTATCCGAGCCGTCTGGTGCTTCGCGCTCACGTCAACCATATGGACCGCGCCCTTTCGCGCGTAATGGGAAAGCCTCGGCGTCTTCCCGGCCATGTTCAGAACGCGCCTCGCCGCGGAAGCACTTCAACCCATTCGCCAGCCGCAATCTCCGGCCGCTCCTGGGGCACGTAAAGCAGGCAATTGGCGCGCGCGAAGGCGACGATATCGCCGGACCCTCGCCACGCCAGTTCTTCAACTACCGGTTCTTCCCCCTCCCAGCTAAGGCGCCCGGGAAGAAAGTGCGCGAGTGCGGGATTCTGGCTTGTTGGGCGCGCCAGCTTCGCCCCAACGAATGGCAGAGGTCTCGGCTCCACGCCAGCGAGAATATCCAACGCGGGCTGCACGAGCAATTCAAAAGTCACCATCGTGGAAATGGGATTCCCCGGCAGGCCGAAAAACGGCGTCCCGCGGCAATATCCGAAAACAGCGGGCCGTCCCGGACGAATAGCTATGGCGTCGAAGAAAAATTCCGCCCCCAGCCCGGCTAAAACTTCTTCCACCAGATCATACTTCCCCATCGAAACGCCGCCGCTTAAGACCAATGCGTCCTCAGCGAGTCCGTGCTCGATGGCCTCGCCTAACGCCGCACGTTCATCTGGCGCATTGTCCAGAACCACGGCGTCGGCGCCGGAAATTTCCGCCAGCAGCGCCAGCGAAAGCGAATTGCTATTGCGGATTTGAAAAGGTCCTGGCGTTTGATCGTGCGCCACAACTTCATCACCGGTCGAAAGAATAGCCAAGCGGGGCCGAGCATATACGGAGATCGGAGTGCGACCTACCTGCGCGGTCAGCGCCAGCTCGGAATAGCCTAAACGTGTGCCCGGCGTCAGCAACACCTCGCCGCCCTTGGCTTCACTTCCGCGGGCCACGATGTTCTCGCCACGCGCCGCAGGTCTTTCAAAAATAACCGCGCCGTCATGCTGCTTGGTAAATTCGCGCATCACCACGGCGTCTGCACCGGCGGGGACCGGCGCACCCGTCATAATGGAAATGCAGTCTCCGGATTCCAGTGCATACTCCGCGGACTGACCGGCGCGAATTTCCCCCACCAGCCGAAGATTGCGCGGCAATTGTTGCAGATCGGCGGAACGCACCGCATATCCGTCGCGCGTGGATCGATCAAACGCCGGATAGTCGCGGTCGGAGGCAATCGTTTCGGCAAGCGCACGGCCCAAGGCCTCCTCCAGCCGCAGCGATTCAAGGAATGATTCGGGTGCCGACGCCCGGCGGCGCGCGGAAACGGTCTCGCAGATGATGCGTCGCGCTTCCTGCCAGGTGACCATGGAGCTTACAGCCAGGAGGCCAGCGTTGTCCCCGGCAGAAGGATGGTAGCTTCGCGCTCGGGCCCGGTGGAAATCATTCCGACTTCCACTTCCAGCGAGTCGGAAATAAATTTCAAATAGTCGCGGGCAGCTTCCGGCAAATCGGCAATGTCGGAAATGCCTTCGGTGCTGCACCGCCATCCAGGCAGCTTGCGATACTCGGGCGTGACTTCCGCCAGCGTTTCGACGTCAGGCGGCATCTCCGTAAGTTTTGTTCCCTTGTAGCGGTAGCCGATGCAGGCTTGGATTTCTCTTTGCGAGTCAAAGACATCAAGTTTGGTCACGACGAACGAGCCGATGCCGTTTATCATTCGAGCATAGCGGAGCACTTCGAGATCCAGCCAGCCGCAACGCCGAGGGCGACCCGTCACGGCGCCGTATTCCCGTCCACGATCGCGCAAGTCCTGGGCTTCCAGCTCCGGCATCTCCGTGGGAAAGGGACCGGCACCCACGCGAGTGGTGTATGCCTTGGTGACGCCAATCACGCCTTGGATGCGTGTGGGCGGAATTCCCAGCCCCGTGCCGGCGCCGGCTGCCGTGGCGCTCGAGGATGTTACGTAGGGGTAGGTCCCGTGATCCAAATCCAGCATTGTTCCCTGCGCGCCTTCAAAAAGCACACTTTGCCCGGCATCCATCGCGCGGTCAAGCAGGGAGGCCACGTCCGCGACATATTCGCGAATGCGATCAGCCAGCCGCAAATAAGTATTCTCGATTTCCGCGGAATCCAATTTCACGCCATAAGCAGTCGAGGCGAGGTGCTCCTTTTCCTTCAAGGCCGCCTTCAGTTTTTCGTGAAATTTTTGCGGGTCCACCAAATCGCAGATGCGCAACCCGCGCCGTGCGGCTTTGTCTTCGTAAGACGGCCCGATCCCGCGACAAGTGGTGCCGATTCTGGCGATTCCCAGGGCGGCTTCCGCTGCCTGTTCGATCTGCCGGTGATAGGGGAAAATCACGTGCGCTCGATTGCTGACAAACAAACGATGGCGGACTTCAATTCCAGCTTTTTCCAGATTTTCAATTTCATCGACCAACGCGGCAGGATCGATAACGGCGCCGGGTCCGATAAAAGCCTTCTTTCCAGGACGGAGAATCCCGCAAGGAATTAACTGAAGAACAAATCGCCGGCCATTCGCGATGACTGTATGCCCGGCGTTGTGGCCACCGGCATATCTCGCAATCAGATCAAAGGATGCGGCAAGATAGTCAACAACCTTGCCTTTGCCTTCGTCTCCCCACTGAGCTCCCACCACAGCGATTGCTTTCATTCGGCCTCACCTGCCCGCTACGCAGGATGGACTCAGGACAAGAAACATGGAAGCGGCAACGAGCATGGATCGATGTTGAAGGTCAGGAAATGAAATTAGGTTAAATGCTTCTGCAGAATTTTTTCAATCTGGTCCTTGGGAACCGCCCCGACAATTTGCTCCACCATCTGCCCGCCCTTGAAAACCAGCAGCGTGGGAATGCCGCGGATATTGAACCGGCCCGGCGAATTGATATTTTCGTCCACGTTCATTTTTACAACCTTCAGTTTGCCGGCATGGGCGGTGGCGAGTTCGTCCACAGTAGGGGACAGCATGTGACAGGGGCGGCACCATTCGGCCCAGAAATCCACCATCACGGGCTGGGTATTGCTGGCGTCAATCACTTCGGCCTGAAAATTTGCATCCGTAACCGCTGCGAGATTCGACATATTCTCCTCTTCCTATTTCTTCCTGACGCGGCTCGCCGCTCGGAAGCTATGCGTGTACCTGATTAGATGCCGGGGTTGCTTGCGCGATGCGCGCCTTGCGCGCGCGCTCATATAGTTTCGCATAAGCAGAGGCGGAAGCCTTCCACGAAAAATCCATTCCCATGCCGCGGGTCTGGATCTTTCGCCATACTTTGGGCTCCCTGTAAACTGCAAGCGCTTGCTTCAAGCACTCCAGCAGCGCCTGTCCTGTATATTCGGCGAATTTGAACCCCGTTCCCTTCCCGCTTTTGGGGTCCCAGGCCTCGATGGTGTCTTCCAGGCCTCCTGTCGCTCGGACCACGGGTACAGTGCCGTAGCGCAGACTGTAAATCTGATTCAGACCGCAAGGCTCGAATCGCGAGGGCATCAAGAAAATATCCGCGCCCGCTTCGATTTTGTGGGCCAGCGTGTCATCATACGCAACCTTCACGGCCACCCGATCGGGCGCACGCGCGGCAAGCGTCCGGAACAACTGTTCATACTCCGGAGATCCGGATCCCAGAGCTACCAGCGCCAGATCCTCCTGCAACAAGGAGTCAGCCACTTCGGCCAGCAGATCAAACCCCTTCTGGTCGGTAAATCGGGAAACAATTCCCACCACCGGACGCTTCAAATTCTCCGCCGAGAGCCCCATAACCTGCAGGAGGTCTTTTTTGCAGGCCTGCTTTCCGGTCATCGAGCGAGTGGAATATTTCGCCGCGATTTTCGTATCCACTTTCGGATCCCACACCGCGTAGTCCACGCCATTCAGAATTCCTTCCAAGTGATCCGCGCGATGGCGAATGACGAATTCCAGGCCGTGACCATATTCGCTCGTCTGAATCTCCTGAGCATACGTGCGGCTCACAGTGGTTAGAAAATCGGACAGCAGCAGACCTCCTTTCAAGAAACTGAGGTGACCATAGAATTCCATTCCATCCAGCGCGAACAAACTATCGGGCAAACCCACCCGCTCCAGAACGTCGGGATCAAAAACGCCTTGATAGGCAAGATTATGAATTGTGAAAACAACCGGAATCTGATTCACAGCAGGATCGGAGGCATAAACGCTGCGCAGCAACGCCGGCACCAGTGCCGTCTGCCAGTCGTGGCAGTGAAATACGTCTGGTGTCCAAACCTGCTTCGCGAATTCGATGGCCCCACGGCTGAGCGTCGCATACCGCTCGGGATTGTCGGGATAATCGCCGGATTTATCGCCATAAAGCTGCGGCCGGTCGAAAAGGGCGGGGGCGTCGAGAAGGTAATACGCCACTCGATGCTCTCGCCCTGCATCGACAATCGCTGGAAACCGCGTATCGGAGCGGCTGAGCGGCACCGTAAGACTTCGCCGGACAATTTTCTCGACCGGGTTGCCCCGGTAGCGCGGCAGCAGCACGGCCACTTCGTGGCCAAGTTCCACCAAGGCCTGGGGCAGCGCACCGACAACGTCGGCAAGGCCGCCTGTTTTTGAGTAGGGAATACCTTCGGACGATACAAACAGTATTTTCATTGGTCTCCGGCAAACTCACAAAATTAACCGGAATTCGCCCATCACGTCAAGCGGCGCTCCGTTCCACCACGAGGCATGCGAAGCTGGATGATCAGCTTCTATTTACATGGCGACTGCTCAATCGCAGCAGCGGAATGCGGTTCGTATTGCTTGAGCTTGCGGTAAAGCGTGGTCTTGCCAATGCCGAGAAGCCGCGCGGCTGCCAACTTGTCGCCACCGGATTCGCGCAGAGCGCGAAGGATAGCGCGGCGTTCGAGTTCGTTTAGCGACATCACTTCCTCATTCTGAGGCATGCGATCAGCGCCGCCATATTGAAGATTGGAGGGAAGATCCATAACGTGCAGGATGGGTCCGGAGCCGAGCGCAACGGCCCGCTCGATGCAATTTTCCAGCTCGCGAACATTGCCCGGCCAATCGTACGCCATCAGGCGCGCCATGGCGTCTTCGGAAATGGTGCGCATGGAGCGCTGAGCGTCGCTGAATTTTTCCAGAAAAGTGCTGACCAGCAGCGGGATGTCGCTCTTACGCTCCCGCAGAGGGGGAATCTTGATCTGCACCACATTGAGGCGAAAGTATAAATCCTGCCGGAAGGCACCGGTGCGCACCGCATTATCGAGGTCGCGATTGGTAGCCGCCATTACACGGATGAAGATGGGGATGCGCTCTGTAGATCCCACGGGCTTGATCTCTTTTTCCTGGAGAGCTCGCAGGAGCTTGGCCTGCAATTCCACAGGCATATCGCCGATTTCATCCAGGAAGAGCGTACCGCCGTTGGCGGATTCCAGAAGGCCCTGCTTGCTGTATATGGCGCCGGTAAAGGCACCTTTGACGTAACCGAACAACTCGGATTCAACCAGCGTGGCCACCAGTGACGAGCAATCGACCGGACCGAAAGGCTTGTTGCGCCGTGGACCGGAGAAATGGATCGAGCGCGCCACCAGTTCCTTTCCGGTGCCGCTCTCTCCGAGAATCAGGACTGGATAATTGTGCTGGCTGACTTTTTCAATGAGTTTGTAGACTCGCTGCATTTTCGGCGACACACCGACCAACCCGCCGAAACCAGGCCGCGTGCGCAATTGCTCACGCAACACACGATTTTCAACATCCAACTCCTGAGCGCGGACCAAGCGATCGACCTTGTTCCGAAGATCCGCAATGTGGAACGGCTTGGTAAGATAGTCCGCAGCACCCAGGCGCATGGCTTCAACGGCGGTGGCAATCGTTCCATACTGGGTCAGGACCATCACCATCGTCTGGGGATAATTTTCTCGAATACGCTTGAGGAGTTCAATGCCGCCCAGTGCGGGGACACGCAGGTCTGTTATAACGATATCAATGGGATACTGATCGAGAATTTCCAGCGCTTGCTCAGTCGTAGAGGCAGCACGGACGCGCACACCGGCTTCCAGTACAACATCGCTGCACAGGTTGCGGGCGGCGTCTTCGTCGTCTACAACCAGAACGCAGAAATTACCGCCTGGGTCCGCTGCCAACATTCCTACATCTGTGCTCATCCCCAAACCCCCGCTACGAGAGAGTGTCGTATTCCCAAGGGCACGAAAGGGGTAACCGCCAGGTAATCGGCCGGATGGACATTGAGAGAGAGGCAACCATCCATGGGGCCAATTCCCGAATTGAGAATATTATGCATCATAATTATTAGCAACCAGAGAATTGTTATACCTAGTATACATCCAAAATGGTACGTGCTGATCTAAGCGGGACGCCAAAACCAGCTGTTTTGGGAACCAAAAACAGGTCAAAAAGAGGGGGAATTTGACCGATACACTTTTTTTACAACGCGGAAGCTAAGCCCTTGTACTGCAATTACATCACTTTTTTTGACCGATACACTTTCGGGGTTCTTCGGAGCCCAAAATTTGGGGACTTCGAAGCCTGAAGTTTGCCCCATTGCAGGCGGTCCTGACGGGTGCTTCTTCGGTAACCCGAATTGGATTCGCTCGCACGAGAGGATTATATCACTCCGGCGGATGTGCCGACCGGATCGATGCTGTGATTCCTCCTCATGCTTCCGATGCACGGTTTGAAAATCAAACCAGAATGCAGCGCCCGAGCGGTACTCAGAAAACACAGATGCCGCAAAAACATTTGAGCAGACATTCTACGGCCAACACGCGGTCCACTTAAGGACTGGTCCCAACGAACCTCGACCAATTATTGCCGTGCCTACTGGAGCCGCCACCGCAGGGCATGATACGCGAAAATATCCCGAAGGAAGATAAACCGGTGGGAAAATAGTGCAGCTTAGAGTTGAGACAAAGAGCCGCTTGCAGTGGCGTGTGGTGAAAGTGAACTTGCGGCAGCCGAGTGACCGGCCAGCTCCACCGCGTAGAGCCCCTCCGTGGAAGAAGCGGCGTAAATAGTATCTCCAGACTCACCGGAAATAATAACAGGGAAAAATCCTTCAGCGAGAGTGCCTTCCACTCGGGTCCAGGAGCGCGCTTCGTCGCGCGAAACATACAGGCCGCCCGTCTCCATGGAAGCAAGCCAGACTTTTTCCGTGAGAGCCAGATCACGGATGGGGACCTCCGGCAGGCCCGAGGAAACCTTCTGCCAAGTTCGGCCGGCGTCGCGCGAAATGTAAAGTCCTTTTTGGGCGGACGCCAGCAAGGTGCCGTCTGGAGCGCTATCAAGGCGGAAAACTCCGCCGGCTTCGAAGGGAAGGTCATGCCATGACCACGTCTGGCCGCCATCGGAAGAGAACACCATTCCGCGGAGAGAGACAACGCGAATGTCCCGGCCGTCGGGCGAAACGCGAACGGAATTCACGGGCAAATCCAGGGGAGCAAAATGATAAATGGTCCATGTATCGCCCTGGTCGCGGGAGGCGAAAAGGCCGCGCTCCGTGGCTGCGAACCAAATGCCGCCGGCGAAAGCCATGTCATTCACGACCAAAGAAAACGGAGCAGGGCCGGAGGCATGCACAGCCTTCCCGCCATGGCCCATATGCTCCTCGCCTTCGCCGGCAATATTGCCTATACGAATCCAGTCGGATTTTTGCGCGTCGTAGCGCATGAGTCCGCCGCGATCGAGCGATGCCAGCCAGCCGCCGGGCGACGCGTACACGCTTTTCAACCCTTCGGCGCGCAGGCCAGGCCCCAGCGGTTCCCATGTGCGTCCGCCATCCTGCGTGGCGAGCACCGGCTCGGGAGCGTTGGCTAGCACGACGAGGATTCGGCCGGGATTATCGCGATCCAGCGCGAGGTCAATAATCTCACGGTGAAAGAAACCATCGTTGGCGGCGTGAAATTCCTCCCCGTCGTCGCTGACAAGAACGCCCAACTGTTCCGTGCCGATGACGATCCGGCCATGCTCAGCGGAGCCGGATTGAGGAACCACCACCAGGGTGTTGATGACCCAGTCATGCGAAGTGATGCGGCGCCATGTTGCGCCCCCGTCACGCGATTGCCACAATCCCTCACTGGTGCCCGCATATACGAGGGCGGGATGCGCGGGGTCCTGGCGGATGACGTAAGTGCGTCGCGCCGAGAAAGGCACGCCTTGAATTTTCTGCCACAGCGCGCCACCGTCCTCGCTGCGATAAACGCCGGAGCAAGCGCTGGCGAAGACGCGCCTGGGATGATGCGTATCCACGGCAAGGCTGAGCACGTCGGAATCGTCAATCATCCCGGCGTGGATGGGAATCCAGTGTTTTCCGCCGTCCGTTGTTTTCCAAGGGAGATGAAATGTGCCCGCATAAATGATGTCGGCGTGGAGCGGATCCATCGCCAGGGAATCCACATTCTGAAGTTCCACATCGTCCGCCGGGGAAATTCGCTGCCAGGAAGAGCCGCCATCGGTCGACCGAAAAACGCCGTCCAAAGCGCCGGCCACAAATATGGCGGGATTGGATGAGGATTGAATCAGCGCCCGCACGGCATGCCCAAGAAGACCGGCGGGCTGCCATGTTAGGCCAGCGTCACCGCTGCGGAAAATTCCGCCGCCCTCTCCCTGCGCTTCGCGCGTCCATGAGGAAGCGAAAAGGGTACGTGAATCACGCGAATCCACAACGATAGAGGTGATTACGCCGTCCAAGCGGATGCCGGCGCGGCCCAAGATCCGCCAATGTTCGCCACCATCGACGGAGCTGAAAATGTGGCCATCCGTGGTTCCCATGTATAGCACATTGGGCTGCGAGGGGTCAGCCGCTAGCGTGCGGACATCGCCGCCGGGCGGTCCCATGGAACGCCAAACCTGTGCATGGAGAGAAGAGCAAGAGAACAGACACAAAACGAGAAAGGTCAGGCAGCTTATCGGCCTTACGACCCGGCTGATGGGCATGGGCAACGATGGAAAAAAATTACGCAGGAATATCCCCGAACAGAAAAGTGCGGACTCCATTCCCACGACGGAATGGAGTCCGGTTAATTTTAGTTACTGCCTGTTTTAGTACGTTGCGCCGTCGGGGACAAAGAAGATGTCCACGCGGTAGTTGTCGTTGCCGGCACCTTCCACGCCCGCAGCAGTGCGCGATGAAGCGCGGGAATCGGCTATGCCCTTGGTCTGTGACAGATACTTCGAGGCATTATCGCCGCGTTCCTTAGCAACTGTGTCGGCCTTGCGTTCCTTAGAATCGGAGTAGCCGACTAACACGATTGTGGCCTTCGGATCATTCTGGAGGCGCACGGCAACGTCATCCAAAGTGCGCTTGCAGACGTTGTCCACTTTTGAGCTGCCCGACTTGAAATTACAGGAACCGATTTTGGAGGCTTGCGGAGCCGCCGGCGGTGCCTGCACGGTGACAGTGGCTGTACAATCCGCCGCGCCGCCCTTGGTATTTTCCACGCGCCCCGTGACGGTGTAATCGCCGGCAGACAAACCCGTGGTATCCAGTTGAACGGAAGATCCTGTGCCGACAATCTGACCACCGGTGGACTGCCAGGTATAAGTCAACGGGGTGCCTGTCTGATCGTTGACTGCAGCCGTGACCGTGGCGCGCTCGCCGACAAGAACCTGCGAGCGATCCACCGAGCAGCTCATCGTCGGAGGAGGATTGGGCTTCGGCTGAACCGTAATATCCGCGGAGCAGGAGGACGAAATTCCCCGGCCATTGTCCACATTCGCGGTGATGGTATAGGTGCCCGCAGCTACGCCAGTAGACTCCCAGCGGACCTGAGGCCCGGTGCCGTCCACTCTGCCACCTGTGGAACTCCAGGTGTAATTGAGCGGAAGGCTGTAGGTGTCGCTGGCCTGCGCGGAAGCCTGAACGGCTGTCCCGGATTCAGCCATGATCGAGGCGGGATCCACGGAGCAGGATGCGGTAACAACATCCGGTACCCGCGGCTTTTCGGGCCAGTGCGCGACACCGACCTTGAGGACGAACCCGCTGCGATCATTCAACTGGGGGAGATTAAGCATGTACGTATAGCCCACGTCAACAGCCATCCAGCGGGTGGCATACAAACGCAATCCCCAAGTGCCGGCGACAGGATCGCGCGGACCGAACGTAGTGTTGGGGGTGGCGGGACCACGGAAAATAACGGCCGTATAGTCGTTCATGAACTGGATGCGACGGCTGGGGAACACAATAAAGCCTGCGCCGAGATGAACCTGATCGGCGCGTCCCAGCCTGACGGTCAAGGGTGCTCTGGTGAAAACGCTGAAGCCATTCAAAACGGTATCGGGCGTAAAGCGATAAGCGGCGTCCGCGGCAAATTGAATATTGTTACTGAAAAAACGCTTACTGACGTCAAGCCCCAGTTGGTAATCAAGCTGGCCGGACTGCACCTCGTCGCTCAGCAGATCGCCGACGCTTGAATAAGTCGGTACGAAAAATTCGTTGTCGATGGCCAGAGTAAGCGGCTTACCGCGATCCTCGGAGAAAAGCCCAATCTTGGCGCCCACAACAACGTCTCCGATTCCGCCGCCACTTAGCGAAGCAAACGGCACGTCCTCGGGATAGGCCGGTCTCGCGCCGGGGACGGGGAAAATGGAACGGAATGGAGAGTTCCCATACTGCTGATAAGCGCCCGTGATGGGCGTATTCAAGCTCAATTCGCCCGGCAGGCCGACATGCACATGTTCATCCGGATCGAATTGCGCATAAATGGAAAGCCAGTCGGTGAGGCCGAGGCTGCCGTTAAATCCAGTATTCAGAACTGTAATGCTGCCGGGCGCTCTTCCATATTTATTGACGCCCGCCGAAAATGCGAAACCGCCCCTTGGAAGGGTCTCGCCGGTGTCCACGGTAAATAGGCCCAAACCGCCGCTAACAGTAGGCATTGGCGTCCATGCAGGGCTGGAATCTGCGGTTGATGACCCCATGCCCAGCATCTTCTTCTTTGCCGGCGGCGGGGTGGTGGAAGCGGATGTCGAAGACGATGACGATGATTGCGCTGCCGCACTAGCAGTTGACGCCTTGGCGTCTGCCGTCGCGCTGGAACTGCTGCCCGAGTTTGCGGGTACGGTGGTGCTGCTGGCTGCCGTCGATGCTGAAGTGGTCGACGATGAACTCGTCGCGGCAGCATCGGCCGCAGGCTTGTCGTTCTTTTTCGTATCGTCGGTGCGGCCCGCCAGACTGACTGTTGCGCAGAGCAGCAAAGCAGTTAACAGGGCCCACGTCCGCAAAGCTCGACCTTTCATTACAGCCTCCTAAAAAACGACGAATATCCGTCCAAGTTAAAATGACACAAAATGTCATTCCGTATCAATGGGTATTATTGGGTATTATCCTCGTGACCACAAATCAGCAACAATACGTCAACCAAGACCGGAAATTGCCGGGGCACAAAATCTGTCGTTGGGAATCCGCGAAGCTGCGTGGGAACTGGCCATTCGAGATGGAGGAATGAAACCTGCCACCTGGACCGTGCACCTTGTAACTAAGACGTCGCGGGCTCCATTCGTTTACCGAAATGGAGCCCGCGACGAATTCATCCTTTATTGAAACGTTTTAGTACGTTGCGCCGTCGGGGACAAAGAAGATGTCCACGCGGTAGTTATCGGTACCCGCGCCTTCGGCGCCAGCAGCAGTGCGCGATGACGAGCGGGAATCGGCAATGCCTTTGGTCTTCGAGAGATACTCCGAAGCGCTATCACCGCGGTCCTTGGCAACCGTATCGGCCTTGCGTTCCTTAGGATCGGAGTAGCCCACCAGCACAATCGTAGCCTTCGGATCGTTCTGGAGGCGGACGGCAACGTCATCAAGCGTGCGCTTGCAGACATTGTCCACTTTGGCGCTTCCCGACTTAAAGGTGCAGGAGCCGATCTTGGACGCTTGCGGTGCGGCCGGTGGCGCTTGGACGGTGACAGTAGCGGAACAATCCGCCGCACCACCAGAGCCATTCGCGACGCGTCCGGTAACGGTGTAATCACCAGCGGAGAGGCCGGTGGTATCCAGTTGAACGGAAGAGCCGGTGCCGACAACCTGTCCACCGCTCGACTGCCACTGATAGGTGAGCGGCGTTCCGGTCTGGTCGTTCACGGTTGCCGTGATGGTGGCGCGTTCGCCAACCATCAGGCTGGAACGATCCGTGGAGCAACTCATCGTCGGCGGAGGAGGAACGGGCTTCGGGTTTATGGTCACGTCAGCCGAACACGACGTGTTGGCCGTATGGCCGTCGTCCACTCGAGCGGTAAGAGTATAGGTGCCGGGTGCTACTCCGGTGGAATCCCACCGAACCTGCGCTCCGGTCCCGTCCACTTTCCCGCCGGTCGCTGTCCAGGAATAGTTCAACGGCAGGTTGTAAGTGTCTGATCCCTTCGCCGAGGCCATCGCAGGCAGATTGGAATCCACCATGAGGGAGCCTGGGTCAACCGTGCAGGAAGCAGTCACCGCGTTAGGCGGTTTCGGCGTCCCGCCGAAAGTGAAAAATACGCCTGTCTGAAAGCGGAAGCTGCTCTGATTGTTGGTACCGACGACACTGTTTCCAAGCCGCGAGAGGGCATAATCGAACTCGCCCAATCGGAGGCCGATATGCTGCGAGACCTTGTAGTCGATGCCACCACCCACGACCATGGCAAACCCATTGTTACTCGGGCTGATGCCTGTCAGACCTTCCTCCGAAGCCAAGTTCGCGTTGAGGTTCGTGTGTGCTCCGCCAAAAAGAATTTGTCCTTCGGGCTGGAATTTGTGCTTCGTGGGCTTGATTTCCACTCCACCCATGTACGTGAAAAGATTCCCGCTGGTCTGCAGAGTCCCCACGGGTGTTGAATAGAACTGGGTTGTGCTGCCGTATCCTTCAAATTCAGCCTTGATTCCAATCCAGTCGTTAAAAAAATAAACATAGGAGCCGCCGGCGCCATTCAGGTTGAAGGGGTCGACCAGACTCTTATTGGCGTGCCCGCGGATGTAGGAATAGTCCAAGCTCACTTCGGAAGAGCCGCCTTGAGCAAAAACAGGCATTCCAAAGAACATCAGCACAACTCCTAACAAAACTGCATTTCTGATTTTCATTCTTCTTCTCCTCCGTTAATTGGTTTGCTCTGTAAAGCTCGAGGATCAGGGCCCCAGCAATATTTTGACCAGACCATCCGGCCCACATCCCCGATCATGCCCGTACCCCAAACATTAATAATAGGTCTTGCTCACCAGGCCGCCATTACCCACAACGATATTGGATCAGACAACCGAGGTCATTCTAGCGCGAACTCATGGATTCCCAAAATGCTATTTATCGATAATTTCCTATGGTCACTCGCGTACCGCTGACTCGATTAACCTTCGCATTGTATGTGATCAAATAGAACTATGGACGCCTCTGGGCAGTAATACGGCATATGCCGAAACGCTAAAGGAAGACACGGTATGCCCCGAAGGCTTCGGAATCCATGGTGGCAGCCACGGCGTAAGAAGAATTCGTTCCATCTCTTGTCCCATTTAGGCGAGGCCTTTAAAGTCCGTACATTGCCTGCGCCGTTCTTGGTCTTTTGGAGGGTTACTGGTAGATTCGACTTGCTTATGAGCGACATGATGCCTAGCGCGCGCATTCTGCTGGTGGAAGATGAGGAAAACGCGCGCATGGGATATGAAGCACTGCTGCGGAAATGGGGATACGAAGTTCTGGCCGTGGGAAGCAGCGAAAAGGCACTGGCGCAGTTCGCGGAATTTCGGCCCGCCGTGCTCCTGGCAGACGTCGAGCTTCCGGAAATGGACGGGCTCACGCTGCTGCGGCGGTTGCATGCCGAGGCTCCCGATCTGCCCAGCATCATCATTACGGGACGGGGAAGCCAAGAACGGGCAGTCGAGGCCATTGAAGCGGGCGCCTTCTGGTATATCGAAAAACCTCTAAAGCCCCCGGTCTTGAAAGCGCTGCTGGAACGGGCCGGCAATCAGGTGCGCGACAGGCGGGCAGTGGCGGTGCTCACTCGCCAGTTGTTGGATACGGGAAAGCTGGGCCGGCTGGTGGGGAACTCCGCCCCGATGCGAGCGGTAATGCGCCAGGTGGAGATGGCCGCGCCCTCGACGGCTTCCGTCTTGATCACCGGGGAAACGGGAACGGGAAAAGAAATGGTAGCGCGCACGATCCATGAACTGTCCCTGCGGGCCAGCCGGGCTTTTGTGGCCATAAACTGTTCTGCAATTCCTGAAACCCTCATGGAGAGCGAAATTTTCGGCCACGAACGGGGCGCCTTTACGGGCGCGGCGGAACGGCGACTGGGATGCTTCGAGCTGGCGGACGGCGGAACGCTCTTGTTAGATGAAATAGGTGAAATGCCGGCAGCGACGCAGGCCAAATTGCTGCGTGTGCTCGAGGACGGCAAAGTGCGTCGGCTAGGCGGGAAGACGGAAACACCCGTTGACGTACGCGTGGTAGCAGCGACAAACAAAGATCCGCAGAGGGCAGTGTCCCAGGGCCACCTGCGGCAGGATCTATTCTTCCGACTCAACGTTTTCCACATCCAACTGCCGCCTCTACGCGAACACAAAGACGATCTGCCGCTACTGATTGAACATCTGCTGCGGGAGACGGGACAAAAACATGGCTGCCGCGTGACGGGTGCGACAACCGAAGTGATGGAAATGCTGTCTGCCTACTCATGGCCTGGGAATGTCCGCGAACTTCGCAACGTGCTGGAACGCGCGGCCATCGCCTGCGAGCGCGGGCAAATCTCGCGCGCTGACCTGCCTGTGGACTTCGGCCGCGGCTCAGTGGGTACTACCGGACTGGGCGACCTGCGCTTCCCGCCGGGCACCACGGTCGAAGCTGCGGAGCGGGCACTGATCCTGCAAACGCTGGCCGGAACGGCGAACAATAAAACCCGCGCCGCTGATTTGCTGGGAATCAGCCTAAAAACTCTGCACAACAAGCTAAAGGAATACGAAGCAGCGCGAGCGCAGCTGGATGAAACTCACCCTCAGAACTAGGCTCACAATTTCCACTGCGGCATTGGTTCTTGCCGTCGTGGCCGCGGTTTCTGTCGCATATCTGGCCGCCCTCACAAAGCAGGTGATACGCCAAGCACAAAATCGCGCCATATTTGTGGCCCAGGAAATGTTTCTGGAGGCTCAACAGGCCCTAGGGGAAGCTGCAAGCCGCGGGCGCGGTCCTGAGTCCACAAGCACTGCGGATATGCAAAAGTTTGTACAACAAACTCTTCGGGCTGATCCCGGCTGGAACGCCGCAGTCCAGGCTTCGATGGGCTATTCGGCCAGCGTATATGAAATCACGGTCAGTGACGCTGACCGCACGGCCCTGGTGTCCAGCGACGCAAGCCTGCCGGGACGGCAGGTCTATCGGCGGCCCGATGTCGGCCCACTGGTGCGCAGCGGTTTTTTTTCGCAGCTCGCTGTGCTTTACGGACCGCCGCGCGTTTATGAATACGTGCTTCCCTTCAATTTGGGCGCGCGGCCCTTCGGCGAAGTGCGTGTAGCCATATCGACCGCTCTTCTGCGGAATGAGATTTCTCCGGGATTGAAAGAGGCTGGTCTGTTCGCTGCCGCTGCCGTTCTGATATCAACACTGGTGGCCTTCGTGCTGAGCCGCGCGACACTTGCACCGGTACAGAAAATTTCCGAGCAATTGGATAGGATCACCGCCGGTGAATCAGACGTCGAACCAGTATTGCGAAAAGGTGAATTCGGACAAGTCAGCACAAAGATCAGCCGTATCGGCCGCGAATTGCATGACGTGCGTGAGGTTTTCAGCACGCTGCGCGAAAACCTCAACCAGATCATGGCTCATCTGGAAGATGGAGTGCTTCTGTTTAGCGCGGATGGGCGTATTGTGCTGGCTAGTCCTTCCGTAAGTCAATTTTTAAACATACCCGCGAACGAGTTGACCGGAAAGCGTGCGCAGGATGTTTTTGCTGAAGAGCATCCTCTGCGGGAGATTCCGGTCACGGGGGACGCCGCGAATGAAGAAATAGAAGTGCTGCTGCAAACCGGGCAGGGCGAGCAACGCGTCGGCGTACGAACACAGCCGGTCACCGAAGGCGGTTCGCGCATGGGCACGTTAATGACCCTGCGGGATCTCGAGTCGCGTGAGCGCATCGGCAATGAGCTGCAAGTCTCCGAACACCTGGCAATCATCGGACGGGTGACGGCCGGTGTGGCGCACGAGGTGAAGAACCCGCTGAATTCCATGCGTGTGTGGCTGGAAGTGCTGAAAAGCAGCCTGCCGACGGAGGCAGAGCCGCAACAGGCCGCTCAAATGTTGGATAGCGAAATCGAGCGGCTGGACCGCGTGGTAAAGACATTCCTCGATTTTACGCGGCCGGTGCAATTGCAAATGGAAGACGTGGATCTTCGCGCCATGCTGGAGGAGGTGCTGGAATCCACGCGACCCGCCGCGGCCGGCGTGGAAACCTCAATGGACCTCGAGACGGGAGTCCCGCCAGTGCGCGGCGACCGGGCATTATTGCGGCAGGCCGTGCTGAATCTTGTGCTGAATGCCTGCCAGGCGATGGGCAAAGGCGGGAAGCTCAGCGTGCAGTTGCACCGCCGAGACGAAATGGCGGAAGTGCTGATTTCAGATACGGGAAAGGGTATCGCCTCGCAGCATCGCAATAAGATTTTTCAGCTTTATTTCACCACACGTCCGGGTGGCTCCGGCGTAGGATTAGCCAATGCCTTTCGGTTTGTGCAATTACATGGCGGTTCGATAGAATTCGAATCGGAGCTGGGGCGCGGCACCTCTTTTCGCGTCCGGCTACCGTTCGCAGTTGACGTCCACGAATCCGCGCAGACACGCGCTGGTGAGACAATGCGTACAGATACTCGGCTCGCTTAAATGCCCAGCACACGCTTGCGTCGCGATCATGAACTGGCTACCGGAGCCATTCTTGTGCTCTGTCTATTCGCGGTTTTTGGCCCCGGATGCCAAAAACGAACCGCGATGGCGGCTCCGCCGATGGTAATTGTTCCGGCGACTCCCGAAGATGCCACGCCTCCGCCCGTCATACCCGCGGCACAACCACATCCTGAACCGTCGGAACCGGTAACAAGGACGGATGCATCCGTACCGGCACCCCCCGCGGTGAAAAAGCCGCATAAGAAAAATCCGGCGCCTGTCACTACTCCGGAATCCGCCGACACATCCCCCACTTCGAAGCCGACTGCTCCGCAGATATCTTCAGGGGTTTCACCGGCGGCGCTGGCGGCGCTGCAGCAGAAAGCACAATCGAAGGTGGCCGCAACGGAAAAAAATCTCTTGCAGGCCGCCGGGCGGCAGATTACCGCGGCGCAACATGACGAAAGTGAAAAAATCCGGTCATTCCTGAGCCAGGCGCAAACGGCCGCCAATGCATCCGATTGTGCTTTGGCCAGTAATCTCGCGGAGAAGGCTTATGTGCTCTCCGTGGATCTGCTCAATTCCTTCTAGCCGCGCGGTCTCACACCCACTCCGTACACGAAATCCGGGATAGCAATACCCGCCTCCGTAAGTTAACCTTGCGCGGTAAGTTTCGGCTGGCGGTCCTGTCCCCCTCCGGGGAGTGACTGCACACGGTGGTCCGAGCGGGCCTTTGCAGTTTGACCGTCTTGGAAGCCGCCCTTGGCCGCCAGCCGGTCCGCAAAAGCTCTGCGATCGTATCCCAGGACTCGTAGTCACTAATTGATGGGGATGGGCCGCGCCAATTATGACTTCTTGTAATTTTTCCATTCGTGCAGCATTACCTTAGCCATTTCCTTGGCTCCCACCCGCAACCAGCTAGGTTTCCTGCGGCGCAAATCTTCCAAAATAGGTTTCGGGCGCTTGCTTCCCAGATGGACGTTGGCCACTTCCGATCCCATCGCGTACAGGAGTCTTTCTTCGTCGCGTTTTACGGGCAGGTCCGCGATTTCAATAGGATTGGAATCCGGAGAAAGGCGGCGCATCAGCCACCGTCCGACAACTTTCTGAAAAGGATCGTGCGACCGTATTGCGGAGGTGATGATCGCGCGATAATTCGACTCGCCGTGTCCTTCGCGGCCCTCCAGCCAAACGCTGGAAGAGGCAACCATGGCTTTAGCTTCGCGCGCGATACAGCCTCCGTTCCAGGATGCGATAGCAACAAATCGCTCCTGACCCCGGCTGCCCATCCCCGCTTCGCGACGGACGATCTTGTGACTTAGCCTCGGAGCCGGCAGCATTTTTTCCAGCGCGCTCCTGGCATCATGAGGCAGCCCATGCAGAACCCCGGGGAGAGCGTTAAGTTTCGTCCAGAAATCATCAGGCCGCTTGATGACGCTGATTCCCAGCTTGTCCAGGTGGTTTTCATGCTCCGCCAGGACAATCGGGCATCCGCTCTTCATGAGCGTTTCTCGATACCCCTGCAAAATGGCCGCGCAGCCGTCCTTGAGCTTGATGCATAGGCTTTCACACTCGATGGCGATTTTCACGCTGGTCGCCAAACGCAGCAGATCATTCGTATAGGGCAGAGAGTAGGATTCGTCGAAGTCGTCCACTCCCCAGCACAAGCGTCCTTCGGCGTCGCGCCACGTGCCGAAACTTCCCACGTGGACATCGCCGACCGCTAACACCTTGGGGGCGCGATATAAGTCATGGCAAGCATTGGGCCACAGCTGGATCCAACGATAGTAGGTCCCGCGAAAAAACAGGAAGGGATCGTTCTTCATCTGCTGATGCTTCAGCCGTAAATCGGATTCGATGACGGATGTGCATCTTCGCATCCAGTTCTCGTAACTCGTCGTCGCTTCTCTGATTTCCATAATTGCCTCGGCTCAAGTATGTACCGTTCCGGCTTACCATATCCATTGGCCAGATCCTCGAAAACCCCGGAGGTTTCAAATTGCGGCAATTCAACGAAAAGGACAATACCGGGTTCGGTGTATTGACCCAAATCGGTACGTCAGTGGTGCTATAATTTGTTCCAGGGGAATTTCCGGTTCTCGGCAACCGTAGGGAACTAAGATCCGAACCTGTATGAGTGTCTTCAAGCCTCCAATTTCCGAAGCCGGTCAATTGGCATGCCGGCCACATTGGCCCGACTACCACGAAAGGGCGCATGCCGTTCAGTTCTACGCCGACGAATCACCATTCCTTGACGAATTAAGCCGTTTCATCGGTACAGCTCTGGGTGCCGGAGACTCGGCAGTGGTCGTGGCCACCAGGGAGCACAGAGAAGAGCTTGCAAACCGGTTGAAGGCTCGGGGACTGGATACCGCGCGAGCTGCGCGGCAAGGGCGGTACGTTACATTGGACGCTGCCGAGACCTTGTCATTGCTCATGCTGGATGGAATCCCGGATACCGCGCGATTTAATTCTTTGATAGGCGGAATTATTCAGCAAGCCAAGAAAGCCGCCGGGAATGAAAATGCTTCTATCGCAGTATTTGGAGAAGCGGTGGCTCTATTGTGGACGCAGGGAAACCCTGAGGCTGCCATCCGAATTGAATATTTATGGAATGAATTGGCCCGGACGCACTCTTTTTCTTTGCGCTGCGCTTATCCCCTAAAGACCTTCTCGCGGGAGGAAGACAGCGAGCTGTTTTTGCAAGTCTGTTCCCAGCACACACACGTTATCCCCAGCGATAATTACACGGGCCTTACCAGCGATGCGGATCGCCTCCGCAAGATCAGCCACCTCCAGCAACAGGCTGCGGCGCTGGAGGCCGAACGGGCCGAACGTAAGGAAATCCGGAAGGAACTCGATCGGCGGGAAATCGAATTGGCCGACGTCCTGGAAAACGCCATTGAAGGCGTTCAGCAAATCGGGCCGGACCGGGAAATTCTTTGGGCCAACAAGGCCATGTTGAATTTGCTGGGATATGCGCCGCAGGAGTATTTGGGACAGAGCGTTTCGAAGTTTTGCGTCGGGGATGTTTTCGACGATTTCTGGCGAGCATTGATGCAACATCAGGATATCTATGATTTTCCGGCAGAATTCAAATGCCGGGACGGCTCCATTAAGCACGTCCTGATTCACGCCAATGGTTTGTGGGAGCGGGAACAACTGGTCTACGCGCGCTGTTTCGTGCGCGACATCACCGAGACGAGACGCATGCAGCAGGCTCTGCAATTGGCCAACGATCTATTGGAAATGCGCGTTCATGAGCGCACAGCCGAGCTCGCGCGAAAGCACGCTCAAATTCAGGAGCAATCGGAAGTTCTTGAGAAAGCACATACGACACTGCGCGAGCTTTCTTCCCGTCTTCTCCAGGTGCAGGAAGAGGAACGCCGCGCCATTGCACGCGATCTTCACGATGGCACTGGTCAGGCGCTCGCATTACTCAGCGTGAATCTTGTGGCCCTGGAGGCTGCTGCCCGGCAATTGAGCCCCGAACTGGCCACGGGCTTATCCGAAAACGCCGGAATCGTGCGGCAGATAACCGCCGAGTTGCGTACGGCGTCTTACCTGCTTCACCCTCCGCTGTTGGATGAACTTGGACTCGAGGCCGCCATCCGCTCCTACACCGACGGGTTTGCACAGAGAAGCGGAATTGAGGTCCATTTAGACATGCCGGGCGGTTGGACACGCCTTCCCAAGAATCTCGAAACCACCATCTTCCGCGTCATTCAGGAATGTTTTACTAACATTCATCGCCATTCCGGCAGCCCTTCGGCCGGCATTCGCCTTTCCCGTGAACCGGGAACTCTCGTCCTGGAGGTAAAAGACGAAGGAAAGGGAATCCCGGAGGAAAAACTTCGCGCTATTACATCGTCAGGCGCCACGGGCGTAGGGTTCGGAGGTATGCGCGAGCGTGTTCGTGACTTTAACGGTACGCTGGAGATATCTTCACCCGGGCAGGGAACCCAAATTAAAGTTTTGATTCCGTTGGATTTCCTTTCCTCTCAGGTTAACAGGTGCGTGGAAACCTGCTCGTGACCTTCCATTCTTCTCCGATCACTCCGAGGCACATATTTGCGCGACGCTTTCGGTTCTTCACTTCCGATGCAACCTAAAATGATTTCCGGATTCGCCTTGCGACATCTCTGCATTTCTCGTCGAACGCGTATCCGAGTTAGCCGAAGATTAGACTGAGAGATATCGCACGGATCGGCTGTTGCAGGCATTAATCCCCGACTTTCCGTAGGGCACTAAGAGTGAGTAGGACCGTAGCTTCGCGGGGGGTTAGGACAAAGAAAAACGGGGCGATCCGGTTAGGAATCGCCCCGTGGTATTACCCGTGGAGACTGACTAATTTACTGCTGCGGTGAAGGCCTGTCCCGCTGCATTCAGCTGCATGGTTGAGCCGCTGTACA
>Ga0265760_10000042_pt1 | contig 38544 bp, 36 predicted proteins | sample NZIome_2_FD_200831 | JGI IMG/M metagenome (GOLD analysis project Ga0265760, IMG submission 200831) | Metatranscriptome of rhizosphere microbial communities from Maridalen valley, Oslo, Norway - NZI1 (Metagenome Metatranscriptome) | ecosystem: Host-associated > Plants > Roots > Rhizosphere >...
GTTTCCGGGCTGCCGCGTTCCGGCACTTCGCTGATGATGCAGATGCTTGCCGCCGGAGGCTTAACTCCCCTCACCGATGGACTTCGTGCAAGCGACATCAATAATCCCCGCGGCTATTTCGAGTGGGAAAAAATCAAGCAGTTGTCGAATGATCCCGGCTGCATTGCCGAGGCGGAAGGCAAACTGGTGAAAGTCGTCTCCGCGCTACTCCGCAGTATTCCCTCAGGCCACGAATATCGCATCATATTCATGCAGCGGTCGCTCGAGGAAGTGGTGGCGTCTCAGGGACAGATGATCAAGCAATTGGGTACGAGCGGCGCAACGATGCCCGCCGCGGCGATGATGGCCGCTTTCGAAACGCACCTAAAACAAGTGTCCGCATGGCTTGAATCGCGGCAAGGAATTGCTGTTTGCCGAGTCGAACACGGCTCGTTGCTCCGCGCTCCCCACAATGAATCGGCGCGCATTCGCAAGTTCTTGGATATTTCGCTCGATGACGAAGCGATGGCGCGGCAGGTGGATACGACGCTGCACCGCCAGCGCGTCACCGCGCCCGACATCGGCAGTACGGTTGCAGCGCCATGCCCATAAGTTGCGCGTTCCAAAAAAAACTCCGCCGACTTCTGTTGATCGCCGTGGCCTTCGGAGCTTTCGGCTTGACTGCGCGCGCACAGTCCGATCCTGCTCCAAAGAGAGCCGGCATTTTTGGGCAAGTTTTGCGGCAAGATACCGGCGCGCCATTGAGCAAAGCCAATGTAGTCCTCGAACCTGTTTCCGGCAGCGGCGGTGGACGCCCGTCAACAACCACGGACGCCACCGGTCACTTCACCATCGCAAGCATCGAACCGGGCCGTTACCGCCTCCAAGTGAGCCGCGCCGGCTTCGTTCCACAAGAGTATGGTTCGCAGGCAGCGGGTACCGCAGGCGCAATTCTCTCGCTCGCAGCCGGCCAGGAAATGGACGGCCTTTTGTTCCATCTGCAGTCCGGAGGCGTGATTTCCGGCCGTGTTACGGACGAAAATGGGGACCCGTTGCCATACGTTGAAGTCCAGATTCTGCGAAATTCCGTTGTGCATGGAACTATGCGCATCTCGAGAGATACGCTGCCGGGCACCACGAATGACCTCGGCGAATACCGCGTCTTCGATCTTTTGCCGGGACATTATTATGCTGTAGCAATTTATTCTCCCGACGTGCCGCTGGAAAAAGCAGGCAGCGCGGACAAATATGTCCCGTCGTTTTATTCCGGAGCCAATGACCTGGCGCATGCATCACCGATAGACGTAACCGCCGGCGGAGAAGTCTCTTCGATTGATTTTGTCTTAAGCCCAAGTCCGGTGGTGCGCGTTCGCGGGACCGTGCTGAATGCCGCGACTGGCAAGCCCGCGAAAGGTGCATCGGTCGCTTTGCAACCGTCTGATGCGGGAGACGCAGTGCTCGAATTTGGCTCTCTCAATACCGGCGTGGACGCGGACGGTTCTTTTGAATTTTCCGACGTAACCCCGGGTTCGTATCTCGCCGTGGCGATACTCAATGACCAATCAACGCAATACTTCGCGCAGCAGAATGTATATGTCGGTCCCACCGGCGTGGCCGCTCTGAATCTGGTGATGTCTCCGGGAACCAACCTACCCGGGCGCGTTACATATCAGGGCGATGCCGATGCGCGCCCATCCGAAACCAGTGTATGGCTGCACTCGGGTGATGATTCTTCCACGCCAGGCCGCACCGGGCCGCTCAATTCCGACGGCTCGTTCGTCGCCAAAAATATTTCTCCCGGAATTTATCAAGTTGACGTGCGTCCCATTTGCGCAAGCTGCTATCTGAAGTCCGCCAACATTGCCGGTGTGGACGTGCTGCAAGCGGGCTTGGACTTAACTTCGGGCGCGCCTCACGGCAACCTCGCCATCGTGGTCAGCGCCGCCGCCGGTTATGTCGATGGCACAGTCACGGACAGGGATGACCAACCTCTTGCGGGCGCAATGGTCATCCTGGTCCCCGAGTTTAGCCATCGCAAAGAAAGCCGTTTGTACAAGCAAACCGCCACGGATCAATACGGCGCGTTCAAGTTGCGTGGAATTGCGCCCGGGAGCTACAAGCTCTTCGCCTGGGACGGAGCACAGGATGTCGCCTACCAGGACCCCGAATTTCTAAAGGGTATTGACGGCCAGGGGACCGAGGTACACATCGACGAAAACGCCGGAGCCGTCCTCAAGCTTCAAGCTATTTCCATTACCAACACCCAGTAAAAACGCACCCTGCACGGATTCTGCCCTGAATCAGCGACGACAGTTCGCCGGTTGGGCGTCGTGCTGCTGTGCATTCCTGTGAATCAAGTGTTCTCGGTCCACGCCATCAGCCGACAAAAGTCCGGTTCAATATCAATTCGCCACGTACAAGCTCAAAAGGCGGGCGGGGCTAATGTCGAAGCAACACCAAGTAAAAGAGGATCCATCCAGCATGTCGACTGAAAGCGAAGGCCAAGATCAGCAAGGCAAAAAGAGTATGGTGGCTGCGAGGGGAAAATGCAGCTAATTTAGTGCAGCCGCCGTTTGTTTGTGGCAAGCAGGCCAGTGTATTAAGTTGTAGAACGCAGGAAACCTCTGATCAATTCTATGACTTTTGCCGGGGATTCGACCATTGGCGAATGGCCCGCGCCCTCGATCATCGTCACTTTTGCGCCAGGAATTCGAGCGAAGAGGTTTGCACTTTCCGGCGGAACAATCGCGTCGCGATCGCCGAAGATGACCAAAAGCGGCGGCAGCGGTTTCAGTTCCGCGATTCGCTGATAGGTTGGTTTGGACTTGCGATAGACTACGCTTTCGTCATGGGCCTTTCGAAATGCCGTGTAAGTAAGTTGATTGAGATCAGCGACAAACCTCTCGGGGACAGGAAAACCGGGGGCAAAGCCTTGCGCCAGGCCGGCGCGAACGGCTCGATCGCTGAGAAAATGGGACAACAATTCCCCAAGAACCGGAGTGAAATAAGCCTCTGTCGCCATTGAGAAATTGGTCCCCGCGGTTGCCGGGGTATCGATGAGAATCATCCGATCAATTCGCGCCGGTTTGATCTCGGCCAACGCTGTGGCGACTTCGCCACCCATAGAATGGCCGATAACGGTTACCCGCTCGATGCCCATCTTGTCAAGAATTGCTGATACCAAGGCCGCCTGCCGCTCGATGGAATAGCCGGAGTGCGGAGCTTCCGTGCCGCCATGGCCGATTAAATCGACACAGATGACGCGATGGTCAACGGCAAGCGCCGGCGCAATGCTATCCCACCAATCGATTGCGGCACCGAAGCCGTGAATGAGTACGATCGCCGAACGTGCGCCTTCAACCTTAATGTTCGCCGGCACGACGTTCGTGTCAACGATGGTGCCGCCGTCACGCGGACCCGCGGGTCGCGTCTCCGAATCGACCCAGAACGCATTCGCCAAAAGCGCTGCCACACAAACTGAGAAGACGATGAAGATTTTTTTCATGCTGTTCTTCGCCAAAATTCTATCCGGATCAGAAGCCCGACCAAGTCACAAGATATTTTGCCAGAGGACTGGAAGAATTGCGCTCTGATCAGCATTGACCTCTAATGCGGGACGATGGACAATTGCCAATGGAAATTCAGATGAAGCCACGACTGCTGATGTTTGCCCTGATTCTTGTGCCTATCTTTTTGCTGATACCTGCTGCCTCCGCGCAAGGTGCGGCCGCGCAACCAAAATCCGCACCGAGCACTTTCACGAAAAAAACGGTTGTGTACGTCAGCGATTTTGAGCTGGATGCGCAGAATGTAGATGTGGATCAAGGCGGCCCGGTGAGCCAAGTGCGTCCCGGAATTCTTGAGAGGCCGAGGAAGCGAGAGCAACAGGATCCCGAATACCAGGCCAAGAAGCTGGTTGACCTGATGGCAACGAGTCTGGTGAAAGATTTGCAGAAGGCCGGATACAACGCTCAAAGGCTGGCAACCGGCGATGTCACGCCCTCGTCGGGAGCATGGGTGCACGGCGTCTTCACGGAAGTGGACGAAGGCAGCCGCCTTCGCCGCGCAATCATCGGCTCTGGGTCCGGCCAAGCGACGATGGATTTGTATGTTACCGTGACGGACCTGAGCCGTCCCGAGCAACCTCTTTACCAATCCCCCGAGAGCGATGCGAGCGCAAAGAAAGCCGGCGCGGTGATTACGATGAATCCTTACGTCGCCGCCGCTAAATTCGTGATGGAAAAAAATGCGCCGGAAAAGACCGACAAGAAAATGGCGTCAGAAATTTCCGCGCAGGTAATAACACAGCTTGCCCAGCATGAACTCGCACCCGCGACGAAGTAGCTCGGCGTGGAAACCATTCATTCCATCTGAAAAGTAATATAAGTAAGCCTGCCGCTGCGCTCCACCTGCATTGCGCCGGCTTCTCCGGGCTTCAAATTATTGAATGCCGCGCGAAGGCCGTCCACGCTGGTGATCGGCTTGTTATTCAGTGAATGAATCACATCTCCCTGGACAAGACCGGAGTCCACGGCGAGCTGATCGGCAACAAGCGAAGTGACAACCACGCCTGAAGGAATGCGTAAGTCGCCCGTGAGCGCCGTCACCTCCGGGGACACATTTAGACCCACGATGCCCAACCTGGGAATGAGATCCTTGGTGGGATCGGCCATCTCGGCGAGTTCGCTTGGTGCACTTTTTTCTTCGTACACGGGAACACTCAGTTTAAGTTTCTTAGTTCCCCGCAGAACATCAAGGCTTGCCGAATTGTCTTGATCACGCATGTAGAGGCTCAAGACAAGAAGCGGCACGTTGTCCACGGGCACACCGTCCATGCTGACGATGACGTCTTGAATTTTCAGTCCGGCGCGATCCGCGGCGCTATCGGAAGTCACATCCGAAACGATGACTCCATCGTCTACCGCAAGCCCCAGGCCCTGCGCCAAGTCGGGAGTCAGAGACTGCAAATCCGCGCCGATGGTGCGGCGACGAACGCGTCCATACTTGCGAATTTGTTCATAGGCGTAGCGGACAATTCCACTGGGAATAGCAAAGCCGATTCCTTCGTTTCCGCCGGACTTTGTATAAATGAAAGTGTTCATGCCTACCATGTTGCCGTCGAGGTCCATGAGCGGGCCGCCACTGTTTCCGGGATTGATGGCGGCATCGGTCTGGATATAGACCATGGGGCTATCGGGATCTATCTGTCGTAAGACAGAGCTGATCAGGCCGAACGAGACGGAATTATCGAGACCTTCAGGACTGCCGAACGCGAGAACAATTTGGCCTTTCTGAAGCCGAATGTACTGGCCAATGGGAATCGTCGGCAGGCCGGTGGCTTCAATCTTGAGCACGGCTATGTCGATTTCCTTGCTGAAACCCAGCACCTTTGCAGGAAGAATTCGGCCGTGTGATTTCAAAAGCGCGAAGGGTTGCGCCTCCTGATCAGCCGACCCAGACGGAGTGAGGATGACACGTACGCGGTCCGCACCTTTCACTACGTGATAGTTGGTTACGATGTAGCCATCCGATCCGACGATGACGCCCGTGCCGAGGCTACGCTCGCGGCCAATGGCAGCTGAAGAATTTTCATCGTCCTCTCCGGAACCGTAGCCGGTGACGATGACCTCGACGACGGCGGGAGATACACGCTTCGCGAGGCTTTCAAAATCGCTGCTCAAACCGCGAATAGCCTCGGATTTTTTGTCGATATCCGCTGATTGAGCTCGCAACGGAACAGAAAGCGAGCCCGCAATCAAGATCAATACGGCCACGCCGGCAATGTTCCGGAGCAGCGAAAAAACTCTCGAGAAGTTATGGATTTTCACAGTCTTTCACCTTTCAGATGCAGAGTACGATTCGCCGCCTTGCATTCGTTCGCGGCGGCGCGCACCACAATTTTCTAGTCGACCGCGAAAATGCAGTTAAGGAAGAGCAACAACAATAGCTAGCGGGATGGGAACGCCTTCATCAAAGGGCGAATTGATATTAACGGCCATAGGCCGATAAGCGCCAAAAAGTTGCGGGTTGGCACGCGCGTGCCGCGTCAGACGTCAGGAATTTTGTCAAAGCGCCAAGTTTACGTGCGGAGCCGACTCTGCAACCAAGCAGCGCCGGCTCCGCAGCGAGATAGTTTACGCGCTAGGGAGTCGCAAGGAAGCCGTGGGTGACGTTGGCGCTATCAGTGTAGGCACCTACGATGTGCGTGGTATTGTTGATTCCGCGCGCGCGGGTACCAGTGGCGGCAGGATAATCAATGGACACAAACTGGGCGCCGGCGTTGCCGTAGCCGTGAATAACACTACTCGTGTCAACATAAAGACCAACCAGCTTCGCGGAGTCGTTGGTCTTCGCGCCTGAAGTAATGGAAGCGCCTGGATAATCAATCTGCGTATACGTGCCACCGATGCCGCCAGTGAGCGTAAAACCGTGGCTGTTGCCCATGCTATCGGCAAATTCCCCTGAGATTTCACCAGGATTGTTGATACCGATGGCGGCGGTGAATATGCCGAGCGGGTAGTCGAAGGACGTATAGGTGTTGCCCGTCAGCGTGAATCCATGGGTGACCAGGTTGGTGTCCACCCAATCGCCGACAATCTCGCCGGCATTGTTGATGCCGTAGGCGCTGGTGTCCACGCCGCCGGGAAAGTTAATAGTGATGAAGGGGCCAGGGGCGGTGTAGGAAAAACCAAAAGTCACGCCTCCGAGAACATATAGCCCCACAACTTCATTGGAATCGTTGATTCCCCATATTTCCGTGTCGGTGGAACCGGCAAAGCTAAGAGACTTGAACATGCCATTGGGGAGCTTGGCAAAACCGTGGATGTTACCGCTCGTGTCGACATATTGGCCGACGATGATGCCGGCGGTGTTGATGGCGTCGGCGGACGTGGACATCGCGCCCGGATAATCAATTGAGGTGTAGGTGAAAACTGGCGGCCGGTGAGCTGCGGGAGCCTCCTGCGCCCCGTGCGCCATGACGGCAAAGCCGCCCGAGATTGCCAGCACCAAGCCGGCAAAAAATACAGATACAACTTTCCCGTGGACAGAGATTTTCATAGTCGCCTCCGCGAAGGTTGGGTGTAAATGCGGGCTTGAGTGTAGCCCCGGCATTGCCCCCTATGCAAGCGATTTGAACAGAATTTCTATTTGTCATCACCGTGCCAACGGCAAGCTTTAGGGTCCTCCTCGTTTTTGTGATTCCGGCCCACGACCGGCGAAGGTGCATCCACTTCAACATCACGGATTACCCCGGCCGAATGGACCGCGAGGCAGGTTCTTCAGGCCTTCCCTTAAGGCACGGTTCCCCGTCACCTTATTCGTGATCGTGACGGCGTCTACGGCGAAGAGTTCCGGGGGCAGCTTCAGCCAATTGGGATCACGAGGTACCGACGGCGGGGACCCCTGAATTACTTCCGGTTGGCCGACGATGCACCCAAAATTGCGCATCCGAAACGACAGCTTTGGCAAAGCGAAGCTACGCTCTACGGGGCGATGACCGTTCTGCGCCCTTGCTGGTCCCGGTCCCATACTTCCTTGACATCGGCAAGAGGAACTCGCTCGGTGTCGACGCTCAGGGCGCCACTGGCAACATTGGCCATCAACTGCCGGATGGCTTCTATCCACATCTCGGGCGACGCCGGGGCACTGCCGGTTCCAGCCCCGAGGATCTCCAATCGTGAACTGCGTAGTGCGGCGGCGGGAAGCGAAATCGCAGGCCCCGCGCTTTCCCCAACCTCGACAAGGCGGACTCTGGATGATGCCGACTTCAAATCTGTTCGTGTAATGGCGGCCAGAAGTGCTTCGGTCGGAGGTCCCCAAAGATAGTCGATGATGACGTCGAATCCGGTCTCGCCAGCTTCGCGAGCGAAAGCCTCGCTGAGATCATTGCCGGGCTTGTCGATGCGGATGGTCGCGTCGGCACCGAGTTCAGGAAGAGTGCCCAGCACTTGTTCGTTCCGTCCAGCGGCGATGATCCGCCCTGCGCCGAGAAGTTTGGCCGTCTGGACGGCAAGCTTACCGGTGACGCCGGTTGCGCCGAGGATCAGAACAGTTTCACCCGGAGCGAGTTTAGCGCGCCACGCGAGTGCTCCCCATGCCGATAGGCCGGGATTGAAGACGGCTGCGGCGACGTCGTCGCCAACGTTGTCGGGGATCGGAAAGCAATGCGATGTGGACACCACGGTGCGCTCAGCCATGCTACCGTACGGTTGTCGGGGCCCGGCGAAGAACACTCTTTTGCCGTCGTCAAGACACCCGACTCCATCGCTGCCGCACACAACCGGCAATTTGCGGAATGCGGCATAGTGCGAGCCGTTGGCCATCTGCTTGTCGATGGGTTTGAGAGCGGCCGCGCGAACGTGCACAATCACTTCGTTTTCTTCCGCGATAGGCTCGGAAAATTGCTCAAAATGAGGCGGTTTACCAATGGCGTGTAGCACGGCGGCCTTCATAGGTGTCGTCCTTTCACGAGGACAAAATTTGTTCTTGCCTTTCCTTATCCACGCCTCGTACTCTACTCGCGTGCGAGCGTGCCCGCTAACGAAATAGGGCAGATTTTCATCGGGAAAGGGCCAATTTCACAGTTTTATGTTTCCAGTTCCGAAGAAGGTGGAAGAACTGCGCCGGCTGGTTGAGAGCGATATCCCGGTCTTGACATTTGCGTTCAAGAGGGACGGAGCTGATGATTGGGCGCCCAAGCACAGTCATGCCCGTGGGCAACTCTTCGCGTTGACGAGGGGACTGCTCGTTGTAGAAGCCGGAAATGAACGGTGGATGTTTCCTTCGCAGCGTTGTGCATGGATTCCGCCAGAGTACGAGCACGCGGCGCGTTCTGCGGGTGGTGCTGCCGGCGTAATGGTTTACCTATCAGCGGAGGTATGCCATGGACTACCGACAAAGCCGTGCTTGTTCAGCTCATCCGAGCTGTTGTTTGCCATCGTTCATCGGATTCTCACGTGGAAGCTCTCGCAAGCGCCCAACCCAGCGCAGAAGCGGATTATCACTGTTCTTCGTGATGAAATTAGGCAGCCTGAAGAGCAGCCTCTGCGTTTGCCGATTCCAAGAGAAGCGAGACTGGCCAAAGTTGCCCACGCTCTGCTCGCTGATGTTTCGGACAACCGCACGCTGGGTGAGTGGGGGCACTATGCGGGCATGGCCCGTCGCACTTTCATGCGCGCGTTTTCTGCCGAAGTGGGTATGACGTTTGGCCGATGGCGACAGCAGACACGACTGTTTGCGGCAGTTGAAATGCTTGCCGAAGGCAAATCTGTAACGGAAACAGCTATAGCGGTCGGCTATGACAGCGTGAGCGCCTTTATTGAAATGTTCCAGACAATGCTAGGGAGCACGCCACAGAGATACTTTCGAAGCAAGCAAGAACCAGTGCTCAAGCAGTCTAATGAACGATAAGACCGCAAGCCTATTCACTATGCCTTGGCTAATGTCCCCGAGTAACGAACAACGATTGGCAGCTTTCCGCAAACGTGCCGGTTGCAGTCGTACGATACCGCTCCGTTCCCAGCCAGTCCGAGTGATTGAACGTGGTCGTGTTGCCTCCATACATCGCCAGATGCTGCGCGCCCGCGTACACCTCGCCGCTGACCCAGCCCACATGTCACCCTACTTCCAATGCCGTAGGCAGCCGCCTCTTGCTCCGGTCGGCACGGCTCCCGGATGGAGCGTCAGACGCAGCAACGCCGCCCCCGAAAGGACGCCAACAGCCCCGATGCAGAGAGAATCAAGCACTAGCACCCATTGCGGCGACGTACCAGAGGACGCGGTTAGAAGCCCGTCACCGATGAGCACGAGCCGCGAGACACGTCTTCCAGAGACTGCAAGGATTGCCGCAAGTAGCCCGATGCCCAACATGGAGAACACAGGATAGACCTTGTCCAAGTCAACCGGCTTCGTCCCTTTTGAGGCGATGTACACCTGCGCGATGAAGCTCACAAGCACTGCCGCGCTCACCGCATTGGCGACGAACGCCGACACGAAGACGCCCCGCCGCCAGTTAGCCAGTGACGCAGCTTCGTGCCGGTAGAACCACCACGCAACCCCGAGCAGTAGCAGAGGGGCGATGTTTAGCAGGATTATCAGTAGCACCCCACACCTCCTAGAGCGCACGACAGATGGGCCGGACTCGTCTTGCTGTCGGTATGGAAGTCGCTCGCAATGGATTGCTGTTGTTCTTTGAGGGATCGATTTCTATATGCATCCGACACGACTGCCATTTATCCGCCACGGTAAACGCCGACCAGCACGCCAGCCGTGACTATCACTGCAGCGAAACCAGGAACAAGAAACCCCTTGCTGCGACGTGCGCCCCCGTAGAAGCACATGATTGCACCTAACGACATCAGCCCAATCCATAGCAGGAATGAAAAGGCGCTGATGCGCGAGATCATGAGCCACGAGGCTAGAAACAAGGCTGTGCCGCCCCGTCCAGCCCACACCGCATCTGCCCACCGAGCGATCATTGCTTTGCCTCGGAAGAGTGAGGTTCCCAACCGAACGGGCTGTACGGATTATGTTCTCCGAAGTGCATATCACCTTGGGCTTGTTGTCTGCGGGGTCCCGTTAACGAATACGCCCGTCGAAGATGTTTGGCCTCCGTTGTTCGAGAACTGCACTCCGTTGCCGTTCACACTAGCGGTGTAAGCCCCGCTTCCAGTCGTTTTGTCAACTAGGTTGCCACTTCCATCGTTACCAATCTGCGTAGGTGTAAAACTTCCGTTAGCGGTCACGCCTTGCACAAGGGTCGTCTGCACATTGCCGTTCGCATCATAGCCGACTGTTTGTTGCCCACAGGCACTTGATGCCTGTGGGCATTGCAAATAAGAATCAAGCCCGGTTGAATCGGTCAGGCTCAAAGAATTATTGCGGACGTAAGCGTACTTGTTGAGCGTCTGCGGGTCTTCGAGATGGCCCCCTGTTGGGTCCGGGGTGACGAAGCGGGCATACACGGAATTGTAATACCGCGCGCCGAAGTTTTCCAGATTGCTCTCGTAATCGTGCTCCTTGCCCGTGAAATGCAGCGGACTCATGTCTCCGCCCGTGCAGGAAAATCCGTCGCCGAACGGCAGCGACTGGCAGCTTTGCGCAAACGTGCCGATTGCAGTCGTACGATACCGCAGACAAGAGCATGGCTTGATCGTAATTTATGCCGTGCCCCAGGCTTTGGCTTTATTTTGACATGGATAACACTGTGTAAAAGGATAAAAGTGCGCATGATATAAGAAGTTGATTAAAGACAAAAATAAAAGCATAGATGAAACGGGCATGGCACATTTGCAGCGGACCCATGTCATACAAAATGGCTGACTTGCTGATTCGAATGCGAACTAAATTGTGGCGAACCATAGCATTTCGTAGTATGGTAAACGGCAGGCGTATGGCACTCCAATTCGAGGTGTTTTAATGGCTCAAAGCGCTTCTTCGAAGCAGACTCAGCAGGTTCGCACAATGATGGTTGAAGTGGCTCGTACCCAGCTTGCCGCCGTGACGGCGGCGCTGAAATTCTGGGGCGGATGGGTGGAATCAGCCGACCGCTATACCAAGAAACTCAGCACCGAGCTGAACCGCGTCGATGACGGAGGCGCGGATTCAAAACAATTTGTCGGCCGGGTTACCGACCTCAGCCGCGAATACCTTCGCGAAATGATTTCGCTGCCGAACGTAGCGGTGAACCATTTCACCAGCGAGATGGAGAGAATTTCCAGTCCAATCGGGAAACGCGCTCGCCGCGCCCGCGCGAAGAACTAAACTATTCCCGTTCGAATCAAGCCTGCGGCGCGCGGGTCTGCCGATGCTCGGCTCATCACGGCGAGCGCGCGTATCCATTTGCGCTGCACATCTGTGGCCCAGTTTGCGTGCCACAGCGGATCGCGCAGCGCTGAATTCCACCAATCGCCCATCCAGCCGGCCATTTCCTGGAACGTAAAAGCAGTTGCATCCCCCTGCCCAGTTGCCATTTCGATGGCGGATTGCGGCCCGGCCGCAAGCAGACCTTCCGCCATTCTCACCCACAGCTGCGCGAGAATTCCCGGCGGACTGACGTCCAGCCCGCCGAAGCACGCACCTGCTGTCCGGGCAAATCGCGCATCGCGCTGCGCCAGTTCGCAGCCTCGGACAAGAGCCCGCTTCCACGATCTCCAGAAGTGGTTGTTGCGCAGAGTCGCAGCACACAAGTCCAGAAAAATCATCGAGGGATCAAAGTATTTGCGGAATGCCATCTCAAAGGCGGACAATGAATTGGCGCCGAATTCTCCAGCATCGAGCGCATCCAGCATCACTTCGCTGGCCAGCAGAGCCGATTCCATTGCAGGCGTGATTCCCTCCCCCGTCATGGGATCAACAAAACTTCCCGCGTCGCCAATCAGCACGCCGCGTTCGAAATAATTCGGTCCTGCGCCGCCATAGGTTTTTACGATGCCGCCAATCGGCGGCCGGCACAGCTTCAGCTTCCGGTATTTTGGGTCGCAGCGCTTCAGCTTCTCGAAGAATTCGCGGAAGAGTTGCGGCACGCGGATGTCTTCGCGCTGGCACGTTTCCAGCAGCACTCCCACGCCCAGGTTCACCCGCCCGCGACTCATCGGAAAGGCCCAGCCATAGCCGGGAAAGAAATCCTCGTCGAAGAAAAATGCTGCTTCACCGCCGCCCTCGTACCCGTCGGCATAGGCCCGCTGTGACACAGCGATGTGCCGCGGATCGTCGGCAAGCAGGCCGGCAGCACGCGCTACGACGGAATTCACTCCGTCAGCCCCGGCGATCAGCCGCGCATGATAAATGGTGGGCGTGCCGCCACGTTGCGCCAGCACTTCCACGCCGCGTCGCTTATCGCACGTGAATCCGCTGACATAGGTTTCCTGGTGCGCGATTGCCCCCGCCTTCACGGCGCTCTCAAGCATTTTCGTATCCAAAACGTCGCGCGGGACGATATAGCCATGCGGCGGCAGATCTTTGCGCAGTCCATAGAAGGGGATTTTGCCGGCGTAGTGCCGCTGTCCGTTTATATATATTGCAGAATGGGTGATAGGCAGCGGGCGGCCCGCATCCAGCTTTTTCAGGCATCCCATCTTGTCAAGGATGCGCAGGCCGCGCGGCTCGACATAATCGCCGCACACTTTCTCTCGCGGGAATTTCGCCGCGTCCAGGATGATGACTTTCGCACCCTCCGACGCCAGCTTCCAACCCAGCGTGCTCCCAGCGGGTCCTCCTCCGATAATTACTACGTCATATTGTGGATTGCGCGCGACGCGCCGAGACCGCGAATGAGTCCCTTTGCCCAAGGCAGGTTTTCGTTTCCGTGCGAATTTCATCTCAAGCCCGCGAGAGCAGCCGTGTATCTCGAATCAACGCCAATAGTCTTTCCGGATATTTTGCATTGGCGCGGGCTTCCGATTCGGCTTCGGCGGCGAGTCGATCGAGGTAGTCTTCGGCGTCAGGCAGGGCTTCGACCAGTTTTTGCGTCAGGAGTGTCCGGTTTCTAGCGTTGGCGTTCCGAAATAGCGCGGCGGTTTCCGGATCGCGCACGGCCATGGCCACCGGCAGCGTGACGATGGCATCTTCGATGTCCCGCGCAGATCCTCCGCCCAGCGCCGTCGTTCCACGAACGTCCGCTACATCGTCGCAGCCGTGGTATACCATGCCCAGTAGCTTGCCGAATTTTTGCAGGCCGTTATCGCGCGTTCCCAAGCGCGCACAAATTTCAAACATCGAGCCGGTATCTTCGCCTGCAATAATTCTCCAGTCTTCTACGCCGAGCGCATGGCGCCGCAGCCGCCATTGCAGGCATTCCGCCACGGCCAGCCGCTGCATCAATTCGTCGAGCAGATTTACGGAATAGGCATCCGTGGCCACCATTCTTGTGGTTCCGGACGTGATGTATCCCGCGGTCATCAGCGCGGGCAAAAACCCAAATCGGCAATGGAGTGAAAGATTTCCCCTACGATAGCGCGACCGGTCCAGGATGTCGTCCACAATCAAGCTGACATTGTGCGTCAGTTCGAGCGCAGCCGCCGCCGTCACAAGTCTATCCGGCGGGTCCTTCTCCGTCATTGCGCGGTAACATGAAAAGATAGTCACCGGCCGGAAATATTTTGCGCGGCCCGCAAGCTGGCAGCGAACAATTTCTCTCACTTCCGGATCACTTTGCTCGACCCAGAGTTCCAGGCGTTCGCGCAGACGATCCAAGTCCACCGTAAGCCCCAGTCTTTCCGGCAGCTCCCAGACGGCTCTGACTTCGATAGGCGTGGCGGCAGTTGCGCTCATAATAAATTCCGCTGAAGTTGCGGAGGACCGGTCCGCCGCGAACAACGATAATCCTATTCTGGCTTGCCTGAAGCCGTTAGCCCTTTCCCCTGCGAGACGCACGTTTGCGCGGCGTTGGAGGGGAGGGCGTTCTCAAACCTCTCTTCTTTGGCAAGGCAGTTAACGTATGCGACGAATTGTGGGCTCGTGCTCTCACCGCAGGTGAAGCCGAAGCGGTGCGAACCACGGCGATGGGAATTCGCGCTCCGGCCATTCCCGGAACACGGATTTCACCGTGGTAGCGGACATCGGCGGCCAGCGCAGGACTGATCCGCGCTGTCACCTTTGCAATAACTTGCTGGCCCGGCCCCAACGTTACTTTTCCAGGATGGAACACCAGCCCTGATTTTACTTTTTTCCCGGATGGATCCAGGAGCGGGGCGAATTCCACTCGCCTCGTCACCTTCTTCTGCAATTTGTTTTGGATAACAAAAAACCCAGTCGCGCTCGCGCCTGCCGGGCCTTCCAGTACCATTGTGGGAGCAACTGCCGGCTGCGGCGCAACTGTTTTTCCCGCGCGCAGCATTGCCTGGGACGACTCCGCGCCCTCATCCGCGGGAGACGGTGAGTCACGCTTCACTTGAAACTCTGGGCGCAGGCTACCGGCTGTTGAAAGGACGGAATCCATCAGGCTACCGGCAAATTCGCCGAGAATCGAGTAATAGCGAGCGTTAGCGTCTACTGCCGTTTGCAGGATCTTGTCCAGCGCGGACGACTCGCTCATCCGCGCCCCTCGCGTTGCGGTGTGGGGCACGGCCGTGGGCAATAGAAATGGTCGTACCAGTGATGGACGAGATCGGGACAATCCTTCACCTTCACGTCAATGGCCGTGTCGGCACCCTTCTGAACTACCCTCAAGTCCCAGCGCAGGAAGTAAAGACGGCACCCGCGCACCCACAACAGCAACTCCGTCACATCGCCGGGCTTTGCGGACGCCGGAAACGTATACGAAGCTTTGATGACACCGCGTTCCATTGGCCCCAGCGTGATTTGCGCGGGAATAACCGCCAGCGCCGTGTCTTGCGTGGTTGTGAAAACGTTGACCTCGCGAATGGCCATCGCGCAATTGGTAATCATAAAACGCACTGTCGCCACTTTGCCCGGGCTACCGCAGCTGCAAACGTCTCCGAGCGGACGCGGCATCCAACAGGGCGGCGGAATTTCGCAGTCGCATCCTCCAATGGCCCCCGCGTGGCCGGAAAGAAAGTTGGAAACGTCGCAGAAGATCTGGGAAGGGTCGCTTCCCGTGAGCGAATCGAAAACTTCGATGCCCACCTGCGTTCCTTTATTGACAAGATCCGCCAGCACCTTCAAGGAATCTTTTAGTGATGGTGCGCCATTGCTCATCCGCGCCTCCGACCCGCTCTTTTTTCTCCAATTGTTTCCACTTCCACCGCGAAGCTGGTTTGCGAGACGGTCCACGCGCCGCAATACGTGTTTCCCGGGCGCAACCGGCGCGAAAAATGCAGTTCAATTTCCAGTTCGCGCACTTCCGCAGGTGCGATGCGCGTGGATTTTTCGCCCGTCGTCACGCGCACAAGACCGCCGTGCGATTCTGCCAGTTCATCCGCGAATCGGTCCACCCGCCGCTTTTCGCCGCCGTCTTCCGCCGTCAGGCAGCGGAACAACGCAACATCAAGCCCACGATTGTCGAACACGCAGAATGTGTATTCCGGTTCCAAGCGGACATCCACATTTCCCAAATTAAACAGAGTGACTTCCGTGGTGATTCGCGCGCCCGGCCGCACCTGCACCACCAAGTTGCGTGGCAGGATGCGAAGACGTAAACGTGGTTCGACATCCACGACCATAGGAATCTGCAATTCGCCAAGTTCGATGCTTCCTTGATACATTCCGGGACGTGTGGTGCGCGGCAATCGGAAGCTTAGTATCGAAACCGCCGGCGCTGCGGAGCGCATGTCGCGAACAATCAAGGGATGCACCTCACGGGTGCCCAGCCGCGCACGGCCACGGTTGGCCTGGGATGCGACGCCCGGCCAACGAAGCGTAGCGCTCAGCCGGTTCGGCGCACCTCGAAATCGCAAAGGTCCCCGTTCGCTCCTCATGGAATTCCTTTAGCCCTTCTTGCGGGTTCGCCGCTCAGCAGCCGCTGTGCCGACAGTACCGGGTACACTCCCGATGGTCGGCAAAATCGGGATATTTCCAGCCGTTCCGCATATCTCGCAAGGATTCGGCACATACGGCTGGGTGATTACCTGCGCTTCGCCACATAACCGTACAGAAAAAAGCTGCAATCCCAGCACCGACATGCCCACAGTGAAATTCGCAGGAATATGTCCGCGGATGGCAGGAATTTCCTTCAGCCGCACCGAAACATCCAATGGATTCACGCTTACCGGATTAACAGTGATTGGGTTAAACGTGATGGGGTCCAGGCCGATTTGAATCTTGGGAAGCGAAGTAATGTCGAGGTCAAAGCTGCTGGGAATGCCGGTCAGATCCAGCGCGGTGCCAAACTCAAGCTCAACGGTGTAGTTGCTCGGTATTCCGCCCACAGGTTCCTCCCGCCCACACTGACTGGCTGGGTATCATCGCAATGTAAACCGCATTTCCGCTCCAAGCAAGGTTTATTTCTGAGGCCGACCAGAAAGTTGCTACCGATGCCAGCGACCGATTCCCGGGGTTCCGTCGCGCTGGTGTGGCACTCCGCCCTTCGTTCTCGATCTTGAGGTGTTGGATCGCATCGAGAAAGTGACGGCGGACGTAGCTTGCGACCGCGGTGGCTCAGCTGTGCGCTCACTGCTAATGCATGTTTTGCAGACAGTTTCGTTCAACCCCAACGCCAGGATAGGAGCCATCGCTGCCCTGGAAGATATGCAAAGAAGTGCCATCGCGCAATTGGTAATGATAAAGCGCACTGTCGCCGGGCTACCGCAGCCGCAATCAACGGATCATAGGCAGTATGGCTGAAATTAGGGTCAACGAGATCGACGTTGAACGATTTTGCATGAAGCGATAGCATATAGTCCCGCCCTCAAGTGGGCTTCCTTGCGAGGAAATGAGTCATGAGCACTGCGGCCCCTAAAGTCTGGAAGGCCGGCAAAGTGAGTTGCGAACCATTGACAATCGAACGATCTGTTGTGCGCCCACTGGGTCACGAACAAAAATGCAGCCTTTGATTTTTGCTGGTTATCCAAGTAACGACGAGACAGGTAGTCACCACTGACGGAGAGCATATGTCAAATGAGAAAACAGGAAGTGACGCCAGTGCGAGTCGAGCGCCGCAACCCACGGATACCAATCCTCTCGATTTTGTGCCCGACAAAATTCCTTTCGACATTCCGTATGGCCCACCGATATCACTAGACGCAGCCCAGGCCGTTATTCACGCCGCCGTGGCAGAGGCGAAAAAGCGGAACTGGAAGATGAATGTAGCCGTGGTCGATTCCGGCGGCAACCTCGTCGCCTTTCAGCGCATGGACGGCGCGATGCTCGCCTCCATTCAAATTGCCGAACACAAGGCCCGAGCCGCCGCGACCTTCCGGCGCCCGACCAAGGTCTTCGAGGATGGTATTAACCTCATGCACCTCAACTACCTGCTCGCGTTCGATGGGGTCATTGCGTCTCGAGGCGGCATTCCGCTGATCGATCAAGGGCTGCTTATTGGCGCCATCGGCTGTTCGGGAGGTACGGATTCCCAGGACGAGATCGTCAGCAAGACAGGCGCGGCGGTAATTAATCACGTCCCAGCAGCGAACAAATAATCCAGAACTCGATAAAGCGCCGGGGCAATCAACCAGTTTCCGAGACCAACAAATACGGAGGAGAATCCCATGGCAAGTGAGAATGTAGCTCCGAAACCCGCACAGATTCGCGTGACTCGGCGGTCGCCCGCCTATTGGCGTGTGACGATCGACAACCCGCCAATCAACGTGATGGGGCCGGAAATGGTTCGGGAGTTCCAGGAAGTCATCAACGCTATCGAGGCTGACGAGCATGTCCGGGTCGTGGTCTTCGACAGCGCGGTGGACGACTACTTCCTGAACCACTCCGATTTCGTTGCCAAGCTCGAGGACTTGACCTCCATGCCGGCGGGCCCCACAGGATTGCCGCCTTGGCCGGACTTCCTCGTGCGTCTGACCCGCGCGCCTGTCGCCTCCATCGCGCTGATTCGCGGCCGCGCGACGGGCAACGGCAGTGAAATCACGCTCGCCTGCGACATGAGTTTCGCCAGTCGCGAAAAAACCATTATCTCGCAATGGGAGGTGGGTGTGGGAATGATCGCGGGTGGAGGTCCGATGGCCCGGCTGCCCCGTCTCATCGGTCGAAACCGCGCCCTGGAGGTCCTCTTGAGCTCGGAAGACATCAGGGCCGACCAGGCCGAGGCTTATGGCTACATTAATCGCGCGCTGCCCGACGCCGAGCTAGACGCGTTCGTAGAGGCGCTCGCGACGCGAATCGCCAAGTTCGACAAATGGGCGATCGCCAACACCAAGCGCCTCGTCAACGCCAGCCTGCCGCCGGACGTTGAGATCGGCGCCGGGTGGTATGCGTGCATTGGCTCGCTCGGTCGACCTGCAGCCCAGGAGGGGATCAAGGCGCTGATGGCGCTCGGCTTTCACAAGCCCGGCGATGTCGAAAATCGGCTCGGATACTATCTGGGCCAAATCGCGCGCTCGGCCGACGCGTGAGGCAGTTCCCGACTTCGGGACGTTGAAGAGGTCACGCGTTTGAAGCCAAGCTTGACGGACATGTTTCGGAAATCTGCGGTAATGTTTTACATTATCTTGCACGAAGGGGGTTCGTATGTCTCAGAAAGCCGGTGCCGTAAAGAGTGCTCAGCAAAGCGAAGCCCGGCCTCACCAACTCGGGCAGGAGGTTTTCAAAACCATCTTGTCGGAAGATGTCGATTGGAAACCGTTCCCGGCGTTCCCACCCTCCGTCCGGCTGGCCGTCCTCGTAGGTCAGCCCTCGGAGCCCGGCCCTTACACAATCAGGGTCAAAGCGCCCCACGGCGCGAAGCTGATGCCTCACAAGCACCCAGAGGATCGAGTCTATACTGTGATTTCCGGCGTCTTTTATATCGGACTGGGTGATGAATTCGACGCGAGTAAGCTGGAAGCGTATCCGCCCGGCGCGGTTGTCATTCTCCCTGGCAGCACGTCCCATTTCCACTGGGCGAAATCCGGCGAGTACGTCACGCAAGTCACCGCGATGGGGCCGCTTGGACTGGAATACCTCAGCGCGAAAGACGATCCGCGAAACAGCACCTCGTAGCAGGAGTCTGCCCAACTTTTTGTAACGGAGAGCACAACATGACTGAACTTAAGACGGATTCTTTGGCACGAGCACAACAAAAACAAAAGATAGAAACGCGCACCGCCGTAAAACCTATTGCGGCCGTTAGCATCCTTGCGGCCGTGGCGCTGCTTGCCATGCTCGGCGGCGCGGTCCTTAACGCGCAAGGCCAGGGCACGGACAAGTACTCTCTGAAATCACCGGACGGAATCGCGTTCGCCGATTTCAGGGGGTATGAGGACTGGTCTACAGTGTCTTCCGCCCGCCAAGTAGACGTGCTTAAGGTAATCGTCGCTAATTCGGCGATGATTAAGGCGTTCAAGGCCGGCGTTCCACTAAACGGCAAGGTATTTCCAGAAGGCTCCATGATCGTGAAGCTCCAATGGTCACCGAAGAAGGACACGGAAGCGCCTTTCGATGTGGATGTGCCGGATGTTTTTAAGCAGGCTTTCGTGATGGAGAAAGACAGTAAGAGATTTCCGAAAACCGGCGGCTGGGGATACGCGGTGTTCAACTACGACTCCGCATCGAACAAGTTCACACCCGATCCCACGTCCCACGCGGACTGCGGAAACTCCTGCCATGTGGCCGTGAAGGCGAAGGACTACATCTTCCACCCGTACGAGAAGCGCTGAACCAGGGCTCGACATTAAGCACCCTTCGCACAGGATGCCTGAGTCGTGAAGGTTTGTTTTGACGTGGATAGCAAGGGAATACGCTCCGAGCTAGGGAGGTGAAAGATGAAAGCAATTGTTGTCCACCAATATGGCGGTCCTGAAGTACTCAAGTTCGAAGAATACCCTGACCCGGTTCCGGGCCCAGGCGAAGTGCTGGTGCGGGTCGCTGCTTCAAGCGTGAATCCGATCGACTACAAGCGGCGTGCAGGATTAACGAAAGATTTTTACCCCCTCAAGTTCCCCGGGCTTATAGGAGTCGATCTCTCGGGCACTGTGGCCAAGATTGGGCCGGGAGTGGAAGACTTTTCTGTCGGCGACCAGGTGTTTGCTATAGCGGATAATACTTACGCCGAATTTTGTGTCGTGAAGGCCGATGTTCTGGCAAAAGTTCCCAAGGGGCTCGATTTGATCCAGGCAGCCGCGTTGCCGCTGGTGACGACGACTGGCAACCAGCTCCTCTTGGCTACGGGAGTGAAAGCGGGACAAACGGTTCTCATCGTGGGCGCAGCTGGAAATGTCGGGCGTTCGGCGGTATTCACTGCGAAGGCACGCGGGGCCATTGTGGTCGCGGGCGTTTTGAAGAGGCAGATCGATGACGCGAAAAATGTCGGCGCAGATAGTTTCGTCGCAACCGACGACGACATCGCGATTGCGAATCTTTCGCCGCTCGATGCAGTGGCGGATACGGTCGGCGGAACCACCGCTGAGAAGCTGATCGCCAAGATCAAGCCGGAAGGAGTTTATGCATCGGTTGTCGAGGCGCCGCAGAACGCCGCGGAGTACCCGTCTGTAAAGGTGGTGAAAGTATTCTCGAAATTCGACAGGAAAACGCTCGGGTTCATGGCCGAAGCGGTGCGAGATGGAAAGCTGGTAATCCCGATTGGCCTGAAACTGCCGCTCAGCGAAGCGGCCAAGGCTCAAGCAATAGCGGAGAAGGGTGGCGTCGGGAAGATCCTGCTGGTGGTTTGAAATTCTTTTGCGAACAGAGGACACGTATTTATACTGGGTACTCTAGCGAAAGGATTCGTCGATGAACGCCGTACAAATCGAACAGAAGGTCGCTGAGGCCGTAGCTCTCGCAAATTGGGTTGCTCTGCGCGACCTAAGATTTCGGGAAACAGATTCGATTGCAGGGAGGAGAACAAAATGACAACAAAAGGAAAAGTCCTGGTGCTAGTCTCGAGCGGTCACGGCTTGCCATTGAAAGATGGCAAGGTTTATGCCGCCGCTGGCTACTACGTGAACGAATTGACGGTTCCGGTCCGGGCCTTGATGAAGGAAGGCTACGAAATCACTTTTGCCAACCCCAAAGGCAACACCCCGCAAATGGATGTCAATTCAGCGGTCGCCGATTTCTTCGGTGGGGACGAGGCTAGGCTTCAGGACTATCTAAAATTTTGCGACAGCCTGACTGGGCTCAAAAATCCAACTCGCATCTCGGATGTCATCGCATCGGGCCTGGATCAATATGACGCTGTTTTCGTCCCCGGCGGCCATGGCCCGATTTCGCTTCTCTCAGCTCTTCCGAATGCAGCGGAAGTGGTTGCGGCGCTGGCCGCGGGCGATGCCGCCGGAGCGCGGGCTAAGGCTCAAGGATGGATTTATTCTGGATATAAGATGACCATCTTCTCGACGGCGGAAGAGCAGCAGCGGGAGCCGCTTGAGATTGGTGGTAAGGTTCTCTTCTACCCGGACTTCGCCTTGCGTTCGGCGGGCGGTGACGTAAGTGTGGTCGCTCCATGGAAGAGCTACGTCCTTCAAGATCGCGAGTTGATCTCAGGTCAGAACCCGTTCTCAGACGAAGCGCTTCTGAAACTTCTTCTACCCGCACTCAACGGGAGAAGAAGTGAGGGGGCAGGCGCATCCTCCGTTGGATCGAGCCTTCGCGCTTAAACGAGTGAGGCCCGGGCAGCGCACACAAGAACCAAAGCAGGTTGCCCATATTTCAATTCCTGCTTTGGTATGGATCGATATGTTCGTCCAATGGATTCGTCATCGCGCTTCAGCCAATCTTGCCCTGAACAGTCACTCGCTCTGACGTCGAAAGGAGTACCAAATGGATGGCACAAATGCACCGAAAGAGGCCACGCAACTGACCGCGCCTGTCGCGTCGAGCGCTCTCAGTGTGAATGTTTTTACCGCCCCGGGAAAGCCTATGGTCGGCGAGCGGCCAAAGCCTTTCGGCGAAGCGCTCGGCTTTGACCCGATCACGTCGACTTTAATCTTCGGCGAATACGATGCGGTATTGGTAGACGCGATGACGACGGTGGCCGAGGCCGAGGCTCTCGCCGATTGGATCGCTCTGCACAACCGCAACTTGGAGACCATTTATATAACGCACGCCCATTTTGATCACTTCTTCGGTCTGAGCATTCTGCTCGACCGTTTCCCGGGCGCTCGGGCGATTGCAACACCCAAGACGGTGAATGCCATGCAGATGTCTTTCTCTCCGCTGGTGGAGCGGTTAGCCCGCCGCCTCTTTCCTGGTCAACTGGCCACTAAGTTCGTTGCGCCTGAACCCTATGAGCACGACACGTTCACTCTCGAGGGCCACGAATTGCGCATTATCGAGCAGGGCCACACCGATAGTGCCGATACCACGTCTCTACACGTTCCATCGATCGGCCTGATCGTTGCTGGCGACGTCGTGTATAACCAATGCCGCATGTACGTCGGTGACACCACCCCCGAAAGCCGAAAGAATTGGATCGTGGCGCTGGACCGGTTAGCGGCGCTGAACCCGGTGATGGTTGTCGCCGGTCACAAGAAGCCTGGCGCGCCCGACTCTCCCTCGACGATCCAAGACACCAAGCGCTACCTGCAGGATTTCGATAGGCTGCAGAAAATCGCGAAGTCCGACCATGAGCTGTTCGATCAGATGACGGAGCTATACCCGACCTGGGTATCCAACCAATCATGGTTGATGTTCGGATTCCCGCAGCCATAACCCGCATCAACCGCCGATGCGAATGTCTCCTCGCGTATGATGCATCATGGCAACTACGATGCCCCCGTTCAGTTCGTCCCGGTGCAGCCGCCGCTTAGGGGTCTTCCGCATGGCGTTCGTGGTTTTTGCCATGCTCGCATTATTTCAACCGCCGGGCCAAGCTCAAGGAAAGGAACGCTCCGTGAAATACCCGACTTCTTATCGCACGATTCAGATCGATGGGCTCTCCATTTTTTACAGAGAAGCGGGCCCCAAAAGCGCGCCCACGATTCTCCTCCTGCACGGACTTCCGTCTTCGTCGCGGATGTTCGAGCCTCTCTTCACCCGACTGTCAGACCGCTATCATCTCGTCGCTCCCGATTATCCGGGCTTTGGAAACAGTGATTGGCCTGACCCAAAAAAGTTTGCATACACTTTCGATCACATTGCCGAGATGATGAACCACTTCACCGAAGCACTCGGGCTCTCGCACTACACAGTCTATATGCAGGATTACGGCGGCCCAGTGGGCTTCCGCATGATATTGGCGCACCCGGAACGGGCGCAGGCTCTCATCGTTCAGGACGCGGTCGCGCACAACAGTGGCCTCGGCGAGAATTGGAAAACGCGCCGTGCGTTTTGGGCGGATCGCGCCACTAATGAAAGCGCGCTTCGCAAAAATCTTCTATCTCTCGAAACCACCAAGGCGCGTCATGCGGGCAACGATCCCAACCCGGGACGCCATGATCCGGATCTTTGGATGGACGAATTTTATTTTCTCAACCAGCCTGTCCAGGCCGACATTCAGAGCGACCTATTTTACGATTATCGAACCAACGTGGATGCCTATCCCAAGTGGCAGGCATGGATGCGCGAGAAACAACCGCGCCTGCTGGTAATCTGGGGCAAGTACGAGAGCTCGTTCGATCCGTCAGAGTCGGAGGCCTATCATCGGGATGTGCCGAATGCCGAAGTTCACATCGTCGACGGTGGTCATTTTGCGTTGGACACGGCTGCCGATGAGATCGCCGCGCTCGTCCACGACTTTGTTTCTTCTCTACAGAATCCCAAAACGTAAAACCGGGATGTTGCCGCACAGCATTAGAGGTGCCGTTGCCATCAGCTTACGGGCGCGGATTCCCAGTTTGTTGGAAACGCTAGTAGTGAACAATATGGAGCGGAGTTGTTGGGGTCGAATAGTGCGCGCCCAAGGCAGTCGCGCTATCAGTCGTCTTGATTCCTAGCTCACGGCCAAATTTTGGGCTGCTTCGTTGGGAGCGGTACGACAGCCGTGGTCGCTGAGAAACTCCATGGCCGATGGATTGCGTGCGACTTGGGGTGATTCGCGATCCACACCACACGCAAAAGACTTCTCGGGATTACAAATGTGAAGCCATTTGTCGTGCAAAATCTCGGAAAATATGAACGTCAAATGTGGCAGGCGGCGGAGTTTCCTTCAAACGGAAAGAACCATTTGGCAGAGCAACAGGACCGTGAAGCGTGCATCATGAACCGTTCCAGGTACCGGATTTTATTGTGACTTCGAAGCACGGACGTTCTCCTCTGGTTGGTGTATGCTTCAAAAGTAGCGGCAAGAATCGGGGACAGCATTTAGAAGGAGTGGCCATGGCAAAGTATGGAAAGGCAGCAGGCAAAAGCGTTAAGAGCGCTGTGCACCGCGAAAAGAAAGGAACCCTGAAGAGCGGAAAGGGGGGCAAAGGTGGCCGCGTGAAGAGCAGGAAGCAAGCCATCGCTATCGGCCTTTCAGAAGCTCGAAAAAAAGGCGCCAAGGTCCCGAAAAAGAAGTCGAGCTAACACAGAAGGCTCGAGCTGGCGCCCTCAGGGTAGGCGATTGCGTTTTCCTTCGAAAACAACTACCCGTTCGTAGCGCGTGCCGCACTCGTCGCAGATGTGTTCTTGGCAGTTTCCATCTCCATATCGCTCAGCAGACGAGTTGCTCGGCAGTCAGTTGAAATCCATCCAAGTTTCCCAGAACGCTCGCCGAAATTCTGCCCGAGCGGAAGAACTCCTGCGCCACCTCGCGAACCTGCTCTCGTGTTACAGCCTCGATCTGCGCCAGCAATTTTTCGGTGGTGACGAATTCGTCAAAATAGAGATATTGCCGAGCCAGTCGCGACATGCGCGTACCAGAAGATTCCAGCGCGAGCAGCATTGCGCCTTTCACATTGTCCTTGGCACGCTGCAATTCCTCTTCGGTCACCAGCTCACCACGAATTGCCTGAAATTCCGCCATCACGGAACCGACCAGCTTTTCCACGGACGCCACCGAAGTGCCTGCGTAGACCGTCAGCAGGCCGGCATCACGGTAAGGATTAATGTCGCTGAAAACCGCATAAGCCAGACCCTGCTTTTCGCGAATATTCTGGAATAGCCGGGAAGACATGCCCGTTCCCAGCACGATATTCATGATGGACACGGCAAAACGCCGCGGATCCGGCAGCGGAAATGCCGGCACGCCGAGGCAAATATGCACCTGCTCAAGTTCATGCTTGGTGCGTAACGCGATGTGCGGCGCGGGCTGCGGCGTGGTGGAACCAGGAAGCCCGTTTCCGCGCGGCTGTGCGCCGAATGCGGCTTCGGCCAGATCCATGACCTGTTGATGCGTTAGATTTCCAGCCGCTGTAATCAGCAGGTTCTCCGGCGTGTAGCGCCGCTGAAACCAAGTCTGCAATTCGTCGCGCGTGAATGCACGCACCGTCTCGGGCGTTCCCAGAATGGGGCGGCTGAGCGGATGACCCGGCCAAAAACTCTGCGTAAGGTTTTCATGCACCAAGTCTTCGGGATTGTCCTGCACCATGCTGATTTCTTCGAGGATCACCGATTTCTCGCGTTCGATTTCCTCGGCGGCGAAAAGCGGGCGAAGAACAAGATCGCTGAGTAAATCGAAACCGCGCGGCAGATGTTCATCCAGAACGCGCATCTGAAAGCAGGTCATTTCCTTGGCTGTGAACGCGTCCAGCATACCGCCAATGCGGTCCGACGCGCGCGCAATTTCTTCTGCCGTGCGGCTCTCGGTGCCTTTGAAAACCATGTGCTCGATGAAATGCGAAATGCCGTTAAGCTCGGCAGGCTCCGCGCGCGAGCCATTGCGCAACCAAATGCCCACGGCGGCGGAGCGCACATGCGGCATCGGCTCCGTCACCACAGTCAGTCCGTTCGGAAGAATGTCGGCGTGAACCTCAAAATTATTTTGTGCCATAGGATGCTTTCATTTTCGCATGGGGCGGCGCGATTGCGAAATGATTGCGAATCCCGCCACCCTATGTGGACAACGGACGTTAATCCTCGGCTTCAACTCGGCGTGGTTTTTCAGTTAGGATAGTGTCTCTCGCAAATCGGAAAGGGGCGCGGACACATGACGGACTATCGCAAGATTGAAGACCAGGTTTCGAAGGCGCTGGGGCTGCATCGGCGTCCGGTATCTGTAGCTTTTCTTGACGCCGTTCCCGCCGAGGTCACTAAATTTACCGGCACGGAACCATCCGGGTGCAGCTTCTGGCGCCTGGCCGCGGCGGGCCGCACGTTTTATACCGTGCCTGCCGATCATTACAACTGCGCCATCGGCAGCCACACGCACAATATTCCGCTTCCGCCAGAGCGCGCGGACGAACTCGATCAAACGCTCGCGTTCATGACCGGCATCGGCTACATCAAAATGGAGGAAGTCGGTGGAATTCCCAGGCTGGCGAAGACGCCTTCCGCAATCATCTATGCGCCGCTTGGCGATACTCCCGTGGCACCGGATGTTGTGCTGTTTGCAGGAACCGCCGGCCAGGTGATGCTGCTTCAGGAGGCAGCTCAGCGCGCGGGCAGCGCCGCACAACTTCCGCTGCTCGGCCGTCCGTCGTGCATGGCACTTCCCGCCGCCCTGACGCACGGCGTCACGGTGAGCTCCGGCTGCATTGGCAATCGCGTCTACACGGATATTGCTCCGGATGAACTCTACGCCGTCGTTCCCGGCAAAGCTCTTGCCCAGGTTGCCGGCCAGCTTGAAACCATCATGGCCGCCAATGCCAAGCTTTCCGACTATCATCACGAACGGCGTCAATCCCTCGCCACGGAATAGCCGGCATAGCACTCCGCAAGACGCCGAGAATATTTCGCGTGCTGCGGCTTTATATGCGAATTTTGCGCCCGCTTATGCGGGGCTGGCGCAAGTCGATACGCGCTGGTGGCTGCTTGAGCAAAAATTTGGTCTCTTAGGAGCTTGAGTCTAGGAAGCGTCGTTTTGTGTCGATTTAGTGCCGGACAGGGAAAAAAGCGAGGACGCGGAATGCTACCGCGCCCCCGCCGACAATTGCCGATCATTAAGGCTATAGACTAAACGAGCTAATCGACTGCAGGCTTGGAGAAAAACGTTCCGGAAATGGCGAGTGTGGCACTTCCGTGGCGCAGCCCTCTGCATCAACCGTCAGAAGCGCAATGTAGGAATTCGCGGAAAGCCCAAAGCCGCCTTCCGAAATATAAATTCCCGCACCGGTCCCTGTAGTTGTGATGTTCGCCACTTGAGATGCCCTCAACCATAACGTATTAAACCCTTGCAGGGTCGTCAGGCACGCGTTGGGATAAGAAATGACGCCGGTTGTAGGGTTAAACGAGACTGTCGTTTCCTGCCCGGAATCAGTATCTGCAACGTAGATGAATTGGTTGTTGGGGCTGAATTGGATGCCATTGGAATTCAAGCCGTTTCCCAAGGATCCGGTTCCACCATAGCTGATTGTGGTGGCCAGAACGCCATTGGTACCGATAGCGGCGACATCAAGCTGTGTGGTGTTGGAAGCTGAAAGATCTCCGAAAACTGCCCATTGGCCGTTGGAGGAGATTGCGACGCTTGACGCATCGGCCCCGCCCCCGACGTTATATCCGGTAATCATTTCGTTTCCAATGAGAGAGATAGTGCCCCCGCCAATTGCGTAGGAACCTACCGAGCCGTCTCCATAAGTCACCACGAGATACTTTCCATTGGGACTCGCCGTCATGTCGTCAATGGAACCCCCGTTTAATCCGGTTGCATTCACTAAATGAGTCACGAATGTGAGCGTACATCCTGATCCAATTTGCCATACACCAATGCTGGTGCTGGTCGTATAACTGGCATAGAGATAGTTGTCCGATATTGCGATTCCAATTCCGGCTGCAGTGCCTGAATCACCATCCGGCGACGTATAATTGCCCATCGTTGCCAAGAAAGGCTTGGACTTTATCCCTTTCAACGCGGCGATGTCTCCCGACCCTGCATCTCCAGCAAAAATACAGGCGTCGGAGCCGTTGCGCGCGACAGCCTGACTTACCGCGGCAGTATAGAATGCCGCGATACCCAATCCGCCCGTCGGCACTGTGCTCATGCGGGTCAGTGAATGCCCTGTAAGTTTATATGTGGACACACTGTTCGCCGTTGGGTTGTTATCATTGGTGTATACATAATGGTCCGCTGCATAAGCACCTACCCCGCTGAATGCCAGAAACGCGGTACCAAGAATTACTGCTACTGCTGTCCTTAACATTTTAGTCATCGCCCTTGTAACCTCCAATTTGATTGCGAAAAATCGGGTTAGCTGGTTTCGCCCGTGTCTGTAAAACACCGTGGTCATTTGTAAGTTGCGATGCCCTGAAACGTGGAACTATGTATTTTGGATGTGGATAACTATGTAATAAGAATGCGTCGTCCGCAGTGCACTCCCATCGGGGAATGCGGCGCTTATGAGCGATCCGTTGTTGCGGCTACCCGGTCAGACGTATAGCGAGTAACTACCGTGGCCTGCTAAGTTCTTATGTGAGCAGGGGTGCATTTCCGAACCAACCTGCGGAGGAATGATCATTGCCATGCTCGATATCGTCGACTAGCTTTTCCGGCGACTCATCTGCCTGAATTTTCAGTTTTATAATTTTATCCGGTGATAACAGGCGGCATTCTCAGAGATGCGGAAATTGTTTGGCTACTGGAAGATTTTTCCCGGTCGCGTTGAAGAGATCGGCCCTCAACTTTTGTGCTCTCTCACTTCCAAGATTCGCGCATGTCTCAGGCTGCCGTGCCGAAGTGCACTTGACAAGAATCCCACTCGGCCATTAAATTCATTGGGCGAATAAAAAGCGAAACAATTATCCCTACCATGATCCCTAAGATCGTCACATTACGTTGGCATGTGGAATCCATGCTGGCCGGGCATATTTCCCGTCCTTTTCAGTATAGCGATCGCCAGGCCGTGAAGATGGTCTCCACTGGCATCGCTGAAATTGATGCACTTACGGGAGGGCTTCCCCGGGGAAGCTTGACGGAAATTTTCGGCCCGCCGGGCTCCGGACGAACCACCTTATTGATGGCTTCACTAGCCGCTCGGACGAGTGCGTCCGAGGTATGCGCTCTCATAGATGCCCATGACACCTTCGATCCCCATACGGCGGCGGCTTCCGGCGTAAATTTGAAGCGCGTACTTTGGGTTCGCTGCCGGAATATCGACCATGCTCTCCGCGCCACCGATTTATTGATTCACGGAGGGGGATTCGGATTGATCGCCCTCGATCTGAGCGATGTTTCTCCCCGCACCGTTCGCCAGGTGCCGCTCAATGCGTGGTTTCGTTTGCGGCGTGCCGTGGAGGATACACCCACCATCCTGATGGCTATCGAACAGGAATCGAATGCCAAGACGTGCGCTTCGCTGGTCCTTCAGCTAAGCTCGCGCGAAACACGATGGCCCCGAACGGCAACAGCGGAAAGTGTTCGGTCTCCGTCCTGGGGATGCCTCCTCGATGGCTGGACAAGCTCTGCGGAAATTGGTCGCTCGCGTGTGAAGGCGGCCCCTCTTCCATGGAGTCAGGAGAATGTGATTTCCATTCGCGCCCGTGATAATCGCACCGAATTCCAAACACAAACTGTTGGTCATTATTGTCGCGGGGCCATAAATCCATACCCATCAGGAGGAGCGCCCCAATCCAGGTGAAAAACGTCCCGGGTTTTCCATCATTCTCAGAGGGCTCACAAGACTTACCAGGCTGCCATGGCATTCTGTTCCATTTTCGTTCCCAATTTCATGTTGCAGGCCGTGGTGCGCTCCGAACCTGGCCTGCGGGAACGTGCCGTGGCATTGATCCAGGGAGACCCGCCGTCGTGCAGGGTTGTAGCCGCCGGCAACGAAGCAATCCGGCAAGGAATCCGATTGGGAACACTAAAACAAAATGGGGAACAAGCTGCCGGTGTGGAGTTTCGCTCCCGTTCACAGTTACTGGAGGGAACAGCGCACGCGGCGCTGCTCGATATTGGATGGTCTGTTTCGCCGCGGATTGAAGACACGGCCCCAGACACAATTATTTTGGACGTTTCCGGTCTTACGTATTTATTTGCCTCCGAAAAAGCCGTCGCCGAATATCTTGTACAGCGCTCCGTCGAATGCGGCTTAATGCCCCAGGTAGCGGTGGCTGCCAATGCTGATGCCGCATGGATTGCCGCGCGGGGGTTTTGCGGGATTACGGTAATCGAATCTGGAAAAGAATCGGAGTTTCTGGCGCTCTTGCCCGTCAGCGTTCTTTCGCCTTCCGAAGAAATGGCTGAAACCTGGGATCGCTGGGGAATCTATACGTGCGGCCACCTTTCCCGTTTGCCAATCCTGGAACTTTCCGAACGATTCGGGCAGGAAGGAGTCCGTCTGCATACTTTGGCGCGCGGAGCCGTCTCCCGGTCCCTCCTGATCGTGGAGCCTGAATATTCTTTTACCGAAACAATGGAGCTGGACGATTTCGTCGAGGAGCTTGATCCGTTGTCGTTTTTGCTTGGCCGTCTCCTGGATCAGCTTTGCGCACGTCTGGCATCGCGTTCGCTGGGCGCTGCGGTGCTTCACGTGCGATTCGATCTCGAGCCTTCCTTTGAAAAGGCGTCTGACCTTCGCAAGGAGTCGTTTCGGCGCAAAAGCGCGCCGATTTTCCATGAAACCGACATTGAATTTCCGGTTCCTATTCGTGATTCGAAAATGCTGTTGAAGCTGCTGCGCCTGCATTTGCAGGCGAAAGCGCCTTCCGCGCCAATCCGCAAGATCGCGCTGACCGCCGAATCCGCACGGCCACGATCTCTGCAAAGAGGATTGTTTCTCCCCAGTTTTCCCGATCCGGAAAAGCTCGAACTTACCATTGCGCGAATTGCAAATCTGGTGGGACCGCACAACGTAGGTTCGCCATCTTTGCCGGATACTCACCGGCCGTATGCCTTTCAGATGGACCGCTTTGATGTTGCTGAAAATGTCGCGAAGTCGCAGACGAGGTGCCGGGACGTTTCCGCTTCAAAATCATGGGAACCTGATGTAAGGGCCTGCAAAAACTTCCGGATTTTCCGTCCGCCTATTCCTTTAACAGTTGCAATGCACGCCGGCAGGCCCATCAGCATAATTTTACATGGACAGCGCGGCGAAGTGCGGGCCGCTTCCGGGCCCTGGCGCACGTCGGGAGATTGGTGGGGGAAAAAACCCTGGGATCGCGATGAATGGGATGTGGGGATTCATTTTCCTTCTTCTTCTGGAAACGTGAATAAGCTCCTGGCTGCCTATCCGCGGGACGGCATCTATCGTCTCTATCGAGATTCGCTGCGCAGTCGCAACGGGCAAGATTCGCTATCCCGCGATAACTGGCTGATGCAGGGGATTTACGACTGATGTACGTCGAGCTCCATGCGCGGTCGGCGTTCAGCTTTCTCGAAGGGGCTTCCTTGCCTGAGGAATTGATTAGCGCGGGCGCCGAACTTCAAATGCCCGCCATGGCTTTGCTTGACCGCGACGGCGTATACGGTTCGCCTCGTTTCCATCTCGCCGCGAATAAAGCATCTCTGCAAGCCCATATTGGCGCGGAGATCACTTCCGCCGAAGGTTGGCGATATCCATTGCTCGTGAAATCACAGCATGGCTACCGGAATCTTTGCATTTTGATTACCAGAATGAAGCTTCGCGCGCGAAAGGGAGAAGGGCATATTCTGCCGGAAGAAATATCCGACAGGAATGCTGGCCTCATCTGCCTGACGGGAGGCGAAGAAGGTCCCCTGGCGCACGCGCTGATGCAAGGCGGCCTGGAAAAGGGAATCGAATGCGTGCAGGGACTCTGCGAAAGATTCGGCCAAGAAAATGTTTATGTTGAATTACAACGCCATTTTCGCAGGGAAGAAGAGGCGCGGAACCAAGCTGCTGTGGCCATTGCACGAAAGTTAAAACTGCCTTTGCTGGCCACCAATGGTGTTTGCTACGCTCGACCACATCAACGGCAAGTTCTCGATGTTTTTAGCTGCATTCGCCATCACCACACGCTTTCCACGGCCGGCCGTTTGCTCAGCCGGAATTCCGAACGCTGTTTGAAGGCTCCGGCGGAAATGGCAGCTCTCTTTTGCGATCTTCCCGAGGCGATTGCCGAAACGGAAATCCTCTCGTCGCGTTTGCAATTCACCATGAAAGATCTGGGCTACAAATTTCCTGAATATCCGCTTCCCAAGGGCGAATCCCAGATGCAATTTCTACGCCGGCGCACGGAAGAAGGGATGATATCCCGCTACGGTCTTCATGATGAGAGCGCGCGCCGGCAAATTGATCGCGAGTTGGCGCTAATCGAAAAACTCGATCTGCCCGGTTACTTCTTGATTGTTTGGGACATCGTCCGCTTCTGCCGGCAGCACAATATTCTGGTGCAGGGACGCGGCTCGGCGGCCAACAGCGCTGTTTGCTATTCGCTGGGCATTACTGCGGTGGACCCGGTGGGCATGGACCTCCTCTTCGAACGGTTTCTCTCCGAAGAACGCGGCGAATGGCCGGATATTGACATGGATCTCCCCAGCGGCGACCAGCGAGAGCGCGCCATTCAATATGTCTACGAACGTTACGGAAAACTGGGTGCGGCCATGACCGCCAATGTGATTACCTATCGTGGGCGTTCGGCGGCGCGCGAAATCGGCAAGGCACTTTCCTTTGATCCAGAGACGTTAGGACGACTATCCACTCTTGTAGGCGCGTGGGAGTACAAAGATCCCGGCGACTCACTCGGCCGCCAGTTCCGCGATGCAGGTCTTAGCCCCAGCCACCCGCGCATAAGCAAATTCTTCGAGCTTTGCCGGGCTGTGCAGGACTTACCACGCCATTTGGGGCAGCATTCCGGAGGCATGGTGATTTGCCAGGGGCAACTCGATTCCATTGTGCCGCTCGAGCCCGCGACGATGCCAGGCCGCGTGGTGGTGCAATGGGACAAGGAAGACTGCGCGGACATGAAAATCGTGAAGGTGGACCTCCTCGGACTGGGAATGATGGCCGTCCTGGAAGATTCTCTTCAGCTCATTCGTGAACATTATCGCGAGGAAATTGATCTAGGCCGGCTGCCGCAGAACGATCCTGCGGTTTACGCAGCTTTGCAAAAAGCGGACACCGTGGGAATGTTTCAAGTAGAAAGCCGCGCACAAATGTCATGCCTGCCGCGTCTACGGCCCGTGTGTTTTTATGACATTGTGGTGCAGGTGGCGATTATTCGCCCCGGACCGATTGTCGGAAAAATGGTTCATCCCTATTTGAAGCGCCGTAAGAATCCTGAACTCCGAGACTGCCTGCATCCCTCGCTGGAGCCTGTGCTGAAGCGCACGCTTGGCGTGCCGCTCTTCCAGGAGCAATTGCTGCGCATGGCCATGATTGCCGCGGGATTCACGGGCGGCGAAGCGGAGGAATTGCGCAGAGCTTTTGGCTTTAAGCGCTCCGAAGCGCGTATGAAAGAAGTGGAAATCAAACTTCGCCGCGGAATGCAGAACAACGGGATCACAGGCGAGACGCAGGATACCATTGTGAAATCCATCACGTCATTCGCATTGTATGGATTTCCCGAATCCCATGCCGCCAGTTTTGCCCTGCTCGCCTATGCCAGCGCCTATTTGAAGTGCCATTACCTCGCAGCTTTTACGGCGGCCATGTTGAATAACCAACCCATGGGATTTTATCAGCCGGCCACGTTGGTGAAGGATGCCCAGCGGCACGGTCTGAAAGTGAAGGCCATCGATGCAACGATTTCCGGCTGGAAGTGCGCGATTGAAGATACTCCCGAAGGTCTGACGCTGAGACTGGGGATGCGCTACGTCAAAGGGCTGCGTCAAACCATGGCCGAGGAAATCATGCGGGAGCGAAACATTTCCAGATTCATATCGATTGATGATCTGAAGCAGCGTATCCCCAAAATACAAAAAGGCGAGTTGGCGGCGCTTGCCGCTATTGGCGCCTTAAATTCCATATCCGGCAAACAGGGATTTCACCGCCGTGACGCTCTGTGGCAGGTCGAACGTGCCGCTCAACGGCCCGGGCCACTGCTTGAGAGAGCCGAAGTCGCTCAGAATGCGGATGCCGGCGCATTCAGCAAACCTGTTAATGAACTAAACGAACTGGTTGCCGGCGCGAATTCACCTCTGAGTCCCATGACGGTGACCGAGAGATTAGTGGCCGATTTTCGCGGCACTGGGATGTCAGTAGGACCGCACCCCATGAAATACCACCGCGAGGAACTGAAGAAAAAAAGAGTCCGAACGGCTGTGGAAATTGCCCGCCTGCCCCATGGAACTCGTGTGCGAATTGCTGGAGCGGTCATCGCAAGGCAGCGTCCGGGAACCGCCAAGGGGTTTGTTTTTTTAAGCCTGGAGGATGAAACCGGTATTGCGAACGCCATCATCACGCCGCAGTTGTTTGACAAGGATCATGGCGTGGTAGTGCATCATCCGTTTTTGTTAATCGAAGGCCGGCTCCAAAATCAGGAAAATGTGGTTTCCGTCAAAGCCGAGCATATTGAACCCCTCGAGATCAGTCGCGCAAACGTGGCCTCACATGACTTCCACTAGAATCGCAGTTTTCGCCCAGCTAGCCCCGGTAGTTTGCAAAGGCATGGGCGTTGCGGCAAGGGAATCCCACCGCAATAAAAGCGCAATTGATGGGTTGCGTTTTGCATTAGATCGCGCTAACATGCAACCCCGAGGTTGCTTAAATGGAAAATTACATTGAGAAGCATATCGAGCTTAAGGCCCCCATTTCACGCGTATGGCGCGCCTTGACGGATTACCGGGAATTCGGTGATTGGTTTCTCGTGAAACTCGATGGCCCGTTCGTGGTGGGCCGGATTTCGCGAGGCCATATTACCCATCCCGGTTACGAGCACGTCAAATGGGAGGTTGCCGTGCAGAAGATGGAACCCGAACGACTTTTCTCCTTCACCTGGCATCCTTATGCCGTCGATCCCAAAATCGATTACTCGAAGGAGCCGCCGACGCTCGTCGAATTCACGCTGGAGAAGACCGCCGGCGGCACGCTGCTTCGGGTAACCGAGTCCGGTTTCGACAAAATCCCCGCCGACCGTCGCCTCAAAGCATTCCGCATGGACGAAGGTGGCTGGGCACAACAAATGACGAACATCGAGAAATATGTCGCGCAAAAGCCATAGCAGCTTCGCCGTCGCACGGCGGCCTCGTGCCCAAGTCTTTGCCGCGCTGGGCGATGAAACGCGGCTATCGCTGGTCACAAGGCTTTGCGGCGGCCGGCCGTATTCGATTTCTCAACTCACAGCGGGGTCCAGGCTAACCCGGCAGGCGATTACCAAGCATCTTCGCGTGTTGGAGAGCGTCAAGATCGTTCACAGTGTGCGCATCGGCCGCGAGAACTTGTTTAAATTCGATCCGGAGCCAGTCGAAGAAATCAGGAAGTACCTCGGTCTCGTCTCTGAGCAATGGGATCGCACGCTGTCACGGCTAAAATCCTATGTCGAGGGTTGAGCGCCCGGCGGTGATCTAATTGGACGATTCAAACTGCCCGTGGCTCAATTTTTTCCCTGCGCGCTTTCGCGTTAGCGTGGTATTTTAACCGCCGAGGCATCACCGTACCGGTCTACGGGATGCCGCGAAATAGTTCACCTGCGCGAGGACGATGACTCTTAACGCATTCATCGGGCTGTTGGGTTTCCTACTGATCCTGGCGTTTGCTGCCAACCGTTTGGCGCGCCGCACCGGCGTCCCCGACATCCTGGTCCTGATGGCCACCGGGCTTTTGTTGGGCCCGACGCTGCACTGGATCAATGCCGCGAAGTTCGAGCCGGCCACGCGCGGTTTCGGCACTCTCGCCCTGATTCTGATTATTTTCGAAGCGGGCCTGGACCTGAAACTTGGCGAAACGTTGCGTTATTTTCCTGCCGGACTCTTCCTGAGTGTTCTCACGTACGCTCTCAGTACCGCTGCAGTCACGGAAATCTGCATCCTGGTGCTCCATCTCCCTCGGCATGACGCGCTGCTGGCGGGCGCCACATTAGGCTGCATGAGCAGCGCCGTGGTCTTACCCGTTCTCCAACAGGTGGACTTACGCGATTCGGCTCGTGTCACGCTCATGGTGGAAGCTGCGTTCGGCGACGCTCTCGGCGTGTTGACCGTTGGCAGCCTCCTGGGAACGCTGGCGGACACGAGCGAATCTGGGGGCTCGCGGCCTACTCCCAGCGTCCTTCTGGGCGGACTCGTGGGCGACTTCACGCTGAAAATAGTGCTATCCCTTGTGATTGCGCTTGCTGCGGGAATGCTCTGGTCGCGTGTGCTGCCGTATCTTTCCGACCAGCGTTCCTGGCACCTGCTGACGCTGGGCGCGGTGCTGATTCTCTATGCCGTGGCGGAGCTGCTGCACGGCAGCGATCTTTTCGCCGTAATGGTTTTTGGAGTGGTGTTGGCGAACGTTCCGGTGAAGGGCATCACGCTCGGCGGTGTGCGAATTCTTGCGCCCCCCGGTGCGCACGCGCAGACCGAAATCCTTTCCTTTCATTCCGAGCTGGGATTTCTCGTGCGCACGTTTTTCTTCGTGTTGATTGGCACGATTATTAAATTCAGTGACCTTCGCCATGCCGGCCTGATTTCGCTCACCGTTTTATGCGCGCTTTTTGTTATTCGCGTTGTTTCCATACAGATTGGCCGCGTGGCTTGGCGTGGCGCTACCAGCCGGGAACGCGAACTGGCTTGCCTGATGATCCCGCGTGGCTTGGTAACGGCAGTGCTCGCATTGAAAGTTGCCGAGGCGCGCGGTCCCAGATTCGAATTCCTGATTCCACTGGCCTTCGGGCTGATTCTGTGGACGAATTTGCTCTTATTGGTCGGCACGTTGCGCATGCGTGCCACTGGTCGTCCTGATGTAGTTGAAGTAGTCGCGGCAACATCAGTTTCCGTCATGGCCGTGCCTGCTTCCGCTGCTTCACCCGCGCCCGAGGGTGCGAGCGCCGCCGGTGATGAATAACTTCCTGGCGCACCTCCACGACAGCGTACAATGGAATCTGGCTGAGAAACTGTGAGCACGACAATTCAAATTCTCGATCCCCTATTCCTGCCCGGCGGCCCGGCGCAACCATTTCGCAGCAGGGAGCAGGCGGCGCTGGTGGACGGGCTGGGTCGTGCCATCACCGACCTGCGCATCTCGGTCACCGACCGCTGTAATTTTCGCTGCGTCTATTGCCGCTCCGCCAATCCCGAAAACCACATCGCGGAAGATCATCTGCTCAGTTGGGACGAACTTGCCAGGCTGGCGCGCATCCTCGTCGGCTTGGGCATCCGCAAGATTCGTGTAACCGGCGGCGAACCTCTCGTTCGTCCCGGAATTGTGGAATTCATTTCTCGCCTGCGCGCGTTGGGCATCGCGGACCTGGCCATGACCACCAACGGCCATCGTCTTGCCGCGCGTTGCGAGGCGCTGGTGGCCGCTGGTCTCGATCGCGTCAATATCAGTCTGGATTCGCTCGTTCGCGCTAAATTCGAGAAGATCACCCGCACGCAAACCTTTGACTCCGTGCTCGCCGGCATCGACGCGGCGCAAGCCTCGGCATTGCGTCCCGTGAAAGTGAATGCCGTTCTGGTGCGCGGCATCAACGATGACGAAGTGGAAGCCTTCGCCGAATTTGCGCGTGACCGCGATCTGGTTATGCGTTTTATCGAATACATGCCGCTCGATGCCGACCGCAACTGGCATCGGGGCTTGGTGGTTACCGCCGATGAAGTCTACCGGCGCATAACCGCGCGCTGGGAACTTGAACCGCTTGCCTATAATCCGGGCGAGACGGCTCGCCGCTATCGGTTCGCCGAGGGCCGAGGCGAAATCGGCCTGGTTTCCCCGGTTTCGCAGCCTTTTTGCGGACATTGCTCGCGTATTCGCCTTACCGCAGACGGCAAACTCCGCACATGCCTCTTCAGCCGCGACGATCATGATCTCCGTGCCCTGCTCCGCGGCAACGCCGATGACGCCGAGATTGCGGACCGTATTCGCGAGATCGTGCATCATAAAGAAAGAGGCCACCGCATCAACGAGCCTGATTTCGCGCCGCCTTCCCGCTCCATGGTTTTTATCGGCGGCTGAGGATTTCGCCGGGATTTTTTCA
>Ga0265760_10000043_pt1 | contig 38420 bp, 42 predicted proteins | sample NZIome_2_FD_200831 | JGI IMG/M metagenome (GOLD analysis project Ga0265760, IMG submission 200831) | Metatranscriptome of rhizosphere microbial communities from Maridalen valley, Oslo, Norway - NZI1 (Metagenome Metatranscriptome) | ecosystem: Host-associated > Plants > Roots > Rhizosphere >...
GAAGCATGTGAAACAACCGCTCCCAGCACAAGAAGGAACCCTACCCTTTGGCAGTACCGGGAATGGGCTTTGATCGTCATGAAAGCCAAGGTCGAGGTCGCGATACAGAGTCGAACCCCGGCGGGCCGGAATAGTTTCGCCCCTTTTATTTGTCTCCCTCCATTTCTCCGCTTTCGTTATACAGCCCGGCTAACAGCGGTATCGCGGTGTAAGGCACCGGGCGCCTCACGGCGTCCGCTTAAGAATGAGGCTCAGGGGCGCGCCGCCTTGCGTCCAGGTGCCCGCAATCTCTGAATTGGCCTTGTTCATGGTCCCATCATATGAAGTCAGACTTGAGCTGCTTTCGAAGTGCAGGGCGGGAGCCTTGTAAGTAATGGCCGTGATCAGGATGCCCGACGTATTTTGGTCAGGGTAATCGATCGTGCCACTCAGAGTTCCGTCTTGTCCTACCGAAATGTGCACTAAAATTTGCTTCTTGGGCTGCGCTCCCGGATTGAGAGTTCCCGTCCAATCTCCAACGATAGGAGGAGCATCGGCTGCCCAGGTGGCAGCGGGCACAATACTAAATGCGAGGATCACTGCTAACCCACAGCAGAGTCTAAACGAGGATGCGCGACGAGGTTTCATAGCCATCTCCTTTTCTGTCGTGACCGTCTTTTCACCTAAACTTTATTTCCTTCCACTCCTGCGGGCTTTCATTGCCGCCTTCCGCGTGATAAGAGTCTTTTTTCGAGCTCCAGTTGTTTTTGTTTTGCCTGCAGCTTTGGGTCGACGACGTGATTCTATCTTGGGTTGTTTGGCAGTGCGACGGTGTGCAGGATGTAACGCCTGGATACGCGCAGCTTCTTCTTCCGTCCGGAGCTGAGCCTCGGTAAGTTTTCGGTGCTCATCTTCAAGGTATTCTGGGATCGTTTTCGTTGTCATACCCACAGTGTGCCAGAACTACTCCCTTCGAAGATGTCCTATTTGGGCCACTCGGGTCGTTCATGCCAACGTTGCGTTCTCACCTAATGCTTGTATTCTTTCGTTCTGGCAACTATCGCGTCTCAAGCACCTCGATCTGTTCCTTGATGCAAAACCGCAGGCACTTTCGTAACGTGGCGTGCTCATCTGGACGTGCCAAAACCGAACCAGATCCTCGATAGTTAGAATGTGGCACTTGCTGTAAGGCGGATCAGCCGACCTCCTCCCCCGTTTTGCACCGAGGCGCCTGCGAAGAGATCTGTTTGGTTCTTCATGATCAAAATGGTCGAGGCTACCAGGAGAACTCTCAACCCGCGATGTGGGAGTCCAGTGGAACGTTCGAAATTGCCCTTTGTATTTGGTTTTCTCGCGATCGCCATCGTCTTCTTGGCTGCTCTCTCTTGGTTTCAAAGGAATCAGCTCGACGAAGCCCGCTCTGCCCAAGTAAATCTCAATCAAATTGCAGTTCTGACGCGAGAGATCAACAATCTTATGTGGACAGCCTTGCAAGAGCAGAACCTAACCCCCGAAGCGGACACCGAGATGCGGGCGGCAAGACAGGCACTGCGTAAAACAGAGCTGGCGGCGCACCTCCATGCTCATCACATCGCTGCCCTAGAGAGAGTCTGGCCAGTGTTAGACAATTACATTATGTCGGCCGGCGGGCAATGGATCCTGATGCAAATTGGTGACTTTGACAAGGCAAAGCAGGTCGATTTCCAGGCGGTCAGCCCCCACTTCGACTTGATGCAGCACGAAGTGCAGATTGCCATTGAAGCCGAGGACAAATGGGCCCAAGCTGTTGCGCTGAGAGCTAGGAACGAATTGCTGGCGGCCGCAATATTGGCAGCCGCCGCCGTGCTGATACTTTTTCTCCGGATCCAGAGACAAGAGCACATCGACCAGTTGGAAGTAACCGAACGCACCGCCCTCCGCGAGAGCGAAGAGCGCTTCCGGGCTCTCACCGAGCAGTCAACCGACATCATTTTTATCGCCGATCCCTCGGGCCAAATCAAGTACGCTAGTCCTTCCGTTCATACAGTTTTAGCGGTGCATGGAGACAGCCTTGTGGGAACCAACATGATCGACCGAGTACATCCGGACGACTTCGCAAAGACCATGAGCACGGGGCCGCGATCGGTAGCGTATGGCCAGAATCCAATAGTTGAGTTCCGGCTGCGACATGCCGACGGAAGGTGGCTCTATTTCGAGTGTGTTGTTCGAAACTTGATTCAGCACAAGAATATCGGCGGCATTGTCTACAATGCTCGCGATATAACAGAAAGAAAACATGCTCAGGAACAATTGCTTTTTAACGCCACCCATGATGTGCTCACCGGCCTTCCAGACCGGGCCTTGTTTCTGGGACGTTTGCAGAGCATTGTGGATCGGATGAAAAGGCACCCACACGAGGCCGCTGCCGTCCTTTTCGTTGATATCGACGACTTCAAGGTCGTCAATGACTGCTACGGCCATGCAATCGGGGACGCTCTAATCAAAGAAGTGAGCAACAGACTGCGGGCATGTTTGCGCAGCGACGGCACGATAGCCAGGATGGGTGGTGATGAGTTTTCGGTTCTGGTGGAGGACGTTACTGACCCGAGCGATGCCATTCGGGTGGCTGAGAGAATCCAGTCTTCATTTGAACGGCCGTTCCTACTGGAGGGACTCGAGGTCTTCAAGAGCATGTCAATTGGCATCGCGCTGACATCACCAGAGACATCTGCGGAGGCGGTGCTTCAGAATGCCGATATCGCTATGTATCGTGCGAAAAGCCAAGGCAAGGCTCGCAGTGAGCTCTTTGACCGCACGATGCACGAGCAAGTCATGAGTCGACTTCTTCTGGAAGCCCAGCTGAGATACGCTCTCCAGAATGAAGAACTGACACTTCATTACCAGCCAATCGTCGCGGTGGATACGAGGGCAGTAGAGGGCTTCGAAGCACTCTTGCGGTGGCAGGCCTCGGGATCGAATTCGGTACCACCGAGCACTTTTGTCCCGGTAGCAGAACAGTGCGGCCTAATTGTTCCTATTAGTGTTTGGGTTTTAAAGAAGGCCTGTTTAGAGGCGGCAAGTTGGCGACAGCGCTATCCTGCTGACACCGCGTTATATGTCAGCATCAACATCAGTTCAAAGCATTTCTCTCACGCCGGTTTTATTGGGCACGTCAAAGATGCGCTTGAAGAGAGTGCGATTGATCCGCAGTACATAACCATCGAACTCACCGAGAGCTTGGCCATGAACGACGTTGCGGCGACCTTCCAAACAATGTCGCAGCTACGGACTTTAGGAGTGAAGCTCAGTATCGACGATTTTGGTACCGGATATTCCTCTCTGAGCTATCTCCGTCGTTTTCCAGTCGACACCCTGAAAATCGATCAGTCGTTCGTTAAGACGATGGATGCCGAAAACTACGCCATCGTTAAGACAATCATCGGGCTGGCGCGTAATCTAGAGCTTAAAGTGGTCGCTGAAGGGGTGGAAACACCTAACCAACACCAACTGTTGGCGTTGGCCGGTTGTGGGTCAGCCCAAGGATACTTGTTTGCGGAGCCCATGCCGGCGAAGAGTGTTGGCGCTTTCATTGAGTCCAACCGGCGAGAGTCCGGACAAACTAAACAGATAGGCTTGGCACGCTCGACAGCAGGACTCTGATACTTCGGGAAACAGAGGCAAGGGCCGAAGCTTGGCGGATTTTGAGTTCACAGGAGCGGAGCCCTGCGCAGCGGAGCGCAGGCGGAGGCGCGGCTGCGGAAACAGCTGCTTGATCGAACCATACTGTCAGATCAAGTCTGAGCTTTTACACGTAAGGCGACGAGTCTGTATCGCAACGAACAATTCTTCCTTTTTTATCTCATTCCGGTTGGTCAACAGCTTTTGCGCGTCCATGTACAGTATCCAGTGTATGGTCTCTCTCCGGATGAGCACGTAACGTGGGCGCGTAGTTATATGTGCCGCATAGCCGTCCCGCTACCAAACCGCAAATCACAGACCGGAATCGCTCTTCCGGCTTCCTTCCTGATCTGTTTCAGTCTCTGCACGGTGCTGATGAGTTCGGGCACGGACGTGGTCACTTATCACAATGACATTGCCCGCACTGGTCAAAACGCCCAGGAAACAATCCTCAGCTACAGCAACGTTGACTCTTCGAGCTTCGGGAAGCTGTTCACGTTTCCGGTCGACGGAGTGATCGATGCCGAACCCTTGTACCTTTCTGCCGTCACGATTCCGGGCAAGGGAAAACACAACGTGGTCTACGCTGTCACGGAGAACGACAGCGTCTACGCCTTCGATGCCGACAACGGAAAACAGTTGTGGCATGTATCGGTGCTGGGGAAGGGTGAGTCGCCTTCGGATACGCATAACTGCGGGCAGATCAGTCCGCAGATTGGCATTTCCGCCACTCCGGTCATCGACCGTGAGAGTGGTCCGCACGGCACGATTAACGTGGTTGCGATGAGCAAGAACTCTTCAAGGTACTTCCAGCGTATTCATGCGCTCGATATCACGACCGGGAAGGAAGAGTTCGGCGGTCCGGCGACCATCCAGGCAAAATTTCCTGGGCACGGCGACAACAGCCACAATGGCAATGTCGTCTTTGATCCGGGGCAGTACGCCGAGCGCGCGGGGTTGTTATTGCTCAAACACGTGATTTATACGGCGTGGACTTCCCACTGCGATCAGCGGCCGTACACGGGATGGTTGATCGGATACGACGAGAGTAGGCTGGCGCAAACCAGTGTTTTGAATGTGACGCCCAACGGCAACGAGGGAGCGATTTGGCAAGCCGGTTCGGGGATTGCGTCTGACGGAAACAATATTTACTTCCTGGATGGCAATGGCACCTTTGAGACCAAGCTGGACAAGAAGGGTTTTCCCATCAAGGGAGATTACGGAAACGGTTTCCTCAAAGTTTCAACCAACGGCAACAAGCTCCGTGTGGCCGACTACTTTAATATGTTTGACACAGTCTCGGAATCGGATCGCGATGAAGATCTGGGTTCTGGGGGCGTCGTGGTTCTGCCGGCTATGAAAGATGCCGACGGGAAATCGCGCTACCTTGCGATCGGAGCGGGCAAAGACGAGAACATCTACATTGTGGATCGCACCAACATGGGCAAGTTTAATCCCCACAACGACAACGCCATTTATCAGGAAGTGGATGGAGTTCTCGGAGGCGGTGAGTGGGCCACCTCAGCGTATTACAGAGGCAGCGTCTACTTCGGTCCGCAGGGAAACAATCTAATGCAATTCCAGTTCTCGGACACCAGACTTTCCACCTCGCCCCATTCGAAAAGCGCAGCATCGTTTACTTATCCGGGGACCACCCCGAGCATTTCCGCGGACGGATCGAGCAATGGAATCGTTTGGGCGATCGAGCATACTGACCCCGTCGATGTGCTGCACGCTTACCGGGCTGCGAACCTGTCGAATGAGCTTTACAACTCAAGTCAGGCGAACAATCAGCGGGATCACTTCGGAAGTGCCAGCCACTTTGGCACGCCGATGATCGTCAATGGAAAAGTCTACGTAGGCACTACGAACGGGGTCACGGTGTTCGGGCTGCTGAGGCACTGAGGGGCCGTTCTCATATTCGGGTATCGGCGACTGATTCGCTGATGACCAACTAAGTTTCAACCAACGGCAACAAGCTCCGTGTGGCCGACTACTTTAATATGTTTGACACAGTCTCGGAATCGGATCGCGATGAAGATCTGGGTTCTGGGGGCGTCCTGGTTCTGCCGGCTATGAAAGATGCCGACGGGAAATCGCGCTACCTTGCGACGGGCTAGCCGACCTTTGGCTCCGCCACTTCAGAAGGCTCCCATTCATGCCTCACTGTGCACGATATGTCGGTGGTGTCGAGGCAATGCGCAGGATCCTTCCGACCGGGACTGTTCAAAATTGACCATTCTTACTCGTGGGTTTGATGCCATTCTCTTCACCGCGAAGAAACTCAGCACGTTGCGCAGGTGATCCCAAATGCATCTCTTACGGTTGTTCTTGACGTCATGGCTTGTACTCGGAACTGTAACCATGGTCTTGCTGTTCTGGCTATGTAAGCGCTCCGCCGCAAGGGTTGGCGCAAAGGTTAATGATCACTGCCAGATATTTCCGTAGTTCCTCATACTTCTGCCAGTGTCGTATGAGGTTGAATTCCTGATGTAATGGCGTCGTTTGGGCGCGCCGGAGTGTCTGGCTGAGTGCTAGGTTTGTCCTCCCCAATCCTCCGGCCCTTAAATCCACCTGCGACATCGCCTGTATTGCTCGTTACGATCTGCGGCCTATTTTTGTAATGACTGTTTCAACCGCCGCAGTACCATCCCGCCACCAATCCGCAATATAGGCCGGAGTCGTCCCCGGCCTCTCTCCTTTTAGTTTGCCGCCCGTCACGATTAAAGACAATTTCACAAATGAGGGCAACAGCAGCATACGCTCGGGTATCAAAGGATCAAGGGGGGAGCGATGAAGTCTAAGAAACGGCCAACCCGTGATGACCTTGCGGCAGCGTTTAGGACGATCCGTGACCAGTACCAAATCATAAAGTTGCTGACCGAAAGACTGCGCCGCCAAGATCAGGTGCTGGGAACTGTACTGATGGCTTACCCAAAGCTTGAAGAATTGAGAATAAACTAGGGATTGAACTTGACTTCGATCAGCTCACGGGTCTGTTTGGGTGCCGGTACCCACTTCCAAGGTCGTGGCCCAACAGATAGACACTTTGCGATGATCCGTTCTAAGTCGGAAGGCGCATCGGGATTGAGCCGCACCGCTGGAACGGGTGCCCGGTTAAGGATCGACTCAAAGGTCACGCCTGTGCTCTCGCCCCTAAAGGGCAAGGTTCCGGTCGTCATTTCGTAAAGCACAACACCGAACGAAAACAGGTCGGTGCGAGAATCTAATTCCCGCGCACGGATTTGCTCCGGCGACATGTAGGCAACCGTACCCACCGCACTGCCGGGACTCGTTAGGTGTTCCTCCAACTCGACGGTCGGGGCGCTGAGGGCGACGCTCCCCGGCTTGGCGGTGACCTTGGCCAAACCGAAGTCGAGAACCTTCGCCTGCTCCCTGTTCGTGACAAAGATGTTCGCGGGCTTAATGTCCCGATGCACGATCCCCCTTCGCATGCGCGGCGTCCAAGGCATCCGCGATCTGGATGCCGAGGTCGAGCACCGCCTTGATCTCCAGCGGCTTGCCCGCGATCTTGTGCCGGAGGGTCTGCCCCTCCAGCAGTTCCATCGCGATGAAGGTTCGCCCCTCGGACTCGTCAATCTCGTAAATCGTGCAGATGTTCGGATGGTTCAGCGAGGATGCCGCCTGAGCCTCGCGCTGGAAGCGGGCAAGAGCTTGTGCGTCTTTGCCTACATCATCCGGCAGGAACTTCAGGGCGACGAAGCGATGCAGCTTCACGTCCTCAGCCTTATAGACGACACCCATCCCGCCGCCGCCGAGCTTCTCGATAATGCGGTAGTGCGAGATGGTTTGACCGATCATGTGTGGCGCACGACTCAGGGTGCAATGTTAGGAGTGCTGCGAACGGGAAGTCAATGAGGCGGCTGACTCGGATGTCATGCTGCATTGGGGTGTAGAATGCACGTCCAGCAGATGAGAACTCTCCTGAATGATCGCGACCAGAAGGAAGTGCTGGATCGCCTGAGCAAGGTGCTCCCCGACAGCGAGCGCCGTTGGGGCAGCATGTCCGCTCATCAGATGATTTGCCATCTGAGCGATTCTTTCCGTGCGGCGTTGGGCGAAAAGCACCTTAGTTCTTTTTCGACGCTCTTCAGGCGGACGATCTACAAGTGGGCGGCTCTTTGGGTGCCTCTCCGGTGGCCGCATGGCATCAAGACACGGCCTGAAGTTGATCAGCAGCAGGGCGGTACTCGCCCCGTTGAATTTTCATCAGATGTCGAGAACCTTCGCATTCTGTTTGAACGGTTCTGCGGTTGGAAGCATGACTTCGCTGCTCACGCGATGTTCGGTCAGTTATCGAGGACTGAGCGAATGCGCCACGCCTACCTCCACATGGATCACCACTTGAGGCAGTTTGGAGCATGACGGACAGCCGACAGCGTGTGGAAGCGCCAATTACCAAGCACTTACAGCCGTCTGGTCAAAAAGGGTCTCCCGCAGCAGCCGCAAGCGAGTGATTCTATTGATGCGAAATTTTCGAATTTGCTAGTCCGCCCGGTATACCTTCTGAAACTCACGGCGAACGAAACTGCTATGCAGCAGAAACACCGCGACCTGATTCGCCATTCTCGGAATCAATGGCTGTCCTCTCGACAGGAATACAAACAACAACTGTAGCCCCTGCTCGATCAGATCGGATTTCGAGCGACCCACCTAACTCGCGCATCCGTTCTCGCATTCCAGCTAGACCTACTCCAGCTTCGGCAGCACTTTCGATGAAAGTCCTCAGTCGTGTCCGCGGTATGCCCCGCCCGTTATCCTTAATTTCCAATCGAAGCTGCTTCGTGTCCACATTGAGATGAATATCCACCATTGAACCTCCAGAGTGTCGATGGATATTTGTGAGAGCCTCTTGTACTGCTCGGAAAAGGGCCGACTTCTACATCTCTGTGCATACGACCAAGTTTTGGCTGGAAGTTAAGATTCACCTTGATGCCGCTTCGCCGGGAGAAGCCGTCTACGTTCTATCGGCAGCATTCGCGAAGCATTTCGCACCGGAATATCGGGGGTGAACATGGCCGACGGTATGCAAAAGGATTGGCGCGAACTCTGTGTCGCGCTAACAAATGAGAGCGATCCCACTAAGCTCAGTTCACTGGTTCAAAGGGAGCCGAACGGCTCTACGGATGGGCAAGCGAAGAAGTCATCGGCAGGACAGTCCACGAAATTCTTCACACTGAGTTTCCCGTTCCTTTGTCGGAAATCATGCAGGCCGACCGCTGGGAGAACGAGCTTCGCCACACAACGAAGGGCGGCAACCAAGATTACGGTCGCGAGCCGCTGGACGACATTGCGAGATCGCAACGGCAAATCCGTCGGGTTGGCTGGAAAGTAACGCTGATCTAACCGCTCGCAAACGGGCTGAGGAGGCTGCGCGGAGTCTAAGCGGTCGAATCCTTACCTTGCAGGATGACGAGCACCGGAGGATCGCGAGAGGTCTGCATGACAGTTTGGGGCAATATTTGACCGCTCTAAGAATAAACTTCGACCGTCTTTTCAGCATCAGACAATGGCAACGCTGCACTAGCTTCCGAAAGTGCGGGAATTGTTTGATAAGTGCCTGACCGAAAGAATTGATTGAGGCGTTGGATAAGGGCGAACGAAGTTGCCGTCCGACTGTTTGTCCTCGTGGCGGACTGGCGACGAATCAGGAAGCCGCTTGAAAGCGATAATCTTCGCCCGCCGATCTGTGGCACGACACTATGGCTATACCCGCTTTCGAACATGCCAGATCAGCACGGAAACCGTCAGCCAAGCTACAGTAGCGCCCATGAGCACTATCCACGTGCTGTAGCGGGGCACGAATTGCCAGACTATCGAAGCGAAAACTAACAACCCTGCGCTTCCCATCGCGGAACCTGCGGCATCAACGCTGGCCGCCTCTCTTCCACGCTGCGTCCCCTGTAGCCCTTCCTCCTCTTTTTTCTGCTTCTCATGTTTCTCAATCAGCGTTGCGCTGGCTGGAAAGATCGCCGGGAACGCTAGAAACAGCCCACCGATGCCCGGACCGAACTTCTTGGCGATGATGCCTGCGACAGCCGTAATTAGTCCGCCGAAAAGGAATCGAATGGCGTACTCATGCCATCTTGTTTGCCCGATCACCGAAAAATCGACCTTGATCTGCATAGCTATTTCAGCCAGATGTACCAGAGCCCGAATGCTGCCCCAAGCCACAGAGGAATTGAGCAGATCGTAACCAACAGAGCGTTCAGCCTGTAACGCATCATGACCCAACTTACACAAGAAGCGTAAGCCGTGAACGCGACCGCCCCCGCCACCATGGAACGGGCTTTTGTCGCGGCGTAGGCTACACCTTCACTCGCTGCCGTTAGCCCCAAAGTAGCAAGTGCGACTGACGGTGCAGCACCAAATAGTCCGCCGAAGCTCTTCGGTTTTAACAGATCGCCTATGACTGCGAACGCAGACACGACTGTACCGCCGACGAGGAACCGGATCAAAATCTGGCTCATCGCTTTTCATCTCTCACCAGTTTTCGAGCTTGATCCGGCCCCTTCACACCAAGCACCCTGTACCGTTTGCCGGAAAGGCTGTGGTAGTTCACAAAGAACTCCTCCAGTTCTCGACAGAACTCTTTCCCCAAATCATCAATAGTTTTTATGTCTGCCCAACTGTGGACGTCCTGCTCCACTGCTACAATCCGGTCGTTTCGCACCTTGTCTTTCTTGTCGCCCTGCTCGCCTTGGATCACACCGATGGGTCGGCACGTCAACATGCAGCCGGGAAACGCAGGCTCGTCCATCAGGACCAACACGTCCACCGGATCGCCGTCATCGGCTTTGGTCGAGGGAACAAACCCGAAGTCATACGGGAATGCCATTCCAGCGGGCAAGACCTTCTTCAGTTTGAAAATATGGTCGTCAGGGTCGAAGGCAAACTTGTTGCGGCTTCCTTTTGGAGTCTCGATGATGACCTGAAGGAATCGTTTGTCTTGAGGATCGAAAGGTTTGAGACGGGTCGGATCAGACAACCCGTTTTTCTTGCTCATTGGACCTCCATCGAACAATCACGGATTGATGCACAGAACACCATTGGGGTTTGTTTCTGTTTAGCAAACATCTTCTCTGCGCTATTTCTCATCGAAGCTAAGGATCGACCGAGGATCAGCATGGGCAGCGACGACTCCTTTCAAGTGCTCACTCTTCTGAAAGAGATATCAGTGCTAAAGGAACTCGATAGTGAGTACGAGACCGGACCCAAGACACAATTTGAACAAGACGCTCATCGACAACGCCAACAAAGGCATTAAGAGATAACAGAAGAAATCAAGGCACTTGCGGAAGAGAAGAAGAAGAAGAACGACGAACAACAATTAGAATTCTCTGATCGACGACAGGACTGACTTTACGTCGGATCGTTGCTCGATGTGTCGGTCTCCAGACCGACGTTTGTTTTCCGAGACGGCCATTACCCCTGAATGAGCGGAACAGAAGGTGCATCTACGACCCCGAAATAGTCCTATTGCCGCTGCCGCACACCCTAGACAAACCCCTTTTCCATTCGGTGTTCTTAGCCGAAGTCGTTTTTTCTCCATTTTTTTCCCCACTCAACCCGCGCCTCCACCACCGGCGTTATTCCAGCGGTGCCCCCTATCAAGGGTCTGCGATGAACGCGGAAAAAGCCCCGCGCCCTTGACATGTCCGCGCCGCTGAACGCCTTCGAACCGTCGCGGGTTTCGCGAAGAAAAAAATTGTTTTTTAAGGAGAATACGATGCAAGACACGACCGCAAGAAAAGACGTTTACAGCCTTATCACCGCGCAGATCGTCGAGTATCTGGAGAAAGGCGTCCGCCCGTGGACACGTCCCTGGAATGCCGAACATGCCGCAGGGAGAGTTACCCGGCCTCTCCGCCACAACGGCCAGCCCTACTCCGGAATCAATGTCCTGTCCCTCTGGACGTCGGCCCTTGGCCAGAACTTTACCGCGCCGATCTGGATGACCTTCCTCCAGGCCAGCGAATTAAATGCCCATGTCAGCAAGGGCAAGAAAGGCTCGGTTGTGGTCTATGCCAACGCCATCACCCGCACCGAGCATGACGACAAGACCGGCGAGGATACAGAGCGCAAAATTCCTTACATGAAAGGCTATACCGTTTTCAACGTCGAGCAGATCGAAGGCCTGCCGGAAATCTTCTATGCGAAAGCAGCTCCTGTCCGCGATCCCGTGGCGCGCATTGATCATGCGGAGAAATTTTTCGCCAGCATGGGAGCGGCGATCAAGCACGGCGGAAACCGCGCCTATTACGCGCAGGAACTGGACTATGTGCAGATGCCGCCCTTCGAAGCCTTCCGCGATGCGGAGAGCTATTACTCAACCCTCGCCCATGAATTGACCCACTGGACGAAGCACCCGCAACGCCTTGACCGCGACCTCTGCCGCAAGCAATGGGGCGATGAAGGCTACAGCCGCGAGGAACTTGTTGCCGAGCTGGGCTCAGCGTTTTTGTGCGCCGATCTTGAGCTGCATCAGGAGCCGCGCGAGGACAACGCCGCCTATATCGCGACATGGCTAGAAGTTCTCAAGAACGACAACCGCGCCATTTTCACGGCAGCCGCACATGCCCAACGCGCCGCCGACTACCTCAACCAAAAAGCCGCTGCGCAAGTCCCGGAGGCCTGCGCGGCCTGATCCTTAACCCACGAAGCCAAGTTACCGATTAAGAAAAAACATTTCAGTTTTTCTTAATGCAGGGCGCGGCTCCATTCGCCTGTTGTCATTCCGCGCCTTAGGTCGCTACTTGTGCGCAGCAAGTCCTTTAGTTTACGTTTTCAGGCCGGTTCAAATCCCACTCTCTTTGTACGATCTCAAATCACGAGGCTTTCGGGAGGGCCATCTAGTCTAGTGGGGTTTCCTCAAAGGGAACTCGTTTTTTTTCATAGCGTGCCGCTATCAATTCGCGACGAAGAAGTCTTGGACTCTTCTTCACCTGCCGCCTACTCTCACCGAGAACTTAATCATTTGCACGTCAAAGAAAGCGCACATAGGAGAGCATCCGAGTGAAAAAGATTCGTCTACTCGCATCGAAAATCATTCCGCCCAAACTTCGCCACCTACTTTTTCGTATCTGTACAGCTTGTCTTCTTGTGGCGCCTGCTTACGCTCAGCAGAACGGCGACCCGTGGGACAACGCCGTCAAGGTCCTACAAACGGCTTTCACAGGGCCGATCGCCACCGGCCTGAGCCTGGTGGCGATCGTTGTCGGCGGCTTGATGTTTGCCTTCGGGGAAGGCCAATCCAAGCGAGTCTTTGCCGGCATTGTGTTCGGAATCGGTATGGCCGTGGGTGCCGTGAATTTCATGGCATGGCTGTTTCCTGGATAGGTAGCCATGCGCGCAAACCGAGTCTACAAAGTGATGAACCGCCCGCTGACGATTTTGGGAGCCGAGCGACGGTTGTTTTTCGTCGCTCTGCTCTCGGGGGCTGGAGTGTTCAACCTGCTGCACAGCCTCGTGGGTGGAATTTTGCTCTTCATCGTCGCTTTGATCGCGGCGCAGCAGGCGACCAAGTACGACACGGAGATTCTGCGGGTACTGCTGAATTCGGCCAAATTCAGGCCCCAGTATGACCCGATGAAATGGGAACCCACGGAAGTAAGGATCAGGCGAAATGTTTAGGTTGAGCGAAATCGTGAAGGACTGGAAGCTATCGGGAGCGCTACAGGCGCACATCAATCTCTATGGCTTCTGGGACGAGGAGACATTTCTGACCAAGTCAGGCGATCTTGGTATGGTTCTTCGGGTCCAGGGCATCGATTACGAAAGCCTGGATCATGCTAGCCGTGATCACGCCGTGAAGCGCCTTGAGGCGGCTCTTCGGACCTTCGATCCGCGCGTACGCGTCTACCAGGCGCTGTTCAAGACCAACGAGCCCGCGATTCCCCACCAACAATACGGCAATCCGTTGGTCAAGGCGGCTATCGATCAGCGAATGGCCTACTTCGCTTCCAAGGCCGACCGGTTGTACTCGATTGACCTGTACTGGATTGTCCTGGTCCAGGGCAGTTACGCGAGGACCACGCTGTGGCAAGCGCTCGGCAAGCTACCAACCGATATCGACGGCTCCTTGGGGGATGTACGTGCGCTCTTCTCCCAAAATAAGCAGCGCACATTTCTCCGCGCACAGATCGAGCGCAACCATCTGCTCTTGCGGCAGAAAGTCCTGAGTTTGATTGGGCAGCTTAGCGATCTCGTCGAGATCCAGCTGCTAGGGGCCGAAGAAGCCTTCCGCACATTGCGGCGCTTCATAAATTTCGGCCCCTTCAAGATTATGAATTCCTGCTTGCATGGCAGCCGATATCTCGACTTCCAGCTGTGCGACTCTCAGATCGAGGCACACCGCGGGTACTTGCAACTCGATGATCCCACCCTGCAGGTATTGACGCTGAAGGAATTGCCGGGTGAAACTCGTACTCTTCTTCTGAAGGAGCTCTTTGAGATCGGAACGAATTTCCACGTCGTAACCGAATGGCAGGCCATCGACAACTCGCGGGCGCGGAAGCAGATTGCCTCGCGTCGCAGGCACCACCACAACACCAAAACCAGCTTTCTCTCGAATCTTGAGGAAAAGGGGAAGAGCGGACCGAAAGATGAGCTCGTGGATGACTCAAAACAGGCGGCGGTCGAAGAGCTCGGTGAGTGCCTGAAAGCGATCGGCAATGATGGGAAGTATTTCGGGGAATTCACTTTGTCGGTTGTCTTGTATGACCGGCAAGAGGCTAAAGTCCGCGAAGCGATCCCGGAATTCCAGAAGGTTTTCACCACTCACGATGCGATGCTTTACGAAGAGCGCTACAACCTCCTGAATGCCTTCTTTGCGACCGTCCCCGGCAATCATGCCTTCAATCTCCGCAAACAGGAGATGCTTAACACCAACTACGCCGATTTGTCTTTCTTGTTCACGATTGACCAGGGACGGCAGTGGAACGATCACCTGAACAGCGAATATCTCGCCGTTCTCGAAACCGACCATTCCACTCCTTATTATGTAAACCTGCACGACCAGGACATCGCCCACACCCTGATTCTGGGTTACACCGGGTCCGGAAAATCTTTCCTGCTGAATTTCCTGATCCAAAACCTGCAGAAGTATGAGCCGCTGACCTACATTTTCGATCTCGGCGGGAGCTATGAAAGCTTGACCCAGATTTTCGGTGGGTCGTATCTCAACGTGGGCCTCGAATCGCAGACTTTCACTATCAACCCGTTTTGCCTGGAACCAACACGCGAGAACCTCAATTTCCTGTACCTGTTTGCCAAAGTGCTGATCGAGGGCAATGGCAAATACGAACTGACAGGCCAGGATGAAAAAGCTCTTTATGCCGGCGTTGAACGAATGTACAAGTTGGAGCCGGACAGCCTGACCCTGAGCAACTTTGCCTCGATGATAGGCCCACTGGGGGAGCGGCTGCACCGCTGGACCCGCGCCGGGCAGTTCGGCTACGTATTCGACAACGCGCAAGACACGCTGACCTTCAGCCGCTTCCAAACCTTTAACTTCGATGGCATGCAGGAGTATCCCGACGTGCTGGAGCCGCTTCTCTTCTATGTACTTCATCGAGCCTCGAACCAAATCGAGGATGTGGAGCTGGCTGCCACGTTTAAGGCATTCATTTTGGACGAAGCCTGGATTTTCCTGCGCAATCGGACCATTCGGGATTACATCACGCGGGCCGAAAAGACATGGCGCAAGAAACACGCCGCAATGATCCTGGCCACCCAGTCTGTCCACGAGCTGAGGCAGTCGGACATGCTCGCGGTTGTTAACGAGTGCTGCGCCACGAAGATTTTTCTGGCCAATCCCAGCATCGACCACAAGCTCTATGCCGAGATCTTCCATCTCAATGACACTGAGCTGGATCTGCTCGGGAGCCTCGTACCCAAGCGTGACCTGCTGATTAAGCAACATGCAGGCTCGAAAAAGGCGCGGCTGAATGTCGATTCAATCTCGTATTGGATGGCAACCAACAACCCGAAAGACAACGTGACCAAACGCGAGTATCTCGATCGCTACGGAGCCGTCGAGGGACTCTCGCGTTTGGCCCGCGAATTTCCCTTTGTTTCAGACTCAATATGACCGGAGGAACCGTGAACCGTCCTGCCTTTCTAGCTGCATTACTCGCTGGGGCATCCATCCTCAGCTCTGGCGACAACACGACCCGTGTTGTCCACTACCACGCAAACGACATCGTCGCGATTCGCGCGAAGATGCGCTACACCACGTTGATCGAAGTTCCGTCGGGCGAAAAGATCATGGAGGCCGCCACCGGTGACAAGGACTTCTGGATCATAGAGGCCGTCCAGAACTACTGCTTTCTCCATCCAGCGAAGGCGGGAATTCATTCCAACCTCAATCTGATCACCGACAAAGGGAACGTCTACTCCTTCACGCTAGATGAGACTGGCGACGGCGAACCTGATCTAAAGGTGCTGATTGAGATTAGCGATCCGGCATTGGTGTCGGCCATTCATTCACCCTCCAAGTTTGTGCCGGCGAGTGAAGTCGAGGTGTTCAGGACGCAGGCGCAGGCAGCGGAGTTCGGCGCCAGCCGGCAGCTTGCTCAATTTAAGAGTGAGTATCCGACCAAGTCTCTGAAGTTTGATTACATCTACCGCAACGAAAAGCCCTTCGATGTTCAGGCCATCTACCACGACGGCGAATTTACCTACATCAGGGCCGTGGCGACGGAAAAGTTTGCCGTTTATGAGCTGAAAGATGGCAAGCCGAATGCGATCAAGTTTGAGCTGCGGGATGGCACCTACGTGATCCCCAGGGTCGTTGATCGTGCATACCTCGAAATCGGTAAAAAGCGCATGGAGTTTGCGCGGAGGGAGCAATAGCGGCTATGAGCGAGAGTCCAGTCACGGACCAAAAGCAAATCGATGGACAGCCCAGGCTGCGAGACAGGACAGTCAGGCCGGAAGGCACGCTTCCCAAGCAGGCGCAGACCTATGTCATTGCCGGTGTATCGGTCGTGATTCTTCTGGCCGTGATGTTCTCGAAAAATCATGCCCAATCGGCAGCCAAGTCCCAGCGCAAAGAGCCGACTGTTGTGATCACCGACGGGAACGACAAGAAGATCAGCGACTTCGGACAGGAGATGACGGGTGAGCAGCGCGCAGCGCAAAAGGCGCAGCTCGAAAAGCAAATGAATGCCCAGGCGCGCAGTCTCGAATCCGTCTCCCCACAGACGCAATTCGCTGATGCTCAGCATGTCGGGTCCATGCAAGGCACGCAGCCAGCGGCACCGCCTCCGGACCCAATTGTCCAACACGAGCGGGAATTGGCTTACAACTCGCGCTTCGCCTCTAACTTTGCGTTCTCTGCGGAACATCTATCTGCGGAGGCCAAGAATTTGCCGTTGATTTCGCAGGCGGCTGACTCTTCAGCTTGGCCTGAGAGTATTCCCAGTAACGTGAAGAGCGCCGCACCGTCGGTAGCAGCGACCGAAAAACAGCCCACGAAACGCCCGGTGGGCGTGAATGTGAACTCCGCTCAGGGGCAGCCCTTTGTGCTGTTTGAGGGGACAGAGCTGGAGACCGCCCTGGTCAATCGGCTGGATGGCGATTTCTCGGGGCCAGTGAAAGTCATGGTCACCAACCCCGTTTACTCGCATGATCGACAGCACGTCCTAATTCCCGAAGGCACCTTTGTGCTGGGCGAAACCAGCAAAGTGCAGAGTCTCGGTCAGCGCAGGCTGGCCGTAGTCTTCCATCGGCTGATTATGCCAGATGGATACACGGTCGACCTCGACCAGTTCCGTGGCTTGAACCAAATTGGCGAGACCGGCCTCAAGGACCAGGTCAACAATCATTACCTGCAAATCTTTGGTTCCTCGATCGCTCTCGGTATCATTGCAGGGGCCGCGGAGAGCGGCAATGCCAACGCCGGCCTCTACGCCTCGAGTAGCGAAGCATACAGATCCGGCGTTGCCGCCAGTCTTTCACAGTCCAGCACTCAGGTTCTGGACCGCTTCCTGAATATTGCACCCACGATTACGATCCGCGAAGGCCACCGCGTGAAGGTTTACTTCACCCAGGACTTGCTTTTGCCGGCGTATGAGAACCACACGGTTTCACCGAACATATAAGGACGCAATATGAAAATCTCGAAACTCCTACCACTAACAACGTGCTTGCTGCTGGGTTGCAGCTCGCACCCGAACCAGACCCAGAAACCAACTCCCACGAGCCGGTCGTCGGCGGCTGACGCGCAGGCTATCGAGATGGAGCGCCAGCGCGAGAAGCAAATGCCGTGCTCAGCAGAGTGGCTAAAGACCGCTTCCGAGGTCCAAAAGAAGAACTGCCTGCAACAGAGTTCGATCAATCAGGCGATGAATGCACTGAGCGCCCGTCCGCCTTCCGCAAAGAAGACGACCGCGGGCGATTCCGACAATAAACAGTAACAACTCGCTTCAACGACCACGAAAGGAGATTCCTCGTGAGGGTAGCCAGGTATTGCTTTCTTTTTTTCAGCCTTTGCCTCGCCACCGTGCGTTCCTACGCGCAGTGGGCGGTGTTTGATGCCAGCAACCTCGCCGAAGCCGTCAAGGAGTTCAAGCAGCTTCAGCAGGTGTACACCACTGCAAACCAGACCAGGGATCAAATCATCCAGGCGTACAACCTCGCTCACTACATGTCCCAGATGCCGCAGAATCTGTACCAGCGGTATAACGCACAGTTTGCACTGTGGACAAATCTCAACGCACCCAACACCTACGGCAACACCGGTGCCTGGATTACTGCTCTGAATACGGGTATCCCCCAACAATCATCGGCTGGCTATGCCGCTGCTGTCGTACAGGTCAACCCCTATCCTTCGTCTGGCTTCGGGCAGCTCGACGCCGCTACGCGGGCGACAATCGAGAATCAGTACGCAACTTCCGATCTGGCGCAGGGCACCACGACCGGCGCCATGACCACTCTTGGCCAAATCCGCTCACACTCCGAGTCTCTCAATCAGCAGATTTCGAATCTCGAAGCTGATTCCTATTCCAACGACCCGACCCAGCAATCCGAGATGGCCGTGCTTGCGAAGGTCAACGCCGCGAACCTGATTCAGCTGCACTCACAGCAGGATACCAATCAATTGCTCTCCGCAGGTATTCAGCAACAGATGGTTGCGCAGAAGCAAGCTATCGACGCCCAGAACCGCACGATTAACCAGGCGATCTACTTCCAGCAAAACTTCCCATCCACCATGCAGAAGATTAACAACGGCGTCAGCCAAAGCATTCAGAGCATTTCCTTCAGCACTGGCGGACACTAACCATGCCGGTAAACCCATTTTCGTTCCTGGCGCAAGCCATCAGTGATCTGTTGACCTCGAACCTGGGACTGTTCGAGTCCATGGGACTGAGTTTGTTTCGCGGGTTCGCAGTCATTCTTTTAGCTTGGTTTGGCGTCAAGGCCGCCCTGAGCAGTGCTCAGGGCGGCTCTGGATTCAACTTCGCAAAGTTCGCCGACCTCGTGCTGGTGATTGCCTTCGGACTGGCGATGGAGACCTACTACAGCACTCCGATACCGGGTATGGGATACAGCTTCAGCGACTTGGTAACCCGAGAAGCGCAGTTCCTCTCGAATCAGATAGAGAGCAATCAGGCCGATCAGATTTCGAACGCGATTACCACGGCAGAAGAGCAGCTCGGCAGCCCTCCCGGAATCTTTTCCTTTCATGAAGCGCTGACCTTCCTTGCCGTGTACATCGCGCTGGCAATCGCGCAGGGAGTCGCCTTCGCCGTCATCGCCTACGGCCTCGTCGCTACGGCAGTCTGCGTCCTGATCGGCCCCATTTTCGTGCCGTTCTTGATTGTGCCCAAACTCGATTGGCTGTTTTGGGGCTGGTTCAAAGCGTTCGTCGGGTTTGCCTTTTATCAGGTCGTGGCCGCCGCTTTTCTGTTTATTTTCGCCAAGGTCCTGCTCGGCTTGTTTGGGGTGATCGGACCGATGTCGATTTCGAATGCCTACATGATTCTGCCGGCCCTCATTGTCACCCTCGCGGTGTGCGTTTACGGATTGCTCAAGATTCCCGATCTCACTGCCTCGATTCTGAGCGGGCGAACCGGCAACTGGGTGAATCCACTGGGAGACTGATATGCAGAATACTGAAAAGCAAATCACCAAGACCAGCTTCAGGCAATCCGAGGCTGCCCAGAAGTACCTGGAACAATACGGTGATCCGATTGTTACGAACACCTATCTGAAGCTGACGATCCTTATTCTTGCGACGGTCAGCTTGGTGACGCTCTCGCTGTTCTATCGCGCTCAGATGGCATTGAGCACGATGAAACCGCTTGTCATTCGTATTAATGATGTAGGGCGCGCCGAGGCAATTGACTATCAGAACTTCGCCTACCGGCCCCAGCAGGCCGAAAACCGCTACTTCCTGTCGGAATGGGCGCGGGATTACTACAGCCGGAATCATTACACGATCCACAAGGACTTCACGAATGCTCTCTATTTCCTCAACGGTGATCTGCAGAATGCCATCCTTGAGAAATACAAGAAAGAGAAGGTCGTCGATTCCTTCCTGCTCGATCCGAGCCAGCCCAACATCGATATCGAGGTTAAGAACGTCGCCATAGAAGATCTGCGCCAGTCGCCGTTCAGGGCGCGCATCGAGTTTTACAAGATCTTCACTAGCCCGCTCGATCACACGGAGCAGAAACGTGAGCTGTGGACGGCCAATGTCGTTTACGCCTTCCGCGACCAGGTTCGAAACGAGATGTTGCCCCTGAATCCGCTCGGGCTGACGATCACCTATTTCCGCGAGGACCAGGCGTTCCAGGAGTAGCTCTCATGTCTTGTATCGCATTCTCGATTGCCACAGAAGGGTTTGCGCGCCCGTTCTGGCCACGTCCGGCTGTACTTCGCTCTTGCACGGTTCCCCCGAGACTTCGTGTTCCCGCACAGGCATCCTCCTTATCCTTTACCCGTCTCTCCTCGGGCACCGCGAAGGGAGAACCAGGCCGCGCCCGGCGGCACAGCGGGCTTTTGCTTTCCCGGACTCCTTCCCCAAAGCCAGTGTGGGTCCCCTTCCCATAAAGCAGCCCTTGGCGCTTGGGAGCAGCCATCCCTCGCGTCCGTCCCGGCTGAATGCCCCGAGTAGATCGGGAGAAAGAAACGGAGGATCACTGTATGTACCAGAACAGAATTTCACTCATCGGCTTCACCGGCAAAGACGCGGAGACGCGGACCACCACGAACCAGAAGGCCTACGCCGTTCTATCTTTGGCCACGAAGAGTTCCTACAAGGACAAGAAGTCCGGCGAGTACGTCTCGCACACGGAGTGGCACGGCATTGTCGTTTGGGGAAAGCTGGGCGAGTTCGCCAGCTCACTCAAGAAGGGCACGCATCTGCTCGTCGAGGGCGAGCTGCGCAGCCGCGAGTATGCCGACAAGAATCATCCGGATGTAAAGCGCCGCGTGTGGGAAGTGCGGGCTGAATCGATCCTGAAGCTCGACCGCGCCGAACAGGCCCCGCCCGAGGACCAGCTCGATGCCGGGCCGGCCGAGGATGAGGGGCCGTTCTAGCGGACGGCTCCCTTTCGGAGAGGCTGCTCCCCGCCGCCGGCGGCCTCTCCATTTTTCCCCCCGCTTACGAACTAGGACGGCGCAGCGGGAGTTCTCAACATGCTTGCGAATGCATTCTTTGTGGCGACACTGATCTTTCTGGCGCTGGCCTTCACCTTGATGGGCCAGCTTCGCTTCCTGATTCCCTGGCGCGCCCTGCTGTGGCATGAATACTGGCGCGGCATCCTCCTTTATTGCTTTCTGCTCTTCACCAACATTCTCGGCCTGACCATCTGGGTCGAGCGCAAGCTCTGGCTGCGTGACACCGGGCGGAAACTCAGACACCTCGACCAGGAGATTCACAGTGGACAGAACGAGCTTTCAAACGAAATCCTTGCTCGCTTCAGCGAGAGTAAATCCACGGAGGAGATCATCTATGTCCAGAAGCCGCAATAACAGGTATTACGACGATTCCGACGATATGGTCGAACGCATCCGGCGAGCCAGGGAAGCCTTTGACAAAAAGGCCAATGCCTTCCAAGGTCCCGATTGGCCCTATTACGACAAACGCGTAATCGTGGGCATGAAGAAGAAAGAGGATGTACCAGCGGAGCAGGCCCAAGCCGATTCGGCCGTGGCTCCCAGTGGCACCGAAACTACCCCCATATCTTCGCACCAGAACGATGTGCCGGAAAATGCCCAGGCGACAACCGCCGATCAAACATCCTCATGGTGGGCCGCTCACCGAGAAGCGCAGAAGGCGTCCGCAACCACTGACACAAACGATCAGCCAGCCACGGGCAACGACCACTCCGACGGCAAGGCCGTCTCATGAGACTCGACATTCCTCACGATGAGCACCGATACATCCGGAGCCATGAACCGGACCTCCCGCCTCCACCGCCGGTGTCGAGAGAAGTTGAACCGACACAACCACGTATTCCCGCCTCTCGGCTAACGCGGCGCTTAGAAAGGCTGCAGGAGCGCGCCCGCGAAAACCGTGGCCACAACATTGCGCAACCACGTCGAAATCGTTCCATCGAACCCGACCGCGATCCCATCGAGAAGCCGCGTCAAGTAGAGCATCGTCCTCGCCGCACCCGGGATGGCATAGCGCTCAGCATTCGAGGACTCCGGCTTCGCCCAGAAGAACAAACATTGCTCGCCGAAACTGGTCGTTTCCGGGTTCTCGCGGTGAAAGACATTGCCCGGACAATCTATGGCGGCGACACGCAAGCGTTGCAGACGGACCTCCGATATTTGGCAGAGCGGGACTTGGTCAGAGTCAATACTGTGCCGGCGAGAAATGACGGACGCTGGGTTCGTCCCGAGCGCATCGAAGTCGTAACCCTCACCAAGTACGGCAAGCAGCTCGCCAGTGAGACTGGCAAGCTTCCTCTAAATCAGACGCTGTACCACGGCCTCGTCAAGCCACGTGAAGTGGAGCATGATACACAGATTTACCGCGCCTACCTCAAAGAGGTCGAGCGCATCGAGCGCGGTGGAGCTAAGAATCTCCGAGTCGAGCTTGATTTTGAACTGAAACACAAGGTTCAAAAGGCAATCTATGGCGCCCGGAAGGCTGAACCTGACCGCGACCTTGGAGAGATCAGGCAGGAAGTCGCCCAGCGGCTCAACCTTCCGTATCTTCGCAATAAGATTGAGATTCCCGATGCTCGAATCCACTACGAGCCCGACCAGGGATCGCAGGCGGCCTTTTCCGACATCGAAGTGGTAACTGCCGCCTATCGTCCAAAACATCTCCGTGCCAAAGAACAAGCGGGATTCCGCACCTACGCTTCTTCCTCGGATCGAGCGGCCCTGTCGGCCCGGATCGAAGACGAACATCACACGCTCGATTGGGTACTAGACTTATGACCACACGCACCGTTCAATACGATTCGATCGATACCTTGAGCTGCTTGGGCTATTCCGAGCGAGAGGCGACCTTTTTATATATGGTCGCGCTTTATTCCGGCTATTTCCTCCGCCGCCAGTTCAGTTTCGCGGTGAAGCGGCACCGGGGTTCGGCCGCAGCCGGCTTCTTGGCTAAAGCAAAACGCGCTGGGCATGTTAGGGAAATGCAATGTGAACCAGGCCGGCTTCTCTATCAACTCTATGCCAAGCGGCTTTACCAACTTGTCGGACAGAGCGATTCGCAAAACCGACGCGCAAAAAGCTCGACCGAAATCCGCCGCAGGCTCATCATGCTCGACTATGTCCTCAGTCACATTGAGAGGGAGGAATTTCTCGACTCGGAAGTCTCGCGGCAAAAGTTTTTCGCCCAGTTCGGCGTAAAAGCAGACACTCTCGCCTCTGCAAAACAGTTTGGTGAGTCGCTGCCCATCTCCGTACGGCGCCCAGATGAGAACCTCACCGTTCGCTTCCCATTCATCGATGAGGGGCAAAGGTCCGCCGCCAAGTTCGAACGTTTTCTATCAACACACGACAAACTTCTGTGCTCCCTCCCCAGTTTCGAGGTGGTTTACGTTGCGACTACCCCGGAGCAATTTCATCAAGTCCGGCATTTGTTCAAACGGGCCTTTCCCGCAATACCAGCCACAAACTGCAAAATCCTAGCGCCGATTGGCGCCCAACTATCGGCAGCGCGCCCACGTGCCGGCTTGGTGACAGAGCTAATCGAGGAAAGCTACCCATCTTTTCTAAACTCGGGCTCGGTCCATAGCGCGGTCCAGAGCGTCCGACGGCCATATATCCAGACGCCCTTATTTTCCAGTGAGGTACGAGATGATGCGGTCTAGGCCAAATCGGCAAAAGGGCGGGAACGACCCCGCCTTTGGCTGCCGCGCGTCGGCGAACGCGCTGGTCGTTCCCGCCCTTTGGCTGTAGAGAGTGCAGCACAGCAGGTTTGAAAGCAGATCGGTTAGGTATCTCTGAGTGATCGAATTTAGATATGCGCAAGGTCGATAGGAGATTTGGATGAACAAGTTCAAGATCGAAAAAGGCATCAGTCGAATTACCCGCGTGAAGTTGCACGCAACAGTCGAAGAGTCAATCGCCGCTGACCTTGCGCTGCTAGGCGAATGGTCGAACAACGACAAGAACTACATCGTGAACGAACTTCTGCGCTTTGCGCTGTCGCAGGACGGCGAGTTCCAGGCTTACAAAGAGTCCATCGGCAGCTCGCGCCCCGAACCGAGAGTGTCAGGAACCACGCCCCCCGTGCAGCCACGAGCAGTATCGGCGCGCAAGGCCGAGCCAAGCACGACAGAGTCCGGCTCTGGTCCCCGGATATAGCGGAGGGAATGTGGTCTCACGGTTGAAAACGCTTTGGAGGATTCTCGTGCGGCACCGGTTCTTGCTTTCTGCAGGGTTGAGCGCCGCAGCGGGCATCATCCTTAAATCGATCGTTCTGATTCCGGTTGCTGATCCGCTGTTTCGCTACGCTGCGCTCCAGCGTCCCAGCATCTATGACGCATTTGTATGGAGCTTCGCCATGTTTCTGTTCACCACACCATTCCTCATGCTTTCCATGTGCTTCTCGTTTCTGTACATCCATTTCTATGAGGAGGAAACCACGGAAACCTTGGGGAGCCTGCCTGAGTATCCGGAACCCCGGCATCGCCAGGACCTGTTCCTCATCTTGGGTGAACTGCATCATCAACTCGAAGGCACTCCTGCTGCGCATCCGCAGTGGTTGAGCATCCCAGAGAAGGGACTCTACACAGGGATCGCCGCTTTGGGGGCCATCGGTTCTGGAAAAACGCGGGGCTTGATCCTGCCCGCCATGCACCAACTTTTCGGCTACAACGCTCATGACCCGGAGAAGAAACTGTCCGGCATCGTTCTTGAGGTGAAAGGCGATCTCTGCCGCCACTTAGCTCGAATCCTCAAGCACTATGGACGCGAGCAGGACTACATCGATGTCAGCCTGAATTCAAACATCCGCTACAACCCGTTGAACAACGATCTTGATCCCTACGCTCAGGCCTTCAATATTGCCTCGATCATCACATCCATCTGGGGCAAAGGGAAGGAGCCGTTTTGGCAGCAGTCTTATACCGACTTAGTGCGTTACGTCATCATTCTTCACCGCGTTCAATCCGGATACGTCACGCTTGTCGACATCTTCCGGACAGTAATTTCTTCTGGGAGGTTGGAAGAACTCCTCGCTGAGACCAGTTGCCAGGTCAGCAGCGCCAGCTACGTGGTGATCCCGAAGGAAGACTACTCGATCCACGCCAAGGTGCTTGCTCAGTTTGGGTTCACATTGCATCGCGGTTCAGACCAGTATGTGGCCAAATACTCAGATGGCCTAGAGAAGTTCCTACGAAAAGAGACGCCGATCAGCGCGCCTGTCTACCTCCCCAAGCCGCCCAATGCGCGCCAGTGCTTGCAATTCGACAGCGTCAACTACTGGTATTGGGAGCACTGGAAGTTCTTCCGGCACGAGGTCAAGACCTCGATCATCCAGGGCATCGCTGTATTCCTTGCGCTCTTTGAGGCCGACCCTGATGTGCGCCGGATCTTCTGCCCTCCCAAAGAGCTCTACGAAGGAGAGCCGGTTGAATCCGATCCGGACGGGCGTGTCCTGGCACCGTTTGATGAGCTCATCGAAGCAGGGAAGGTCATCGGCCTCGATTTCCCCGTAGCTCTCAACCCGGCGCTGGCCAAGACCGTTGCGACGATGATGAAGATCGACTACCAGCGCGCCGTCCAGCTGCGCATACCGAGGATGGAAGCCGAGCCAGATCGGCACTATCGGCCCACGGTCTTTATCTGTGATGAGTTCCAGAATTTTGCCACCGTCGGCGGCGACAATCCCGTGGGTGACGAGCGGTTCTTCTCTATCTCGCGTCAACCCAAATGCATCCCCATTGTTGCTTCGCAGAGCGTGAGTTCATTGAAGGACGCACTGCCCAACGAGGGTTTCAAGACGTTGATGCAGACCTTTCGGACAAAGGTCTTTCTGACGACTTCTGATCCTGACACAGCTCGTTTCGCATCGGAAATTTGCGGCAAGGCCGACAAGACGAAGATCAGCTATAGCGTCTCGGAATCCAGCAACAATGCCCAAGTGGGCTGGCTGAGCGGCCGCACGTCGTCGAACAAGGGAAGCGTATCGGCCTCCAAGCACTACCAGAAATCGAAGGAGCCGCTCTTCGACGAGCGGGCTTTCTTCGAGCTTAAGAACGCGCAGTCCATCGTGGTAGCTTTCGACGGAATCCATCCGCTTCCAGCCACCTACTGCTACCTCAAGCTGGACTTCCTTCCGACGCACATGACGTGGTTTGAACAAGAGCGTATCAATTTCGATCCCCAACTGATTGAAAGGAGCTGAGATGACCTTCGACCTGATCCTGCCGTTCTTCCGCCCCATCGAGCACCTACTGTTGAGTGATACGGTGAGCGAAATCATGATCAATCCTGACTCATCTGTGTGGATCGAGGAGGATGGACAGAAGGTCCGCCTGCACCGGATTCGCTTTGAAGAAGGTGCACTTGGCGCCGGCCTCGAAGTGATCGCCAACCGTTTCGGGAAGAAACTCGACGCGGACAGCCCCATCATGAACCTCCGTCTGCCTGATGGTAGCCGCCTCGCAGCGATTATTCCTCCGGTGGTAAACCCTCGGCCCTTGCTCACAATCCGGAAATTTACTTCTCGGAAGCTCACGATGGAGGATCTGGTCGCCCAAGGGTTCATTACCGAAAAATCTGCTGAGTTGCTCCACGATGCCGTCCAGCGGGGTGACAACACCCTCATTTCTGGTGGCACTGGCACTGGAAAGACCACGTTGGCCAACATCCTCGCCAACTCGATTCCTGACGAGGACCGGATTCTGATTATTGAGGACACTGCGGAGCTTGCGATCCGCAAGCCACACGTCATCTCAGCCGAGGCTCAGTTGGATACCCACAAGAGCAAGGTAACTTTCGATGATCTCCTCAAAGCCATCCTCCGTCACCGTCCAGACCGCATTATTATCGGCGAGGTGCGAGGAGCGGAAGCCCGCACCCTTGTAGACGCTCTCAATACCGGACATAAGGGAATGTTGGCTACAATCCACGCCAGCAGTGGGGGTGGAGCTTTTCGCCGTCTTGTGAACTTGGCTCTTCGGGGTTCAGCCCACCAGGACGAGACCCAAATTGAGAGAGAAATTCACTCTAGCATAAATCAGGTGGTTCATCTTAGCCGCGAAGGTCGGCGCCGGCACGTGCAGGAGATTCTTGAATGTCCATCTGGGGAAATCGGCGGGTCGTCCATGCCTCGTAATAGTTAGTGCCTGGCACTTGAAGGTCTGTGCGGCGAGCCAAAGGCCACCGAGTCTACTTGCTCTCAATCATACGGGCTCGTTCCTCAAAGAACACTTCCCGTGCAATCCGCAGGAGATTCCGAAGCAGCGGGCTGCGGATCTGGCGACGATACACAATTCCGGTATCCACGGTAGGCATTCCCGGAATCGATTTCGTCACAACCTTCGTTGAACCGAGCCGCCCCAAGTTCTCTCTTAGTGCGCCTACCGCTTCGCCCGTCTCCACGAAATCCAAGGCTTGCACCAGACTCAGCACGTTAAATACTTTCTCTGGCAGGTAGCCCCAATCTTGAATTTTAATCAGGATTTTGTCATGGGCTAGATCAGCCTGGTCCGAGAGCAACACAAGAGGGCGTTGGATCAGTTGCTCCGGGACGACAGTTTTGCGTGAAGCAAGGCCGTCATCACGGGAGACGGTCAGTGCAATCGATTCCCGAAGTATACTTAGAATCGCTAGTCCACGGTATCGTATCGGTAGCTCGACCAGCGCGGCATGAAGATCACCACGCATTATGGATTCGGCGTGGTCACGAGCAAAACCGGAAACGTATTGCAACTGAACGTCGCCATGCCTCCTCTCGAAAGCATTCCTTAGCCGGAAAAACAGGTCAAGATGAACAGACGGAGAAACGCCCAGAAACAGCTTCCCTTGCTGTCCGACGTTGGCTGCTCGCGCCGCGGAAGCAGCGCGCTCTGCGTAGAGGAGAGCCTGTTTTGCGTTCTCTATAAAGGCTCGCCCCGGCTCGGTGATTTCTACGTTCCTGCGGTTGCGCTTGAACAATTTCACGTCCAACTCTTGCTCCACGTTGCGGATCTGTTTGCTGAGAGAGGGCTGTGCAACACGGACACGTTCCGCCGCCCGGGTAAAATGGAGTTCGTCCCCAACGGCTACGATATACCGCATGGTGCGAAGTTCTATCCCCGGATACATGAAAAAGCACTCATTTACAACTTGGAGTATCCCTTGTATCGAGTCCGCGTGATCTTGGACTTTCGAATTTTCCTCTTCTCCAGCGACCCCCAGCCCCGTAATACGATTTTCGTTGGACGGAAATCCAAATCCTCCGACACTCTAATGAGGCCATGAATCGTGAAAAGCTCAAGCCAAAAAGTCCGACAGAATTCCAAAATCTGAACAAAGATTCGGAATCAATCTTGTCCGTGATCGCAATGTATTTAGGAGCAACAGGCGTAACGGGTGTGATGGCATACCGCACAGCTTGTAGCCGAAGGCTTGCTCGCCGACGAGGATTCTGACGACGCGCGCACCACAAACCTAACGGAACCTACTGACTAGAGCGGAAGAATTCCCCAAGGTTCGGCGTCAATGGGCGATCAGAGGTCTGACCCGAGCGGTCTGGCCTCGACAATCCTAACCGGAAAGAATTTCGGATTTCGAAACAAACGCAAAAATAGATTGAGGGTTTGTCTTCCGCTGGTACTCTGCCATATTGAACGGTACTGAAGGCTGGGGGAGGCTTATCGGTTTCCGACCGGGTTGAAGTGTGCATTGGACTTCGTGAATTAGGATGACCGGTCAGGCAGGTCAGAACGGTGCAATACCTGTCAGCCCTATGGATCGACGTGGGCGGCCAATCAGCCCTCCTGTGCTCCGTGCGGCCGAAGAAATCAGTCGTCGTGCAATCCAACATGCTGAAAGGCTGCTCGTTGATCCAGCAATAGCTGCCAACCTGCTCGAAGAGGCGGCAGCGACGGTCTCCCGGGCCCTAAAAGCAAAGAACTCCGATAAGGATTCCGTGCGAGATCTCGAATCATACCTGTTTCGCGCATTCCTGAGACGCTTAAATAGAACCAAGAAACAGCAATCGTTCTTAGCGAAAGCGGCTGAACTCCAAGCTTTTCTCCCGCTCGTTTCGTCGGATCCCAGGAAAACCCTCGAAATCAAAATTCTTATAGATGAATTTCTTATGCGTTGCGATCCTGCAATGCGCGACGTGCTTTGTCGGCGCATGGAGGGTTGTTCGTGGAAAGAGATCGGCCGGGCTTACCGCATATCGAGCCATGCCGCGGAGTCCAAGTTCAGCCAGGCATTTCAGAAGGTCAGAAGCAAGCTTGGCCTGAAATAAGCCGGCAAAGCGGCGGCGACAGTTTTGGAATGGTAACCGACACCAAAAATCGTCAGGCCCTTGAGAGAGAACGGTATCTCCTTAAGTTTGCCCGCTCCTATCTCTCTGAGGCTTTTCCTAATTCCGAGCGTAAGGGCTGCCCGCCTGATGGCACGCTCAGGTTGTTGGCAAATCGGCCGACCGAAAGTGACGAATCGGTAAGCAATCATTTGACGTCCTGTTCGCCATGCTTCAACGCGTATATGGCTCATCTCGCACATGCAAGAGCCGAACTGGTTGACTCACAGGAAATCCGTCGAGCCACAGGGATCAGGCGATCTCTCGCTACCGCTGGCGTTCTCGCCATATTAATGATTGCCTTCTATGTCTTCTTCAACCGTCGACATATCGAGTCCACTGCCACACCCGGCGGACTGAAGCCGATTGACAAATCTGTGACTCCAGCTCAAGTAACGACAACTGCGATGTATGTTCCGGTGCTGCTTGACTTGAGTAATGCTTCGCCGGTGCGCGGGATCGATCAGAGTAGAACCACACCTTCAATGCAAGTAATTCCTTCAAGTGCACTCATTAATTTGAATCTGCTTATGCCTCTTGGGAGCGAGGAGAGGCGCTATTCAGTGAGGCTGAGTTCCGGTCGAGATATAGTCTGGTCGGGCTTGGCACAAGCGCATCTGGAGAATCGTCAAGTGCTTCTACACATGCATGCCGACTTCACTGACATTCCCGGTGGAAACTACGATCTGGCGGTCGTTTCAGGGGAGTTCCGCCTCACTGTACCTGTTGTTGTGAAGAGCGCTTCGTCTAGAAGGATCAAATAATCATGAGAATCACTAGAGCTACGTTTGGCGTAATGATCTTTGGGATTCTGTGCGCAACTGCCCCCGCGCAGGAATCGGGATTGACAAACGAACCTAACCCAATGGTGAAGCAGGCCGCAGCGTCGGCCAATAATGAGGCCCTAACTAGTCTGCTGCGAGCGCTCCATTTCGCTGATTTGTATAACTGGCATGCTTCTCGCCCGTACTTCACCAAGGCTCAGCAGTTGTTCGACACTGCCGGCGACAAAAGGAACGCGTTATACGCGCACCTCGGTGCGATCAGAGCGGGAACAGACCCAACACCAATAATGGAGCTCTCGTACAGGCTTGCGCAGGAACTCGCTACAAGTCCAATTCTGCGATCCGATAAAGAACTCCGCATGTTCTGCCTTATTGTGAAAGGGGATTTCGACGGAGAAATCGACGTGCCGGAAATGCGGCGCGATTGGACCGAAGTGGCAGCCCTGGCGAGAGAGATGGCGAATGCGAAGTGGCAATATCGCGCACAAGGGCAATTGGGTTTCGCAGATTTTTATGACGGTGATCTTGCATCTGCTCAGCGAAATGTCGGGGCCGCGCTAATCGCTGCAACGAACGCTGAAGACGTCGGTGCTCAGATCTTCTATTTGTCAGCGACAGCGAACGGCCTTTTGAGCCAGCAGATGAATGATCAAGCGATCATATACGCAGAACGAGCCATCATAATCGCTGAAGCGAATCCCGACGCGGGGTACCCTCTGCTAGCGGAACACGCGAGATTGTTAGCAATGATTCAAGCAGGCCAAATTGAGGGTGCACAAACAGCGTTGAACAGCTTGCTAATTCGCGCCAAAGCTCAGAACGACCGTTACCAAATTGCCGACATTTACACGACAGCATCATTAGTGTCTCGAACGCAGAAGGACATCACGGGAGCCATCGCCTACCTCAACCAAGCCCTCCAATATGCAGAGGCAGGATACGGGAATCCGACCTCCGAGATCCAGAGCGATCTCTCCGACCTGTACCGACTAGACGGCAACCTGTCGGAGGCCGAAGAGCTCGCTCGCAGTGCTGCCGAGTCTGCTCAAGCCTCGGGAAACATCCCTCGCATCCCTCCTGCCCTTCATGCCTTGGCCCAAGTGCAGATTAGCCAGCACAAGTATGCGGAAGCCGACCGTACATACGATCGAGCGGCTATGATACAAGACATGATGATCGGGAATGCCGACAGCACTCTCGGAAAAACCGCTCTGATTAAGGCATCAAGTGACTTGTACGCAAAGCACTTCGCATTAGTCGCAGAGCATCTTGGTGATACTGAAAAGGCCTTTGCGATAATCGAGCAAGTTCGCGGACGCGTCATGACAGATCTCCTCGTGGCCGGAGCCAACACCTCGCCCGAATCACTCGAAGCTGAAAGGAAAATCTCGCGCTTGCGTCTTAAACTGATAACCGCGCGCTCGGATGCCGATATTCGAGACCTGCGTGATCAGATCTTCCTGGCGGAACAATTCAGATCGATAACTCCTGAAATCAGCATTCTAAAGTCAAACGTGCACCGGACCGTAAAGTTGAAAGAATTCCAGGCCATCCTCTCGCCATCAGAGATTGTTCTCGAATACGTGATTGATGAGCCCACGTCGTATTGTCTCGTTATCGCTCGCGAAAACACGCGTATAGCGAAATTGCCAGGGAAGGGGGTAATTTCACCTCTCGCAGGTGCGTACCTGAGCGAAGTAAAGGCTGAGCACTCTGCTCAAGATCAGGCTCGTCGTTTGTATGACGTCCTGCTGGGTTCAATCCCGGAGGCGCAGAGTAAAGAACAGCTTGTGATCATTCGGGATGGACAGCTTCACCTGGTTCCTTTCGATGCGCTCCTCGACCACGATAACCATTATCTTGTTGAATCACGCGCAGTTGTTTACTCGCCTTCCGTAACTGGTTTTTTCTTGCTGCGCACGGCGGCTCATCCTAAACGCTCCACGCAAACAGTTCTGGCCGTTGGAGGCGTTCCATACGACCGTAGCAATTTGACACTATCTGCTGTAACTCGTGGCTACGGCTCAACAGCATTGTCGAACCTCCCTGGCTCACGAGACGAAGCGCTTGCTGCTGCAGCGGCATTTCCGAGCCGATCGAGGACGTTGTTGCTTGGCGACAGCGCGACTGAAAGCGCCTTCAAAAGAGCAATCGATCATCAGGTCATTCACTTGGCGGTACATGCCGTTGCGAACCAGGCGCGCCCCGAGCGCTCCGCTCTTATACTGCTCAGCGATCCAGCCCACGACGAAGATGGCTTCCTGCAAGCTTCGGAGATCGTACAACTGCCCCTTAGTGCCGACCTGGTCGTCCTTTCAGCGTGCGACACAGCAGTCGGACCACTGGAGGGCGAAGAGGGAATCTCTACGCTTTCCCAGGCCTTCTTGCTGGCGGGCGCTCGCACCGTCATATCAACCCTGTGGTCAGTAGAAGACGAGACAACGCTGTTTTTGATGAAGACGTTCTATAGTGAGCTCAATCACAAAAAGAGAGTTCCTGATGCTTTGGCGGCCGCCAAACGCAACCTGCTGAATACGTTCGGGGCAAAAACAGTTCCGTACTACTGGGCAGGCTTCACCGTTGAGGGAGTGGCTGAACCTCCAATTAAACACTGAGGTCCAATGCTCAAATCTGGAGTTCGCCACAAAGTTATTTCTCGCGTGAAATCCATCGTGGTCAAGTACCACTTCAACATTGGCAATATCGATTACGCGCATTGGTGTAGAGCAGTCGACGAGAAGACGCCCACTCTGCTAACGACAGATGAAAGTGCTTTCGAGGAAGGTGTCCGAACTCTTCTGCACCAACTTAAGTCCAGCCACACGAATTTTTATCGCTCCGATGCGCAGCCAACCATGCCGCAGCATGCCATTGGCGCAACCCTCCGTTCAGTGACCCGTGACGGTGCTCCGCGATGGATGTTCTTAGACGTATTCGAAGATAGTTCTGCCGCGCGTTCCGGCGTCAGTCCCGGACACGACCTTATTAACGTAGATGGAAGGCCAGCGGTACCCCCTACTTTTCCGTTATTTCACTTCGGCCACGAACACCATGTGACGACGAAGATACCCCATCAGAAAGAAGCGCGTAACATCGTCTTGAATGTTCCACCGAAGCGTGCAAAAGGGCGGCGACCGCCACTCGTCGAGCCGAAAAGCGTCAGTCACCGAGTATTACGGAACATTGGAATATTGAAGATTTCTTTCTTTTCGGGGGCCTTTGGAATCCGCTTCTCAGGACTTCTCGATACGGCGGTTGAGTCACTCAAAGCACAAAGTTGCGACCGTCTGATGATTGACCTACGAGGATGTCTTGGCGGGAGTCTCGGCTTTGCCCGACTTGTGAGCTACCTGTGCCCTGACCAACTTCCTATCGGCTTCGATATCACCAAGAAAAGACTGGAACGAGGTTACAACGTCGCACAATTGCAGCGAATTCCAATGCCTAGCACTAAGCTCGGTCTTCTGTTTGGTCTTACGCGCTTTTCGGTCCGGGACAAGTCTTTGGTACTGCTGACTCAAGGTCTAGGTAAACAACCCTTCCATGGTCGCGTGGTGATGCTGGTGAACGAATGGACCAATAGCGCAGGGGAAATGGCTGCTCAGTTTGCGAAGGACACCAAACTCGCAACTGTCGTAGGTGTACCGACCCGGGGCAATGTCCTTGGGTCGACTATGTTCAATGTTGGGAATGGATACCAGCTCTATTTGCCGATATTTGGCTGGTACGGCCCCAGCGGAAATTGCGCAGAAGGTTCAGGTGTACTCCCGGATGTGTCTGTCGACATTGATCCAGACAGACTCGCTTATGGAGAGGACGCCCAAGTCAAGAAAGCATTGGAAATACTGCGATAGAGGAACGCATAGCATATATGCGCCAAGTCGCCACCGCCGTAAAGCCTCCAGCATCTGGGCGCCCTAAAGTCACACGAAATGCTGCGATCTGGGACGTGTTTCGTCACGACGCCGAGTCACTCGTTCACGCCGGCCACCGGAACTCCCATTCCTAGCTTGGAATAGGTTTGGGACGTATACGTGCGTCGTATTCGCGAGAAAATAGAACGCGATCCCGAGCGTCCGCAGTATTTGCAAACGGTGCGCGGCACTGGTTATCGTTTCGACCCCGACCAAAAGCGCCAATCTCGACGCAGTTCAGCGCGCGCGATTCCATGCGGGGAGTGAGGTCGCTAGACCATGGTTCCGCATCACGGAAAAAGACTGCGCGAGAGTTTCGAGGACCCCGCGGCTATCCCAGCTGATCGGCAACTCGAAGCCTTTGCATTTACGGGATCACGTGCGGGCTATTAGCGTGCCTTTCTGCGCAGCGACGAGATCAAACAAGTTATTCATCGAGAATCTTGCCCTTGAAGGGAAACTACCCTCACATGCTGGAGATTCATCTCACCCGCGCGATCGTAGATCGTCTAGTCGCAAATATGGAGACCAAGGTGATATGCAAGCCAGTTGCGCTCGACTCCGCTCTGGCGGAAGTTCTGCTAAACTGGCGTGATTGAACCGTTTGACACCGGATGAGGGCTGTGTGTTCGCAAGTCAGGAGAAGTTGACCAACGGCCGATCTCTTCCGACGGCGCATTGCGAAAGGCGATTACGGCCGGCTGCCCTTCGTGCTGGAATCCGACGCGTCATGTCGGCATCGGCCGAGATTCTAGAGCGGAGGAGGCGCCAGGGTGCCCAGATGAAAGTGAAGTCTTATACCTATGAGAGGAACTGGACGGGCAAGTATTACCGGCAAAGGTTTCTGCCGAGCATGGAGACTATGGACAAGCATATTACAAGCATGTTGAACGACGGCTGGAAAATCATGACGGAAACCGCTCACTCCGGGAATAGCAGAGGATTTCGACCGTTTGCGAAACGGGATACGATCACCGTTTCGTTTCGTAAGACCTGATTGAGACTTGGATCCGATACACCCCAAAGCCTCTCGGGGTCGACTGTCTGCGGAGACCGATCGCAGCAACAATTGGAGTTCAGATTCGCTTTGTCCAACCGCATCCGCCAACACCTCCTTTTGGCAACCGCTGTTCCACAGCTCTAGAGGCAAAATAGTACTGGAAGTACTTTCTTCTCCACGCTGGCAACATCCGCTACCTCTGAATAATAGAATTCGATCCTGAGTACCTTGGCTTCTGCAACCGGCTGCGAGGTCATTGCCGCCGACCAGATTCGCGACCCCTTACGATAGACCCGGGGCATCACCAGGGGCAGAAGAAATCTTGGACATTCCGCCGGGTCCTCTGTAGGGTCTGAATCAAGCTGGGACTCGAAAATGCCTCCTCTGCTCTCTTCTAAAGCCCATTCACCGTGCCTAGAGCCTTTTGTAAGTGCAGTGGAGGCAGCTCGCTTCCTTAGCCTGCACCCTAAGACATTGCAGAAATACTCCCGCTCAGGCCTAGTTCCTGCGCACCCATTTGGGGAAGGTCACCGCAAGCATTGGCGTTACCTACTGTCCGAGGTTGACCTTTGGCTTCGGGCTCGTTCCGGATCAGGACCTCGTCGAAACTTGGCTGCCGATCGCAGGTTGGCCACAGCTGTGGAACCAGTCGACTTTTCAAAGCAGTTACGATAGGCTCCGGTTAGCCACCGGTGCCGCCGAACAGGAGATTTGCATGCTTAGGCGGACCCGATATCAACAAGGTAGTCTGCAACGCGTTAGACGGAAGCGGGGACCCGATTGCTGGGTCTTCCGCTGGTATCAGCTTGAGAGCGAAGATCGAAGGAGGTATCGCAAAGCTGTTGTTGGGACGGTCGAGCAGTACCCGACTGAATCTAGCGCACAGACCGCGATCGCTGCTCTCCGTTTGACCATTAACCAGGAGGCCCCGAGATCGAAATGGCAGCCAATTCTGATCCGCGATCTCATCAACCATTACAAGGAAACTGAACTACGGCTAGATGTACCTGAAGGCGACCCAGATGAACACGAAAAAGCCTACTCGACCAAGAAGGCCTATCGCATCTTTCTCGATCGATGGATCAAACCTCACTGGGGATCGTTTTCGATTCGTGAAGTCCGAACCATTGCGGTAGAAGACTGGCTTCGCCGCCTGACTCTTCCGACCGGGAAGCGTATGGCGAACGGAACCAAAGCCAAGACTCGGAACATCATGCACGCGCTATTCAATCATGCGATTCGCTACGAGTGGCTGGCGCAGCACTCGAACCCGATTTCGCACGTTCGACAGAGCGCCAAACGGGAGCGTATCCCCGAGGTGCTCGAGGTCCCTGAATTCCAAGCTCTGCTATCCCAACTCGCATTGCGGGAACGGACACTAGTGGTCTTGGACGCCATTACAGGTTTACGCCGGAGTGAACTGCTGGGACTGAAATGGTTCGACGTGGATTTCAAGCAACTTGAGATTCGTGTTGTCCGAGCCATCGTCCACCAGGTCGTTGGACGCTGTAAAACGGAAGCTTCCAAACGACCTCTTCCTCTCGATCCAACCGTCGCTGAAGAACTCTGGCTATGGAAACGATCGACACCTTACAATCGACCCGACGATTGGGTCTTCGCTAGCAATCGGATGAACGGGAAACAGCCGCTCTCACCCGACAGCCTCCTTTCCCGCCAAATCCATCCCGCAGCGAAGCGCGTTGGGATTACCAAACGGGTCGGCTGGCACACCTTCCGGCACACGTACTCGACCCTGCTGAAGGCGAATGGCGAAGACATAAAAGTCGTCCAGGAACTGCTCCGCCATGCCAACAGTCGGGTTACGCTCGACCTCTACACGCAAGCGCTCACGCCCGCCAAGCGCGAGGCGCAGAGCAGAATCGCAAACCTGATTCTTCCGAAGAAAACGATGGTGGGAGAATCCTTAACGAACCCGTTCAAACCCTCATCGTCCGAGGCCGGGAGTGCTAACTGATAGAAAGAAATGGTAGGCACGAGGAGACTCGAACTCCTGACCTCTACCGTGTCAAGGTAGCGCTCTAACCAACTGAGCTACGCGCCTACGGTCTGGGTCAATTGTACCGGGCTCATCCGCTCCCGGCAATCCCAGCACTGCGCTGGCGTCGGAGCGGAGTTGCAAAGCGGCCATGTCCCGGCGACAATCGCTTTGGTGGAGAATGTCAATCAGAACGACGTGCGTGGGCTTGCGGGCCGTAATCCATTTCGTCCTGGCATCATGGTGCTGGTTACTCTGGGCAATCCCCGGGAGAAGTTTTGGGGGGCCATCCTTTCTCTTAGTACGGAGGGGTTGAGCCTCTGCGGGGTCGAATTGGCTTCGTTCGACGATCTGGTATCTCTGGTCAAGGACGGCGAGCCGTTTTCGCCCGGCGTGGTCTTTGTCCCAATGCACCGGGTAGAACGCATGGAACTCGATCTGCCCGACGGTAGCATCCCGTCGCTTTCACAACGCTTTGCCAGCAAAACCGGTCTTGATCCGGCGGCGGTGCTCATCCGTCACATTGCCGTGAATGCACAAACGTCTGAGGAGCGGAAGTGAAGCTCTCGCAACTTCTGACTGCTCCGAACCAGCTCACCCTTTTGCGGATGATGTTCCTGCCCTTTATCGTGATCAAGCTGGTCGAAGGGCATTATTCGCTGGCCCTCATCTTATTTGTCCTGGCTGGAATGAGTGACGGTCTCGACGGCCTGCTGGCCCGCACTCTCAAGCAGCAAACGATTTTGGGACAGTATCTGGATCCCATCGCTGACAAGCTGCTGCTGAGCACCATGTTTATGGTGCTATCTATCTTGCACCAGATTCCGTGGAAATTTACGGTCGTGGTTTTCAGCCGGGACATTTCGATTCTGCTCGCGAGCGCCGTGCTCTATGCTATCGCCGGACTGCGCGACTTTCGTCCCAGCATCTTTGGCAAGGCGAACACGTTTGCTCAAGTAGCGGCCGTCTTTTTTGTGCTGCTGTTCGAAATAAACAGATCGCGATGGGTAGCCATCGCCCGCCTTTCGTTTTTGCGCGCGACCTTTGCCTTTACGATCATTTCCGCAATGCACTACGTCCTTCTTGTAGGGCAGCGCTTGCGAGCCGCTCACCAGGTTTCAAC
>Ga0265760_10000044_pt1 | contig 38220 bp, 34 predicted proteins | sample NZIome_2_FD_200831 | JGI IMG/M metagenome (GOLD analysis project Ga0265760, IMG submission 200831) | Metatranscriptome of rhizosphere microbial communities from Maridalen valley, Oslo, Norway - NZI1 (Metagenome Metatranscriptome) | ecosystem: Host-associated > Plants > Roots > Rhizosphere >...
GTGCTCTGGCCCGGCTCATGCATCGTTCATGAGACGTTTTCACTGAGAAAAATCGTCCAGCTGCGCGAGCGTCACCCTGGCGCGCGGCTTATCGCCCATCCTGAATGTGAAGAACCAATTCTCCGCATGGCCGACTTCGTCGGATCCACCAGTGCTCTCCTTCGAGACGTCCGCGAAAATCCCGCTCGCGCATTCATCGTCGCCACCGAATCAGGAATTCTTCACGCTATGCATCAAGCCGTTCCCGATAAGCTTCTGATTCCTGCGCCGCCCGAAAGTAACTGCGCCTGCAATGAATGCCCGCATATGCGGCGCAACACTCTCGAAAAGGTATATCTGGCCATGAACAATCGCGGCCCTGAAATTCTTCTCGACGAGGAAATTCGCCTGCGCGCGCTTCTGCCCATCGAGCGCATGCTGGCCTTGAGTTAGGCCGCGCGACACTTCACCGTGGAACTTTCTCTTTCATCGCAGGCACGCGGCGAACTTCTCCGCACCTTTCTGGCGGAAGATATTGGCCAAGGAGACACGACTTCAAAAGCTATAGTTCCTCCTGATTGCCATGCCGAGTCCGAATTTGAAGCCAAATCGCCGCTCATTCTTGCCGGCATGGAGCTGGCGCTGGAAACACTTCGCATCTTGGACCCGGACCTCGTCACGCACGCGGCGCTGCATGACGGCCAATCCGTTCGCCGCGGTGAAATTCTTGCGCGCGTGACCGGCAACGCCCGCGCGATCCTGGCCGGTGAACGGGTCGCCTTAAACCTTTTGCAACGCCTCAGCGGCATTGCCACTCTCACTCGTCGTTTTGTGGACGCCATCGCCGGAACCCGCGCCGAAATCCTCGACACGCGCAAAACCACTCCCGGCCTGCGCGCGTTCGAAAAGTATGCGGTGACCGTCGGCGGCGGCAAGAATCATCGTTTCGCGCTTGATGACGCCATTCTTATAAAAGACAATCACGTGCGAATCGCTGGAGGAGTTGGCGCGGCAATTCGTGCCGCAATATGCGCGCGAGGCGATGCGCGCTGGATCGAGGCCGAAGTCACCAACTTCGGCGAGCTGGACGAAGCCATCATCGAACGTCCCGATGTGATCCTGCTCGACAATTTTTCTCCCGCGGACGTCCGCAAGGCCGTGTCGCGCGTGCGACAAAATGATTCGCGTGGGGACATTCGCCTGGAAGCCTCCGGAGGAATTACCCTGGAAACCGTGCGCGCCTTCGCTGAAGCCGGGGTAGACTGGATTTCCGTCGGGGCGCTCACCCATTCAGCCCCAGCCGCCGACATCAGCCTGGAGATTCGCGTAAAGTAATCACATGCATCCGCGAGCCCATGCAGGACGGCCGGAGAATTCACACGCCGGATGCCCTGGCGAATAAAACGTCAATGGACCAAACCGATATCCTCGTTCTTGGCAGCGGCTTGGGAGGCTGTGCCGCGGCGTGGTCTGCCGCCGAACGCGGCGCCCAGGTCATCATGCTCACGCGCGCCCACAATCCCGAGCAGAGCAATTCTTTCTGGGCGCAGGGAGGAATTGTCTTTCGCGGGAAAGATGATTCTCCTCAACTTCTCGAGCACGACATCCTCGAGGCAGGCGCTGGCCTGTGCAATCCTGGCGCAGTCCGCCTTCTCGCACAGGAAGGCCCGCGATTAGTCCAACAAGTGCTTATTGACGGCCTCGGCATTGAATTCGATCACTCCCAAGAAAATCCGTCATCCTGGGACCTTACAAAGGAGGCCGCGCATTCCGTTCCGCGCATACTTCACGCCAAGGACCAGACGGGAAAAGCCATCGAAAGTGCATTCTTCGCGCGCATCGCCAATCATCCCCGCATTCGCCTGCTGCGCGAGTTGACTGCTGTCGACCTGCTCACAATTTCCCACCACTCCGAAGACCCGGTGGATGTCTATAAACCGTCGGCCTGCTTCGGCGTTTACGCCCTTGAACAGTCCAGCGGAAAAATCATTCCCATTCTCGCCAGGGAAACCATTCTCGCTACCGGGGGACTAGGACGGCTGTATCTCCACACCACGAATCCTCGCGGTGCGCGCGGTGACGGACTGGCCATGGCCTATCGCGCCGGTGCTCGCGCCGTGAATCTGCAATACGTCCAGTTCCATCCCACCACGCTGCTGCATGGCGACGGTAGCTTCCTGATTTCCGAAGCCCTGCGCGGGGAAGGCGCGCGTCTCGTTGACAAAAAAGGCCATCAGTTCATGAACAGCGTCCATCCTGAAGGCTCGCTGGCCCCTCGTGATGTAGTGGCGCGCGGAATCTATCAGCACATGCTGGAAACGGGCGAGCCTTGCGCCTGGCTGGACGCTACACACATTCCGGCGGAAACCCTGCGCACTCGCTTTCCAGGCATCTACCAACATTGCCTGGGGCTTGGAATTGACATCACGCGCGACCGTATCCCCGTGGTCCCCGCCGCGCATTATAGTTGCGGCGGCATCGCCGTGGACGAATGGGGATGCACCAGCCTGGAACGCCTCCGCGCCGTTGGTGAAGTCGCTTGCACCGGCGTCCACGGAGCCAATCGTCTCGGCAGCACTTCCCTGCTCGAATGTCTGGTTTGGGGAGTCCGCTCCGGCGAGCACGCCGCCGACCTGGCCGCTTCCGGCGGTCCGGCCTATTTCCCCCGCATCGCGGGATGGCGTTATGAGCATGAAGTCGCCGACCCCGCGCTTATTGCCCAGGACTGGCTTACCATTCGCCACACTATGTGGAATTACGTCGGCTTAATTCGCAGCGCCAAGCGCCTGGCACGCGCCCGCGAAATCCTTCAGGAACTGCAATTGGAGATTTCACATTTTTACCAGCGCGCCGCACTGTCCGACGGCATCATCGGCTTGCGCAACGGCATCGAAGCTGCATTACTGATTACTCAGGCCGCCATCGAATGCCGGCAAAGCCGCGGCTGCCACTTCCGCGTCGACTGATTGCTCCGCCGCGTTCCACGCATCAAGGACGATCACGGCGGGATCGGCGTCGGGAAGCGAAGAGTCCGTTAAGTATTTATGGACTGGCTAAAGGAGGAACCATTGCACGAGCTCATTTTTCCATAAGTCGCGTTAGAAGTCTCGCCAGTACCACCATAAAAGATTAATCCACCAGAGCAACCATCACCACCGCCGCCCAACAGCGAAAGTCCACTAGATGCGGAATAGGTAACTTTGGCCTTTCCGGATGTAAAAGTAGTTGGATTTCCGCCGTCAGGTCCTACTGCCACAAACTGAAATGCCTGGATCGGGGCTTGATATTCCTGTGGTATGGGGACAGATAGCGCCGGCTCATTGTTAAGTGAAAAGTTCACCTGCGTAACATTCCCGCTCTCACTATCCGTCTCTAACGAAATACCAACTGAAGTGGGACTTCCAAACGCAACCTGGGTGCTGCAACAAGTATCCCCACTCCAGAAATCGCCGAAATATTGCCATGCGCTACAACTGCACGTCTGACTCCCCGCACAGGCAAAATTGCCAACGTCTTGATTAGAAAAAGGTAGGCAATTGTTCGGGCCAGGGTGATTCCCACCATATCCGTCCAGAATATGCCAGTATTCCACATTAGCTTCGACCTGGTACCCGAATGCGGCCGGGTCCGGGTTCACCGTTATAATATACTGCATCCAAGTAACCGGGATCGTTCCTGGTTGGGGCGGAGGGACGGCATTAAGCTGAAAAGAAAATCCATTCGATGAATTAAAGTCTTGCTCCATGGCTAATTGAACGTTCAGGTTCTGGATGGGCGTATCGCAGTTTCCGGAATAAATCCAATAATTCCCCTGTCCACCGCCCGCATTTAGTTCTACAGAAGTCGCTAAACAACAACCATTAAAGCAAATTCCAGAAGCACAAACATTTCCACAGCTGCCGCAATTTTGGGCGTCGCTGTTGCCTGCCGGGTTCGTGCATTTGCCGTTTACACAGCACCAGTTACTCGGACACTGTTCACCACATTTACCGCAATTAGCCGTATCAGACACTAAATATGTACACCCATAATAAATACCATTTTCGGTTCCACAATCGGTTAGAGACGGACTATTGCATACACAGTTCCCTTGGACGCAATTCTGATTCTGATCGCACCAATTGCCACAAGAACCGCAATGAGTGGGATTCGTTTGCAGGTCTGCACAAAACTGTATTCCATCAGTGCCTATGCATCCAGTCTGTCCTGACGCGCATGTTATAGTCGGCGGTGTTACCACACACGCCGCATGGGGACTCATAAACCCGCCTATCCCAGCAGGCATAACGATGCACTTTTTACCCTGCCCGCAAACTACCCCTGTGCAGGGATTACCCGGGCCCGCCGGGCGGGCAGGTTCGGCGAATTCCGTGCCATACCCCAGAGAACCAGGGTAAAAGTCTCGGTAAACGTTCCCCGTCTTATAAAGACTACTTTCAGCACTAAATTGAGGTAATTTCATATTCTCGCTTTAAAGGGCCGTGACCGGCAGTTAATTCACTCATCAACTGGCGCCAGTGCCTCAGTGCTCGAGATAGGCGACAACCTTGCTAAAGAGAAACGGAAACTCGTCATTCACGTCTACGCGGACATAGTATTTCTCGACGAATTCATTCTTGCGCTGGGTGAAGGTGAAGAGGACCTCAACAATCTTCCGCGCAACCGACAACCGCCACGGGCGGGCCACTATAGCCGTCAACGCCAGATCGCGGGCAAAACAATCGGCCGCCAGTGCGTAGACGCCGGGATCGCGCACCGCCAGGTAATTCAGGGCACGATGCTCGTCGGTGGCGCCCGCATTGTCTGTGACAGCCAAAATTCGATCGAGCATCTCGGCGGCGGCGGCCGCAAAATTCTGTGAGGTTTTCTTCGGCGCGGGAATGGACTCCAGCAGCGATTCGCGGTCAAAGGAATAGAGCTGGTCAAAAATGACGATTGGCACTGACAATCCATTGCACATATCCGGCGGCGCAACCGGGCCTTTCGTGCCGATCACGGCGTCGAGCACGCCCAAATCCCGCGCAGGCCGAAGCGATTCGACCAGGAGATCCAAATCCGAGGATACCCGCGGGACGACAATATAGGTCTCGATGCCGGAAATGCTCATAACCCAGCAGAGCTGGCGGGCCAAATAGCGGTTGTGCGGTGCGGAAAGCACTTTGTGGAACGTCTGCCGGTCGGTCAGCCCAGCCGTTTCGGCGCGGCCGGTGACTTGTGCGAATTCCTTTTCGACAGAAAGCCGAGGGAAGCGCGGTTCGATACCGCCAATGGCATAAACGTAACCGGACGGAGCGGGCATGCGCGTTGGCGTCGTCGTTGAGCAGGCCGGACAGGTACCTACGTTTCCAGGTATCTCTGCCTTGGAGGTTGTCGCGGGCAGGGCGGCCTTTAAGTGAGTGCCGCTGTCCAGTGGTGTCACGGCGTCAGACGTTTCAGGTGTTGGCATAAACTACAATCCCCTCTCTGAGTCGAAAGTTTGCAAATATTTTGAACTCAATGGCTAAGTCGGATCCAGCGGTTAAGGGCTGCTGCGCGGCGCTCACATCCCGTGCAGGGCCGAATACCCATCGCGTACGTCGCCTTCTTAATAACGTCTCCCAGTCCGACCTCCGTCTCCAGCAGGAAGCCAGGGAGACGAACACGGTGAGGCACCGCTACGCCCTCCTTAGTCTTGGCCTTCATAAGAAGTCCTCCGAAAACGCGAGCATAGCAGATGATAGGGTCCCACGCTAGCAGGAAAATTGCATTCGCGCCTGCCGCAAGGGTCGTGAATCCAAGCGGCAGAAGTCATCGTGGTAGACAATGTGATTCTGCCCGGCAACGATTTCACACCGTGCAAGCTTCTCCAGATGATGATTTTCCCTGGTGGATGCGAACGTACCAAGCACCGTACCAAAGCACCGTTTCCCAACTTGTTTTCCGCGGCTCGCTGACAGTTGCGAAAGCATCCATCAGTGCGAAGTGCCGGTGATGAACTTGGCCACGTTGGCTTTCAGCTTCGCCAGCGATTCTTCGTGTAGATACATCATGTGCCCGGCGTCATAGTAATCTAGGTGTATATGGCCGCGCACGGCCTCCGGCAATCCCAGGTGGTCCATGGTGTATTCGGTCTGGAAGAATGGCGTCGCCAGATCGTAGAGTCCGTTTTCCACTTCCACCTGCAGATGCGGATTAGTCACCAGCGCCTGCTGCAAATCGCCTTCCACGTTCGGCGCGCTGGTTGACGAGTCCGCGCGTTTCCAGCTCCATTCGCCATTGGCCTTCAGGCTCAGGATTTCATAATGCAAGTCTTGCCCGAACTTTAATTCTCCTCGAACGTAGTCATTGAACACCGCCGTGAACGCCCCCGACACCGCCGCCGATTGCGGATCAAACTCCACATATTCTGTGAGTGGATCGACCATCGGGCCCGAATAGCGCGCATCCAGCCGCCCGGTATTCAAATTGCGGCTGCGTTGCAGCTCCGCCATGAACTGCTGCGACGTAACCCGCAAGTCCGCTTTGCGAATATAGTCTTCGCTCAGGCCGGTATAGGCCGCGAGCTTCTTTACAATGGCATCCCGCGGCGCGCCGGTTAGCTTGTCGCCCAACATCAGCGCGCTGGCATAATCCGTCTGCGCGAATTGGCGTACTTCCTGCAAGAACGCATCCATATCACCGGGCGCGCTTGGCAAAAGATGATGATACGCCGCCGTGGCCGCGTATGATGGCAAAAAAAGTATGTATGGCAAGTCCGCGCCCTGAGGGAATCGAATTAGCCCCAGATCCAGCACGGACGACATCAACACGACGCCGTTGAAATCCATGTGTTCCTGCGTTTGCAGATAGTTCACGAGCGCCGCGGAGCGAAACGTGCCGTAACTTTCGCCGATTAGATATTTCGGCGAATTCCACCGGCCGTTACGGCTCACATAGCGCGTGATGAATTGTCCCAGCGACTTTACATCTTCGTCAATGCCCCAGAAATCCTTGTCATGCGCCTTCCCCGTGGCCCGGCTGAATCCCGTTCCCACCGGATCAATGAATACCAGATCAGCTACGTCCAAAAGACTGTATGCATTGTCCGACAACGTATACGGCGCGGGCGGGACTGGCTGTGCATCCGTGGTCAGCACCCGTTTTGGTCCCCACGCACCCATATGCAGCCAAACTGAAGACGATCCCGGGCCACCATTGTAAATAAATGCAATCGGCCGATGGCTCAGATCCTTCACGTCGCTCTTCGTATATGCTGTCGAATAAATCAGTGCCGTGGGCTCGTCCTTATCGTTCCTGAGCAGAATTGTTCCCGCCGTGGCCTTATAGGAAACCGTTTCGCCCCCGATCCGAGTCGTGTGATCAGTCACCGACGATTCTTCCTTTGCAGGCGGCTCCGACTCCTTCACATCCCCTGTCTTGCTATCGCCGGATTTCTTGTCTGTCCCGCTCGTATCGGATGCTTTCGACTCCTGCGGCTGCGCTGCCGCTATTGGTGCGCGCGCCACCGTCATTGCCGCGGACAAGATCAAAAGCCATGCCCAAACCCGTCTCGTCATGAGCCATCCTCCATCCACTATTTGGCCACCCGCCGTTCCTCGCTCCGCGCATCTGGCCTCACAGTACCTTTCTCCCGGAAGTGGATTGTACCGCTTCGACAGCCAGACTCGTGTTAAGTTTCCTGGAAATTTCAGCTTTCGGCATTCTCAAACTAGAATGCACGGTTCGTTCTCCCCTCCGCTGATTACGCGATTTGTCCTTCGAAAGTTCATTGGCGGCAGCTCGAAATCATGTTTCACGTGCCGGTACGCTTCGTCCGCGCATAATACGAGCAACGCAGCCGCGGTATGCTAATGTTTGAGGTCATCATTTGCATTTGGAGAAAACGATATGTTTCCCCAACTAATGCGTTTCACCGATGCTGCGCTTCTGCTTCTCCGGTTAATGGTCGCGCTCGTCTTCATTGACAGCGGCTGGAATCATGCCAGCAACCTGACCGCTCGCGCCAAGAGTATCGGAATGAGCAAGGGTTTCACCGCTTTCTTGGCTGCCGCGGAGATTGCAGGAGCTTTGGGCGTTGCCTTCGGCGTCCTCACTCAACTGGCTGCGTTGGGATTGATCCTCATCATGCTTGGCGCAATCCAGAAACAAATCGTCGTTTGGCATACGGCATTTTGGGGCGAGGAAACATTCGGATGGCACTACAATGTGCTCTTCATCGTAATGAATCTGGTGATTATCGCCACCAACGGTGGACGCTACACGCTCTGGAAATAATCCCTCGCGACGTCCCGCAATGTTTTCTGATCGCACCAACTGGGACTTGGTCCCCAACCGCCTCAGCGAGGCCCTTGCCCGCCACGTCGCCGCCGGAAATCCTGTTCTCGATTTGACCGTCTCCAATCCCGCCGCTTGCGGCTTCGAATACGACAGCGACGCCATTCTGCAATCTCTCTGCAGCCCTTCCAATTTGACCTATCAGCCCGATCCCTTGGGCCTGCCACATGCCCGTCGAGCCGTAGCCGAGTATTACGCCGAACGCGGAATCTCGGTTCCGCCGGACGACATCCTCCTCACCACCGGAACCAGCGAAGCCTACTCTTTTATTTTTCGCCTGCTCTGCAACCCCAGCGACGAAATTCTGATACCCCGCCCCGGTTATCCGCTCCTCCGCTTTCTTGCCGATATTCACGACGTCCGGCTCGTGTCCTATCCGCTGCTCTATGACCACGGCTGGCAAATCGATTTCCACTCCCTCGGTAATGCTGTCACGCCTCGCACTCGCGGAATTGTCGTCGTCCACCCCAACAATCCCACGGGCCATTTCACCAGTTCCGATGACATGAACGCTCTTAATGAACTCTGTTCCTCGCGGCAAATCGCGCTAATCGCTGATGAAGTATTTTTGGATTTTGCGCTGGTGGAAACGCGGCCCGCGAGCTTCGCAGCGTATCCATCGGCGCTTACCTTTGCTTTGAGCGGGCTTTCCAAAATCGCCGGCTTGCCGCAAATGAAATTGGCATGGCTTGTCACCTGCGGTCCCGAACCATGGAAGTCGCAGGCTCGCGCACGACTGGAAATCATGGCAGATACTTATCTCTCCATGAACGCGCCGGTCCAATGGGCCGCTCCTGCTCTTCTCGCTCAGCGGGGCGGTTTTCAGCGACAGTTGATGGCTCGCGTGCAAGCAAATCTCGCGACGCTGGATCGCCTATTGACCGCCCAAATTCCTTGCACGCGCCTGCGAATCGAAGGCGGTTGGTACGCCATCCTTCGCGTTCCCGCCACGCGCTCCGATGAAGACCTGGCCATCGAACTACTCGCCGTTAAGAACGTCTACGTTCATCCCGGCCATTTCTATGATCTTCCTGGTGCGGGACATCTCGTCGTCAGCCTCATTACGACTCAGGCGAACTTCGCCGAAGGCATCGCCCGCGTGCTCTCTCTCTTTTAACCTGGTGTTGTGGCGTAGCGCAACGGACGAGCACACCAGGCAGCATGGTGATGTGTCCTAATCAAACCTCTCCCAAAGGCGCCGGCACTCGGGCAGTATCGAGAAACCAGCTTTATTGAGGCGTCAGGAAACTGACGTCTATCGCGTGGCGTAGTTTGTAGTATTCAAAAGGACGCTCACGACGTTGTAATCGTTGCTCACCGTTGCCAAATCGGGTTTGCCGTCCTGATTGAAGTCCGCAGTGATCAAGAAATAAGGGCGACGACCCACGGTAAAGTTCATCGGCTGGGCAAAAGTTCCGTCACCATTGCCTTGAAGCACAGCGACCGTGCTGCGGGCTGTACCGCCGCAAGCGAGGTCCAATATTCCATCGCCATTGAAATCGGCCACTACCATATTCCCCAGTCCCCCCAATCCGTTGATTACTTGGTTTAATGTGAAATTGCCGTGGCCGTCGCCGAGGAAAATGGCAATATGGCCGTCATCGCTGACCGCGAGATCCAGGTTTCCATCTCCATTGAAGTCTCCGAGCTTTACATCAGACGGCGACTCATAAGCTGCGATGATTTTCGGCTCCCCGAAGGTTCCGTCTCCTTTTCCGAGCAGGAGACTAACATTGCCCACCACATTCCCATATATGTTTGCCACCACCACGTCAGGAATCCCGTCGCCATTCACATCGCCCACGTCAATTCCATAAGGCTGCATGCCGCCCGAATGGAATTGCTTGACGTGATCGAATCCACCATTTCCCTTCCCTAAGAGCACAAATACTCCCTTTCGGTTTGTGCCCACAATGTCCGGCAGGCCGTCGCCGTTTACGTCGGTTACCAGCAGCCTCACCGGAATATTCCCCGCCTGAACGCCGTGTTGTTCCGGGAAGTCTCCATGGCCATTGCTCAAGGCGACACCCACCGTAAAGTTGACGCCGCTGCTGGTGAGCACATCCAAGTTGCCATCAAGATTCACATCGGCCATAGTGACGAACGTTGGCATCGTTGCCGCAGGGGCGAATCCATGCCAACTGCCAAACGTCCCATCACCCTTACCGAAAGCATACGCCGCCCCGCCTTCGGAATTATTTGTGCTCACGGCGAAAATGTCCGGGATGCCGTCACCATTCAAGTCGCCAGCGGCTATGGCGTACGGAAAGTTAATGGCTGTTTCAGTGTTAATGGGTTGCGAAAATGTGACTTGGGACCCCACAGGACCATGCTGCTCTGACGTGGGAGAGTGTGCGGCTAGTGCGGTCGCACCCAAGACGATTAAGGCTGCTGCAAGAACCCGCAAAGTATTCATATTCATGCCTCCAGTGGAACGGACTCCAGGCGGTCAATCGCTTCGTCCAGAAGTTCCGCGTTCGATTTCCCGGTTGTCGCGAGCGTACGCCGGACACGCGCTGAAAGCAATCGCTAGATGTGCCGTCTCTAGTCCCATAGGCTGCGGCCCTTGTACAAAAGCTAAGGCTGCCGATCGCGCAGCAAACCGAGCAAGTCGGGATTCTCCTCGCCCGCCCCGCCGCCACTCGAAACTTTAGCCGTCTCGGCCACATCTCCCTCGCCTGGCGCAAGAAACAAGTTTCTCTCCAGCCCGTGCTGTTTCGTATAAAGCTCGTAGTAGCGTCCACGGGCGGCAAAGAGTATCTCGTGCGTACCTTGCTCGACGATCCTCCCGGCTTCCACCACCAGTATTTGGTCTGCGCGGCGGATTGTGGAGAGCCGATGCGCGATCACAAACGTCGTCCTTCCACGCATTAATTCGGCCAAGCCCTCCTGAATTAGCGCTTCTGATTCTGAATCCAAGCTGGATGTGGCTTCGTCTAAAATCAGAATCCGCGGATCGGCCAGCACGGCCCGTGCGATGGAGACGCGCTGCTTCTGTCCTCCGCTAAGTTTTACTCCGCGCTCGCCAATCACCGTGTCGTATCCCTCGGGAAACCGTTCCGCGAATTCGTCCACACGCGCGATGTGGCAGGCGGCAAGAATCTGTTCCTCGCTTGCATTGGGCCGCGAGAACGTCACGTTTTCCTGGATTGTTCCGTCGAACAGGAACGACTCCTGCAGCACCACTCCGAGCCGCGTGCGGTAGGAATCGAGCCTCACGGTGGCCAGGTCTGCGCCGTCCACCAGCACTTGTCCCGACGACGGCGTATGAAAAGCCGAAATCAGCCCGATAATTGTCGACTTGCCGGAACCTGACGATCCCACCAATGCGTTTACAGTTCCGGGAAGTGCTCGGAAGTTTACGTCGTGCAGAACCGGCTTGCCCGGCTCGTATGCGAAGCTTACGTCCCTGAACTCCACCTCTCCTTCAATGTGGGTCAGGGTCACGGTGCGACGCGGATCGCTATCCTCCGGACGCTCTTCCAGTACCTCGTTCGTGCGTTCCAGGCCCGCAATCGCTTCGGTCAATTGCGTCCCGATGCCCACCACTTGAAAAATCGGCGCAACCATGTACGCCAGGAACATGGTGTACCGGAAATATCCGCCCAGCGTCAGCGATCCGGAAAGAATCTGGCGCGCGCCCATCCACATCACCAGCGCACCCGCCACGCCCAGCAGCATGGTCGTGGTGAGGCTCATCATCGAAGTAGCCGTCAACGCACGCAGCACGTTCTCCAGCAGCCGCTCGACCCCGCGCGAGAAGACATTGTGCTCGCGTTCCTCCGCATGATAACCCTTCACTACGCGCACGCCGGAAAGCGACTCGGTTAGCCGCCCGCTCACCTCCGCGGTAATTTTCGAGCGCTCTCTGAAAATCGGGCGAATCACGCCAAACGCTTTGCGCAACGCCACCACGCTAACCAGCATCAGCGCCATGGCCACCAGCGTCATTTCCGCGCTGATGCGCAGCAGCACGACCAGCGCGATGATGGCCGTAAGGATGCCGCCCAAAAATTCCACCAGTCCCGTGCCGATCAGGTTGCGGACGCCTTCCACGTCGTTCATGATTCGCGAAACCAGCGCGCCCGTTTTATTCTGGTCGTAATAGGCCACCGGCAGCCGACCTACGTGCTGCTGAACCTTGCGCCGCAGTTCGGTGATCATGCGCTGAGCGGCCTTGGAAAGAGTTTGCGTGAGCGCGTAGGACGTCACACCCTGAATCACCGTCGCCAGCAAGACCGCGCTCACCAGTGGCAGCAACAAATTTACTTGCCGCTTGGTGATGACGTTATCCACCAAATATTTGGCCGAATAGGGCAGCACCAATCCCGAGACGCGATTCACCACCATTAGCGCCACGCCCATGGCCAGCAAAGCTCGCCGCGGACGCAGCAACGCCCACACCTCCGGCAATTGCTCCCACGCCGATAAAGCTTTCGAAATTCCTGTGCCGCCGTCCCTTGCAGCCACGCTATCCTTCCCTGCGGGGCCTGAGTTTGGTCCAGCTGAACTTGTCCGCGCGCCGGCTGGTGGCACCGATGCTCCTCGCATACTCCGCGGCACACGACCACCCTCGACGCCGCGAAATCCTGTTCCAGTTAACTTCATTTGAGTATCATGCGGCGAATCGCCCTCTTTCCCATAACACAATCGCCCTTGGCATCTCCATGCTCACATGTGGCAGACGTGTATGTCTTGCAAATGGTGCGCACATATGGGGGCAGGCTCTGTGTTCAAAAGTGGGAGCATCATGAACAAGTGACTTCGCTACCTTGACCGAACGCGAACCGGCGTTCACCTCTCGAATCGGAAAAAAACGCCGTCGGGATCATATCCGAATCGCCCGTAGCTCTCAGCGCGCAAGAGCCGCGCCGACAATGGGAACTTAGGGCGATTGCGTCGGCAATTTAGGATGCGCCGCAATCAGTCCCGCACTTTGCATAAAGTGATCCGCCTTTTCGAGCCGTATGCGTAGGGAAGGGCACACTACCGGTACACCGGAAAGGCGAGGCGGTTAACTAAATGAATCTAAAGGCAGAAAAACTGGTAGGGGCGGTGGGGATCGAACCCACGACCGTCGGCTTAAAAGGCCGCTGCTCTACCACTGAGCTACGCCCCTGAAGTTGCTCACAACATCTTACACGAAAAAAACTTAGTGGACAGGCACTGCCTGGGCGCCGGCGAAAATGCGCCCAGTGTTAGTATTGCTGTCGCTTGGTTTTGCCGGATGGCTCGCCGCCGGAACAAGGCGCGATGAATATAACTTCCTGATATACAGCAATTGATGTATTGCGATGCGTGCCATAGCTTGGCAATGTAAGGGTGCCGAAAGGAGCCATTCACATGAACCCCGTGAGAACTTGTGGCTCCCAGGGCCGATAGCCACTGACTCCCCCTACCCCCCAAACGGTGGCTATCGGCCTTCTCCGGGTTTACAATCTAGGCGGCAGTCGCGTCATACAATTACAAGGAGATCGGAATGAAAGCCGTCGTAGGCGTTTTCAAATCGCGATTTGACGCCGTTAATGGGGCCGCTACGCTTCCTCCTCTTGGGGTCGGCAAAAACAAAATCAAAATGCTGATGCCTCACGCCACCGAGGGCGAGCTCGCTGCCGTTCCGGTGGTGGATTCAGAACAACCGGGCATGGGGAAAGCTGTGGGTGCCGTTGTCGGCGGAGCAATGGGGCTTGCGGCCGGAGAAGCAATAGCCAGCCTATTGATTCCCGGCGTGGGACCGATTTTGGCAATAGGCATCGCCGCCGCTGCCCTTGGGGCTCTGGGTGGTGGCACGGCAGGTGGTGCTGTCGAAAATTCAATGACGGATGGACTTCCGGGCGACGAACTCTTCATCTACGAAGACGCGTTGCGGCAAGGCCGCAGCGTGGTCATCGCCATGGCCGAGGACGATGAACAAGCTCAGGCGGTCCGTGGCACCCTGGAAGAAGCCGGTGCGGAAAGCATTGATCGCGCACGCGAAATGTGGTGGATCGGCTTGCGCGACATCGAAAAAGAGGCCTACAAGGGAGAAGTGAAAGACGGAAATTTTGAGAATGATGAGCGCTATTTTCGCTGCGGATTCGAAGCTGCTCAACATGCCGGCAATCGCGGAAAATCCTACGACGCGTGCCGTGTTGAACTTGGCAAACGCCATCCCGACATGCATGAGCACAGCGCCTTTCGCCGCGGCTTTACCCGCGGTCGCGCTTATCGCGAGGAGCTTATCAAACACGGTGGTACGCAGGCGGGTGCGTGATCTCCCTTCGCATTGTCGTTGGCACTGCTCACCGTACGATCCCGTTTTGTACCGGGCGTATCGCATAACGTCGGCAACTGGTCGTTTCGCAAATAGGAGGCTTGAGAAATTATGCCGCTGATTCAGGTTGTGCTGGTTTTAATCGTCGTCGGAGTGCTGCTTTGGCTGATCAATCGCTTTATCCCCATGCAATCCACAATCAAGTCCATCTTGAACGCCGTCGTGGTGATTGCCGTCGTTCTATGGCTGCTCGACGTCTTCGGCTTGTTCAATTCCCTGTCCCACGTTCGAGTGGGGAGATGACGGGCATCTAAGACGCATCTTAAATATCTGCGTGGCTGCTCATTCACACAGGCGGGTTCATTTTTGCTCTTTGCTAAAATGGAGCTGCGAGCTCTCGTGTGCTCTTCATTCGCGGGTTTCTTTGCTTTGCCTGTGCGCTCGGACGCGCATGTTTCCAGCTTGTGGGCGCGCCGAGTATTCACCAATTTAGGAGGCCTTCTTGAAGTTCATCAGCATTTTCGCAACGTCTTGTTTCCTTCTCTTGGGCGCCGTGAGTTTTGGCATGAGAATGGCGCCTCTTCCCGCTGTCCCGTTTTCATTGCGGGTGACTCCTGCCGCAACAGCGCCTGCTTCGGATGATGGATTTTTCGGCATTACCGCCGATCCGCGTGTTGATCCGGGCCAATATCTTCCGATTGCAGCGTTGGGAAAGTGTGTCGGCTGCGCGTGGACTTATATCGAGAATTCCAAGGGCGTATTCGATTGGGAGCATCTTGACCGCTATGTGGGCTACGCTGAGAAGCATCGTATACCGATGATGTTCGACTTTTTGGGCGTTCCGAAATGGGCTGCAACGTCCGGCGCGGCCTGCTCATTCGGTTGTGCGGGACCGCCGGCACGCCTCAGCGACATTACCGACTATGCACGCGCTGTAGCGACGCGCTACAAGGGCCGCATCCAGTGGTACGAATTATGGAACGAGCCAAATAATCGGCCGTTTTGGGGAGGCTCCGTCACCGATCTCGGCCGCCAATCCAAAGCCATATATGACACCATTCACGCGATCGATCCGCAGGCAAAATTCATCAGTCCCGGCGTGGCAGTTGGAACAAACACTCAGAAAATGCTCTCGGAATTCGGCGCTTATTTCGCAGCCAGCGGCGGATTCGAGGACGCCGTTGGTCTGCACAGTTACCCTCTGGCAAATGAATGCGAAAAAAACAAGCTTGACTGCGCCGGCCAACCTCTTGTCGATCAGGTTAAGGCCATCAGCCTGGTCGCCGCGAAGCTCGGCAAGCCCGTTATCATTACGGAAGGCGGATGGGGACCGGATGAGGACTTGCCCAGAGAAGAGCGCGCGGACTTCGCTGCTCGCTGGCTAATTCTGGCCCGTTCGGCGGGCGTCAAGTATGCCATTTGGTTCGCGTTTCAGCGTGCCGGAAAACCCAATGATTCGTGGGGAACAATATGGAACGGAAGCACGCTTGATCCCGCCGGCGTGGCTTGCAAAACAGTCGTCGGATGGCTGGCCGGGAAATCCGTCTCATGCTCGTCCAATGCCGGCGTGTGGGCCTGCACCCTTTCCGGCAGCGGAACACACAGCTTGATTGCATGGGGCAGTTCAGGCAAAGCCACGTCGTTCAACGCAGCAAGTTATTCCCAGGTGATCGATCTCAATGGCAGGGCTTCGGCTGTGAGCGGAACTATAACGCTGGGACCGAGCCCCGTTCTTCTTCAGTAAGCAGCGTCGGGCAAGACGGCAAACAGCTAACTTGATCGTCAGTCGGCCGGGGACCCTTCGCCGGAAGCCTCAAAATCGGCGGTTCTGCGGCGTTTCCAGCCGCCTTCCTTGCGAAGTTTTTGTTGGCGGCGCTTCAGTTGCGCCACCATCGCCGCGAAGGCGTCCTTTATGCAGGAGCGCGCATCAGCGCCCTCCCCCACATCGTGCAACGCCCCCGTGGGAAGAGACAGGTTCAGCGACAACGTGTGCTCTTCCTTGCGCGGGTGTTTTTCGAACGTCGCGTGCAATTGAACGAGGTCAGCGGTGTAATGTTTCAGCAGGCGCTCCAGTTTAATAATGTGCTTTTGCACTTCCTTTTCAACGGCCGGGCGAAAATCTTCTTGTTTGCAGCTAATTGTGATTTTCATTGTTCACTCGATGAGGGATTCTGAAGCATATGCTGAATCGTGCATGACTTTGCATCTCTTAAGCAGCATAGCAGGAGCGCGGCAGGGCAGCAAGACCGACGGCCGCTGCCAATTCCCGGATCAGCACTGCTTTATCGTTAAGAATTCGGAGCGCCGCGAATCCGCTGAATACACGCGGGCAACGTTGTGGGGCTCTTGCGTCCCAATTTCGCGAGATAGAATCACTACTTTTTGAAGAGGTCTTCGAAGGCCTTGCGCGCGTCCGTGGGGCGACTCACCTGCGCAAGCGATGTGGTGTTGTTGGAATAGCCCACCGGAGACGTATCCTTTTCCACCGTCATCCGAAACTCAAACAAGGGACAGTTATTTCGGGCGTCCTTCTTGGGTATGCGCTCCAGGATTTTCTGCGTGCATTCAAACGGCGCGCCCGAATCAAAGTGCAGGCACTGCTTGCAGCAGTGCAGCGCGAAATTGCATTTTGGGCAATCGCCATTCGCATCAAAGCCCGGAAGCAGCACCGCACCGCAATTCGTGCATCGCGCGCGCAGCACGGAGCCCACCATTCGCGGCGTTCGCGGCCCCATCGCGTCCTGCTTGGGGCGCGGCTCGGAGGGCTTCTCGTGGTGCGCCTCTTTCCGGTCACCGTCGCGCTCCTGATAGCCCTTCTGTTTGTACTTCCTGCTGTCCATCAAGTCCTCCGCCTCACAATTGCGTTTCTAATTACGCCGCGCCTGTTCCGCCCAACGCTTTGAAAAACCTTCAGCCGGCAGATCCGGCTGCAAAAATGTTCGCGCCTTACCGCACGACTTCAGCAACGCTTCCGCGGCTTGATAACCGCTGCGCACCGCTCCTTCCATCGTCGCGGGCCAGCCGGTGTGCGTCCAATCCCCGGCCAGCCACAGATTCGCAATGGCACTTTCCGGGCCCGTGCGCCAGCGGTCAACGCCGGGAAAAGGAGAAAATACCGCGGCCACTTCCTTGATTACCGTGCCCTTCACCAACCGGGCTTCGCGCACCGCGGGCAGCACTGCGCTGAGTTCCTCGACGCAAGCCGCTAGAATCTCCTGGCGGGAACGTTGCACCAGTTCATGTGATGCGCTAATCACCACCTGCACATACTGAGCCGAACCTGCGGGAGCAACCGCGCCGTTTGAACTTCCACTTAGCAGCGATTTATTGAACACCCACTGCACCAATTTGTTTAGTACCGTCAGAAACGGCTCGTCCATCACCCGGCGATCAAACCATAGATGCACACTTGTAATCGGCGAGTTCGTCAATTCGCGCAGATTACGCAGCTCCCCGCTGGATTCGATCACTTCCCTGGGAAGCAGCGCCAGCAGCGCTTCGTGCGGTACGGCCAGGATCGCTGCATCTGCCTGCAACAGCTCTCCGTCTTCCATTTTTATTCCGGTAAACATTCCGTCCTCAATCAGAATCTCCTTCACTCCCGTGCGACAGCATACTTCCCCGCCCCTGTTTTCCACGTTTTCCCGACAGCCATCGTAGAGATCAGCTAACGGCACCGACGGAATTCCCAGCGTGTATCCGGAGCGGTTGGCCAGAAACCCTTTCCAGAAAACTTCTACCCCATACCGCGCGTCGGTTTGCGAAAGTCTCTCGGAGAGCGCGCTTACCAGCACCGTCTCCCAGAAAATTGTGATGGCGGTTTCCGTCTGGCCGTGCAGGCGCAGCCAGTCCAGCATGGAAACTCCGTCGGCATCCGGCATTACCCCACCGCTCCGCGCAATTTGCAGCATCAACCTGGCGATGCAATACTTGTCCCTCCACCTTAGCGATCCGAACCGCAAAAAAGACGGCGCCAGATGAAATGGCGGAGGCAGCGATGAAGCGTGCATCTGTGATCGCTTGCCGGCCCCATCGGCAAAAGTGAGCGTGTCGTAATGGCGGATCTTTCCGGTAACTCCGGCGCGGCAATAGAAATCCGCCAAATTCGTGCAGCAGCCCATGGTGACGTGCTGGCAATTATCCACGTGGCTGCCGTCGGGCAGCATGTACGACGTGGCGCGCCCGCCAAGATATGGCCGCTTCTCCAGCAGCCGCACGCACAGCCCTGATTCAGCCAGCGCGACGGCCGACGAGAGGCCCGCCAGCCCGCCGCCCACCACGATCACCGATTCGCAGGGCATTCATATCTCCGCGCCATCCCATTCGGGCTCGCACCAGTATCCACAGCTTGGCCGCGGATGAAAGCCGCGGAACAGGAGGATTGAACACATCATAGTTGCGGGCTTCAATGAGCTTCAAAACGCCCAGGTAAATCCGCGCCAGAGCCCACAAGGCCGCGCGGCTATCCGGCTCAATCAGTTTCAGCAGCGGCAACGCATCGCCATAATACTGACGCGCTCGTCCGGCTTCAAACTCGATCACCTCGCGCCACTCTTTCGTCACGCGCCCTTCCTGCAAATCCTCCATCCGGCATCCAAACTTTCGCAAATCTTCCTGGGGCAAGTAAATTCGCCCCATCGCCAAATCCGCGGTAACGTCGCGCAGAATATTTGTCAACTGAAATGCAATGCCCATGCTTTTGGCCAGCTCCGGAGCTTGCGGGTCCCGAAAGCCGAAAACGTGCAGGCAGGCCAGACCCACCGTGCCGGCCACGCGATAGCAATACTCGTGAAGCTGAGCAAAACTTTCATAGGCGAAAATGCTCTGATCCATCTCCGCACCGGAAATCAAATCATGCAAGTATTGCTGTGGAATCGAGTAGCGCTTCATTGTATGGCAAAAGGCCGGCCACACGGGACCCTCTACCGTCTGTCCGCCGAGCGCGCGATCCATTTCGGCTCGTCGCTGCGCTAACCGCCGGCGTTTTTCTTCGATACTGCCAGGTTCGTCAGCAATGTCGTCCACCTCGCGCATGAAGGCATAGAGCGCGCAAAGCGCGTCTCGTTTTGCGGCCGGCAAGAGCCGAAACCCGTAGAAAAAATTTCGCGCCTGGTTGCGCGCCACTTGCACGCAGTGGCGATTAGATTCCGCGAGTGAAATCTCAGGCGTTCCGGCCGGCATAGAAAGCCTTTCCTTGTTCCTTTGATACCGAGGGCAAGCTCCCACGGTTGCCGCGTAACCACTTCGCAGCGATGGCCCGCCCCAGCAATCCGGCCTTCGCCATTTTGCCGAGTGCGGGACGATGGTGCAGCGTGTCGTATCCGCTTCGCTCAATCGCATCCAGCACGGCGACGCCCCCGCGGCGAAATAGCTCCAGATCCACACGCAGATACGGCGCCACCATCGTTTCCAGCGGCGCACCGGCTGCAAACAGGGTGCGCGTTCGCTCGATCAGTTCTTTCATCAGCGCGGAAAATTCCGCCGTGAACCGCCTCCCCACAATATCGTCCTCGGATACGCGGTGAGCGCGCGCCAAATCCAGCGGAATATAGACGCGGCCCTTCCGCAAATCCCGTTCCACGTCTTGCCAAAAATTCGCAAGCTGAAGTGCTGTACACGTGTGGTCGGACAGCAATTGCCGCTCTTCATCACTATAGCCCGCTATGTAAAGTACGAGCCGTCCCACCGGATTCGCGGAATAGCGGCAATAATCCATCACCAAGTCCCAAGTCGGATAGCGATGCACCGTTTGGTCCTGGCGGAACGCATGCAATAAATCGCGGAAAGGTTCGATGGGAATTTCACGCGCGCGCACCGTTGGCGCCAGCGCGATGAACACCGGATGCGTGGCGCAACCTTCGTAACAAAGCTCCAATTCGCGTTCCCATTCGTCCAGAAGCTGCATTGATCGCGAAGCATCCTGAATTTCATCGCCCAAATCGTCGGCCCAGCGGCAATAGGCATACACACTGTAAAAATAATCGTGCAAACTTCGTGGCAGCAGCCGCGACACTACGTGAAAGTTCTCGTACTGATGCGTCGCCAGCCATTGCACGTAGACGCGTGCCTGATCGACCGTGCAGCCTTCCGGCGGCAGCGTTCGCGCAATTGCAAGTTCGGGAACGGGCAGCCGGCTCACCGTCATGCGCTCCGCAACCTTACGGCGGCCTTCATTTCCAACCTGCCGTCTTTCATCCGCCCAAACCATTCGGGAAGTTCATCGAGTCCCACGGAGCCGGAAACGAAATCGCTCGCGCGCACATCGCCCCGTGCAATTGTTTCCAGCGCTTCGCGAAAGAATCGCGGCGTGTGATGGAATGTGGACTTGATGGTGACTTCCGCGTAATGAATCATTGCCGGGTCGAAATGCACCATCGAACCGCGCGGGCATCCTCCGAAAAAATTCACCACACCTCCGCGCCGCACCATGCGCAAAGCCTGTTCCCAGGATTCCGACCGGCCCACCGCTTCGATCACGGCGTCCGCGCCACGTCCGCTATCCGAGAGACGCCGAACCTCTTCGACAACATCGCCCTCCGCAACGTTCAACACCTTCCACGCGCCGAATCGCGCGGCTGCTTCCATTTGACTGGCACGCTTGGCCACGGCAATCACCCGCACGCCCCGCGCCGCCAGCACCCGCACGAACTTCAACCCGATGGGACCGCAACCCACCACTGCAACCGTATCTCCCGTCGCGATTGCTGTTTCGTTGACGCCGCGCAGCACGCATGCCAACGGCTCACACATTGCGGCATCCTCAAAACTAACGTCCGTTGGGATCTCCAGCAAATTTTTCTCGACAATGCGCGCCGGGATGCGCGCATATTCCGCGTACGCGCCATTATTGAACAGCAAGTCTTCGCACAGTGTTTGCTGATTTTTTCGGCAGTAAAAACATGTTCCACAGGGCGCGGAATTCGCCGCAACCACGCGCATTCCCTCCATAACCGTGTCGCTTACCTTACTTCCCTTTGCCACCACCACGCCGGCCATTTCATGACCGAAAATTCCAGGCGTCTGAATCATGCGTGCATGCGACCCATTGCGCCACACCTTCAAATCCGTGCCGCAAGTGAGCGCCACCTCGACTCGGAGCAATATTTCATCGTCCGCAATCGCCGGCACGGGAATGCGCTCCACGCGCAAATCCTCCCGTCCATAGAGGATCGCAGCCTTCATTGTGCCGTTTCCGGCTCCGTTTGTTTGCGGGGTCATGTGTGCTGAATCACGATCTTCATCGTATCGTCCGCGGGCTTGGCAGCAAGCGCGATGGCATCCGCAATTCGCTCCAGCGGAAAGCGGTGTGTGATCATTTCACGCGAGGGAATGCGCCGCTCGAAAACGATCCGTGCGGATTCTTCCTGGATGTCAATATCGGCGCTGTAGCTTCCCAGTATTTCTCGCTCCTCAACACCTATGGCTGCCGCGGGAAATTCGATGCGCGTTATGGGGTCGTTGTGCGCAAAAAGCAGCACGCGGCCGCCGGGCCTGGTGAGCGACAACGCCTCGGTAACTAACGCCGGGTTCGGCACGGCCAGCAAAACCGCGTCTGCGCCGCGCCCATCGGTATGCCTGCGAACTTCTTCCAGCATGTTACACCCCAAAGGGTCCAGCGCGGCATGCGCGCCGAATCGCATGGCGGCCACGCGACGTCCCGGCATCGGATCGCTCGCAAGAGTTCGCGCTCCCTCCAGCCGCGTCAAAACCATCAGCAGCAGTCCAATGGGCCCCTGCCCAATCACCAAAACTGTCTCGCCGGCTGCCACGCGCGCCTTCCGTACCGCCTTCAGGCAGGTATTCACCGGCTCGACAAACGTTGCTTCCTCGAAACTCACGTCCGCCGGAATCGGCACCACGCCACGCCGCACCACGGCGGGCATCGCGCGAACATATTCTCCGAAGCCTCCGCCATTGGGATCAAAGCCGGCCGTCAATCCGGCCTTCTTGTAAACCGCGCATTGCGAAAATAATTTTCGCTCGCAATAGAAACACTTGCCGCAGGGCACATGATGAAAACTCACCACGCGGTCGCCCGGAGCGAATCGCTCAACACCCGCTCCAACCTCGACAACGGTGCCCGCCACTTCGTGGCCGAAAATCTGCGGCGCTTTTACAAATCCATGGTGAATCTTCTTGATATCGGTGCCGCAAATGCCGCACGCGGCCACTTGAATCAGCAACTCTCCCGGCCCGATTTCGGGAATCGAGACGGTTTCCATGGCGATTTTGCCCGGACCGCGATAAACGCCCGCGCGCATCTGCCGCGCGCCGACCGGCCGCACTTCCATCCCGCTTTCGCGTAACGATGTGTTGCTCATGGCGAATTCCGAGCTGCGTGTACCTCGCTCGCTTCAGCTTTTTTCGGCAAATCAGACAATGCATCCACGAAAGAATTCAGGAATTGCGCCAGACTTTTTGCCGCGAGCCGGCTATGGCGCGCCAACCGCAAAAGTCTCGGCAAGCGCGCTGGAGATCGAAGAGCCATTCCCGCCGCTCGCCAGGTATTGATTTTGCCCAACGCATTCACGCAATCCGAAAAATCGAAAGGCAAATCCTCATCCGCCAGGTCACTGACGACACGCACTGCAATCGCCGGGATCCCGCGTGACTGCGCTGCTTCCATCACCGAAAAACTCTCCATGTCCACAACGTCACCCAGAGCCGCCATCCGCCGCTTATCCGCCGCGGTAGACACCACATATTTGCATGTGCATAAGGCGCATTCGCGAGCGCCCACATTTAACGCTTTTTTTAGCAGCGTGGAATCAACTTTCAAGACGCGCTGGGATTCCGCTTCGCGGACGCTGGACGCCGCCAAAATCTCACCATAATGGTGTCCCTCACGAAGCGCCCCGGCCAGTCCGCAGACAATGCAGATATCCACCGGCCGCTCCAACGCACGGGAAGCCGCGCGACGTGCCGCGTCGGAGCCCATGCCCGTTAAGATCACTCGCAGATCATTGCCCCCAGCGGACGCCGAAAACTCAGGCATATCGGAGACGACGCGGGCGAACTTGCGAAGGCGCAGCCACGGCGCAAACTCCATCTCCAGGGCAAACGAGAGCAGAACCCGCAAACGATCTTCCTAATGCGGCTGAGGGGCGGCAACTTGTGCCGTGCGTAGCGCGCGAGACGGCCGTATGTAGCCGTGATCCTGATACCAGTGCACAGCCCGTTCGAGCGCGGCATCCACCGGCCCGGGCGCATAACCCAGATCGCGTTCCGCCTTTGATCCATCTGCGAACATGGCATGCCGCGCCATGCGAACGCCATCGAGGGGGATTCGGGGCTCACGATCCAGCACCCGCGAAATGCATGAATCCACGTAAGCCGCGCCGAGCGCCACCGAGTGCGGCAATCGGACACGCGGCGCGCGCCGGCCGCTGATGCGCGACAATGATGCCAGAATTTCCTTCAGGCTCATGTTCCGGCCACCAAGAATGTATCGCTGGCCAACGATTCCTTTTTCCGCGGCCAGCAAATGGCCTGCCGCCACGTCTTCCACCGCAGCCACGTTCAATCCTGTATCCACGTACGCAGGCATGCGGCCATTCAAAAAATCCACAATAATTCGCCCGGTGGGAGTCGGCTTGGCATCGCCGGGACCTACGGGCGTGGTCGGGTTGACAATTACTACCGGCAATCCCTGCGCCGCGGCTTGCATCGCTTCCTTCTCGGCGAGAAATTTCGAGCGCTTGTAATGCCCGATCATTTCGCCCAATTCAGATTGGGTCTCCTCGTTGGGCAGCGCTCCGTTGCGGGGGACTGCAATGGTTGCCACGGTACTGGTGTAGACGAACCGCGCCACATTCGCGCGCTGGGCAGCGTCCAGCAGATTTCGCGTGCCGGTTACGTTACTTTCATAAATCTCGCGCGGATCACGCGCCCAGAGCCTGTAGTCCGCGGCCACATGAAAAACCCGCCGCAAGCCTTCCATCGCGGAAACCAAGGACGAGCTATTACGCAGGTCACCTTCGCGGAACTCAACGTCCAACCCATCGAGCAGCGCGGCTGAACTTCCTCTCCGGATTAGTACACGCACGCGGTCACCAGAAGCGACGAGTTGGCGCGCTACGTGGCTGCCCACAAAACCCGTCGCCCCAGTGACAAGCGTGGTCATAGAATGCGGAAAACCTCTTGCTGCTGCGGTTGCGGCGGCGGCATTGTCCCCCGCTCATGCGACGGTCCGCCACCGTTGCCGTGAGATTTTCTATCTCCGTTGCGAGGCTTCCCCTTTTGCCCGCCCATTTTGCCGGAGAGCTGCCAGCGCAGCATCTTCCATGTGTCACCCAGTTTCTTGTTTCCGCCCAAAACCGCCGACGGCTCGAAGCCCGACTGCACCATGCAATCCTGACAGCGCGAATCGCGGCCCGGCCCGTAATTTTCCCACGGCGTTTCGGCGATGAATTCCTTAAACGTGTCGTGATGGCTGTCCGTCATCAGGTAGCACGGACCTTTCCAGCCGCGCGTATTGTACGTGGGATTCCCCCAAGCCGTGCATCCCAGTTCGCGCTCACCACGCAGGAATTCCATATAAATCGGAGAAGTAATGACATTGAACTTTTCCAATAGCCGGCTGGCACGCTGGAATTTTTCCCGCGTTTCCTCGCGCGACATAAAAATATCCTTGGTCTGCACGGCGGCGTAGGAATATGCGGGTGACAGCATGTAGCCGTCCACGCCCAATTCGCGCAGGAACGCAAAAAGCTCCGCGATTTCCTCGAGGTCCGTCTCCTTGTATATGGTGGTATTCGAGCAGACCAAAAACCCTGCCGCCTTGGCCGCCTTGATTCCCTCGATAGCCTCGCGATAGACGCCGTCACGCTCCACGCACAAGTCGTGCGTCTTTTCCAGACCGTCCAAATGCACGTTGAAGAAAAATCTCGACGTGGGCTTGAATTCAGCCAGCCGCTTGCGGATGAACATCCCATTGGTGCAGAGATAAATATTTTTCTTGCGCGCCAGGATTTCCTTGGTCAGCCGGCCGATTTCAGGGTAGATCATCGGCTCACCGCCGCAAATCGAGACAATGGGAGCGCCGCAGTCGTCGAGCGCGGCGATGCATTGCTCCACGGTCAGCATGTCGTTGATGGTGCTCTTGTATTCGCGGATGCGTCCGCAACCCGTGCACGTCAGATTGCAGGCGTGCAACGGCTCCATCATCATCACCAGCGGAAACTTCTCCGCTCCGCTCAATTTTTTCGACGTCAGATAACCCGTCAGATTCGCGGTTAAGCTCAACGGAAATCTCATCTTCTCTCCCGTGACTGCATCGGCGCTGCCGACATCTGCGGCGACAGTCGCTTCGATTCGTTCACTTCACGCCCTTCGCCCATGTTGCGATAGCGGGCCAGCGCGTACAGCGGAAATGAATTCCTATACAAATGATAGTTCAGATAAAACACACGCGGAAATCCCGTTCCTGTGAATTCTTCTTCCTCCCAGGAACCGTCGGAATTCTGGCTTTCGACCAGATACTCGACCGCCCTCTGGGTGGAAGAATCCTCCGGACCAGTTGCGGCAAGCTGCGCAATGATGCCCCAGGCCGTTTGTGAAGCCGTGCTGCGACCGCGTCCTTTCAGCGATTCATCCTCATACGAAGCAATTGATTCACCAAAACCGCCATCCGCGTTCTGCACCCGCTTCAGCCATTCGCTTGCGCGGCGGTACGGATCGTCTTTCGCCAATCCAATCGTTTCGAGCGCTCGCAGCACGCTGCTCGAACCATAAATGTAATTTACTCCCCAGCGCCCGAACCATGATCCGTCCTGCTTCTGATCCTTGCGCAAAAATTCTATTCCGCGGCGCATTACTTTATGTGACGCGGGCCAACCCAACCTTCCCAGGCATTCCAGCACACGCGCGGTTACATCCGCAGTGGATGGATCAATCATGGCGTTATGGTCCGCAAACGGAATGTGCAGCAGCAGCGCGCGATCATTATTCTTGTCAAACGCGCCCCAGCCGCCGTCCCGGTTCTGCATACTCACCAGCCACCTTACGCCAGTGCCAATGGCCTTCTCCAACCGCGCTGCATCCGGATAGCGCACTCGCGCGAGCGCCATCAGCACGAATGCTGTATCGTCCACATCGGGGAAAAAATCATTGCGGAACTCGAATGCCCAACCGCCGGGAGCCACACCCGGGTTCTTGTATTGCCAGTCGCCGGGCCCCAAAATCTGATTGTCCAGCAGCCAACTCGCCGCCTTGACCAACGCAGGATGGTCGGCGGGTACGCCAGCCTCCTCCAGCGAAACCATGGCAATGGCCGTATCCCAGACAGGCGAAATGCAAGGCTGCACGCGCAGCGTTTCTTCCTCTTCGATTTCGTACTTGTCAAAGAAGCCGATTTCGCGCGCCGTCAGCGGATCATCGGGAGGGTATCCCAGCGCCATCAGCGCATAAATCGAATTCATCATTGCCGGATAAATGGTGCCGAGCCCTTCGCTGCGCTCCATATGCTCGCGCAGCCACTGTTCGGCAACCGCCAATGCGCGCCGTCGCAAGGGCTGCCATGGAAGCCGCTCGTGAAGCTTGATGACCTTGTCCAGCGCCAGAAAACAGTTGCGCAGTGAAAATAGTTGCGCGTCCCAGCGGAATTGTAATGGTTTGCGCGATGCATCGCCGATCAATTCATCCACGCGTGCATGCTCCGGAATTTTCCAGTCCGGCTTTTGCGCGAAAATGATGGTCAGCGGAACCACGATCCCGCGCGTCCAGGAAGACATCTCCAGCAAGTTCACGTAAAACCATTTCGGCAGCAGCATCAGCTCCGGCGGGATGGCAGGGGCCCAGTCCCATCCCAGCGCGCCGACCATGGCCAGATAAAACCGTGTGTAGGAGTTCGTGGCTTCCAGACCGCCCAATTCCAAAACGCGCTCCCGAGCCGAGACCATGTGCGCGGCATCGGGCGCATCGCCCGCAAGCTTCAGCGCGAAATAAGCTTTTGCCGTCGCATTGGTTTCCGACGGTCCCCCAGTGTAAATATTCCAGCCGCCATCCTCGAGCTGCCGCTGACGGATGTAATTCGCCAACTTTTCAATTTTCCGAGGGGCAAACCGGCCGAGCACGTATTCATACAAAATATAATCGGACTCCAGCGTGGTATCCGCTTCCAGCTCGCCTATCCAATAACCTTCGGATTCCTGCGCCCGCAACAACCAATCCATGCTGCGTTCGATGGCTCGCAGGATGCCGTCGCCGCGGCCCGTCATCGCCTTAGCGGGACGACTTGCCACACTGACGGGCGGTACTTCCAGACGGCTTTGTATTCTGGACGCAGTAAGTGTGTCGCTCATGGCTCAATCTGTCTTGAACTGCAATCGATCGCGATTCGCATCAATATATGTTTTGTTTGTCTCGCATGCATCCATGGAAATTGGGTGCATCAATATTATGTCTGCTCTCAACATTCGATCGGTGGTGTCGCACACTTCCGGCCCGCCAGGACACAAATATTTGGATGCCTTCAGGTGACCCCGTGGTGCCCGCCTCCGAAAGGCTTCTGGTCTACCACACGAATCGTTGGGAGGACGGACCCCACCCCGCCCCAAAAAGAACCCCTCCCCCAGGTTTCTAAGGCCGAGGTACTTGTAACCTAGATTATCGCCGTCCTGTGCAACAGGGTCAATAAGAAAACGCTATAGATAGTATTAGCCTTACTTCCATCTTGGAGGCACAAATGTCCCCAAATTGCCCTTGCGGCAGCCTATTTGGCGATGGATTCCCTCTCTGAGCCGCAGCCCATTACGGCTCGGGTACACTTTCCTCAATTCGGGATTGCAGCCTCGCAGCAAAGCCAATACAGTACACTTGCTCTCGATCAGCATGGCCAAATCGCCACAACCTGCGCAGGCACGCAAGAAGGTAGTCGTTCAATGGAACGATGGCGCCACTGCGTCCGGCTACGTCGCTCTAGCCAGCCCAGGACATAGCGATATCCTGGATCTTCTCACTGACGAAGGCGAGCATAAATCCATTGAAATGAGCAGCGTACGCTGCATTTATTTTGTCGCCGATTTCGCCCAGCCGCACCAGCCTGCGCGCAAGACATTCCTAAGTCGCCCGAAAATGCAAGGCCTGTGGATTCGCCTTATGTTTCGCGACGGCGACACGCTTGAGGGCGTAGCGTCCAACGATCTGCTCGACATTTTCGATAACGGTATTCAGATCACACCGCCAAGTCTCTCCGGCAACTGCCAGCGAATTTTTATTCCTCGCTCGGCCCTGGCTGGTGCAACCGTCCTGGGTGTCGTGGGAATCTTTCGACGGCAGACGCCACGCTCACCCGCTCCGGCCAGCGCGCAACGTGAATTGTTCGAAAAAGATAAGACCTAGCGCCAATGTCCTATTCGTCGGCAAATCCTATCCGTGCTGCTGCGGCGTTTCCGAGGCAACTGCGATTGCGCTACATTCTCATAGCACCCGGCTGCAAGAGGTCATTGCGGCAGGATGCAAACCCTAAATTCGGGGAATTAATAGCAGGAGCACGCACATGAAACTTAGAGAACTGGCGGCATCACTTCATTGCCCGCTGGAAGGCGATCCCGATATCGACATCACCAGCGTCGCGGGCCTCGATGAGGCCCAGCCGGGCCAGTTGGCTTTCTTTTCACACGCGCGCTATCGGAAAGCTCTGCGCAGCACTCGCGCTTCCGCCGTGATTCTGCCTCTTGGCGAAGACGCGCCCCATATAGCTCGACTGCGATCGGCAAATCCACATCAGGCCTTCGCGCGCGCCGTCGAGATACTTCTCCCCGCGGTGAAATACGAACCGGGAATTCATCCTTCCGCGGTCGTATCGGCTTCGGCGGAAATCGGCGCTGACGCTCACATTGGCCCTTACTGCTTTATCGGAGAGAACGTTCGCATCGGACATAATGCCGTCCTGCACAGTTTTGTCTGCATCTATTCCGGCGCGAACATCGGCGACGATTTCTTCGCTCATTCCCATGTCACGATTCGGGAGCAGTGCACAATCGGAAATCGTGTGCTGCTGCAGAACGGAGTTGTGCTGGGATCCGACGGTTTCGCTTTTGCCCGCGATGCGGCCGGCCCGTACAAAAAAATTTCACCCTCCGGAACCGTCGTGATAGGCGATGACGTGGAAATTCAAGCACAGAGCACCGTAGACCGGCCCACCACCGGCAAAACAGTGATCGAATGCGGTGTCAAAATCGATAGTCTTGCACAAGTGGGGCATTCCTGCCACATCGGCGAAAACACCGTTATCTGCGCGCAAGCCGGCTTGGCGGGCTCCGTCACCATCGGTAAGAATTGCATTATCGCCGGACAGGCGGGCGTCGCGGATCATGCCACCATGGGGGAGGGCTCGATCCTCTCGGCACACGCCGGATGGCACGGCGACGCTCCCGCAAACTCATTCCTTTCCGGCAGTCCGGCTGTGGACAATCGCCTCTGGCGTCAAACCGTCGCTTCGTTAAATTATCTGCCGGACTTGCTCAAGAAAGTGCGCCGCCTGGAAGCCGAAATCAAGGAATTGCGCGCGGCTCGTAAAGATTAATTGTCCCTGTGCGCGGACTCAGGCACTGGAGCAAAATCGCGTTCCCTTTCCGCCGTCAGCGGCTGCTGGCTTGTCGGCAATCCGGAGGCCACCCGCTCGCGTACTTCGGCAATCAACTCGTCCTTCGTACCCAAATGATATTGGCGCGCATCCACCGGCATTCCAAAGCGCAGTTCGATGTCGCCGGGGCGCAGCAGCAATTCGCCTTTCCGCATACGCTCCTGCGAACCAACCACTGAAACTGGAACGATGGGCACCCCAGCGCGAATGGCCATCAGAAACATTCCCTTCCTGAACGGCTGTAGCCGCCCATCCGGACTGCGAGTGCCTTCCGGAAATACCAGGAAGGAAAGACCTCCGCGCAGATATGCGATGGCTCTTTCCACACTTGCCACGGCGGACTCACGGTTGCGCCGGTCGAGCGCAAGAATATCGGCCTGCCGCAGCGCTGTTCCCACAATAGGCACTTGCAGCACCTGCTTCTTAGCTAGCACCGATACGCGCTTGGTCAACACTGCGACAATAGCCGGCGGATCTAAATTGCTGACGTGATTGGCGGCGAAAATGCACGCGCCTGAAGGAATATTTTCCAGACCGAAAGTTCGCAGCCGGATTCCGGAGATTTTGAAGGCTACGCGAAAGGCCTTCATGGTTGTGTGGTAGAAAAACGTTACGTCACCGACAATGAACGTATAAAAAATCAGAGGAATTCCGGCAAAAGCCACATAAACCGCACAAAATGCAACGACCAAGAGCGTCCGCAGCCTCAACACGCGGACTCCCGTTTCGAGCGCGCGCCTGGACGATTCAGTTGGTAGTTCCTTTCAGCCATCCTTCGCGTATGCGAATCTGCGCGGCCGTCGCGTTGGGAATCTCGATAATTTCATAATGTTGCTGCGTATCCGTTCCAGCCGCATATTGGATCGTTTTTTGCGCGCCGTTTCGTTCAACAGCCAGCCGCACACTCTCGCCGGGCCGCAGATGCTCGCGCGCCCAGCGACTGATGAAGCGCGGAAATGCTTCCCCGTTAATCTTCAGGAGCACATCCCCCGCGGCCAAGTCCGCGCTTTGCGCGGCACTACCGGGCGCAACCGCCGCTACCACGGAGCGGCCATCCGGACCACGGTCAACGTCAAACTCCAAATCCGCGCTCTCGCCCTGGGTCTCGCGAAGTTGTAACCCTGCCAGTCCCAAATATTCGTTATATGGAATTTCCGAAGTTCCCGAAATGTAGCGCGTGAAAAAATCGGCTAAGCTTCGGCCCGCCACTTCTTCTGCCGCGCCGCGCACGCCATTGCTGTCGTCGTAGAATTTCCCTTTTTCCGCGTATTCCACATTCATGCGCCGCATCACATCGTCCAGTGACGCATGATTGTCCGTGTCGTTGCGAATCGTCAAGTCCAGCATTTCCCCCACAATCTGACCCTTGTTGTAGTAAGAAATGCTGGTGTCCGGCCTGGCGTAGAAATCGTATTTCTCGAGCCACGCATCGAGGCTCGCTTCCTCGACGCTTTTCCACTGCCGCGCCGGCCGGGAATCGAGGTCGGCAATCTGGCCGGCCAGATCATCGTAAAACGCCGCACGGTTCCAAATGCCGGAGCGCAGCAGCGCGTAGGATGCATACGTGCTCGTCACGCCTTCCGCGAACCACAGCGCTCGCGTGTATTGCTCCCGCGAATAGTCCACCGGCTGCAAACTCGCCGGACGAATGCGTTTCACATTCCACAGATGAAAAAACTCATGCGCCGCGATGCGCTCGGCTCCGTTCGCGCTGGATGCGCCGATGGCCGTGCAGTTCGCATGTTCCATTCCGCCGCCGCCGGCCTCTTCATACGGACCAATGTGAAACAGGAAAAGATACTCCTCAAAAGGCGCACTCTTCATCAAAGTGGTTTCATAACTCACGATGCGTTGCAGACCATCCACTAAATTTGCTTTCTCGTTGGCATCGCCATCGATCACCACGCGATAATGCGCTCCGTTCGCGCTGAATTTCGATTCGTCGTAATTTCCGATTTCCGCGGGCGCATCCACCAGCGCATCGTAGCTGAGCGCGGAATAGGAATTGTCCGCACCCCCCGAGCCCAGTTCAGCGGTCGTCTTCCATCCCGCGGGCACATCCGTAAATTCCACACGCACATCCTCTCCGCGACGCCGCGGAAGGTACATAAGTACTTCGGCGAAATTCACAAATGCGTGACGAGCGTTGAGCTGCGAATCGAACGGCCCGGGATCATCCCAGAAAATACGGTATTCGACCTCAATCAGCCGCGGAGATGCTTCCGCGGCTGAAATACTGGAATCGGTAAACTTCCAGGTGTCCTTGGTAGTTTTCGTCACGTGCCACGGCACCGCTGTGCCATTTTCCGCAGTCGCGGAGGCGCGAACATCCTGCACGCGGTAAGCGAAATCGCGAATCTGATAGAGCGCGTTCCATGCCGGCAGCGCGACTTCCATCCCGGATTCGGCCCGTGGAATCGTCATTGTTACGCGAAAGAAATGTTGTTCGGGATGCGCAAGGGATATCCGATATCGAACCGTTGCGCTGGCAGGCAGCGCGGCCAGAAACCAAAGCGCGGCGGCAACGACAGCACAACGCCTTATCACTTTGAGCCTCCGGCGCCGTTGCCCAAAGCATCAAGCAACCGCGCGCACAATCCGTCGAAGCTTCCATTCGACATCACCAGCACAACGTCTCCAGCCTTCATTTCGCGGCTCAGCAATTCCACAATTTCCTGGGTGGATTCTAACGCCCATGCTGCCTTCGAGCGTTTGCGAACCGCCTCCGCCACACTTTGCGGATCCAGCCGCTCGTCATCGGCTAGCAGTTGCGCGCGATTCACCGGGCCCAGCACGACAGCATCTGCTTCCGACAGCGCATTTGGCAACTCCGCCTTAAAAATATTCCGGCGCATGGTATTCGACCGCGGCTCAACAGCCGCCCACAATTTGCGTCCAGGCCAGCGCGTACGTGCCGCCTCAATCGTCGCGCGAATCGCCGTGGGATGGTGAGCAAAATCCTCCACTACCAGTACGCCCCCTGCTTCGCCCTTCACTTCCATGCGCCGTCGCACACCCTCGAACGTGGCCATCGCGCGCTCAATGTCCGCGCCGGCAATGCCGCGTCCGTCAGCGATGGCCGTCGCGGCCAGAGCATTCGCCACATTATGCGCCCCGGCAAGGCTCATGCTCATGCGCACCACTTCCCTTCCACGAAACACCGCCGTAAAGTGCGTCCGTTCATCTTTCCACTCCACTCCGCGCGCGGTCCAATCCGTCTCGCCGCTTACCGAATAAGTTTCCAGCGGACAGAACGCTTTGGCGACGCAGCGCCGTACCGCGTCGCTTTCTCCCCATGCCACAATCTTTCCATTCCGCGGCACAAGATTTACCAAGCGCTGAAACTGCAATTCAATTGCCGGCAGATCGGCATAAATATCACCGTGATCGAATTCGCAGGAGGTCAGAACCAATTCATCGGGATGATAATGCATGAACTTCGGCCCGCGATCGAAAAATGCCGTTTCGTATTCATCGCCTTCAATAATGAATTCCGCGCCGCCGCCGAGCCCGTAGCTGCGGCCATCGAAATTCGGAAGGACGCCGCCCACAAGGAAGTCAGGCCGCCGCGCAGCCGAATGAAAAATCCATGCCAGCATCGCCGTCGTTGTGGTCTTTCCGTGGGTGCCCACTACCACAATGTTGTGATGGCCGGGCAGGAAAAATTCCTCCAGAAGCGCCGCCATGGAGGCATACGGAATCTTCCGTTCGAGGATTTCTTCCAACTCGGGATTTCCACGCGCAATCACGTTACCCACCACCACCAAATCGGGCGCGGGCCGTAGATTCTCCGCGCGAAATCCTTCGCACCAGAGAACGCCGAGCGCGGAAAGCAGCGTGGACGCCGGGGGATAAACGCCGGTATCCGATCCCCTAACTTCATAGCCGCTTTCTTTCAACATTCCCGCCACGGGAGCCATCGCAGCTCCCCCGATTCCCAGCAGGTAAATACTCCGAATTTTTGTGGCGCCCCGCTGAAAGATATTCATTCTGCCGGCTCCGCGCAGGCTGATTCCAAAATTGTCAATTGCGTTTCGGCTCCAGCGTGAATTTTCGCCGGCACTCCCAGAGGTACCGTGAGCATGGGGCGCGAAGTGTGCCCGATAGCAGCCTTCCACACAACAGGGATTCCCAAATCCCCAAAATGTCGCAGGCAAACGTCGCGAACAGTGACACCCTTCCCGCCGGGTGGTTCGCACCCAGGGAAATCACCGAAGATCACGCCGCGAATGCCGGCAAATTTGCCTGCCTGGCGCAGATGCAGCAGGCTGCGGTCCACTTGAAACGGCTTCATGCCCAGGTCTTCGAGCAGCAAAATCGCGCCGTTGGTATCAAGCTCCCACGGCGTACCCAGCGTGGACTCCACAAGCGTCAGGCAACCGCCGAGCACAACTCCTTCGGCGGAACCGGCCACCAATGGTTCGCCGGTTAGATCGATCGTCCAGCCCGAACGTGCATTTCCCAACGCGTTTTGCAGCGACGCAGCCTCATATCCGCCCGGCACATTCGCCCCAGCGGCGAGACCCACCGCCACGCCAGGCCCGTAGAACGTCACCCAACCCGCGCTTTGCCACAGGAAAATATGCAGGACCGTGACGTCGCTCAGTCCCAGCAGAATTTTAGGCACATTGAGCGGCACTGTTTGCAGTGCGTCGAGAAGCTCGCCGGCGCCATAGCCGCCTCGCACACAAAAAATCGCACGCGCGTCAGCATCGGAAAGTGCTTCCGCAAAATCCGCAACACGTTCGGTAGGGGTTCCTGCAAAATACCCATCACGCTCGAAAATCCGCGCCGAATACGCCACGCGAAAACCCAATCGCTCGATTTCCTGGATACCCAGATCGAAAGTCTCGCGTTCAAATGGGCTGGATGGCGCCACCAGACGCACCGTATCGCCGGGGCGAAGTGGAAGGGGTTTGCGGGGATTTTGGCGCGGCGTCACAATTCAAATTGCGTCAACTTGGCAAAGTGTCGCGCGCGAGCCTTCACTTCACTTATTTTCACACTTCGCAGGCGATCGAGACCAAATCGCTCGACGGCAAAGCTGCCCATCACCGATCCATACACCATGGCGCGCCGCAGCGCGGGCAGATTCACTCGCCCTTCACGCGCCAGGTAGCCCATAAACCCGCCCGCAAAAGTATCGCCGGCGCCGGTGGGATCCTGCACATCGTCCAACGGGAATGCCGGAACCGAAAACATAAATTGCGGATGAACCATCAGCGCACCGTGCTCCCCGCGCTTAATCACCAAGGTCTTTGGACCCATTTGAAAAATGCGCCGCGCCGCCCGCGTCAGATTGTGCTCTCCGGAAAGCTGGCGCACTTCGTCATCGTTGATTACCAAGATATCCACGTGCCGCAGAGTCTTCCGCAGCTCGCCCAATGCACCTTCGATCCAGAAATTCATGGTGTCGAGCGCCACAAGTTTTGGCCGCCGTCGCATCTGGTTCAGCACGGACAATTGCAGGGTGGGATCGATGTTAGCCAAAAAAAGGAATTCCGAATCGGCATAGTGCGCGGGCAGTTGCGGCCGGAAATTCGCGAAGACATTCAGCTCCGTCGTCAGCGTCGTCCGCTCATTCATATTGATGTTGTAGCGCCCCGCCCAGAAAAACGATTTCCCCGGAGCTCGCTCAATCCCGTCGGTATTGATCTTTCGCCCCGCGAAAACCCGCAGTTCTTTCGCGGTGAAGTCGTCGCCCACCACACCCACCATGCGGACGTCCGTGAATAAGCTGGCCGAAAGCGCCACGTACGTAGCCGCGCCGCCAAGCGTCCGGTCAACTTTTCCGGCCGGAGTTTCTATGGAATCAAACGCAATCGAACCCACCACCAGCAGTGACATTTATTCTCCCTTTTTCAACTAGTCCAAATATTTTCCTGCAATCGGCGCCAATCGGCGCCGCGCCGCCGCCGGAATCGCCTTTCGGTCCGTCAGGATGGCATGAGCCAGCGCCGAACCGCAACGGCAATCACGTGTCTCGGTCAATCCGCTCATCGCTTCCCGCAGCACTTTTTGAACATTCTCCGTATTGCGGCTCATGACTTTGAGTATCTCGGAAATCGATACCGACTCATGTCCCGAGTGCCAGCAATCGTAATCCGTAATCATCGCAATCGTGGAGTAGCACATCTCCGCTTCCCGCGCCAATTTCGCTTCGGTCAGGTTCGTCATCCCAATTACGTCAAATCCCAGCCCCCGGTAGACCTGCGACTCGGCCAGCGTGGAAAACTGCGGCCCCTCCATGCAGATATACGTGCCACCGCGATGCACGGTGACGCCGGCGCGTTCGGAGGCATCGCTGACAATCCGGGAAAGCCTTCCGCAGGTGGGCTTATCGAATCCCACGTGCGCCACCACGCCCTCGCCGAAAAACGTCGACCGGCGTCCGCGCGTGCGGTCGAAAAACTGGTCGGGAATCAAAAACTCGCCCGGCGCCAAGTCCTCGCGCAGCGATCCCACCGCGCTCACGCTCAGAATTTGCTCGACTCCCGCCATTTTCAGCGCGCAAATATTTGCGCGGTAATTGATTTCGCCAGGCATCAACCGATGGCCCCGGCCGTGTCGTGATAGAAACGCGACGCGACGTCCTTCCAAATCTCCCACCACCAGTGCGTCCGAAGGCTTTCCGAACGGCGTCCTCACTTCCATTTCCCGCGTGTTCGTCAGGCCGGCCATCTGGTAAAGCCCGCTTCCACCGATAATGCCAATGCGAATCGGCTCGGCCCGGCGGGGCGCGCTCCCCCTGGAATTACCTCTCGGCTTCCTGATTTTCTTCGCCGTCATTCATTCACCTTCACCGCATCTGCCGCGATTTGCCCTTTCTCTTCGCGTAGCCACGCCGCCGGAATGTTCGCATCATGCGCGAAAAGCGCCAGCCATCTTTCGCGTACCACCTGTGGAATCCACTTCTTTTTCTGCTCCAGCGTGGTCAATGGATACAGGTCGTACGCCATAATCCACGGCAGCGACAAGTGCGCGACAGTCGGCGCCAGGTCCGAAAAGAAAAATGCGGTTTTGCCGCCGCTGCGCAATCGTACGCACTGCATGTGGCCCGTGTGTCCGGGGGCGCGAATCACTTCGACGCCCGGAGCAACTTCGGTGTCGCCCTCCAGCAGCCACCATTGTCCCGCTTCTTCGATAGGCAGGAAATTCTCACGCACAAAACTTGCCTGATCCTTCTCGGTGGGATTTTTCGCGTGCTCGAGCTCGCCTCTTTGCACCGCGTAACGCGCAGTCGAGAAAAACGGAACCACGCGCCCGTCAACCACGTGCGTGTTCCATCCGCAATGGTCGAAATGCAAATGCGTGTTCACCACCAGCGAAATATCCTCGGGACGAACTCCGCGCGCGGCCAATTGTTGCGGCAGCCGCTCGCCAAGCCCTATTCCGTAGATATCCGCATGTTTTGCGTCCCATTTATCGCCCGCGCCGGTCTCAACCAAAATCCATTTCCCAGCCGAGCGGATCAGCAGGCAATTCATTCCCAGCAGGACGCGGTTGCGCTCGTCCGCGGGAAGCTTGCGCTCCCACAGCGGCCTGGGCACCACGCCGAACATTGCGCCGCCGTCCAATCGCAGCGTCCCATCGGTCAAAATATAAAATTCCAGATCACCAAGCTTCATGTTTCACCGCGACCGGAGAGCATCCACAGTTTTTTCGCCAACGCCGGCTTCCGCCAGCAGCGTCTCCACCGCCGTGTAAGGATCGCACTCGCGATGGCTTACCTGTTTCGCAAATTGCTCGAGCTTTGATTCGGCACCGGGCCGGCCCATGACGGCCTCCACCAACCGTTGTTGCAGCAGTTGCAGCAGCCGTTCCTTCCACAACCGCTCTTCCCGAGCGGAATGGCCGGTGCGAGCAGCGTTATGTTGCCGAAACTGTTGAATGGCCGCCGCCAGATCGCCGATGCCACGATTTTCCGTTGCCACTGTCCGCACGACGGGAGGTTTCCATCCCTCGCGTTCCGGCACCAGTGACAAAATTCCGCGCAACTGTTCTTCGAATCGTCCTGCGCCCTCGCGGTCTGCTTTATTTACGACGAAGATATCGCCAATTTCCATCACGCCGGCTTTCAGGCTCTGCA
>Ga0265760_10000045_pt1 | contig 37398 bp, 31 predicted proteins | sample NZIome_2_FD_200831 | JGI IMG/M metagenome (GOLD analysis project Ga0265760, IMG submission 200831) | Metatranscriptome of rhizosphere microbial communities from Maridalen valley, Oslo, Norway - NZI1 (Metagenome Metatranscriptome) | ecosystem: Host-associated > Plants > Roots > Rhizosphere >...
CGCTCCTGCACCACATGCGTATAAATCTGCGTCGTCGAAATATCAGCGTGCCCCAGCATCATCTGTACGGAGCGCAAATCCGCCCCGCCTTCCAGTAGGTGCGTTGCAAACGTGTGCCGCAATTTGTGCGGCGTCAGTCCGCTTCGCAGGCCCGCGCTTCTTCCATACGCCTTCAATCTCAGCCAGAATGTCTCGCGCGCCATTCGCTGCGCTCGCCGCGTCATGAAAAGATATACGCAACTTCGTCCATGGAGAATCCTCGAACGCCCTCCCGCAAGATAATTCTGCACTGCCGCGATCGCCGCGCGCCCTACCGGGATTAACCGCTCTTTATCCCCTTTTCCGATACACCGCAGCACTCCGGACTCCAGGTTCATGTCTTCCGGCTTTAGTCCCATCAATTCAGATACGCGCATTCCAGTCGAATAAAGCAGTTCGATCATGGCCCTGTCGCGCAGTCCTTCAGGAGTCCCCGTATCCGGCTGTTCGATCAGCCGCCGTGCCTCTTCCACGCTCAAATGCGTGGGTAACCGCTGACGAAATCGCGGAGCCTCCATATTTTCCGCCGGATCCGTCTCCAGCAATCCTTCAGAAACCGCGAAGCGCAGCATGTGACGCAGGCTCACCAGATGTCGTGCCACGGACCGGCTGTCCAATCTCATTCGGTAGAGTCCCGCCAGGTAGTCCACTACGTGCTCGCTTCGCACACCCGTCAGTTTCAGCTTGCGTTTCTCCGCAAACGCCGCGAACTTCCGCAAATCGCCGGCATAGGCACTGATCGACGATTTCGCCAGTCCCTTCTCCACCTGTAGGTAGCTCAGAAAACTTCGAACCAGACTTTCCATTGAATCTCCAACGCGCCTCAGCCCGGCAATGCCATCCCCGTTCCCGCGTCCGGCCGTTGTTTCAAAATATCCAGCAGCTCGTGAATTTCTTCGCAGCCCAGCAGCCAGCTCACTCCCACAAAGATTGCCACCCCTGCCGCTACCGTCGCTGTCAGAGCCGCCACCTTATGCATTACCGGCCCGCCCCACGCCGCGGCCATCAGCCGCAACATCCCAAAACATGCTCCCGCCATCGCCGCCGAACTGATCGCTACTTTCCCTAGTGAATACGCCACTGCCCGTCCACCCAGCGATCCCACGCGCCCCCGTAGGATGAAAAACAACAGGAAGAAATTGAAATATGCCGCCAGCGACGTCGCCAGCGCCGGTGTCCCGTTCTGCAGTCTCCCGAAAAGAAACAGCAAGAACAGCACATTGAGCACCACGTTCACCAACATTGCGCCCGCAGCGGCTATCACAGGCGTTTTCGTGTCCTGTTGCGAGTAGAATGCCGGCATGACCAGCTTCACTCCCGCGATAGCCGGCAATCCCGCGGCATAATACAGTAGCGCCCGCGCCGTCAGCGACGTCGACTCAGCCCCAAAGTGTCCGTGTTCGAACAGCACCGAAACAATTGGCTTTCTCAGTACCATCAGTCCCAGCGCCGCCGGAATGGTGATGAACGACACAATCCGCACCGAAAACGCCAGCGTCTGCTTCAGTTTCGGAAAATCGCGCATTGCCGCCTGCTTCGACATCACCGGCAAAATCGCCGTCGCGACGGAGATCGCGTACGTCCCCAGCACCAATTCCATGATTCGGTCCGCCACGTAGAGCGCTGTCACGCTGCCTTCCGGCATTCGCCCCGACGTTGCGAAAATCGTATCCACCACCGCATTCACCTGGTAAATTCCGATTCCCACCAGACTCGGCCCCAGCAAGGCCGCCACTCGCCGCACTCCCGGGTCCGTGAACGATATGCTGAACCGAAACCGCATGCCCCGCTTCACCAGCTCCGGGACTTGCACCACAAATTGCAACGTGCCGCCCAGCAGTATTCCCACCGCCAATGCCGCCGCCGGAGTGCGATATCCCACCGGCGCCCATTTCATTACCGGCCTGTAAATCGCGCCGCAGGAAAACAAAATCACGGAAAGATTGAACAGCACCGACGTTGCCGCCGGCAGACCGAAGATCAGCAGAGAATTCAGAATCGACATCGCCACTGCGGCCAACCCGATCAGCAGCGCGTAAGGAAACATCACGCGGTTCAGAAATACGGCCTGATCCCATTGCGACTGCGACCTTCCGAAGATCGTGAACACATGAATGATGCTGCCGGAAAAAATCGAACCCAGGACGGCGATCACGCTCAGCACCAGCGCCGCCGTCCAGAAAACCCGCTGCGCGAATTTCCACGTCTCTTCCTCGTTGCGCTTGTTGAGGTATTCCGTGAATACCGGCACAAAGGCAGCGCTCATCGAGCCTTCCCCGATGAAATGCCGTATCAGGTTCGGAATCCGGAATGCCAGAATGAAGGAGTCCGCCAGCCCCGATGTTCCCAGCAATAGCGTGATTCGCTGGTCCCGCCAGTAACCGCAGATGCGGCTGGCTAAGGTGAAAAGGCCGATGATCCAAGCCGACTTGAGGATCTGCCTTTTCTCGGTCAATGAGCGGTTGCTCCGCGACTATCTTGTTTGTTAACAATCACTTACCACGGACTTTCCGCATGACAATATCACACTTTCCACTCCTGCGCAATGCTCGTCTGACAACTGCCATTTATTCCGGCTGACGCCCTGACGGCCCGATCGCGCCGATGCCCTTCTTTTGCATTTCCTCATTCAGCGCGGCCAATTCCTTGCCTTTCAGCTCACCCCATTTCACCACTTGCGCATCCGCGTCCTTCGACAGCACCTCATACACCGCATAGGACTGCTCCGTCGGCGCCGTATCCGCGCTTTCCACCACTTCGCCCAGTACACTTAACTTGTTGTTCAGTCTCACGGGGAAATTCAGCGAGTCCTCCGTGGATTGAATACTTTTGTTCACCAGCGCATCCTCGATGGGGCCCATCTTCTCCTGAACCGACTTTGCATCCGCCGCAATGGACGCGCCCGCAGCGTCATTCACCAGCCTCTTTCGCAATGCCTCAAGTTGCATATTCACGTCGCGGATCTCCCGCACCGTATCGTTCGCTTGATCGAGCTTGTCTCGAATCTTCAACGCCAGATCGAGCTGCTTCCGTAAGTCATCCTCGCTCACCGTTAGCCGTGGGTCCAGGCTCACTGCCACCGTCTGCGTCAACCTTTTTCCTCCGGCGGCCATTTGCAATTCGTATTTCCCCGGCAGAACCCATGGCCCTTCCGGCTCGTCTCCGCTGTCATACACGATTCCTGCCACCTTGCGTGGTCCTTCATACTTCAAGTCCCACGTAAACCGATTCATCCCCGCCTCGGCCGGAAGCTGCTTCGACTCCTCCGCCGGAGCGTCCCATTCCTGCTGCTTCGCTTCCGGCTCTTCCGGCTTTTTGCTCGTGTACTTTCGAACAACCGTTCCCTTCTCATCCAGAATCTGCAGCGTGACTTCGTCCTTGCCTTCCGGCTTCTTCGCCAGGAAATAATCCACCGTAACTCCACCCTCCGCGTTTTGTCCCATCACCAACGTATACGGTTTCGCGACGATCCCGCCCGTGCGATACCGCACCGCCTTTCCCGGCTGGTAAAGATATGCGTCTCCAGCGCCGAGTTTCGCATTGGCCGCGCGAAGCGGACTTATATCGTCTAAAATCCAGAACGACCGCCCATGTGTCGCCGCCACCAGATCGCCATTCTTCACTGCCAGATCATGCACCGGCGAATCCGGCAAATTCAGTTGCAGCGTCTGCCAGTGCTCCCCATCGTCGAACGACGCATAGACTCCGGTCTCCGTGCCCGCAAACAGCAACCCTTTTCGCTCCGTATCCGAGCGCACCGCGTGCACATAACTTCCATCGGTAATTCCGCTGTTCAGGCGCTGCCACGTTTTGCCCATATCGTGCGTAACGTAAATATACGGCGCAAAGTCGTCGAGCTTATGCCGGTCAATCGCCGCATACGCCGTCGCTGCATCAAAAGGTGATGCTTCGATTAAACTTATCAGGCTCCATTCCGGCAGCCCGGGCGGCGTCACGTTCGTCCAATGCGCGCCGCCATCCTCCGTAAGTTGAATCAGCCCGTCATCCGTCCCCGCCCATATCTGCCCTTTCTTCGCCGGCGATTCCGCAATGGTGAACACCACGTCGTAATACTCCACGCTCGTGTTGTCTTTCGTGATTTCGCCACCCGCCGCCACCTGCTTCGACTTATCGTTCCGCGTCAGGTCTGGACTGATGGCCGTCCAACTATGCCCGCCGTCCGTCGTCTTAAAGACGCTTTCACCGCCGATGTACAGCGTGTCCGGGTCTTGCGGCGATAACACTATTGGCGCCGTCCACTGAAACCTGTGTCGCAAATCGCCCGCGCCATACCCGCTGTAATATTCCGGCCACGCGGAAACATCCTGCGTCTGCCGAGTGCGCGTATCTCGACGCGTGATTGTCCCGCCGTTATCGCCTGCGTAAACAATATCCGGATTCCGAGGGTCCACCGCGATGTATCCGCTTTCGCCTCCGCCAACCTCGTCCCAATCCCGTATATCGATTCCGCCGTGGTCCGTTCTGCTGGCGATTCCCACGGTCGTGTTGTCCTGTTGTGCACCATACACGTGATAGAGAAAGCGCGTGTCCGCCGTCACGTGATAAAATTGCGCCGTCGGCTGGTTGAGTTCGCTTGACCAGCTATTTCCTCCATCCGTCGTGATGGTCGCCCCGCCGTCGTTCCCATTAATCATCCGCTTGGGGTTTCCCGGATCAATCCACAATCCATGGTGATCTCCGTGTGGCGCGGGAATCCGGTCGAATTTCTCTCCACCGTCAATCGACCGGAAAAGTCCCGTGTTCAGTATGTAGACAGTATCCATGTTCTGCGGGTCCGCAAACACATGCGTGAAATACCACGCCCGCTGCCTAAATTTGTGGTCTTCGTTCACCCGCTTCCAGGTGTCGCCTCCGTCATCTGAGCGGTAGAGTCCTCCTTCCTTCGCTTCGATCAGTGCATAAACGCGATTTGAATCCGCCCCGGAAATCGCCACTCCTATCCGTCCCAAATTCCCCGAGGGCAGCCCGTGCCCGGTCAGTTGCTTCCACGTGTCCCCACCGTCAGTGGACTTATACAATCCGCTTCCCGGGCCACCGCTCTCAAAGCCCCAAGGCGACCGCCGCGCCTGATACATCGCCGCATAAATTACGTGCGCATTAGAAGGATCAATCACCAGGTCGGTCGCGCCTGTGTTCTCATCCTTGTAAAGGACTTTCTTCCAGGTCTTCCCGCCGTCCACCGACTTGAAAACTCCGCGCTCCGTATTCGGTCCGTAGGCATGCCCCATGGCGGCAATAAACACAACGTTGGAATCTCGTGGGTCCACCGCCAGTCGCGCAATGTGCCGCGTATCATCCAATCCCAGATGCATCCAGGTCTTGCCGGCGTCGGTGGATTTGTACACGCCGTTTCCATAAGAGATATTTCCCCGCAGGCAGGCCTCACCGGTGCCGACATAAATCACATTCGCATCCGACGGCGCTACTGCAATCGCTCCCACCGATGCAAACGCCTCTTTGTCCGTCAACGGCTCCCACGTCAGGCCGCCATTCGTCGTCTTCCAAACGCCGCCCGAGACAGCCCCGAAATAAAATGTGTTCGCGTTTCCGGCCACGCCCGTTACCGCCAGCACGCGCCCTCCGCGGAACGGCCCAATCTGTCGCCACTTCATTCCGCTCCACAGTTTCGGGTCCATTCCGCCCGGCGGTGCCTGAGCCGGCATTTGCGCCCGTGTCTTAGCCGCAGATGGTGTCTGTTCCGGCGGCTGTGTCTGCGTCGCAGGCTGCGTCTGCACCTGCGCTGGTGATTCTTCCCCGCTTTGCCCCTGTTCTTGCGCTCTCGCGCGCTTCGCTGCAACTCCCAGCAGACCTAGGCTCATCAAGCACACAAGTACCCACTTTATCTTCCGCGCGGTTTTCATTCCCCCACTCCTCTTCCTCGATGTGGACCACACTAAACCCGCTATCGTACGCCTTTGCCGCGATTGCACCAAAGAATCATGCACCCTGTAGCCTGCCGTCCGCCGAGCACATCAGCCTCGCGCTGCTGCGCCCACATGGCACTCGCCGAAGTAATGAATTGCCGGCTGCGGAACTGTCTTCGAAATCACGCGGTAAATTCCATCATCGCTTATCGCGATTCGCGCTCGATACTCAGTCGCTATGTTTCCTCGCATAATGACGTTGTAAGGCGAAAACGCTAGCGCGCAATCCGGTGCCAATCGGCAAAGCGGGATTCCGTTGTCGTCAACGTATTCACCCCGCCGGCCAATCCATGCTTATCAGGTAAATTGCCTTGGCAGTTAGTACCAGCCGCGCCAAACTGCCTCTGCATTGCACACCGCAACTTCCAATGATATTGTGGGTTAGGTACGGCGCGGGAGTAGTTCAGTGGCAGAACGTGAGCTTCCCAAGCTTGAGGTGAGGGTTCGATTCCCTTCTCCCGCTCCATTTTTCTTCGGTTCACCGATGAATCAATGATATGTGCCGAGCGCTCGCGTTGCGCAATTCCGCCTCGTGTAACGCCGCCATCTTGGCTGCGCTTTGTGATTCCACTCCACTCCGCTCGCCCTTAGATTTCGCGATGCGAGCACCAAGCGACTCGCGAGCAGTTGGCGGACAGAGTTGAATCCAGATATATTTGCAATTCCACCCCGGTTTCCCAGCCCAAGCATCCTGACGTTTGACACGATTCCAGCTCGGCACGCGCCATTCGGCTCTTCGCTTCGGCCACGGGTCCAAATACAAAAGGCCGGGAGCCCGACAGGCGCTCCCGGCCCCCACTTCCTCAAACACTAGCCGCCTATTTTGCGGCGCACCCGTTTGTGACGCTCGCCAGCAAGTTATTCGCTGACGTAATCAGCCGGTCATAGCATGCCAACGGTCCCACCGTATTCGTTTCGATGTAATGCTGTGAGCTGCTCGCGTCCTGATTGCCGGTAATATCGCCCGCCGCGTTAAAATCCAGTTCGTCCGTCGTCGTCACGATATTCGAGATCACGTTGTTGTTTTGCGGCACATTTTGCACCACGCCGAACGTATTGCTCTTATACACCTGTTCGATATTCGTCGTCTGCACGCCGCTGCCGTTTGATTGGTAAGCCACATTCAACCCCAGCTTCAACGGATAATTAAATTGCTCCGCTGAGACGATATGCGTCCCCGGACCGAAAGTGGTCGTATTGGAATTCACATAGCTATCCTGGCTGATATCCTGCACGTACGTCGTGTTCGGCACGATATCGAACGCTTCCACGCTCTTGAACTGCACATCCTGCTTTACGGAAGTGGTCAACTTCCCCTTCGACGTCACCGCGTAGCCGGAAATCTCGAACCGGTGTCCGTTCGTCACTGTCACCGTTCCCGTGATTGTCCCGTTATTGTTCTGTAGGTTTTCAACCACATTCGGATTGGGAACGGTCAGTGTGTTCGTCGTCACGGCTCCGGTCACGGTCTCGGAACCATGGTCCAGATACAGAAGCAGGTTCGCCGTCGCCGAAAAGTAGCTATCCGCATTGAAGACGCTTAATGCCACCGTATGCTGTTCCCCATTGCTCAGCACGCCTGCAAACGGCGTCAAATCCACCCGGTACGCCACAAAATTCAGCGTCTGCACGCCCGGCGTGGGTATCCATAAGTACGGATCGATTCCACCGGTGAAAATCCATGGATAGATCGGCGCCACTCCCGCAGGCGTCCCGTCAATCGTCACCTCTGTTTCGCGGAAGGGCGTCCCCGCGCAGCTTTCCAATTCAGTCGCCACGTCATTGGGCACGCAGGTATACCAGAACTCGTCCGATGACTGCCCCTGCGCGAAAACATCCAGATACGCATTCTCTACATTCGTCGGCAACGTGAACGTCTGCGACAGCATGTCCGTTCCCGTATTCAACGACACCGTTCCACCTGTCGAGCTGCCCGAAAGCGGCAACACCACGTCCGCCGTCACGGGAGCCTTTTGGTTCGCCTCCAGCGGATAAAATTGCAGCCACGCCGTTCCATAAATTATTCCCGTGTACTGGCCATTCACCGTGTTCCCCAGACTCACCTGCCCGCTTTGCGCCGCCGTAAATAGCGAACTGTAATCCGTCAAATCCGACTCCACATGCCAGTTCGGCCCCAGCGCGGGCGAAGGCTCCGGCGTAGTGCCAAAATAAATCACGCTTCCCGCCACCCACACATTCCCGGTGCGGTCGTACTGGATACCCTTTGTGACGTTGAAGTTGGCATTGAACACCACCTTGGCCCACGGTCCCGGACAGTCTGCCGGCGGCGTGTAGTTGAACGGCATCTGGTTGTAATTATTGAATTCGTCGTTCATGAAAAGCAGCACTTGGCACGGCTTCGTATTCGGTCGCGGCACCAGCGGATCCGCCGTCGCGGTGTTTCCCGATCCAATCGTGTAACGGCCCGGCTGCGACATGCCAACATCCGCACCCGCCTGCCCCAACGAGACCACTCTTGACGTCACCTTAGACCCGCCGAACGTCGCCCCGCTCGCCATTAGGCTCACTCCCGCCACAATGGCCAAAATTGTCGTCTTCCAATTCACTCGCCGATCCCTTCTCATCATCATCCTCCTATGGCTCTTTGCTATCCCAAGCGTAACAATTACCAATTACATGCAGCCCATTGGCAATGGTAGTCCAGGGATTCCAACCCTGACTAACCGCGCGCCCGCTGACCTCGCCATGTGCAGAAGCATACTCCGCGCCGGAAGTGGTGACAACGACATCGTTTCCCCGAAATTGAACGCTCCCACCCCAGCCCGGTCAAGAGTCGCAAGCACTCTCGCAAACTCGACGCTATGCCAGAGCTCTCGGGACCGCGTCTTTCCAGCGCCCTTGCGCCTTCAATATCAACTCCACCACCTCGCGCAACGCGCCGTTCCCGCCATCACGAGCGGTTACGTAATGCGCCGCTCGTTTCACTTCCTCGACGGCATTGCCCACAGCCACCGCAAGTCCCGCGCGGCCCAGTAAAGGCAAGTCCGGCAAATCATCGCCCACATACGCGACTTCCTCGTCGGTCACGCCCGTCTCTCGCAAGATTTCCTCGTAGGCAGCCACCTTCTTCGGCTGTCCCTGAAAAACGTAATCCATCTTCATGTCGCGCGCTCGGCGTTCCATGGCTGCCGATTTTCGTCCCGTAATCAGCCCCGTCTTGATCCCCATAATGTGCGCCAGCACCAACCCTGCACCGTCGTGCGCATTAAAAATCTTCAACTCTTCCGCCGACCCATCCGGCATTGAGAGCAGGCACACATCGCCGTTCGTCAAGGTGCCGTCCACATCCATCAGCAGCATGCGAATCTTCTTCGCCCGCCGCGTCACTTCCGTAGCTTTGTTTTTCACTTTTTTACTTTTCCTGGCAGCCATTATGAATTCCAGCCATCCCGTCCGCGCCGAGCTTAGCCAAAGGGAGCCGAGACGACCGGAGGTATCCGCCGTCCACGTCGGCGGTAGCGCGGCCCTTTACGGACCGCATATTTGCTTCCTTGAACGAACCCTCAAGCTCACCCTAAAATGACTGCAGGCATTCGCTTTTCCTCAAAACAATTGCAGGGTCCACAGATCGTGCAAGTGGACTGCGCCCTCCAGCTTCCCTTCCGCATTCGTCACCAGCACTGACGTGATCCTCTTCTCCTGCATCAACCGCAGCGCCACCGGTGCGAGTTCCTCGCGCCGCACGGTCGCCGGATTTCGCGTCATGCATTCCGCCGCGGTCAAATCCAGCGCTTCTTTTTTCCGCTGCTGCATCAGCCGCCTCAAATCGCCGTCGGTGATAATTCCCCGCACCACATCAGCTTCATCCACCACCACGGCCATTCCCAATCCCTTGCGGCTCATCTCATAGATAATCTCCGGCATGCGATCCTGTGAGTGAACGCGCGGCACGTCGCCGCCTGCGTGCATCAGCGATTCAATGCGCCGCAGCCTTTTTCCCAGATGCCCCGCCGGATGCAACGCCGCGAAATCCTCTTCGCTGAAACCTCGCCGCTCGAATAGCGCCATCGCCAGCGCGTCGCCCATCGCCAGCGCGGCCGTGGTGCTGGCCGTTGGGGCCAGATTCAACGAACAGGCTTCTTCCTTCACACTGATATCCAGCACCACGTCACTAGCCTCGGCCAGGCTGGATTTTTCGCCTGCACACAGTGAAATCAACCCCACTCCCAGCCGTTTCAGCGTTTCCAGCAGCGCCAGAATTTCTTCCGTTTCTCCGCTGTAGGAAACCGCCACCACTATATCTTCCGGCGCCACCATCCCCAGATCGCCATGCACCGCCTCCGCCGCATGCAGAAACATCGCCGGCGATCCCGTGCTCGCAAACGTCGCCGCAATTTTTCTGGCGATCAACCCCGACTTGCCCATGCCCGTCACCACGATTCTGCCGCGGCATGCCGCGAGTTTCTCTACCGCGCGGTCAAATCGCTCATCCACCCGCGCCGCCAGGCCCGCGATGGCATCCGCTTCAATCCGCAACACTCGCCGCGCCGTTTCCTGCGCCGATTTTTTCGCCGATTCGCTCACTTCGCATCCCATTCCCGCGTCAACGCCGTCAGCCGCTGTAATTTTCTCAGCAGCGCCTCGAATTTCTCCAGCGGCAGTGCATTCGCGCCGTCCGAGAGCGCCTTCGCTGGATTGTCATGCACTTCCATGAATACGCCGTCCACCCCCGCCGCCACACCCGCGCGTGCCAATGGTTCGATAAACTCCGGCTGTCCACCACTCGCTTTTCCTGTCGCGCCGGGCAACTGGACCGCGTGTGTCACGTCAAACACCACCGGGTATCCCTGCTTACGCATAATCCCAAACGACCGCATATCCACGACCAGATTCTGATAGCCGAACGAGGTCCCGCGCTCGGTCAAAATTATTTTTCGGTTTCCAGCGTTAACGATTTTCTCCGCCGCATTGCCCATCTCCTGCGGAGCCATGAACTGTCCCTTCTTGATATTTACCGCCGCGCCGGTTCGCCCGGCTGCCAGCAGCAAATCCGTCTGCCGGCACAGCAGCGCCGGAATTTGCAGCACGTCACACACTTCGGCCACCGGCTTCGCCTGCGCCGCCTCATGAATATCCGTCAGCACCGGCACGCCAACCTTTTCTTTCACGGCGCGCAGCACCCGCAAACCTTCTTCCATTCCCGGCCCGCGATATGATTCTCCCGAAGACCGGTTGGCCTTGTCGAATGACGCCTTGAAAATCATCGGCACGCCCACGCGCGCGCATATCTCTGCGAGCCGCTCCGCCATCATCATGGAGTGCGCCGCAGATTCAATCACGCACGGCCCGGCAATCACAAACAGCGGTGCGGCCGCTCCCATGCGCACATTGCCAACACTGAATTGTTCGTTGGAATTCATCGAACGATTCTACGGCATGAATCGCAGATCGGCATGTAAATGCTCCGACTCACGACTCAGAGACGACTTTGTAGCGGCGCCCGTTAGGGCGGCATCTTCTTCGGCTACGCGCCGCATATTACGTGCCGAGCCAAAGCCCGCCGTTACAGAGTCCGCGCAACGGGAAACACCTCAGTCTGCTGCCGGCGCGCTGTGCAATTCCTCTAAGCGGCCTTCCGCGTGAACGCCCGCGTCGCGGCCCATTTGCCGGCGATGCGTTTCCGCTGCGCCGACAAACGCCGCAAACAGCGGATGTGGTTCCAGCGGCTTCGACTTAAATTCCGGGTGAAACTGGCACGCCAAAAACCACGGATGCTCCGGCGCCTCGACGATCTCCACGTACACTCCATCCGGCGTCTTTCCGGTAATTCGCAACCCGGCGGCAATCAGCCGCGCCTCATAATCCTTATTGAATTCGTACCGGTGCCGATGACGCTCGGAAATTTCCGTCGTCCCATAAGCCTCCGCGGCAAACGAGCGCGGCTCCAGCACGCACGTCCACGCTCCCAGACGCATCGTCCCGCCCATTTCATCCACGCCCAGCAGCTCGCGCAATTTGTAGATCACGCGGTCGGTCGCATTGGGATCGAACTCCGTGCTGTCGGCCTGCTTCAAGCCGCAAACGCTTCGCGCGTATTCAATCGTCGCGCACTGCATTCCCAGGCAAATCCCGAAAAACGGCACCCCCGCCGTCCGCGCATACGTGATCGCGTGAACCATGCCCTGAATTCCGCGCTTGCCGAAGCCGCCGGGAACCAGTATGCCGTCCACGTGCCGCAGCCGACGCGCCGCCGTTTCCGGCGAATCAATTTCCTCTGCTTCAAACCACTCGACGATAACTTTTTGCCCGTGCGCCAGCCCGCCATGCATCAACGCCTCGCGCAAACTCTTGTACGCATCTTCCAGCGACACATATTTTCCCACCACGCCGATGCGTACCTCACCCGCCGGATTCTCGATGCGGTTTACCAAATCCTGCCAGCCGTCCAGCTTTCGCGGCCCCGACTGCATGTGCAGCAGTTGCAAAATTCGCTCGTCCAGTCCGTCCGCCGCCAGCGACAGCGGCACTTCATAAATATTCTTAACATCCGGCGCGGAAATCACGCTCGACTCCGGCATGTTGCAGAACAGCGCAATCTTGGCCTTCAATTCCAGTGGCAAACGCCGGTCGCTGCGGCAAATCAGCACATCGGGCTGAATCCCGATGCTAAGCATTTCCTTCACGCTGTGCTGCGTGGGCTTGGTCTTCAGCTCGCCCGCCGACGCGATAAATGGCACCAGCGTCAGATGAACAAAAATCGCGTTCTCCGCGCCGAGCTGCAACCGCATTTGCCGAATCGCTTCCATGAACGGCAGCGACTCGATGTCGCCCACCGTCCCTCCGATTTCCACGATAACCACGTCCACGTCGTCCGCCACTTTCGCGAACGCCATCTTGATTTCATCCGTCACGTGCGGAATCACCTGCACGGTTTTGCCCAGATAATCGCCGCGCCGCTCTTTCGTGATGATGGACTCGTAAATCCGCCCACTCGTCCAGTTGTGATCGCGCGTCAGCCGGGCATTCGTGAACCGCTCGTAGTGCCCCAGGTCGAGGTCTGTCTCCGCGCCGTCATCCGTCACGTACACTTCGCCATGCTGATAGGGAGACATCGTGCCGGGATCAACGTTCAGGTAGGGATCGCACTTCTGGAGGGTGACTCGCAGGCCACGGCTCTCAAGCAGGCATCCGATGGATGCGGCCGCCACGCCCTTGCCGAGAGAAGAAACCACGCCGCCCGTTACAAAAATATATTTCGGGCGTGTGTTCAAGTTCAGTCGCTTGCCTCGCTCAGATTCAGATGCCGCAGGTTCGTACGCCGCATTATGCCCGCCCGCACCGCTTCTGTCAATTCACCCCTACACCCGGCGTTGGCCCTGCACCTCGGACTCGCAACTATCCCGGCACGAATGCCATATTCGCACTGTGGCGCCAGGCTCATCTTTTCGATTCCTCGATTCCGTCACCCATGACGCATTAGTAAGCGTGACGGCCATGTCACTACCCCCTCGTTTGCTTGGAATTATCTTGACATCCCTGCCTCGTGCTATACAATCCGCCCACCACGGCTCCTGGGTTCGGTATCAACTCGGGGAGCTGAATCGCATGATTAATAAAAGTATTAACAATAAAAAGGAGAAACGAGAGTTATGACAAAACAATCATTTGTGTTAGCAGCGGTTTGCCTCGCATCGGCAGCCATGATGGCTGCTCTTCCGGCATCCGCGCAGAACGCCCAGATGAACGCTCCGCTGTCGGTTCACTCGACGCAGAAGCTGACGCACATCACCCCGTCGAAACTGCCGCCGGTGACCATCATTTTCAATAACTTCAACTCCGACCCATCTAACCGCTACTCTGAAGGCGGCTTGCTCGTTCTCGGAGCAACGTCCCCGTCGTTTGGAGACCAACAGTGGGTCGGCACTCCCTTCACTCTGAAGACCACCAAGAACGCCAGCATCATCGCCACAGGTCTGCAGTTTTATGACTTGGGGGACGGCGCGACCGACACCTTCCAGCTCAGCATTTACACTGACAATGCGGGCATACCGGGAACTCAGGTTGCCGGAACTGCTACGGAAGTGACCGCCACCAACACCTTTCCTACCTGCTGCGGTTTTGCGGAAGTCACCTTTCCCACAGTGTCTCTGCCGGCGGGAAACTACTGGGTAGTTCAGGCGACTGGTGCGAACGACAGCTTGTCCGAAGGCGTGGCATGCGACATCAATACCACTTACTCGGCGTACAATGTTGACGACGAGTGGTTCCAGAACCTGCCGGAAATTCCGGCCGCTGCAGTTGCGTTCTAATCACGTACCTTAAGAATCGCAGGTGGTGTTCCGATGGCCGGAAACTCTTCGGGGATTCCGGCCATCGGTCTTTTCGTCCGCCATTTCCCCGCCGCATTCGCTTGGTAAACGTTCCTAACTACGGCAATAAGCCCGCCTATCCTTGGTCCCGTGAATTCAACATTCCGCGGGATTCTAATGCGAAGGAGGACTCGCGGGTGCGGGGTTCGGTGACGGCGCTTCCTTCTGGTTCGCGGGAGCCACGGGAGCCCACTTCCCACCCATCTGGAGCCTCAAGGACAATTCGTCCAACTGCTCCCAAATACCTTTAATCTTTCCATCCTCAAACTGAAAAATAATGAAATCCCAGGCATGTAACTTTACTGGAGGGCCCCCGGGCGGCGGAGGCGGAGTATCTGAGTAAAGTCCCCCTTCCTTGTAAGTTCCTGTAAGCTGAATGCGAAACATGACTTTGTCGTCCTGGACCAGTGTGTCTTCGACCTTGAGGTTAAGGTCCGGGATGGACTTGCGCCACAGGCCAATCCTATACAGGACTCCGGAAGCATGCATCGCCAAGTTAAAATCGGGCATGTGCATGACGAATTGGGGAGCGAACATGCCTTTCCCCAAATCCGATCTGCCCGTGTTCCACATCTCCACATATTTGAGAGCCATGGCTTCGGCCGCCTGGCTTTCCGATGGCGTCGCTGCGGCGTTGAACCCGACTGGCGGCGATGGCGTCTTTTGTGCAGGCTGCGGTGCGGCTGCAGACGGCGCGCTTGGTGGTGAGTTCTGAGCCATTGCGGCTGGCGCGTGTAGCGCGCACAAAACCAGCACGGCAAACCTAAGTTGCATATGCAAATCCTCCCGGAACTGCGCCTAGAATATCCCTATTCCGCCAGTCTCGCCACCGTCGCGGCAGCTTCTCTTCGGAATGCAGGCATAAGCGGGGAGTTCGTCACGCGGCTTTCCTGCTATTATCCGTGAGGTATGAATCTGCTCGCATTAGCCACACCCAAACCGCCTAGCTGGATCAACATTGCCGCGCTCGGCGGCTTCGGACTTTTCCTGGTGGCATTTTTGGATTCGTCCGTCCTGTCGTTCCCCTTCGTGATGGACCTGCTGGTAATTTCCGTCACCGCGCTTCGCAAAGACCTGATGCCCTGGTACGCCGGCATGACCACGGTCGGCTCGTTGGCCGGCTGCCTGCTGCTCTATTACCTTGCCAAGAAAGGTGGACAGGCTTTCTTCCACCGCAAGACCGGCAAACTCGGGCTCTATGTCGGGCGCTGGGTGAAGAGCCACGGCTTCCTAAGCGTATTGATCGGCTGCATGTTGCCGCCGCCATTCCCGTTAACGCCCGTAATCCTCGCCGCCGGTGGATTCGAGGTTCCGCTAGGCACCTTCATCGCCGCCGTCACCATCGGCCGCGGCCTGCGCTATTTTGGCGACGGCTTGCTCGCCATCCGCTACGGCGCCGCCGCCGCGCACCTCGTCATGCATCACGTGAAGTCATTCGGCATCAGCTTCGTCATCTTCTGTGCCGTCGCCTACGGCGTCTATTGGTTCCTGACTCGCCATTCCGCCCCCACCGCCGAGAATTGAACTTTTCTCCAACGCTCCCATCATTTGATATCGAGACAGTGCCGCAATCGGTCGTGTTCAATTCAGCTTTGCCCCGGGTCCGGACCTATGGCCAGTCCGCGCTGAATGTCTTGATTCAGAGCACACGAGGGGATAAGCTTGCGTAGCGTCCCCGCATGCAGGGCAACGGTATCGCCAGCGGGACTTCGAACCCGCAGTCAAACTTCTGGCGCTCCCCGCCGACGCCACGCCGAAATACATTTGCCTGAGCATTCCACGGGCCCGAAGAGAGGATTTAATGACGCGTACTTTTAGAATGAGCGGTTTTATTGCCGCACTCGCATTGTCCGCGGGAATTCTCGCGGGCGTAGCGATGGCGCAGACATCCCAGAATGATGGCCTGCTTACGAACGACGATCAATCAACGGGAAACACAGTGTCCGCGTATCACCTTGTTCTCCACGGAAGCCCGTGCGACCCGGCGCCTTGTCTGGCTATCGTTCCGGGCTCTCCGTTCTCCACACAGGGTGGTACCGGCACGAATGGTGGCGGCATCGCCACTCCGCGGATAGCCAGTTTTGGCTACCACCACTTTTGCGTTTTCGCCAGCAATGCGAGAGATAGCTCCATCTCCGCATTCCAGGCAACATTTCCTCCCACGCTCCAGTGGGTTGACAATTACACCTCAAAGGGAAATGTGGGTGACTCGGAGGGAATCGGCCTATTCCAATTTACCGAAGATTTAGGGTTTAACCCCGTTCTCATTGCCACGTACGGAGGCTCCAAGACACTAGTAACGTGGGAAATCGGGCGGCACTGCGTATTGCAGCACCCCTCTAAGGGTATAAGCGCTGTGGGCTTGAACGGAGGCGGCATCAGCAGCTTGGCTGTAAACTCGATCATCGGTCCTGCCATCGCGGCGTATTCTGATGGTTCCATAGGTTCGTATTCCGTTAATCAGTACGGTGAATGGACCCTGATCGGCCAGGAAGAGACCACCGGATTTGCGTGCGGCGGCATCGCCACATCTGTGGTGCTCTCCGATGATGGATATGCAATCTTCGGCGACACCACCAGCAGTACAACGGAAATTGAAACGGCATTTATAGGTCCCACCGGCGTGCTCTCTCCCACCGCCGACTTTGGCGGTTCCTGCCATCCTGGCCAACTTGGAACCGGCCTCGGCTCCAGCACGATTTCGATCAGCGCGAACTCGCGCTTCCTGTACGTCGCAAACACCTCCAGCGGAAGCATGGATACTGAGGCTGACGTTGGCGGTGTAGTGACCTGGGGACATTGCCCTCTGACCATCCTGCGCGGCTTTGGAACACAGTGGTCCACGCCGGCGCAGATGGCGCTCGCTATCAAGCAGGGCCAAGACTATGAGGGCCCCGTGATAATGGCCGCCGAGGCAGGCGGCGGATTATCATCCGGCTCGTTCATCGGTCTTCTGAAAGCTGACCCCACCACCGGATGCATGGTTGAAGAGCCCAGTTCGCCGACCTCAGACCCCAATAGCCCAAACCTTTTTTCTATTGCCTTGCAGTCAGTGGTCAAGTAGGAGTTTTAATCGCACCCATCCGCCTTAGAAAAGGAGAGACAGATTATGGTTACCAACAGGACCCTTTTGCTTCCATCAGCATTGGTTTTGTTTGTCGCGCTGGCCGGGAGTTTCGCACAGGCGCAAACTCCCCAAACGTACGCGGTGATTACCAACGATGATCAAGAGACAGTCAACTCGGTTTCCGCCTATGTGCTCGCCCATAACGGCCAAGTCTGCACTCTCGCTCCGTGTCTGGCGTCCGTCAAGGGTTCTCCCTTCTTGACTCAGAACGGTCAAGGCACAAACGGTGCCGGCGTTGCCGCGTCTCGAGTGGTCACCTATGGATTTGCGGGACGGTCTCATTTTTGCGTTCTTGTGGCTAATGCTGAAAGTAGTTCCATCTCAGCTTTCAGATCGGGCTACAGCCCCAAGCTTCAGTTCCAGGATAATTACCAACATAAGGGAGATTCGGCCAAGTCCGGAGCCATGGCTTTGTATCTGTCTTCAGGAGATTTTCCCGATCTCTACGCTTCCTACAGTGAATCAAAAACAGTTGCGTTCTGGGCGACTGACCGCTGCAAGCTCCGGGGCTCGAGAAGCTTCAGCGCGGTAGGCCTGCATGGAGGCGCAGTCAGCGGTATGGTGCTGGCCAACATTGCTCCATACCTGATTGTGGCTTATGCGGACGGCTCGATCGGCTCGTATTCCTTGGAGAATTTCGAGCTGGTCAGTCAGGAGGACACAACCGGCTTCGCCTGCGGCGGACTGGCTACTTCGGTTGGGATGTCAAATGACCAATACGCCATCTTCGGTGACACAACTAGTGGCACAACTGAAATCGAAACCGCCTATGTCAGTACCAACGGCATCCTCAGCCCGACTCAAGACTATGGCGGCTCATGTCACCCAGGTCAGCTTGGCAACGGCCTTGGCTCCAGCATCATCACTCTCGATCCGGCCGCAAAGCATATATATGTCGCCAATACTGGGGGAGGAAGTGTCGATACGGAGCATTATTCCAGCGGTGGTGTGGTAACTTGGGCGCATTGCCCTCTAAATACCCTGCGTGGCTTTGGGGTTCAATGGGACATGCCAGGTCAACTGGTACTTGCCCCCAAGGGGTCTACTAGCGAGGGAGACGGGATATTCCTTGCCGAAGCCGGCGGTGGCCTCTCACAGGGTTCTTATATCGGCTTCCTCAAGGCTAACTCGGAAACCGGATGCATGCTGGAAGAGCCCAGTTCTCCAACCTCCGATCCCAACAGCCCCAATTTGCTCTCGATTGCGGCGCAGCCGCTCTATAAGCAGCAGTAAAAACCGGTGCATCTTAAGACACCATGCTTAAGTGGCACAGCAAGTGGCGGGCGTTCCCCTATGGACTCTCGGGTTTGCGAATCCGCGCTTCCACCTTGGCGACATCGCCCGGAACGTCCACGCTGACGGGGTTGTACTCGCACTCCACCACGCGCATCGGAAAGCCGTTCTCGAGCCAGCGAAGCTGCTCGAGCTGTTCGATGCGCTCGAGTTCGCCCGGCGGCAGCGCCGGATATTCCAGCAGCGCCTCGCGGCGATAGGCGTACACCCCAATGTGCTTCAGGTGACGCACTTCGATTTCCGGGTGACGGTCGCGCACCCACGGCACCGGAGCGCGCGAAAAATAGAGCGCATCGCCGTCGAAATTGCGCACCACTTTCACGACGTTCGGGTCCATGATTTCATCTGCGCGCGCAATTACCGAGCACAATGTCCCCAGCCGGATTTCCTCTTCGCCCGCCATTTCCGCCACCAATGCATCCAGCGCCGACGGTTCAATCAGCGGCTCGTCGCCCTGCACGTTGATGAAGATGTCCGCGCCTTCACCGGAGAGATGTGTCGCCACTTCCGCCACGCGTTCTGTCCCGCTGCGGTGCTCGCTCCGCGTCATCAGTGCTTCTCCGCCGAATGCCGCCACGGCATCGCGTATGCGCGCGTCGTCGGTGGCAACCACAATCCGTCCAATCGAACGCGCCTGCTTCACTCGCTCCCAGACGTGCTGAATCATCGCCTTCCCTGCAATTGGAGCCAGCGGTTTCCCCGGGAACCGCGAAGACGCGTACCGCGCCGGTATTACCGCTGTTGTGTTTATTTCGCTCATGATTGCAATCCTTACTCGCCGCAGTCTTCAGCCCTCGGCCTGCCGCCGGCATTTGCGCTCATCTTAACACGCAGCCGCACTCACAACGATCCGGCGCTCGCAACCCTTTTGCATTGCTTTCTCCTGGTGTTACAATCACATTTGGTGGCGATTTTCGCCTCTTGCGATTCGCGTGGAGGAGGGCCAGCGTGCCGCACGGGTCACCGCGAATTCGGTTCTTGCTTGCAGACGTGGCAGTGTGTCTAATCCTGGCTCTAGCGCTTGCGCTCTCCACGCGCGCGCAGGACACCTCGCCGATTCTATCCCCACCTCCGCCTCCCGAATCTGACATCGACAGCGCCCACGCCATTCGTCGCGACGTGAGTTTGGTCCTCATTCCCGCCACGGTCACCGATCCTTACGGCCGCTTGGTAACCGGCCTGGACCAGAGCAATTTCCGCATCTTCGAGGACGGCATCGAACAGGAAATCGTCCACTTCGCCAGCATGGATGTGCCCATTTCCGTGGGCATGGTCTTCGATATGAGCGGCAGCATGACGGATAAGCTCGATAAGTCCAAAATGGCGGTCGTCGAGTTCATGAAAACATCCAATCCCAAAGACGAATTCTTCCTAGTGGACTTCAACGACCACGCCCAATTGATTTCCCCCTTCACGGACCGCATTGAAGACATGCAGAGCAGCATGCTTTTGACTGCCGCCCACGGCCTCACCGCTCTTTTTGACGGAATTTATCTCGGTCTCAGCGAGATGCGTAACGCACGCAACTCGCGCAAGGCTTTGCTCATCATATCCGACGGGGGCGATAACCACAGCCGCTACTCGGAATCCGACGTGCAGAAGTTTGTCCGCGAATCCGACGTGCAGATCTATGCTCTGGGAATTTATGACCCGGTGGAAGCCCGCGATTCCCCCGAGGAGCAGGAGGGTCCCGCTCTCTTGGACGAAATTACGCGCATGACGGGAGGACGCACGTTCCAAGTGGAAACGTTGAGCCAACTCCCTGACACTGCCTCAAAAATTAGCATGGAGCTCCGCAACCAGTATGTTTTGGGTTATCGGCCGACCAATCTCAAACATGACGGCAAATACCGCAAGGTTAAGGTTAAAATCTCGGCTCCGCGCGGCCTGCCACCTCTTCACGTGGACGCTAAATACGGATATTACGCCCCTGCCCAATAGGTTCCGCGGTTTTCCGCTCCACGCCGCACGTCTCATCACTTTGGCACTGGCATCCTTGTTCGCAACGTCATTTCCTTTTTCTACCCACGCGCAAACTCCGATCCGCCGCGACGTAAACTTAGTCCTTGTTCACGCCTCCATCTTCGACAGCTCCGGAAATGTTGTCACTGGCCTTCAACAGCAGAATTTTCGCGTCTACGAGGACAAAGTCGAGCAGAAGATTTCCGTTTTCCATAATACGGATATTCCCATCACGCTGGGCATTCTGATTGACAATAGCGGCAGCATGCGCCTGAAGCTTCCGCGCGTCAGTGCCGCCGCCCTCACCTTCGTCAAAACTAGCAATCCTCAGGACGAGGATTTTATCGTCAATTTCAATGACGAATACTATCTCGACATGGACAAGGATTTTTCCAGCGATCCCAAGGATTTGCAGGAGGCGCTGGACCGCATCGAGGCCCGTGGCATGACCGCTCTCTACGACGCTTTGGTCGGCTCCCTCGACCATCTCAAGAAAGGCACGAAGGACAAGAAAGTCATCCTGATCATCACTGACGGCGAGGACGACGCCTCTCGTGAAACCTTACAATTTGCGGTCCGCGCGGCACAGGAATCTAACGCTGTCATTTATGCAATCGGGCTCTTCGCCGATGATTCCCGCGCCGAAAAAAGAAAGGGTGAATCCGCGCTAAAGGAAATTACCAAAGCCACCGGCGGCGTGGCCTATTTCCCAGAGACCGTGGATCAAGTCGAGTCCCTTTGCACCGCCATCGCCAAGGACATTCGCAACCAGTACACCATCGGCTACTATCCCACCAACACGGCCAAGGATGGAGGCTATCGCACCGTCAAAATTGAAGTGAAACCCGGAGCTGGCCTAACCGTGCGCGCCAAGCCCGGATACTTCGCTCCAAACCACTAGCACCATCATTCCTTTGGCGGAGAGACCCATCATAAGAAAATCAGCGCCCGTCGAGAAAGCAAAGGTAGGCGTCGCGAAAAAACGCCCCCTACCCAAAAATGTTCTCCGCGGCCACGCTGCGTGTCACGCCGAAACTCCGGTGGCAGCGTCAAAACTTGCCGTTCTCATCCGTCCGCTGCGCCACGAGGAATTGCCCATCAAGACTGCAGCACTGGCCCGATTCCTAATCGGCAAAATGCTGGTGCGCGATGTTCCCGCCGGCAGAATGTGCGGACGAATCGTGGAAACCGAAGCCTATCCTCGCGGTGATGCGGCGGCGCACCACTTTCGCGGAGAGACACCTCGCAATCGCTCGCTTTTTTTGGGACACGGAAAAGCGTATGTTTACTTCACCTACGGCAATCATTTCATGATGAATGTTTCCAGCGACAAGCCGGGAATCGGCGGCGGAGTGTTGCTGCGCGCGCTTGAGCCTTTGGATGGAATCGATCTAATGCGCCTGCGCAGAGGCAATGTGCCTTTGCTGGATTTGGCCCGCGGACCCGGCCGCTTGGCCTCCGCCATGCAAATTAACAAGCAGCACGACGGCCTGGATTTATGCGCAGCCGGATCGCTTTGGCTTGGGGACGCGCCCCGCCCCGCTGGGCGCGTTGCAATCAGTGTGCGCATCGGCATAACGCGCGACGTTCACCGCCGGTTGCGTTTTTTTGAACGCGGAAGCCCTTTCGTTAGCGGGCCTAGACGTTTGAATGAGTGACGTAACGTCCGCGCGAAATGCGCAAACTGCTCAGCTAGTGCGGATGGGGTACGGCGGCAAGCACCTTGCCCATAATGTTGTAGCCCTTGAAAAAAAGCTCGCCTCCCAAATACACCAGCCAGGTAGCCAGTGCATAACGTAACCAGTGTGACGGCATCCGCGTCGCCAGGTTTGCTCCAAGGACGGCCCCGATAACGCCTCCGATCACCAGCCGCAGGATGACTGCCGAATTAAACTGCCCCGTCATCAGGTGAACGCCCCCGCCGACAAAGGACAGCACCAGTCCAAAAAATAGGTCTGTACCCACCACTTCGGCTGCGGTAAGCGGCGTCATGTTCATCAGCGCGGTGGTGCCCAGCGCTCCTGCCCCAGCGGACGAAAATCCCACCTCCAGGCCGATCGGCGCGGCTATCACGGCCAGCCATCGGGAGCGGTCTTTGATCTGCCCGTCGGCGCGACGGCTCTTGGGAAAGAAACTCCGCCCGGCCGCAATAACGATCGTAATTCCAAGGATCAGAAACACAAGACCTTGATATTTATCTGTCACCGCGCGCGAAAGCAGCAGTGACCCAACAACCACTCCTGGAAGGCCCCCCAGAACCAGCCAGCCCAGCGTGCGAAAATTCACTTGCTTGCGATACCAGTAGACCGGCGCCGCGATGATTTTCACCACGAACCCGAAGACCAGCGCCGTTCCCACCGCCGGTCCCAGCGGCATACCCAGGAAAAGAATCAATGTAGGCGCCGTAACAGTGCCGGCGCCCACGCCGCTCATGGCAATGGCCAACGCAATCACAAATCCGACCAGGATTTCCATTCGAACCCATCCCTCTTACGCTACGCGAACGACCTCGACAAACTTGCCGGCCAAACTCAAGCGAATGTCTAAACGCCTGCCGAGGTAAAGGCAAACAACGGTGTCACTGATTAAGTGCCGACCCTCGCGTTGCCTGAGTATATCACAATCCTGATAATCCCCGCAGTATAAATAGACTTTAAGGTCTTTGGCAGCCTCGCCTTGAGCCTCTGCCCGCAACGATGGCGCGGGAAAGGAGAAAAACATCCTCCAGCGGATTTCTCCATGGCATCCCAGGCAACTTTGAACCGTCACTCTGGGTATGTATAGTGGAATATGGGGCATATGGGGGAGCGGCTAATCGCTCAAGCGCATCATATTGCCCGGAGGATATAAATGCGGATGAAATGCTCGTTCACAAAAGTAGCCACGGCTGCCACTGCCTTGGCGGTGATCGCTCTTTGGGGCCTGTCATCTCCGGCGGACGCCGGGCAGGAGACGAATGCACCGGGCGCAAGCAGCAGCAACGCAAGCTCGAGTGGAGCACATGCCGCCAACTCGGCAAATCACGCTCCTCTGGATCTAAATTCCGCGACGAGAGAGCAACTCCGCGATCTACCCGGCATCGGCGATGCCTACGCGCAGAAAATCATCGACGGTCGTCCTTATCAGAGCAGATTCGACTTGCTGCGAAAGCAGGTGATTCCCGCATCCACATACCGCAAAATCTCGGGCATGGTGGTTGTGCGGCAGAATAAGCCCGGTAAGAACTGAACGCCACACTCAATTGGCGTGGCAGCGTTCGTGAGGCCGTTTACGTTTTCCGGCACCGAGCATTCCAGCGGTGCAGCACCATGGGACTCGAAAATGCCTTCGAAAAATTGGGCACCGACGTCTTCGGGCATTATCGCAGCGGAGTGCCAGCCCGATCCCCCGGTGTAGGTACCGCCCGCTCGGAAGAAACAATGCCACCGTGGCTGTTCAAATCGCTGGTGCATGCCGGAATCGAAAAAGAAGTGATGTGCGTATTCCAGTTATAGCTCCCGTTGGTTGGAAAATATTGCGCGGTAAACCAGAACGTGCAATCGTCCAAGGGGTCAATCAGCAAACTGTTGTAATCGCCCCAGCGATACGAGCCATCTTCGGCCCCGCCACCCGTGAGGACGATAATTTCCCGCTTCAATTCGTTCAGCGGATCAGACGCCAAACGTCCCGCCACGCGAACAGAAGGGTAAAGCTTCGAACTCGACCCGGAGTAACCGATGGCAATATCTCCAAGATGGTCCATCGCAATGCTGCCCATCCAGCGGTTAGCTCCCCGCACCGCGGATGTCTGCTGCTGATAAACCACCGGATTCAAACCGGGGCTGCGAATCTCGTACCATCGGATTCCTACCTCACCGTTGGCTTCGACGGCATGATTGGCCACCAGGGATTCATGATCGCCGAAATTGCGGTAGGCGAGGCGATACATGAGCCTGTCTCCCAAAGAGTCGAGCTTCTGCTTAACACCGGGCTGAGGAATGCAAACGCCGCCGTCGCCGCACGCTTCCGTAAACGTCGCCACCGGCAACACTACCGGACCTGTGAATGTGGTGTTGGCCGGATTGGCAAAATCCACGTGAAACTGCCAAAGATTCAATGAATTTGATCCCAACGACATGAAGTAGGCTGGCGAACCGGTGGGAGGCGGCGTTGTGCCGTCCCAATCAGAACTTAGTAGGCTCAGATAAATGGGGGCAAGCTGGAAACATTGCGAAGTCGCGTCCAGGCCTTGCAGCATGGACGTGCGATCAAACGCGCAGACGTACGGCCCGATCTCCTGTTGAAGATTCGATAGCAGGAATTCGTCGGCAGAATAATAGTATCCGTCAACCCAGGTGGAAATTTTGGGGTAATCGGGAAGATCGTTCAGGGGCAGCGGAAAAGCATAGCGATAGAAAGCGCCGGTGGCGTCGGAAGTCACTGATATTGCGACGCACTGATAGGCTTGCTCGCCATCCGGCGGGACGGCGTGTTGCGTCAGCACCCAGCGGCCAGCTTGCTTGTCATACTGCCCGATAGGATCGCCGTTGTTGTTGGTCTCGCAAACGCCGCCAAAGCCCTGCCAAACGTGATTGTCTTTCTCGGGACCCAGTAACAGATTGCCGTTGGTCCTGTTATAGACAGCCCAGACGCCGTTCAGGAATTCCACGAACTGGGTCGGCCCTATCGCGCCATTCGTGTCCGGCGCCACCCACCCACTACTTGACCCCGATATGCCATCAAACTGAATGCCGAATGTTGCGGAAAATATGGAGCCGAAAATTTTTTGCACAATCGGATCAGGAATGGCGGCGCCCGAGGGGGCTCTGGCCCGTCGGCGGACAGTCCTGTCTCCGCCTTCGGCTTCTTCGTCATCCTGCCCTCCAGTGAGCGTTGCCATGTCCGGCAGTGACTTCAGCATGCGGAGCAGAGGAGACACATCATGCCTGGCGGGCGAAACATGGACGCTCATGGACGCTAGCGGAAAGGAACGCACCTGACGGGTGGCCATAAGCGGACCCACGCACAATACAAGGAGCCAAAAGAAGGCCAATCGCGCGCTAGGGATGTTCATTGCCAAGCCTGGGCGGAATGTAGCTTACACAGTGACGCCGTGCAATGGTACATACCGAAACTCCCTAAAAACAACTGAAAATCTCTGCATGTGGCGAGCGAAAGCCATCGCGTTGACTGGAGCTATATTACCACGTAGTAAATGCAAACGGCCACCAAGTCGGCGTACTAAAAGTCAACGGCGGGATCTCAGGGCGACACCCCTTAATCCCGCCGAAAAAACATCAGACCCAAGAGGCGCCTGAGAAACTTATCGAATTCCAGGGCGCTCCTAGTTTCTTGGCGCTAGCGTCGGGCGTTCCCGGCGACGCCCGAGCCGGTAATCGCAACCAACTGCGGACCCGTGGGATCCGCATCGCCCACAGACATCGTGCCGCTCAGGCTCCCTACTCCCGGCGGAGTGAATGTAACGCTGATGGTGCAAGTCCCATTCGCTGGAAAAGCATTGTTCGGGCAATTAGTGTTGAAAGTGATGGCATTCTTCGGATTCTGCCCATCGAAAACAACACTCAGGATGGGGATAGCCGCGGAATCAGCGTTGTTGAAAGTGACCGCCATTGTGCTGCTCTGCCCAACCACTACGTTGCCGAAATTAATGCTTGTCGGCGAATAAGTGATGGCGTAACCCGTGCCCCGCAGTTCAACTGCGCGTTTCGGAGTGGTACTGTTGGTAAAGATCAGCATCGTAGCCGCTTGGGCACCGTAAGTATTAGGCGTGAACACGATCTCAAACTGGCACTGCTGATATGCGGCGAGAACACTCCCGCAATTATTCGTCTGCGTCCACTCCGACGGATCGAGACCGCCCATTTGAACGCTGTCAATGGGGATCGGCGCGTCGGAGATGTTTGTCATTTTGACCTCCATCGGCGCGCTGGGCTGTCCCACAAGAGTCAGAGGGAATTGGAGGAAATCTTTGCTCAGCGCGAAATTCACGAGGCCCGTGCCGTTTAACTGAACTGCCTGTGTCCCGCCGGAACTGCTGATGAGCACATCGCCGACATATGTGATGTACGTCTGCGGCGTAAAAGTGACGCCCACCTGGCAACTCGCCTGCGGCGCCAAGCTGGATGGGCAATTGTTTGTGGCAACGGCAAAGTTTGCCGGATCCGTGCCTCCCATGGAAGCACCGTTAAATGCTATCGAGGAGGTCGCATTGTTCGTGACGGTCACCATGACCTGTTGAGATGATTTGCCCACATTGACGGCCGTGAAAAGTATGTACGTCGGAGATAACGTAAGCTCCGCGCTGGCAGATTGGAGCAAAATTGTCGCCTGTGGTTGCTGCGGTGGCTGTACAAATTCATTCAGCACCACCATATCCAGCAGACCGTCACCATTCAAGTCCGCCACGCCCAAGGCATCGGGATTGGTGTCCACCGGGAAAAAAGCAGGTATCTTCTTGAACGTGCCGTCGCCGTTACCGAAAGCGGCCGTAACTTCCGTGCAGCCGAAGTTGGGCAGGATCGCGTCCAGCCTGTTGTTATTCTGCAGATCAGCCAGGCCGACAACATATGCGGGAAAGTGGCACGAAGGATATGACGCATGTGTCGAAAACGTTCCGGTTCCCGAATTCAGAAAAACCGTGAAAGCACCCGCTCCATCGGAAGTAACTAGGTCGGGATGCCCATCGCCATTCAGATCGCCCACGCCAATGGCATTGGGTCCGGCAGGCGCGAGATAGGAAGCTTGGGCCTGAAAGGTCCCATCCCCATTTCCGATTAGTACGGAGATCGTGGGGGCGGGATTGCCGTTGGGATTGCCCTCAAGATTGGCTACCACCAAATCTAGAATTCCATCGCCGTTCACATCAGCAGTTTTCACGTCGATTGGCTTGAATCCTACCGCGTAATCCTGATGGGCTTGGAAAGTGCCATCGCCATTGCCTAGCAGCACTGAAACGGTATCCGAGCCTTCATTCGGTGTAGCGATGTCCAGATTGCCGTCGCGATTAAAATCACCGATGGTAATAGATTGCGGGAGTCCGCCGGTCGCGTATTGCTGAGCTGGCGCAAACAATCCGTTAGCCTGGCCGAGCAGCACCGAGATATGGCTGGCGAGGCCATCCGCGGTAATCAGGTCAAGATAGCCGTCATGATTCAGGTCGCCGACCACAATGTTCAGCGGCTGGTTACCCACGGGATAGACGGCGGGAGTTTGAAAGGTTCCGTCGCCATTCCCAAAGTAAATGGAAACCGTATCATTGAAATCATCGCAGATCGCCATATCGAGTTTGCCGTCTTTATTGAAATCCCCAAAAGCCACGCCCGTTGGCACGGACCCCGACGCCAGAATCAGAGCGCTGGGATTCGTTCCGACTATGCCGCGCAGCGGCCCGACCGGGAAATAAGCAATGTTGGAATTTGCGCCCCCATTGGACACGGTTACAGACGCGGTACTCGCGGCCGTAAGATCACTGGACAAAATTGCGGCCGTTAGCTGCGTGGGGTTCACGTAGGTAGTCGCCCGCGCGCTTCCGTTCCAGGAGACAACCGAGGCAGGCAAAAAGTTCGCACCATTCACCGTCAGGGTAAAGGCCTTCCCTCCCGGTCGTGCCGAATCGGGCCCTAGCGGATTCGCAATAAAGGGAACGCCGCTTTGAGCCTGCGCGCTTATAGCCAGAAATAGCACAAAGGCGAACGCTACAACACCGAAAGACAACCTGCGCCATGCGATCGCGCCACTATGCCCCGCGCTGTTCCGCGCTACCACGTTTTTATTACTTAACCTGATCTGCGGGACCATGCCAAATACCTGATTCATGCTATTTCTCCTTTAGGGACACAAGAGCTCTGCTACCGGAATTGTGAGAATGCCCACCATACGGCACCATCGCAAGAATGCACTCGGGGTCATACTCTTTGGATACAAACCCAATCAATTGTTCCAATTATACGCCATTCCTTGCGAACGTGAAAGCGCAATCGCCGCCTAAGCTTACTATTGCGCGCCTTGATTTCTTGGGCGCGCGGGTAACCCGGCGGCGCGACGCTTTCGGTCCCGATAACCTTGTAACAATGAAATCGGCGCAACACTATAGAGGAGGAGTACCAGAGCGTCAAACCCTCGTAATAGCCTAAAAGTCGTGGCGTCGTAGGCCTGCTCAACCCAACTAGGTATTGCGCCCGGATCCTGGGCGTCAACTCGCACGCCCACACGAGGCCATTCCCCGTTTGTCTGCTTGCGCCATAAATTCACATAGCGGCCCGCTTTAGCCGCTAATTCGGGTGGCAGAGCCGATTTTGTTTTTTCCGCTCGCTCAATCTCCCGGCTTTTAACCTTAGCATGATGCTGGCCGTCAGGAACCGATGAACGGTCCGCCCCGGCAAGCGACGTCATCCTGCTATCGAAGGGAATATCCAGGAAGCCGCAGACCCCCCGCATCACTGATTCCGGATCGCTTGTCAATTGATCGTAATCAATTTCAAGCAACGGAATGCCTCGCCGCACCAGTTCGTCGCGCTGCCGCTTCATCTCCCGGCAGCCGATCAATGCGCGCAGCGGCATTCCTCGTTTGCGGAACCAAAGCGATCCGCCCTCCGCGGCTCGGTACATGCTGTCCAGAATTTCAGCCGGATTTCTCCAAATGATAAGAAAACGTGCGTCGGGGAATGATCGGGCCAGCCGAAGAAGTTCCGCATAAAACGTGGGGGACTTTTCGCCCCAGATTCGCGCGCCCTTCCGTGCCGCAAACAATTGATAGACGGCGCGAGTCGCCATGTTTTCATCGCGAAGGTTTTTCGGAAATGCCGCAGCGTCCAATTGATGACGGCGCAAACCGCCATTCCAGAAATCCCAGCGTTTTGGCCACGCTTGGCGTCCGCCGGGCGCGCGAAAAAAAGGGCCCAGCAGCGGCAAATCGCCCTCGTAAAGCAGCGCAATTTGAGGATGTTGATTCAGCAGTGCATGCAGCAGCGAGGTACCCGAGCGCCAAACGCCCACGGCAAAAAAAGGTCCCGGCGCCTGGGAATTGGACATCAACCTGAACTCTCCTTACACTCCCGCGGGAAAAGCATGGCCGAGGCGGCCACCGGTTTGAAATGCAACCTTCACGGATGTGTTCAGAGATACATTAGGCAAAAATCCTTGCTGCGGTCTATGTTTCATTGCAACGCGATCAGCGCACGATCTTTTCCACCAGGAACTGATCCAGCACGAGCAGGTCCATTTCGCTTTTGGAAAACGTGCTGTAAGCGTTGGCGGGCGTATTCACCACCGGCTCGCCCTTCAGGTTGAAAGAGGTATTCAATACCACCGGAACGCCTGTGGCCTTTCCAAAGCGCTCAATCAAACCATAATACAGGGGACTCTCCTGCCTGAAAACCGTCTGCAAACGTCCGGTACCGTCCACATGGGTAATGGCCGGCAACGTGGCGTGATGCTCCGGCCTTACCGGCACCACGTACAACATGAATCGCGCCGGATAATGCTTCATGGCATTCGGCAATTCGAAATACTTTTCCGTTGCTTCGGCCAGTATGGAGGGGGCGAACGGCCTGTAGGGCTCGCGGAACTTAATCTTCGAGTTTACGATGTCCTTCATTTCGGGATTGCGCGGATCGGCCAAAATACTCCGGCTGCCCAAGGCACGTGGTCCCCATTCAAAGCGCCCCTGCGCCCAGCCCACCACTTTTCCGTCCATCAGATGCCGAACTACGGTATCTAACAATTGATCCTCGGTGCGGCATTCCGTGTGGGGAATGTTATTGCCACGGAGGAAACTGGTGATGTCTTCGGTGGTGTTGGCGCGCCCCCAATAGCCATGCTTCATTACGAAATTGCGCGGATTGCCCAACAGCGTATGCCAGGCCCATAACGCCGCTCCCAGTGAACCACCGCCATCGCCTGCGGCCGGCTGAATATAAAGTTCCTCGAAGGGAGTTTCGTTCAGAATGCGTGTATTGGCCACGCTGTTCAATCCGACGCCGCCCGCGATGCAGAGCTTGCTCAGTCCAGTCTGCTTATGCACCGCCTTGGCCATATTGACCAGCAATTCTTCGGTAACTTTCTGAATGCTGGCCGCAATATCCGCGTAATGCTGGTTCAGGTCGCACAATTCCCGATAATTCGAGGGCGGATCGCCGAAGTATTTTGGAAATCCGGTACCCTCGGTGAAGAAATTCAGCTTTGGCTCACGCGGTTTCCCAAACAGAGCGGCAAATTTGGAGTTAAAAGTCTCTGTCGTGGAATGATGGAAACTAAAATAATCCATATCCAGCGCGAACGATCCGTCCGGATGCTGTTTCACCACTTTCCAGACCTTGTCCACAAACCGGGGCTTCCCGTAGGGAGCCATCCCCATTACCTTGTATTCGCCTTCGTTGACTTCAAATCCCAGAAATGCCGTAAACGCGCTGTAAAGTAGCCCAATGGAATGCGGAAACTCCACCTGCTTCTTTATGCGAACGTCGGTTCCCTTCCCGACGCCGCAGGTCGCCGTAACCCATTCGCCTACTCCGTCCACGGTCATGATCGCCGCCTCGTCAAACGGGGAGCACAAAAATGCACTGGAGGCATGCGAAAGATGGTGGTCGGAAAACAGGATGCGGTCCTTGGGAACTCCCAATTGGTCCTGGAGCGTGCTCTCCACCCATAGCTTATCGAGCACCCAGCTAATCATAGACTCACGGAAAACCTTCCACGATTGCGGGTAGGTTTGCAGCACAGTGGCCAGGATACGGTCTAGCTTCCGAAATGGCTTCTCAAAAAACACCACATAGTCCAGTTCGGCGCCGGTAATGCCCGCACTGTCTAGGCAGAACTGAATCGCGTGCGTCGGGAAACCGTAATCGTGCTTGATGCGCGAGAAGCGTTCTTCCTCGGCTGCAGCTACGAGTTGACCATCTTTGAGCAAAGATGCAGCCGCGTCATGGTAATAGCAGGAAATTCCTAGGATATACACGTCTATTGCCTTTTGGCCCACTGCATGTCCACGGGCTCATCTTTCGTCTCGATCCAGGACGTGGGCGGATGTTTGATGCGCAGCGTATCGGAAAACATGCGTGCGGCCAGCCCGAAAGGCAGCACGAAAATTCCATAGAGAAGCGTCAACAGAACGCGGGCCTGAAAATCACCAACGACGTGCATACCTCGGCTCCAAACGGCCCAAATCGCGGCTATGGGCTTGGAAACCTTGGCCAATTGCTGAAAAATGACGAGGAACACCGCAATTCCCACCAACACACCCAGAAACACCGGATGGCGTAGATGGAAATGAATTAGGACGGCGGAAATGTCGCTGGGGCCTTGCGCAGACCACATCTCCCCCCCGCAAGCCCCCATGGGGGCGTCAATGACAGTCATTTGAATTGGATCCTTAGAAAAGCGTATAGATGAAAGGAGCGATGGCTGAGCTCTGAGCCAGCACAAGCAGCACGCCTAACAGCAATAGCACCACCACGGTGGGGAGAATCCACCACCTCTTATTGCGGACGAAGAAAGAAAGCAGCTCGCCTGCAATTCCAAACCGCCGTCCTGCCGTCTGCACCATACCCATAATCAGTTTCCTCCCACCCCTGCGCAGAATTATACTACGAAAATACTGACGTTCTGAATGCCTCGCCGGTAGAACCGCTCACACCCGCCGGATCGCCGGCAGGAAAACTATCCTGTATATCTTAATTCACCGTACACCCAATTCGCAAGGGATATTCATGCCTGTCTGTGTCCGAAGTGAAAAGCACTTTTCTGGCCTTTTTATGATGCGCTTCACCCTTCCACACCGTCATTGACTTGGCATCCCTGTGCATTTATGATTATTCTTTGTTACTGTGGTAAATCCTCCGGGAGGGCTTCCAGCCATTCAAGACCTGATTGTTCGACATCTGGATATGTTTGGTTGTCCCAAGTGCCGCGGGCCGCTGCGTTTGGATGCGGAAACCCTTGTCTGCGAGAATTGCGGCAAGACGTACCCTTCCGACAACGGTATCCCGTTGCTTTTCTACCCGCACGATCCCAGCGAGCAGGAACGCGACGTCACGGACGTAGTGAAAGCTTTTTACGAAAAAAATCCTTTCCCCAATTATGACGATCTGGATACGGCCGAGAGTTTATCGCAGAAAGCAGGCAGAGGTGTCTTCGCACGCCTGCTCGAGGAACAGCTTCCCATTGGAGCTTCGATTATTGAATGTGGATGCGGCACCGGCCAGCTCAGTAATTTTCTAGGGGGCCGCCGCGACCGGGTCGTCTTCGGCACGGACCTTTGTCTGAACTCGCTCCGCCTCGCCAAGGGCTTTCGCGATCGCTGCAATATCAGAAATGCGGGTTTTTTGCAGATGAACCTCTTCCGTCCCGCTTTTCGCAATGAAGTCTTCGACTTGGTGATCTCCAATGGCGTGTTACACCATACAGGCGATCCCCTGGGTGGGTTCAAGTCCATTTCCCGCTTGGTGAAACCCAACGGCATGATCATCATCGGCCTTTACAATACGATTGGGCGCTTGCCCACCGACATCCGCCGGTTTCTGTTCCGCGTCTCCGGCGATAAGCTGCGCTTTCTCGACGACCACATGCGCAATAAGACTTATAACGAGGCCCGCAAGCGCGCTTGGTTTATGGACCAGTACAAGCACCCGCACGAGAGCAAGCACAGCAATACGGAAGTCTTGGGCTGGTTCGAGGAAAACGGTTTCGACTTCTTGAGCAGCATTCCCAAGGTTGACTTCAGTCAATTCGCCTCGGACGAAAAGCTCTTCGAGCCCCATGACAAAGGCTCCAAGCTCACTCGCTTTCTCTCCGAATCGGCCATGATGCTCACTGGCGACGGTGGCCTTTTCATCATGATCGGGAAAAAACGTCCCACTGGCAGTGCCTATTCGACCGCTAGTGTGCACCAACCGACCGACGGCCCTGTGGCGCAATAGCCTTCGCCGCAAAAAATCTCCGTACCGCAGGTTTGCCACACGCCTAGCGGCAGGCGGAGACTATTTGGCTGGCGGGCGGAAAATCGCTAGTCGTCGTATTTCGGCGTCCGAACGTACACCAGCTGAAAGGTGCTGCCGGATCCGCTTGGCGTGATTCCAACCAGATGCTGATCGTGCTTCGTACCGGCTTTCAGCACCGTCTCATTCTGTCCGGCTTTGTCGTCCGAATCACAACGCAACTCTTCAGAAGATTTGCCCTCTTTCGATTTGCCCTCATCATTCCTGGTGGATTCGCTGGATGAACCGGTGCACGTCAGCACATGACCGTAGCGAGCCAGCGCATTCCTGTAGAAGGCTCGCACCTTGTCGGGCGAATCGGCGGATTGCAGCTTTAGCACGACCAGTTTGAAATCGGTTGATCCGCTCCAGAATCCGAATTGTATCGCGGGGCTGTCGTCGGGTTTGTCTTTGCTCTCTTTCGCACCGGGATACCACGGCAAACCCACATCTTTCGGAGTGGCATTCCCGCTGGCATTGAACCCGATACTGCTATGCTGCTTCGCGGAACTGGAACTGCTCGACGAGTTATTATCCTGCGCCCACAACGGAGCGCCCATCGCAAGAAGCACGATGGCACCGATGAACGCAAACGCGTGCCGCAACCTCCGCTCGCGATTGCCGTTTACCACCGGCGATTTCCACGCTGTCCCCATACCTGTACCCTCCATTCCCTGACCTTACTATTACGAATCATGCGCCTGGAATGTTCCTGCTCACGCATATGCTTGCACGCGCGGATGCGCATGGGATTAGCGTTTCCCGCTTCCGTTCCTATCGAATCGCACTATTGCGTCGCGGCAGGTTCTGCGGGCGTCGGCGCTGAATCGGGCGGCGGCAGCAGATGATGCTCTTCGAGCTTCTTGATAATTGACTCCGCCACCACCGTGTGCCCCAGCGGGGCATAATGCGTCTCGCAAGTCCACGAAAAGTACGGGAATTTCAGGTGGTGGGCATCCCGATAGGCCTGCATATCCGGAGCGAGAAATTCAATCGGAATGTGCTGACGCTCGGCGATGCCCTGGAGACGCTTCTGCATCGCGGAAGCGTCAAAGTTCGGTGGCGGAGGCCCCAACGCCTTGGTGAAACGTTCACGCCAGTCTGTAGCAATGTCCGCAAATCCGGGGGTCGAGATCACAATAAATTTCGACCCATCGGCTTCCACCGTATCCTGCATCTTCTTGAGAACCTTTTCCGTTATCGTCCACGCCTGCGTCCATTCCGCGTCCGGCGGATTGCCGTAAACTCCCCACTCGAGCGGTAGTCCTTCCCACTTGCCATTGCCGATGTCGACGCGCTCCCAGATGTGTTCGAGATAGTAAGTAACGAGCGAATGCCTCTCCAGAAACGTGCGCGTGCCGTTAAACCAGCGCTTCTGCACGGGCTGAAACATCAGCGTACCGTTCGGCCCAAGGTTGTAATATGGACAATACCAGCTGTGGATTCCATACACGGACGGCTGAATGATCGAGGAATTGTTCATGGGATCGTTATCCACAAACACCAGGACCACAAGGTCGGGATGAAATTGCCGAACCTTTTCCTCATACATCAGCAATTCCTGCGTGGTACCGATGCCCGCGATGCCAAATGCCATGACTTCAACGTTTTTTCGGCCGCTGGCCGCCAGCATCTTTTCCATCTGAATATTCATCACCTGGTCGGGCAGCACCTGGGCGGCTTCGACTATCGAGTCTCCCACCAAGGCAATGCGATACTCGCCGGGCTTTTTCTCAATCGTCCGCTCACGGTCGCGCGCGCCCCATTTGTTTGTGACCACCAACCCCCGGAAACACCCACGCGAATGAATCACGCTAACGTCAGGAATCAGCGACTCGCCCAGCACGGGATCATATTGCCGAAAAGGCGCGCTTCGAAAAGAAGGAACCAGCAGCACCGCCACGCGCAGCCCCACTTCCGCCACCACCGCCAGGCACAGCAAAACGAAAATCGTCGAAATTAGGCCGTAGATCGCCTTCTTCCACACCGGCAGCGCGGGCCTCGATGATGAGTACGAAATTTTGTCCATGGAACCGTCTACCTTTCCGTCAGCATCTTGTCAGATTTTTTTCACTTGCTGGGATGCTTATGTGGCTTCAGCCACTCACTGGTGCGAAGGTCGATCATCTAGCATTGAGGCGAAACTCGGCGCTGCTAGGTTCCGGACGCAATCACGGCGTAACGCGCGGCGTCTTCCTGCCGCTTGTTCTTCCTCTTGCGTCTCATATATTCCGCCCAGCCTACCACCGGGAAGAAAAGACTTGGGGCATGCCAGACCAACTCCACGTTCACAAAGGAGCGGATCGTCAGGTACGTCATAATGCCGAAAAACTCCAGGCTCAATTGCCGATCCTGAAGCGAAAGGCTCTTGTCCGTATAACAACGGAAGCAAATCCATAAACAACACAGCGTAAGTGCAAGGATGGGAATCAGCCCCCAGATGCTGGTCCCCACGAAAATCTCCATCCAATCGCTGTGAAGTGTGGGTGTATTGCCCGTCCCCAGGTGCTGCATCACCGCGAATTTCCCGGCCACATACATTCCCACGCCGTTGTAGGGATGCTGCTTCCAGACTTCGTAGCCGTAAGCCCACCAATCGGTTCGTCCGCTGAGACTCTTGAATTGGTCCATGTCCTGGTTGCGCATGAAGTAGTCCCACGCCATCGGACCGAGCGGTGTCACCGCCAGAATTACCAATCCTCCAAGCCCAAGCGCCGCCAGAAACCAGAAGTACCCGGACAGAAGCAGGACCATCGTGGCTGCCACCGCAAATCCTCCCAAAGCGGATCGCGTTTGCGCGAAAAACAAGCTCACGATGCAGACAGACAGCAGGCAAACATACCAAGCCCAATATTTTTGCTTCTTATTTCTATCCACGGGAAAGAGCCTGGCCAGTGCCACAACACCGAGGACAGCGCCCATGGCGGCTACCGCGTTATAACCGACGACGGGGATTACTCCCTGCAGGCGCGGAACGTTATCCTCGCCTCCCGCCGGAATCGCGAACGCTTCTCCGGGCCAGATGATCATACCCATCCAAACCCACCACAACTGAACACCTTGAAGAAACCAACCCCAGTTCGCAAAATTCTCGTATTGCTCCGATGTTTTCACGCAACAAAGGATCGCGCACAGAACGCCCACGTCCAATTCAAATTCCAGGGACTTATAGGATGTCGCGGGAGGAAACACGGACCACGCAGTGGACAGCAGCCCCACAGCGCAGAAAATCGTGATAAGACCGGGTAGGCCCACAAAAATGCGCGACGGCCAATCCACCCGCTTGCGCGGCAGAGAGAGCAGCAGGACAACTCCAATAATCAACTCCGACAAAATCCGCGGAAAGCTCGAGGGATCAAGGGGATTGGCTTCATTCGCCTGGGCGGAATTGTACTTCCAGGTGAAATCGCTGACGAACATCAGCGCCCAAATCCACCAATACCAGCGGATATTGGGCATCAGCGCCACAGCGCCCTTAATACCCTGCCATACGGCAATCGAGAGCAGGACAATAAGAAGCGGAGCGCCAATCGCAATCGCCAAGCCCAAAAGAAAATTCTCGAACGGCGAATAGGGGAGGTAATCCAGCGCGACCGACAGCCCCACGCTTACGGAAATCCCGATGAGGATAAACAGCGCGGTCCTGCCGATGCCTAAGCCAAACGGGCCGCCCTTCAGCCCAGCGGGTTCCCTTTCGGCAGTCGAAAAAACACTCATGCGAAATCCCTCAA